>Ga0068872_10002454_pt1 | contig 14550 bp, 9 predicted proteins | sample NOAtaG_7_FD_66441 | JGI IMG/M metagenome (GOLD analysis project Ga0068872, IMG submission 66441) | Freshwater lake microbial communities from Lake Erie, under a cyanobacterial bloom - NOAA_Erie_Diel1S_2200h metaG | ecosystem: Environmental > Aquatic > Freshwater > Lake | place: USA: Ohio, Lake...
GAGTCCACCGTCCCGGCCCTGGCCAACCCGAATCACGCCTCGGTGTTCCACCGGCATGAACGGCTGCGCAACGTGGTCTTCATGGGCATGGGTGAACCGCTGCACAACTACGAGGCGGTGATGCAGGCCATCGCCATCTTGCGCGACTCGGCCGGGCTGTCGCTCGGGGCTGACAAGATCACCGTGTCCACCGTCGGCGTGGTGCCCGGAATCCGTCGATTGACCGCCGAACGCCAACCGGTGCGTCTGGCGGTGTCGCTGCACGGGGCCACCCAGGCCGAGCGCGCGGCCCTCATCCCCGTGGCCCGCAAGTGGCCGCTGGACGAACTCATCGACGCCTGCCGCGAGCATACCGCCACACTGGGCTGCCGGATCTTCTTCGAGTGGACGCTCATCGAGGGTCGCAACGACGGGCCCGACCACGCCCACGCGCTCGGCCAATTGCTCCAAGGCATCCCGTCGCAGGTGAACCTCATCCCGCTCAATCCCACGCAAGGCTACGAAGGACAGCCCACGGGCGGGGCCGCCGCACGGGCCTTCCAGGACATCCTGCTCACCTACGGTCTGCCCAGCACGGTCCGCCAGCGGCGCGGCATCGACATCGCCGCCGGCTGCGGGCAACTGGCGGCGATGACCCGGTGACGGAAGGCCGAGTCCTCTTCCCAGCCACCGATCAGAATTGCAAAGAAACCCCGGCGTACACGTTGCGGCCGACGGCGGGATCGATGCCATTGGCCCGGACGCGGGACCAGTAGTGGCGGTCGAAGGCGTTGTTGAGCCCCCCGAACAGGCGGGCCCGGTCGGGCCAGAATTCCCACTCGGCGGTGAGGTCCCACACGGTGTAGCCCGGGATGCGGAAGTCGGCCGTGTTGTTGTCGTTGGCGAAGTGGTTGTCCACGAAGGTGCCCAACCAGGCGACCTTCACGCGACGACCCAGACGGTAGATGAGACCGGTGCGCAGGATGTAGTCGGGGGCGTATTGCGGGGTGAGTCCCTGGAGCGGCCCGGAGACGAATTCGGCATCCAACCACGACACATTGCCGTACACGCTCAAGGCACCCCAGGTCTGCCCCACCCCGGTCCCGCGCAGGCGGTCGGACAGGCCGATGAGGTCCAGTTCGGTGGCGGCATCCACGCCCTGGTTGACGGAGCGACCGACGTTCTCGAAGCGCGTGAGCCCCCCGGTGGTCACGGCCCCGAATCGGTCATCGTAGTCGATGCGGAAGACGCTCAGGTCGTAGTTCCAGAAATCGCCCGGTCGCCCCCGCACGCCGGCCTCGGCGGTCCAGGTATGACCCGGCTCCAGGGTGCTGCTCACGGCGGTGTTGTTGCCCAGCGGCACGGCGTCGCCGTAGGTCTTGGCCTTGTAGCCCTGGCTGAGATTCGCATAGAGCTCGGCCGCCGGGCTGAGAGTGTAGGAGACGCCCAAGGCCCCCAACGGCACGGTGTCGAGGCCGCTGTCTTGCAGCAGGGGCGAGGTGGTCTTGTCGAGGTTCAGCGTCTCTCGGATGGACTGGTGGATGTTCTCGACCCGGAATCCCGGCGTGACGCTCAGGCGCCCGAAGCGGAAGACATTCTCGGCGAAGACGCTGCCGGCGGCCGTCTCGCGCTGAGAACGCTGCCGGGGCGTGCCGGTCTCGGCGGTGGCGCTGGCGCCGCGATCGACCTCGAACGGGGCGTCCGACGCGTAGGTGGACACGCCGCCGACCAGCGTGTGGTCGTGGTTCCCGGCGGCCCACTCATGCCGCACCCGCGTCTCGGCCCCGAACGTCGCGTAGCGGTGCGTGTTGATGGTGTTGGAGTCGATGAGGTTGGCCGTGTTGCCGAAGGCGCTGCCGCCTGAGTTGCGCTGGCGCAGCGACTGGCGCTCGTAGGTGCCGCCCCAGGCGCGCGCGGTCATGAGGGTGGCATCGCTCCACCGGTGCTCCAGACCCACGCTGGGGATGTACCGCTCGATGTGCAGGCGATCGTGGAGGTTCTGGGTCGCCCGGCGGTCGTCCCGGTAGCTCAGCAGGCCGGGACCCGACTTCAACGTGAGACCGCCAGGCTCCCCGCTGTCGGAGGCCGTCGCATCCATGTCGAAGGTCCAGCGTGTCTCGGCCGAGGCGTCGTACACCAGCCGGATGGATCCGCTGTTGATCGCGAAGTCTCCATTCTGACGGCGGAAGCTGTCGCCCTGGCGATGATCGAACGAGACCAGGTACCCCAGCTTTCCATCGGTGCCATCGATGAGGGTGTGGGTGGTGTAGAGTCCGTAGCTGCCGAGGATGTGCTGGGTGCGCAACGCGAAGGGCCGATCCCGGCGCGGTTGGTGGGTGACGTAGTTGAGCGCGCCCGAGGGCTGGGGCCCGTACATGAGCGAGGCCCCGCCGCGGATGAACTCGAGGCGATCCACCGATTCGAAGGGCGGCGCGAAATACACGGTGGGATACCCATAGAGGTCCAACACGAAGGGCATGCCGTCCTTGAGCACCAGCAGGTTCTGCGACTCGTGAGGATCGCCGATGCCCCGGTAACCGAGGCTCAGCAGGCTGGCATTGGGCAGCTCGCTGACCAGGAGGCCGGGGATCTGCGAAAAGGCCTGCCGGTAGTTGTCGCTCTGGATCTGCGGCAGCGCGTCGAAATCCAGGATGGTGGCCTTCTTGCCCGAATACACCTTGGTGCCCTCGACTTCGGCCGGGAAGGGACGGGTGACCGCCTGGTCGGCGTCGGACTCGCCGAGGATGGTGATCCGGGGCAGGGAGCCGGTGATCTCCGGGGTGGACGTCGTCAACGGATCCACCCCGCCGCCATCGGCCGCGCCCTGCGCCCTGGCCCACGGACCCAGCGCACAGGCCACCATCCACGGAATCAACCCCGCGAGGCCGGCACCCGACCGACTGAATCGCATCCCTTTCATCGGCACCGACCCTAGACGATCACCCACCCCATCCGCTGCCGGTGGGTTGCGGAAGTTTGCCGACGCCTTGCGGCGGGAGGATCGGCCGGCCGGGACGGAATCCGGAGGCAACAGGACGGTGACGGTGGCCCCGACAACGCCTTGACCGGAGGCAACCCGGCGGAAAACGTTGCGCCGATCCATGAATCGAATCCTGAACGCCTTCCTCACCGCCTCAGCGGCCCTGCTGCTGGCCACCCCGGCGATCCTCGAGGCCAAGGACAGCCCGAAGACCCGCCGCATCGCCCTCATTGCCGGTCGCCCAAGCCATCCGGCCGGCATGCACGAGTTCCGCGCCGGATGCCTGCTGTTCCAGAAGGCCTTGGCCGGGGTGCCGAACCTCCAGGTCCAGGTGTATTCCAACGGCTGGCCCACCAAGGTCGAGGGCGGGAAGACGGTCGATGACAACGCAGCCCTCGAGCGGGTCGACGCGCTCCTGGTCTATGCCGACGGCGGGGGCGGACATCCGGCGATCAAGCCCGAGCGCATGGCCTTCATCGACCGCCTGGCCTCGCGCGGCGTCGGCCTGGGATTCGCCCACTACGGCGTCGAGGTGCCGGTCGGCGACCCGGGCGACGCGATGATCCGCTGGATCGGCGGCCACTACGAGCACCTCTACAGCATCAACCCCATGTGGTCGCCGAAGTTCACCACCTTTCCCGACCACCCGGTGAGCCGCGGCGTGAAGCCGTTCTCCACCCGCGACGAGTGGTACGTGAACATGCGCTGGTCGGAGAACGGCCGTCCGGTGACCTGGCTGCTCGACGACGCCCCGTCCGACGCGGTGCGCAAGGGACCGTACGTCCATCCCGCCGGACCCTACGCCCACATCGTCGCCGCCTCCGGCCGGCGCGAGGCCATGATGTGGGTGCACGAACGCATCGACGGCGGCCGGGGCATGGGGTTCACCGGCGGGCACACGCACAAGAACTGGGGCGACCCGAACCAGCGGAAGATCTTCCTCAACGCCCTGCTCTGGCTCGCGCAGATGGAGGTCCCGGCCGGCGGCGTGGAGTCCACGATCACCGAGACCGACCTCGCGGCCAACCTCGATCCCAAGAAGTAGCCCGCGGCCCCTTCGAGGCCCGTCCCTCCGGCTCCCGGTCCGATCCCCGGGACCCGGCCGACATGCCGTGGCGGCGAAATCCCCGCGCCGTCCTTGTCCCCGGACCAGCCCGGCCTAGAATCGACCCAGCGAACACATGGAGCAGACGGCATCCCAGAAGAAGGCCCTGAAGATGGTCTCGTGCCCGGCGTGCGGGGCCAAGCAGTTCATCCCGGGCGACCTGGCGCCGCTCGACCGGATGACCTGCACCAAGTGCCAGGCCACGGTGATGATGCCCATGATGCTCCGGCAGTATGAACTGCGCTCGGAGATCGCCTCCGGCGGCATGGGCACGGTGTACCGGGCCTGGGACACCGCCCTGGGGCGCGAGGTGGCCGTCAAGCTCATGAAGCGCGAGCTGGCCGACGACCCCGCCGCCGTCAACAACTTCGCCGTGGAGGCCCGGGCCTGCGCCCAGCTCAACCACACCAACATCATCCACATCTACGCCTTCGACTACCACGAGGGCTACCGCTTCCTGGCCATGGAGGTCGCCGACGCGGGCAGCCTCGACAGCCGGATCGAGTCGGAGAAGACCCTGCCCGAGCTCGACGCGCTCGACATCGGCATCAAGGTCGCCGGGGCCCTGCAGGCGGCCCTCAAGCGCGGATTGCTGCACCTGGACATCAAGCCGGGGAACATCCTCTTCGGCTCGGACGGCGAGCCCAAGGTCGTCGACTTCGGCCTGGCCAAGAAGGCCGACGCCGACACCGATGCCTACGCGCCGATCTTCGGCACGCCCTACTACATCGCCCCGGAGCGGGTGCGCCAGGAGGGCGACACGTTCCTCTGCGACATCTACAGCCTCGCCGGCACGCTCTACCACGCGCTGACCGGCCATGTGCCCTTCGAGGCCCCCTCGGTGGAGGATGTCGTCGCGGCGCATCTGGCCATCCCGCTCAGGCCGGCCCACGAGGTGAACCCGGCCATCAGCCGACCCACCAGCGATGCGCTGTCGAAGGCCATGGCCAAGCATCCGGGAGAACGGTACGGCAGCTACGACGAGTTCATCATGGCGCTGACGGCCGCCCGAAGCCAGTTGCTGGTCCGACAACTCACCGGGCGCAACCCCGAGCCCACCCCCGCGCCGGGCAGCACGACACAGGCCGCCCCAGCCGCCTCGTCGGGCCGCAGCTGGTGGCGCCGCTGAGCCTTTCAACTCCCGCTCCCGTGCCCCCGGTTTCCGGACCCGGGCACCCCGAGACCCTCCCCAAGGCCTCTGCGTCGAGCTCGGATGCAGGGTACCCCGAAGGACACCGGGAACCCCAGGCGCCCTCAGCACCCCCGGGGACAAACCCCATTTGCCCGCGGGGCCTGTTTCCCGGCAGTCTGCCGGCCGCATGAGCTGGCTCTACCGCAACGTCGCCCGGCCGTTCCTCTTCGCCCAGGACTCCGAGACGGTCCACGACCGGACCCTCGGCCTGCTGGCGCGCGCCAGCCGCTGCACGGGGAGCCGGAAACTCGCACAGGCCCTCTTCGAGACGGCGCCGCTGCCGGTGGAGGTCCTGGGACTGAGATTCCCCAACCCGGTCGGGCTGGCCGCCGGGATGGACAAGCAGGGCGTCGCCGTGCCGATGTGGGAGGCCCTCGGGTTCGGCTTCAGCGAACTGGGCGGGGTGACGGGCCGGGCCCAGCCGGGCAACCCGAAGCCCCGGATGTTCCGGCAGGTGCCGGACGGCGCGCTGGTCAACCGGATGGGTTTCAACAACGGCGGAGCCGAGGCCCTGGCCGCCCGGCTGGCCGACTGGCGCTCCGAGGGATTGTGGCCCGCCCATCCGGTGGGCATCAACCTGGGCAAGTCGAAGGCCACCCCGCTCGAGGAGGCCGCCGGCGAGTACGCCCAGTCGTTCCGGACGCTGTGGCCCCTGGCCGACTTCTTCGTGGTGAATGTCAGTTCGCCCAACACGCCCAACCTGCGCCAACTGCAGGACAAGGCGGCCCTGGACGGGATCCTCGCCGCGCTGCAGGAGGTCAACGCCGGGCTGGCCGCCGGTGGTGTGCCCAAGCCCGTGCTGGTCAAGGTGGCGCCGGACCTGTCGTTCGACGCCCTCGACGAGATCGTCAGCCTCGTGGCCCCGCGCCAGGTCGCCGGGCTGGTCGCCACGAACACCACGCTGGCGCGGCCGACCCAGCAGGACCATCTCGCGCAGCGGACCTACCGGGAAGCCGGCGGCCTGAGCGGTCGGCCGCTGGCCGCGCGCAGCACCGAGGTGATCCGCCACCTGCACCGGCAGACCCGGGGCGCGGTGCCGATCGTCGGCGTGGGCGGGATCTTCACCGCGGCCGACGCCTGGGAGAAGGTCACGGCCGGGGCCACGCTGCTCCAGGTCTACTCCGGCCTGGTGTACGAGGGACCGGGGCTGGCGCGGGAGCTGGTCGAGGGCCTGGCCGAGCGGCTCGGCGGCGGTCGCTGGAGCGATGCCGTGGGCAGCGCCGCGCGCTGAAGTCACCCGCACCGACGACGACCGCCCATGATGACCGCCGCCGCCCAGACCGTCGCGCTCGGCATCCCGGCGGCGCTGGCCTTGCTCGGCTTCGGCATCGTGACCTGGCAGTTCCTGGCGGCGATGCGCTTCCCGTTGCACCGACGCGCGCCGGGCCCGGCGGCCGGCCGCTCTCCCATGCCGGCTTCCGGGGTGTCCGTGCTCAAGCCGCTCAAGGGACTGGACCCCGACCATTCGGAGCGATGCCTGCGGAGCTGGCTCGGTCAGGACCACGCCGGACCGCTGCAGTTCCTTTTCGTGGTGGCCGACGAGGCCGACCCGGTCGTGCCGCTGGTCCGGCGGCTGATCGCCGAGCACCCCCACCGGGACGCACGCCTGATGGTCTGCCCCGCGCGGGTGGGCGCCAACGCCAAGGTCTCCAAGCTGGCCCAGGCGGAGGGGGCGATCCTCCACGGGCTGGTGCTGGTCAGCGACGCGGACGTGCTGGCCCCGCCGGACCTCGTCTCGCAGATGGTCCTGCCGCTGGAGGACCCCGGCGTGGGCCTCGTGCATTGCTTCTACCGGCTGGCCAACCCGGCCAATGCCGCCATGGAATGGGAGGCCACGGCCGTCAACGCCGACTTCTGGAGCCAGGTGCTGCAGTCGCGGACGCTGGCGCCGATGGATTTCGCCCTGGGGGCCTCGATGCTGATGCGCCGGACGGCCCTGGAGGGCATCGGAGGCTTCCGCGCGGTGGCCGACCATCTGGCCGACGACTTCCAGATCGGTCACCGGATCGCCGCGGCCGGCGGGCGCATCGAGCTGTGCCCGGTGGTGGTGGAATGCCTCGACTCCCCCACCGGATGGCGGGCGATCTGGACCCACCAGGTGCGCTGGAACCGCACGATCCGGGTCTGCCGGCCGGCGCCCTACGCCGCGAGCATCCTGGCCAACGCCACCCTGTGGAACACCCTCGCCGCCGCGACGGCCTGGTGGCACCCGGCGCTGACACCCGGTGCCCGGGGGGCATGGGTGGGGCTCTTCATGGGCCTGGTCATCGCCCGATCGGCCATGGCCCAGGCGCTGGCCTGGCGGCTGGCAGGCCTGCCGGGCCGACGGGGCCGGCGCGACGACACCTTCGTGTTCGGGATGGCCGCGGCGAGGGACCTGCTCGGGGCGGCCGTGTGGGTGGCGGCCCTCTGCGGCGACCAGGTCCATTGGCGCGGCATCGACTACCGGGTGGACCGCGAGGGGCGGCTGACACCGCTGCCCCCGGGCCATGCCTGACCCGCCGGGCAGGGGCGACGACGACGCGGCCTCAGCGCGACGACGACACCACGGCCCAGAGCCAGGGTCCCAGCGCGAGCACGACATAGGCCCAGGCCCACACCGTGTCGAAGCGCCCCCAGCGGAACCACGCGGCCAGCGCCCCCAGGACGATGCCGGCGACGAACCCTCCCAGATGGGCCAGGACGTCGGAGGATGGATCCACGCCCAGGCTCAGGAAGAGGAACCCGGCGGCCCCGAGACTGATGCCCACCGGCTTCGAGGCGTGGCGGCTGATGCGCCACCAGACCACGGCATGGCCCGCCAACAGGCCGAGGGTGGCCATCACCACGCCCGAGGCTCCCAGCGCCCGCGAGCCGGGCTCGCGCAGGAACACGCCGGGGAGGTTGGCCACCGCACCGGCCAGCAGGCTCAGGCACAGGGCCGTGCCCGGCCCGTGGCGCCCCATGGCCAGGCCGAGGGTGAGGCCCCCGGTCGCGACGTTCGAGGCGAGGTGGGCCACGTCGGCGTGCAACCAGGTGGCCGTCCACAGGCGCCACCACTGTCCCTGCTGGCGCACGGCCGCCCCCTCGATCCAGCCCAGGGACCGCAGCGCCATCGGCAGCAGGCCATGCAGCACACACAACGCCGCGACCCATGGGAGCGCGCCGGACGACCACGAGAAGGACCCGGTGCCGACGCCCGCTCCGGTGCGTTGCTGCCAGTCGAAGCGCCGATCCTCGAGCCGGTAGGCCTCGAGGACCGCCCGCGCCCGGTCGACGAGGTGCGGCTCGACACGCAGGTGCCAGGCCACGGCCCGCGAAGACTCCGGGCGGCGGCGAGGGGGACGCGGGCGGGAGCGGGAGCGGCAGGAGGGGCGCCGGCCGGTGCGGTGCGGCAGGTCGACCTGCGGCGACGGCGAATCTTCCGATGAGCCGACCCCGGAGGGTTCCGCCACGGTGGACGAATCGGACGGGCCGGGATCGGGAGCATCGACCGGACCGGAAGGCGCGGGCGGGATCGGAGGTTCCTCGGGATCGACCCGCTCGATCACCGCAGGGATGCCCTGGCTGATGAGCACCAATCCCCAATCCATCGCCTCCCTGCGGGAACCGGCCGTCAGCCACGCCGGGACGGGCGCGCCGGGATCGGGGGGGGTCGGTGTCATCGGGGGCCAATGTCGGGACTGCGGCCAGGAAATCAACCGGACCCCGAGGCATCGCCAGGATCCATCACACGACGGACCCCCGCCACACGGACCGGTGGGGGAACTCAGCGGGAGATCTGCCAGAACCGGATGCCCACCGGTTCGACGTGGATGGGATCCACCTGGGAGGTCGGCAGCGGTGCATCGCCCCGGATGCCGAAGATTCGGGCCGATCGCAGGAGGTCGCTCTCGCTGTCCACCGGGGCCCTTGGATTGAAGAACGACCACAGCCGGGACGCCTTCGGCTCCTTGAAGAAACCCCGGACCCAGCCACCCTGCTCCGCCACGGACAACACCCGCGGCTCGGAGACAGTCCGGCGGAACAAGCCGCCTTCGAGGCCCTTCAGCTCCTCCTTGGCCTCCCCGGCACCGACCGAGAGGACCGAGTTTTCGCCCAGCGGCACCGGCGAGGCGCGGACGAGCAACAACCGGCGGGCCACGGGATCTGCCGATCCCACCGGGCGGGACGGCGCGGCGTTCGTGGCGGGAACCGGTCGGGTCGGAGCCAGCCCGGCCCCGGCCTTGGCCTTTTCCTGGGCCCTGTCCTGGGCGCGAACATCGGCGGTCGACAGGAGCGCCAAGGCCATCACGGACACCCACGGCTCCGCCCACGTCGCCCGGCGGCGGGCCATTCGACGACGCGTCGAGGGATCGGGCAGCGGACCGTGGGGGGTGTTCATCGGAACCAGGGGTTGTTGGCCTTCTCCTCACCCACGGTCGTCAATGGACCGTGACCCGGGCAGACCAAGGTCTGGGCGGGCAGCGAGAAGATCTGTTCGCGGACCTTGGAGCGGGCCAGGTCCAGCTGGTCGCGGGCCCCGCCGATGGAGCCGGCGAAGAGCGCGTCGCCGACGATGGCCACGTGTGGGGCGTCGTCGGGCCAATTGCCGATGATGTAGGTCACCCCGTCCTCGGCATGTCCCGGCGTGTCGCGGTTGGTGACCCGGAGGCTGCCGAGCATGATGAAGTCGTTGGACCGGTTCCGGTGTTCCACCGGGGCGTTCTTCGAGCTGCTGTGGATGCGGATCTTGGGGAAGCGCTGGCGCAGGGCGGCCATGCCCGCCACATGGTCGGCGTGGGAGTGGGTGATGAAGAGGTGCCTCGGCTGGAGCCCGTGCTCGTCGATCAGCGCCAGGAGGGGCGTCGCATCGAAGCCGGTGTCGAACACGGCGGCCTCACGGGTGACCTCGTCCCACACCAGGTAGGCGTGCACCGCCATCCCGTCGCCCTCGGTGGTGACCACGCGCAGCTCGCACCACCCGGTGGTGGCCACGGGCCGGGGCAGCCAGCCCCCGGCGATGCGCAGGAGTTTGGCCCCATCCAGCGAGAGCCGGGCCCCGAGGTCCTCGAAGCGGCAGCCCGACATCGGCCGGCCCGTCTCCTCCATGCGCTCATAATCCGCCAGGGAAAGCCCGGCCGCCTGGGCCGCGGCGGCGGCCTCGGTGTGGGTGGATGTGCGGGCCTTTCGGAGGATGTCGCCCAGGGAGTCTTCGAGAATCACGTCCCAACGGTGCGCAGCGACCGGCGGCTCCGCAAGTCCGTCGGAGAGCCCGTGCCCGGCCCCAGGATCCCTCAGAAATACCGGTCCACGATCCAGCGGGGCTGCCAGCCGTCGGGCTTGCGGGGGTGGCCGGTGAGATCGCGCATCAGCGGCCTGGGGTTGGTCACGCTGAACGGCTGGGTGTCGCCCACCCGGGCCTGCCACTCGGCCATCCGGGCCAGCAGGCCGGAGACCACGGCGGCATTGCCGGGATCGCCGGACACATCCACGCGTTCGTCGGGATCATTCGCCAGGTCGAAGAGCTGCCGGTGGTTGACCGGCGGGTAGCAGATGAGCTTCCACCGCCCATCCCGCACCGCCCGCATGAGGCCCTGGTAGGGAAGGAACACCGTGTCCCGCACCCGGGCCCCCGGCGTGGTCCACAGCGGACGGAGGTCCTCCCCGGCCAGGCCCGCGGGCACCGGAACCCCGGTCAGGCCGCACAGCGTGGGGAACAGGTCGAAGAGGTAGGTGAAGGCCCCGGTGCTTTGCCCGGCAGGAAGGCCTGGACCGGCGAGGATCAGGGGACAGCGCATGCTGTGCTCGTAGACGTTCTGCTTGCCCAGGAGCCCGTGGCTCCCGAGCGCCAGCCCGTGGTCGGCGGCGTAGACGATGATCGTGTTGGTGGCATGGGCCGAGCGCGCCAGCGCCTCGAGGATCCGGCCGACCTGCGCGTCGAGGTGCTCGATGAGGCCGTAGTAGTCGCCCAACTGGTCGCGCACCCACTCCGGCGGCCGGGGCCACGGCAGGAGGTTCTCGTCGCGCAGGACCAGCTCGCCGTTGTCGAAGGGGTGCTGCGGGAGGTAGTTGCGCGGCAGGGGCGGGCGCTTGGCCGGGTCCGACACGCGCCAGGCCTCGGGCGGATTGCGGGGATCGTGCGGTGCCGTGAACGCCACGTAGGCCACGAACGGACGCCCACCGGCCGGCCGGCGCAGGAAGTCGACCGCCTCGTCGGCGAACTGCTCGCTGGAGAACCGCGGGGACGGCCGTCGGGGCGACCAGGTGCCGTCGGGCTGCAGGTCCTGGATGGCGATCCGGGTGTGGTCGTCCATGCCGCCGAAGTGGACGGAGCGCCCATGCTCGAAGGCCCGGACGAAGGAGGCCTGACCATTGTGCCACTTGCCGGTGGCGAAGGTCTCATAGCCCTGGCGGCGCAGATGCTCGGGCCAGGTGAGGGTCTGGTCGAGCCCGTGCGACAGGCCGAACCAGGTGCGGCCGCTCAGGAGCATCGCGCGGCTGGGGATGCATACGGCGCCGCTGTTCCCGCCGAAGCAGTAGTTCCCGCGGAAGCTGACGCCCCGGGCCGCCAGCCGGTCGAGGTGCGGGGTGCGGATGTGGGCGTTCCCCCAGGCGCCGATCGTGTCGGCCCGCTGGTCGTCGGCGAAGAGGAACAGCACATTGGGCCGCCCGGTGCCCGGCACCGCCGACCCGGACCCGTCCGCCGCGCCGACCGGCCCGGCCAAAGCCCATCCGGCAAGGAGAAGGACCACGAGGACGCGGAAGGCGGGGGAGATCATGGCCCGACGATGGAACCAGCCCGACGGCCCGGCCGACAACCCAAACCCCGGGACACGCCGGGCGGCCCATCGGGAGGCGTCGCCCCGGCGGGACCTACCGACCGGACGTCGCGCCGGAAGGCGGGGGCGTCCCGGCCAGGGCGTCCTCGGCATCCCGGAGCGCCAGCGCGGCCCACAGGCGCTCCTCCCAGTCGTCGTCCCCGGCCGGCGAACCGGACGGGCCGTCCCGGACCTGCCCGGAGAGGAGGCTGCGGGCGGCCTCGAGATCCCGCCGGGCCTCGTCCGGACGACCGAGGAGGGCGCACAGCTCGGCACGGAAGGCCCGATGCCTCGCCCGGTAGGCCGGCCGGGCCTCGACCCCGGACCTGACCACCCCGAAGCCCCGCTGGGCCATCGAGGCGTCCAGGAGCTCGAGTGCCTCGCCGAAGCGCCCCTGCCGATGGGCGAGCCCCGCCCTGAGCGCCAGCGTGAAGTCGCGGCTCCAGTCCTGGGCGTGGGCGACCCGGTCGACCAGCCCTGCCGCCACGGCGGTCTCGGCCTCGTCGCCCCGGGCGGCCAGCAACCCGTCGGCCACCAGCAGCGCCTCGGCCCCCTCGGCGACCGAGGCATGCGCCAGAAGACCCGCACGCCCGAGCCTCCGCGTCGCCTCCCGGTCGCCGACGCTCAGGGCCAGCAGCATCGCCCGGTGCCAGTCACGGACGCCGGCCAGGCGGTTGGTGGCGAGGACCTCCATGCGTCGGAGGGCCTCGATGCGGCGCCCCGAGCGGGCGACCACGGCGGCCTGATCGACCTCCAGGGCGAGCTGGTCGGCCTCCGCACCGGCCCGTTCGCGAAGGCCCCGGAGGTGATCTCCCAGCCAGCGGTCCGCCTCGGCATGGCGTGCCTGACCGCAGAGCGCCCGGGCCATCTCGGAGATCCACCGCGTCGGCAGCCCGGGGGGATCCGCCGCCGGATCGGCGGCCGGGGGACGGGACCGCAGGACCTGCTCGGCCCGCTCGAAGCGGCCCCGGGTCGAGAGGGCCCGGGCAAGGTCGACGACGCAGGCGTGGAGCCGGCCTCCCCGGTCGGAAAGCTCCGGGTCGAGGCGAAAGGCCTCCTCCAGAAGGACCTCGGCCTCGTCGGCCCGCCCGGCCAGCAGCAACCAGGCTCCCTGGGTGGCCCGGACCTCCCGGGCCATGGACCGCTCGGGCGGATTGCGCGCAAGGAACCCCTTGGCCAGCCGATCCAGCTCGGCCAACGCCGCGTCGGCCGCCGGGCCCGGCCCCCCGGAAGCCCAGAGCCGGGTGCCCCCGAGGAACACGGCCAGCAGGTCCTGCTGCACCTGCGGGGCCGCCAACCGGATCTGCGGCGCGATCCGGGCAATCGCCTCGCTTTGCCCAAGGGCCGCCGGGTAGTCGCCGAGCTGCTCGATGAAGGCCTTCCAGAGGTGCATCCGCACCACCAGCTCGGCGACCGGAGCGTTGGAGAGCGACGACGACACCAGACGGTCGGCCGTGGCGATGAGTTCACGGGCGGCGCGCGAGTCGCCCCGGCGGGTCAGCGGCGGCAGCGAGTCCGAGAGGAACTGGTGCACGAAGCCCATCACGGCCTCGGTCCTCGCGGCCTCGGTCCGGCCCCGGACCCAGGCCGCCACGGCCAGGGCCAGGCCCAACGCCAGCCCCACGGCGACGGCCAGCAGCGAGACGCTGGCGACCCGGTTGCGGCGGACCCACTTGCGGGCGCGGTCGACCGGGCCCGGGGGCCGCGCGACGATCGGCTCGTGGGACAGGAAGCGCCGGAGGTCGGCGGCCAGAGCGTCGACGGAGGCATAGCGCCTCGAGCGGTCCTTCTCGAGGCACTTGAGGAGGATCCAGTCGATGTCACCGCGGACCGACCGCAGGAGCGCAGCGCCCTGGGTGGATCGGTCCTGCGCGACCGCCTCGAGGGCCTCGGGCGGCAGCAGGGCGAGGGTTTGGCTGGGCCGGCGGGGCTCGGTCTCCCGGAGAGTGCGCCTCAGGACGTCGAGGCCCCCGTCGCAGAGGGCCCGCCCGTCGAAGGGTGGCGCACCGGCGACCAGTTCGTAGATCAGCACGCCGAGGCTGTAGAGGTCGCTGCGGGTATCGATGTCGAGCCCTCCCAGATCGGCCTGCTCCGGGCTCATGTACGCCGGGGTGCCGATGAACGGATGGTGTCGGGTGCCGATGGTGGTGTGCTCGCCCAGGCGGCCCTCGAGGGCCTTGGCGATGCCGAAGTCGATGACCCTCGGGACGGGCGTCCCATCCTCGTCGACCACCAGCAGGTTGGTCGGCTTGATGTCCCGGTGCAGCACGCCCTTCTGGTGGGCGTGCTGGATGGCCCGGCACACCCGGATCGCCAGCTCGATCCGGTCCGTCAGGCCAAGGCGATGGCGGTCGCAGTACTCGGTGATGGGCAGCCCGGCCACCAGCTCCATCACCACGAAGGGCAGCCCCCGGTCGGTGGTCCCGGCGTCGAGCACCTTGGCGATGCCGGGATGGTCCATGAGCGCCAGCGCCTGGCGCTCGGCCTCGAAGCGGGCGATGACGGCACGGCTGTC
>Ga0068872_10002464_pt1 | contig 14518 bp, 15 predicted proteins | sample NOAtaG_7_FD_66441 | JGI IMG/M metagenome (GOLD analysis project Ga0068872, IMG submission 66441) | Freshwater lake microbial communities from Lake Erie, under a cyanobacterial bloom - NOAA_Erie_Diel1S_2200h metaG | ecosystem: Environmental > Aquatic > Freshwater > Lake | place: USA: Ohio, Lake...
CAAGTTCGTACACCACCGGTGCTCTTCTCGACATCGACGGTTTGCCTCGTTGATGCGTGTGCGCCTCACCTAGTTTGGTCCCGTGACATCGGGGAAAGTTGACGGCACATTGACAGCTGGCAACACCGGTCGAAAGACCGCCGGCAACACCGGTCGAAAGACCGCCGGCAACAAAGAGTTCATTGCAATGGTCACCGCCTTCATGGCGATGGGTGCCCTCGCGATCGACATCATGCTGCCTGCGTTCCCCGACATGCGCCGCGAGTTCGGCATGTCGCCCGACTCCACCGAAGTCGGCTGGATCGTCACCGCGTTCTTCCTCGGCGTGGCGATCGGTCCGTGGCTGTACGGCCCGGCGTCCGACCGCTTTGGGCGGAAAAAACCGCTCGTGATCGGCACGATTCTCTACATCGTCTGCGCCCTCGTCTCGTGCCTCGCGCCGTCGTGGGGTTGGATCAAGGTGTCCCGGTTCGTGTGGGGGCTCGCGGCCGGTGCACCCCGCGCGATCGCAACGGCGATGATCCGTGACCGATACGAGGGCGACACGATGGCACGCCTCATGTCGACGATCATGGCCGTGTTTCTCCTCGTGCCGATTCTCGCCCCGGGCTTCGGAGCACTCCTCCTCATGGTCTTTCCGTGGCGTTCGGTCTTCGTCTGTCCGGCCATCCTCGCCACTCTTCTTCTCATCTGGTCACGGAGACTCCCCGAGACGCTCGCGGTCGAACGCCGCCGACCCTTCACCTGGCGCTCGGTGGGTCAGGCCGCACGCGAAGTGGTGACACATCGCCAGACGGTCACGTTCACACTCGCTGTCATGTTCCTTTTTTCCGTGCTCACCGCCTATCTCGCGGGGTCAGAGGTGATCATCGAAGACGTCTACGGCTACGGGCCGTGGTTCCCGCTCATCTTCGGATGCGTCGCTTTTGCCTTCTCGATGAATGCGTTGAACAACGCCCGCCTCGTCCGAACCCACGGCAACATCCCATTGATCCGGCGCCTCGTCGCTCTCGCCATCGCCAGCGCCGGCTTTTTCCTCGCGATCGCTTGGTTCTCCGACGGATCCCCCGCGTTCTGGCTGTACATGTTGGCAATACTTCTCGTCGTGCCGATCGCCCAGGGTCTCGGCCCACTGTGCAACACCGCCGCAATGTCACCCGTCGCCCACATCGCAGGCACCGCGTCGAGCGTCATGGCAACAGTGACAACCGCAGGCGGCGCACTGCTCGGCGGTTTCGCCAGCGACCGCTTCGACGGAACGATCCGACCACTTGCGACATGGTTCTTTGTCTGCATCGTCATCGCGGCGGTTCTCGTTGCGATCGGTACGGGTGTACCAACCCGGAAACGTTCACTCAGCGCACATTGATGCGGGGTACATCTGTTTGGCGACAGATGTTCGTTGATTGACACAACAGCGGTACGTATTTTTCGTTGATGTGAATGTCGTTGATTTCGCCGAGCGCGTTGCCCGCGATCTTCACGATGGACCACTGCAGGATGTGTTTGCAACGCGGCTACGACTCGATGTCCTGGCCACCCGTGTTCCGCCCGACATCGAGGCCGAGATTCGACGACTCTCCGAGTTGCAGGGACGGATCATCGTCCGCATGCGAGAACTGGCGCGACCCGAAGCAGCGGCCCACAGTCACAGCCTTCTCGAGACACTTGCAGACACGGTCGCCGATGCATCGATCGCGTTGGGCTTCCATCCACGCTGCTCCATTGACCCTCGAGTCGACACCATCACGGATGTCACTCTCGCCAGCGACATCGTCCATGCCGTCCGCGAAAGTCTCTCGAATGTGGCACGTCACGCCCGGGCTTCACGAGTTCGGGTATCGCTGTCCATGGGTCCGACGACGGTGCGCTTCACGGTCCGTGACGACGGAGTCGGCATCTCGCCGACGGGCCGACGCGGAAACGGTCTTGCAAATCTCCGCGCACGTGCGGACCGCAACGGTGGTTCGTGCACGTTCCGCGACGCTGCGGGTGGTGGCACCGTCGTCGAATGGTGCGTTCCACTCGTCGTCAGCGCAAGTGATACGCCCCGTCGAGAAGTTCATGTGTCATCTGCCAGTAGTCGACGAGCCTCCACGGCATCACGGTGACAACTCGGCCATTCGAGTTGCGGTAGTAAGTCGACATTCCGGGGTGCGTCCAGATCATCCGCTCGTGCGCGGCGTCGGTGGCCGCGATGTTCGCTTTCGTCGCGTCGTTGTCGGCCTCGATCACCCGCGCTCCGCATTCGACGATGCGCGCCATGCATGCCGTGATGTGTCGTGCCTGGCATTCCGACTGGAAGATCGCGCTGCCACCATGCCCGAGGCCCGTGTTCGGCCCCTGCAACAGGAACATGTTCGGGAAACCCGGTACCGAAATACCCAGGTATGCATACGGATTCGCATCAGCCCATGCATCGCGCAAGTCGAGGCCGTCTCGACCGTTGATGTTCAACCGTGAGGCCATCTGCGTGACCTCGAAACCCGTCGCAAGAACGATCACGTCGAGTTCGTGCAGCTGCCCACTCGTCGTCACACCGGCGGGCACGACGCGTTCGATCGCCTCGGTGACCAGCTCGACGTGCGGCTTCCTCAACGCCGCGAACCACCGGTTGTCGAGAAGAATTCGCTTGCCGTAGGGCGGATAGTCGGGCAGGCATTTTGCGAAGAGGTCGTCACGGCCGGCCAACTCGGTCGCCATGTGCCGCACCATCTCTTCGCGGTGAAGGTCGTTCTTCTTGTTCACCGCACGCTCGGGAAACTCCCACGACGGATCTTTCTGAATGTACGGATGTAATCCGTCGGCAAAACGCCACGTCATTGTGAAGCGATACCACTGCGCGTAGTAGGGGTAGTGGTCGAGCATCCACTGCACACCGTCGGGAATCGGATCGTGGTAGCGCTCGACCGGTCGTGCCCACTGCGGACTGCGCTGGAACACGACCAACGACGAAACATCGTCGACGATCGCCGGCACCACCTGCATCGACGTCGCACCCGTACCGACGACACCCACACGTTTTCCCCGCAGATCGACATCCGCGGGCCACATCGCAGTATGGAATGCGAGGCCTTCGAAAGTCCCGAGACCAGGTAGGTCCGGTGTCTTGGGCACGTGCAGTTGCCCGATCGCGCTGATGAGAAAGGAGTACCTCTCGGTGCGCCGACCCTCTGGACAATCGAGATCGACCTCCCACTTGCCGTCGGCCTCCACCCAGCGGGCGCCCACCAGCTCGGTTGCGAAGCGGACACGCGGCACAACGTCGAATTCGTCGGCGACGCGTTCCATGTACTCACGCAGTTCCGGCTGCGGCGCAAAGAAGCGTGACCACCGGTTCGGCGGCGCAAAAGAGAACGAATACGAGTGGTTCGGAGTGTCGACGCCGCATCCGGGGTATGTGTTCTCACGCCACACTCCCCCGACCGATGTCGACTTCTCGACGATCACATGCCGCACACCCAGACGTTGGAGTCGCACCGACATCGCGATGCCACTCGGTCCCGCGCCGACGACCAACGCATCGAGGTCCGAGGGGAAAGTCCTCGACGCGTCGAGCTTGACGTCGCGCGAAGCGAAACACATTTCTTCCCGCATCATTCCGAGGTATTCGCGCGGCACCTCGTGACCCAGACACGCAGCCATCATTCGCATCATTCGTTCGTCACCGGGAACATCGATCGCGGGCTCGGTTCCCCAACACTCAACCGCCGCCGATCGAATCTCGTCGGCGATACCCGGTGCGAGGCCGGCGGTCTCGTCAGCGATGATCCGCACGTCTCGACGCGGCAGGTAAGGAGCCGCCAACCAACGTTCGTCGCCGGTCATGTGGTGCAACGACATGAGAAGAACACGAAGGTCGGCGGTCTCCACCGCCTCGCGGACACCCCGGGTGCGTTCGTCCATTTTCCCCACCGGCGCGAGTGTACGTGCGGGCCCGCAAGCAGGTAGTTTGCGCCCATGTCCAGCATCCAAAACATCCCCGTGAAGACCATCGACGGCAAGCCGTCGTCCCTGAAGGACTTCGCCGGCAACGTCCTCCTCGTCGTCAACGTCGCCTCGAAGTGCGGCCTCACCCCGCAGTACGAGGCGCTCGAGAAGATCTACGAAGACAAGAAGGACAAGGGCTTTGCAGTCCTCGGATTCCCCGCCAACAACTTCGGTGCGCAGGAACCGGGCTCGAACGCCGAAATCGCCGAATTCTGCTCGCTCACCTACTCGGTCAAGTTTCCGATGTTCGAAAAAATCAGCGTGGTTGGCGACGACCAGCACCCGCTGTACAAGGAACTCACCGGCGCCGCACCGCGCGCGCAGGGTGACCCCGATGCCTTCCGCGATCGCCTCAAGGGCTTTGGCATGACTCCGAACCAGGATCCCGACGTGTTGTGGAACTTCGAGAAGTTCCTCGTCGGCAAGAACGGCGAGGTCGTGGCCCGCTTCGCACCCACGATGACGCCCGATGATCCCGCGATCGTCGCGGCCATCGACGCCGAACTCGCCAAGTAGTCAGCGCCGCTCGGCGAGGTCCTTCACGCCACCGATGGTGGCGACCATGTTCTTGCGCCATGTCCCCATGCGGGCCTCAATGATCTCGTCGCGTTTTTCGGGTTGGGCTTCGATCGCAGCCGTCAAACCGCTGCGCGCGGGACCGAGCCGTGCGTGCATCACGAGAAGTACGTCGTCGCCGAGCGGCGTGATCCGAAAGCCCCATTCGGCAACCGGTTTCTCGGGTCCGTACACCGACCACATGAAGCCTTCGTTGGGTCGCCAGTCGATGACGACCGACTCGGTGTCCCAAGTGCGACCGTTCAGATTCATGTAGCCGCGAATCACCGCACCGACTCCCGGGTCGCCTTCCCACTCGGCGCGCTCAAGTTCGGCCGAAAATCGGGACGGCAGGTTCACATCGCTGACCAACTCCCACACCCGTTCAGCAGACGCCGCGATGTGGGTCGACACGACCACTTTGCTCTCAGGTTCGGCAAAGAGCGACTCCAACTTGTCGAAACACGTGTTGAAATGGAACGGGACTTCGGGAACGGCGAACTCGATGGGCACGTCACGTTGCACGATCTCGATGAGTGTCCCCTTCTGGTCGTCGGTGAACGTCTGCGTCGACGACAATCCGACCCCGGGTTCGAATCCGGTGAACGAGTTCGGCGGATCGACCTCCGTGAAAACGCCGATGTTCGGATGTTTCTCACCGGTCTCGTCGAACACCATGGTGCATTCCCAACGACCTCCGGCCCGCGGCTCGAGACACACAGACTCGATGGGGATCGACAGCCCATCGGGCGCAAAGAACTGCACGAACAGCTCGGGGGTCGTGTACGCGTCCCACACCTGCCGGGGCGTTGCGCTGACCCATCGTGCAATGTTGAGTGTCGTTGTCTTTGATTCGTTGCTCACCGGAGACACACTAGGTCCTGCCCGTACGAACGCTCTGCGCTCCTGCCCCGTAGCTCACCTCACGACCACACGATTGCGGCGTCGCACTAGTCTCGCTTGCATGAGCCTGACCGACTTCTTGCAGCGCTACACCGACGATGTCTACATGGCACGCAACCCCGAAGCGGCGCGCGACTACATCGCCGACCCCTGCCTGCGTCATGAGCACGGCCATCTCGTGACGATGTCGATCGAAGAAAATGTCGCGCGCGTCCGCGACTTCCTCGCGCGCGCCTCCACCATGCAGTTCGACAACGTCGTACTGGTCGACGACGGTGCGCACGTTGCGAGCGCCTACAACATCACCTTCGGCAACGGTGATGACCTACAAACGGTCAGTGGCATCGAAGTGTTTCGAGTGGTGAACGGCAAGATCACCGAGACGTGGAACTCGTCGATCCAACCGGGTGCGTGGGGCTGACGTAGTGTCCTGCGACATCGCCATCATCAACGGCACCGTTCTGCCGATGGGTGGCCAGCCCGACATCGAATCGGGCGTCGTCACGATCACCGGCACCTCCATTACTGCGGTTGGCGATTCACGAACCGACGTCTCAGGTGCGAAGAAGATCATCGATGCGCGCGGTTCAGTCGTCATGCCGGGCTTCGCGAACAGCCACACGCACGTGGCGTCGAACCTTCTGTTGCGCGGATTGCTCGAAGACGTTCTGCTCTTCGAGTGGCTGCAAACCATGTGGAGCCTGAAGCGCAACTTCGACCACGAGACCCTCTATTGGGCGAGTCTGTGCGGAGATCTCGAGATGTTGAAAGCAGGCATCACCTCCTTCAACGAGCACTTCGACGCCTACGACGTCGAACCGCAAATGGATGCACTGCGTGAGATTCCGCTTCGCGCCACCCTCGGCTACGGCTTTGCTGACCGCGGACTGTACGCCCCGCGCACCGACTATTCGCACCGAACCATGGCGCGCTTCGCCGACATCGTCGCCGAACACCACAACACCCACGATGGTCTCCTGCACATCGCGCTGTCACCGCATGCGGTGTATTCGTGCGGTGCGGAAATGTGGCACGAAGTGAGGCGTCTGGCCGATTCACTCGCTGTATCGATTCACACCCACTTGTCCGAGGGCAAGCAGGAAGTTGCCTACACGATTGAGACCTACGGGATGCGCCCCGTCCAGTGGCTCGACAGCCTCGGCTTTCTCGGACCCGACGTGACCGCAGCGCACTGCTCCAGCCTCGACGACCGCGACATAGCGATTCTCGCGCGCACCGGCACGAAGGTCGCCCACTGCCCCATCAGCAATGCCAAGTTGGGTTCGGGCACGATGCCCCTGCGCGCGGTCATGGCGGCCGGTATCACGGTCGGCCTTGCCACCGACGGCCCTGCCAGCCACAACTCGAGCGATCTCTTCGAGGAGATGAAGTTCGCCGGCCTCATCCACAAGACGATGACCGCCGACGTCGAGTTCCTGAAGATCGGTGAGATTCTCGAGATGAGTACCGCGCAGGGCGCACTCGCCATGCACCGACCCGACACCGGACGCCTCGAAGTCGGTGCCAAGGCCGATGTGATCGTCGTCGACCTCGACACGGCACACACACAACCCGTGTACGACCCGCGAGCCGCGCTCGTCTATTCGTCACGCGCCGACGACGTCACCCACAGCATCGTCAACGGCCGATTGTTGATGGAGAATCGCGAGGTCACCGGCGTCGATGAAGAGCGCATCCGACACCGCTTCCATGAAGCGGCGCACGCACTGAAACTCCGCAGCATCGGCTGACGCTCAGTTCAGCCGGGCCGACAACTTGTCGCGTACCACCGGCCACTCCTCGGCCACCACCGAGTACATCACGGTGTCTCGGACCGTCGCGTCCGATCGCCGCTGGTAGCGGCGCAAGACTCCTTCACGTGTGGCACCGATCTTCTCGATCGCGGCCCGGCTGCGCATGTTGCGAACATCCGTCTTCAACTGCACGCGACCCATTCCGAGTACGTCAAAGGCGTGAGACATCAACAATAATTTGCACACGGGGTTCAGGTCGCTTCCCCACTCGTGTCGTGCATACATCGTGCTGCCGATCTCGACACGCGCATCGGGAACCGAAACGTCGAGGAACGACGTCGTGCCGACGATCGATCCCGCACGCACGACGACGAACATGTGACGACCAACCGCTCGCGCACCGGCGATGACCCCCGCAAGCGCATCGGCATCGAAAGGGCGGCCGATCACATGGCGCCAACACTCGTCACTGTCGACCACCGAAAACAGATCGGTCGCGTCCCCTGCACGCGCCGCCCGCACGGACACGTCGCCGCGCTCGAGAATCACGTCGTCGATCTCGACCCATCTCGCAGCCGGCCAGGGGACGTCATTCGGTCGCGAATCGTGGGCCACGCGGTCACACTAAGAGCGCCCCACTCGGCACCCGCCCGAAATTCGCACATCCTTGTGGTATCAAAACGGTATCATTTCGATCATGGCATTCACTATTCGCACCGATCAGGAACTCGAAGCTGCGCTCGACGCGCTGTCCGCCGCCGAGGGTCTATCGCGGCAAGAGATCGTCCGACGGGCAGTTCTCGACCGCCTCCGTCAGTCGGTTCATGACGATCGTGTGCGCGAGTCCACCGAGCGACTCGCAAAGAGATGGGCAGAGGTCCTTGACCGACTGGGTAGTGAGTGAACCACACCGAATTTCTGGAGCTTCGAGATGCTCTCGCAATCGTCAGGCATCTCGCGATCGGCCCGGTTCGTGACCTCGGACTACTCGACTCTGCTCTCGCTCGGCCACGAACCATGCTGTTCGGCGTCGATGCGTACCCCACACTCAGCGAGAAGGCAGGAGCCCTGCTTCACTCATTGGTCATCAATCATCCTCTCGTCGACGGCAACAAACGTCTTGCGTGGCTCGCTTCTTTGGTGTTTCTCGACCTGAATGAGCATGAAACCACGTTGAGCAACGACGAAGCCTTCAATCTCGTCTGGTCGGCTGCAAGCGGTGAACTCGACTACAAACAAATCGCCGAGGCGCTAAAGATCCGACCACTCAAGTAGTTGCCGGAGGGAAGTCCGTCAGAGGGTGAACCGGTATACGTTCGTTTCGCGGGCAACGAATCCCATGCGCTGATACAGGCGATTCGCGGCCTCGCGCGAGGGACGTGACGTCAGTTCGACCGTGATGGCGCCGTTCGCTTTCGCGTGGTCGAGGGCCGCACGGTTCAGTGCCTCACCCACTCCGTGGCCGCGGGCCGAATCGTCGACGACGACGTCTTCGATCCAGGCGCGGATTCCGGTGGGAATACGGAACATCGCAAGTGTCAACGAACCCACGATGCGACCTTCGACGCGGGCAACGAAAATCGTGCTCGCCTCCGAAGAGATCAGTTGGGCCAATTCGCTCTTCGTCGGCGGCGGATTCGACTTGGAGAGCTGCGGGATCAACGAGGCCATCGCGGCCACGAGTTCGTCGGTTGCCTCGTGGGCAATTTCGATCTGTGCGCTCATGGGACCATTCTTGCGCCTCCGTCCGTGACGCGGTGGGACATGACGTAGAGTCGCCACATGATCTTCTCGAGCCTTCGCGTGACAGCCGACGAGTTCTCGTCGTCAACCGGATGGGATGCCAAGCCCGAGGGCATGTGCCGGGGCGAAGTGTGTGTGCCTGCACCCGGCGCACTCGCCGACGGCATGGTCGATGTCGAGGCGGCAGCAAAGCGACTCGGCATGCCCATCGTGCACGACTCCGATCACGGCGTGTGGTCGCTCGGACCCGCGACCGCGACGGGCCGCACGTTGTCGAGCGCAATCGCTCGATTCCCATCGTCGCTCATCGATGCGATGGGTCGCGGATTCGACTTTGCGTCACTTCGCGGTCGACGGATCATCATGATCGCCTGGGCCAGTTGGTGAGGCTGCCGTACGGCCCTGCCCGGGTGGCAGGCACTCCACACTGAAATCGAACCGCTGGGCGGCACCGTCGTCACGGTTGCCCTCGACATCGACCCCGCGCACGCGAGACCGTGGATCGAGGCTGCTTCGCCGACGCATCCATCGCTCATCGACACAACTCACTGCACGAACGAGCTTTTCGGGTTCATCAACGTTCCGATGGCGGTGTGGATCGACGAGAACGGCGTCATCGTGCGTCCGGCCGAACAAGCATCGATCGAGCGCAGTCCCGCACGCGACATGCAGATTCCCGACGGAATCCCCGACCGACTGAAGCGCATGATGACCGAGGTCAAGGCGATTCCCGACGACTCAGCGGCCTATCGGGCGGCACTGCTCGACTGGGTACGCAACGGTTCGGCGAGTCCCTACGCCATGACTCCGGAAGAGGTTGTCGAGGCATCGAGGCCGATGTCGAACGACACGTCGCTCGCTTCGGCGTGTTTCGCAATGGGTGAACACCTGCATCGCACGGTTGGCCACGATGCCGCAGTTCCCTACTGGCGCCGCGCCCACGCACTCGACCCCGACAACTGGACGTACAAACGACAAGCATGGACTCTGGTCACCACGCCCGAAGGTGCGACGGAAAACGACCTCATGCAGGGCCCGAACGACGTGTACGAAGGGAACTGGCTCGACGACGTTCTGACCGCAGGCGGGGGCAGCAATTACTACGTGCGAGCCAATCTGGAGCGTCCGAAATAGCCGAATTGGGTGGATAGCGTTGGAGCGTCATGGGCGGCACTGATCACATCCGTTGGATTTCCGAACCCAACCTCGTGAAGCCCACCGTCATCGCCGCATTCACCGGCTGGAACGACGCCGCCGATGCCGCTTCGTCGGCGCTGCAAAACCTCGTGCAGGGTTGGGGTGCAACCGCACTCGCCGAGATCGACCCCGAGCTCTTCACCGACTTCGCGACGATTCGCCCACACGTGAAGTTGAGCGATGGTCGCGTGCGTCGCATCGTGTGGCCAACCATCGGACTGTGGCACGCGCGATCCGCAGGCACCGACGTCATCCTCGTGCTCGGCCCCGAACCCAGCCTGCGGTGGCGGCTCTTCACCGATCAACTGTTGGGCGTCTTCGAAAAGTACGACGCAAAGCTCTTCCTCACGCTCGGCGCGCTGCTGGCCGACGTTCCGCATTCACGGCCGGTGCAACTCATCGGTACGGCCACCGACGACTCGCTGGTCAACCGCTACAGCCTGCAGCGTTCGCGTTACGAGGGCCCCACGGGCATCGTCGGCGTGCTGCACGATGTGTGTGGCAAGGCATCCGTGCCTTCCGCCTCGTTGTGGGCGGCGGTCCCCGCGTACGCGGGACAAATCAGTTCGCCGAAAGCGGCGGTTGCCCTCATGCAGCGGGCCTGCGACATCATCGGCACGCCTGCTCCTGTCGGTCACATGATGGACTCGGTCGCCGCATACGAGTCGCAGCTCGACTCGATGATCGAAGACGACGACGACCTGCAGTCCTACGTCGGGCGCCTCGAGACGATGTCGGATTCGGGCATGTCGATCGACGATGACGACGACTTCGATCTCGAAGACGACGACACTCAGTTGCAGTTCGACTTCGCAACCGACTCGGGCGACGATGCAGTCGACCTCACCGATGCCGACGTTGGCGACACCGACGCGCTGATGGAGGAAGTCGAACAGTTCCTCCGCGACCAAGACGGCCGCTAGGCCGAATCACCACTGCGCCAAATCGGCGCACGCGGAGAATCGAACGTCGCAATGTGCGAACCCCCATCGAGTGCGTTGAACGCCATCGGTCCCCACCATTGGGCACCGGCGGTCGGGTGCGGCAACTGATCCCGCGAGAACCAGCCGACACCCGATGTTTCCAGCGGGTGTCCACGCAGTTCTCCGCCCGTCGCACGACAGTGGAACAACAGCATGTACATGCCGAAGCGCGAGAAACCCATCCGCATACCGTCGACGACGCCGAGCAGTTGAACTGCCTCGCATTCGATGCCGGTTTCCTCGTGCACTTCCTTCAGCGCCACCTCGGCGGGTGAATAACCAACGTCCGCCCATCCCGTGGGGTACAGCCAAATTCCGCTGTCTTTGCGTTGAACGAGAAGGATCTCGTTCGCTTCATTGCCGACGATCGCACCGATTGCGACCTTGGGGGTGACGTAGCCCGGCACGCCCTCGCCAATGCTTTCCATCCATTCCTGGACGAAGTGGTCCTGCTCGCGACGTACGTCGAGCGCATCGTCGGCCGCGGCCTTGATGTCGGCAGCGACGTGGAGCACCTCTTCGTAGCGTTCGCGCTCGTAAAGGTTCTGCGTGAAGCCCATGCCCGTGCGGGCGATCGCAGCGAGCGCCTCACTCCAGCGCAGGAGATCACGCGTGAAGTCCTGTGGTCCGAGTTCGCTCACGATCCGAGATTACTTCGGCGCGACACCCGGCCAGTACCGAATCGTATGGAGTCGGGTCACTTGGAGACGGCGAAGAGCAACGCCTTTTCGACTTCCGCACGATGGGCCGAGTCGGTGAGTTTTCCACCCGATGCGGATCGCACGTAGAAGGTGTCGACAACCTCGTTCGTCAGGGTCTGAACTCTCGCGTGACGGATGTCGAGGCCCATGTCGGCGATGGTCTTTGCGATGTTGTGCAACAGACCGATCTTGTCGGGTGCACGCACTTCGAGCAACGTGCTGTTCGATGATGCGGTGTCATCGAATCGCACCGAGGGCGGAGCGGGCGGGATGGCGGTCTTCGCGCGGGGCGGGCCGTAGTCGCGGGCACGTTCGACGAGTCGGGCCTCGAGGGCGAGTTCGTTGCGCAGGGCACGCTCAACGCTTTCGATGACCCGACCCCATTCGATCGAGTGCGTCGTGGGCGGCTGCACGCGAAACTCCGAGGCGGCCATACCCATCTCGTCGGAGTGTGCCTCGGCGCCAAGTACGTCGAGGCCGTGCAGTGCCATCACTCCGGCCACCTTGCTGAACGTGCCGGGACGGTCGGGGCTGACGACGATGATCGAATTCTCGGTGGTGCACGCAGCGAATCGTCCTTCGGCCATCATCTCCAGAACTTCGGCGTCGGGGAACAACTTCCATGTCACGTCGTGCACGTCGCCACCACCGAGAACGTGGTGCACGCGCTCGGTCAGTTCGGCGACGAGACCCGCTTTCCAATCACTCCACGCCGACACGCCCGTGGCCTTCGAATCGCTCTCGGTGAGCGCACGCAACAACTCGAGGGTGAGCGACGACTTCAACACGTTCGCAACCGTGGTGATGGTTGCGTCGTCGGACAAGTCACGTCGGGTTGCGGTGTCCGCCAGCAACAAATGGTGTTCGATCAGGGCCTGCACGGTGGCGACATCGTCGGCCGAAAGCCCCATGCGGGGACCGATCGTGGCGAACATCTTCACCCCGACCTCGGTGTGGTCACCCGGGTAACCCTTGCCGATGTCGTGGAACCACGCCCCAAACATCAACAGATCGGGTCGCGACACGGTGTCGGCCAGGCCGGCGGCGTTGGCAACCGTCTGCCAGAGGTGACGGTCGACGGTGTAGCGGTGATAGGCGTTGCGCTGCGGCTTGCTGCGGTTCGGAGCCCACTCGGGCAGAACCTTCGTGATCAGATCGCGCTGGTCGAGCGACTCGAGAACCGGAATCGCCCGTTCACCTTCCAGCATGAGCGCAACGAAGTCGTCGCTGGCGCCGGCCGGCCACGGATCGGGCCACACCGGCGTCTCCTCCCCCAGACGATTCAACGACTCGCGGTCGATTCGCGCGTTCAGTCGTGCGGCGGCCGTCGCAACCCGCAGGACCAAGGTGGGGTCGTTCGCGGGGTTCGCCGTCTCGTCGAGATGCACTTCGCCACGAACAAGTTCGACCCCCGGTGCGAGGCGACGCGAGGGTTCGTTCGCATTGGCGGGCGGGTCGAGTCGTGCCCACGCTTCATCGGCGATCCACGCAACACTGCGACCCGCGGCGGCGATCTCTGCCATCAGCTTGTCGGCGTCGCCGAAACCGATCAGCCGCGCAACTGCATCCTGGTCTTCCAGGCGCAGAACGTCACCCATTCGCTGGGTCGTGACGTGCAACGCAACCCGTGCCGTGAGAAGCACCTCGTTGGCCCGCTTCAGTTCCTGTCGATCCGCACCGCTGAGGACGAGGCCGGCGTCGAGTGCCCACCACAGTGCGTGAATGTCGCGCAAGCCTCCCAAGCCTTCCTTCAGATTGGGTTCGAGAAGAAAGGCCACTTCACCCGCACTTGCGTGGCGTTCGATCACGCGCTTGTGCACGTCACGCAACGAGTCGCGTCCACGTTTGCGCCACCGATCGCGCGCCTGGTCGATGACTTCTCCGGCAAGGTCGAGATCACCGGCAACCGGTCGCGCGGTCACCAACGCGGTTGCGGTGTCGAGGTCGCTGTCGCCGAGATTCTTCGTCTCCTTCGGTGTCCGCACCGCATGGCCGACCTTGAACTTGAGGTCCCACAGCGGATACCACAGCGCACTCGCCAGTTCATCGATCTTCTTCACGTTGCGATGCAACAACAACACGTCAAGGTCGCTGAACGGCGCCATCTCGCTGCGGCCGTAACCGCCCACGGCCAGCAGGGCGACATCGCCCTTGATTCCGGTCTTCGCCCGCGCAGCATCGAACAGCGACACGAGAAGTTGGTCGGTGAGACCTGAAAGGGCGGCGCAGAATTCCGTTCCCGAGGCAGCTGCCGTGACACCCCAAGCACTCAACAGATCGCTACGTCGAGAGGGGAAAATCATCGGATCCGTCATCGCGGGTCAAGTTTTCCCTCGGCGCGTCGACGCTGCAACACCGTGCTCGCCTTGGCCGCTCCCCACACGATGCCGGGCTCGGTGAGTGACTCGTCGATGTCGTTCCAGTGGGCGGGACCGATGCCATAAACGTCGTCGGGGTTGATTTTTTCGTCGTATTCGTCGCGCACTTTCGTGGGGATTCCGGCTTCCCGCAGAACACGGGTCGGAAAGCGCACGGCCTCGCGCAATGTCTGCAATGGGTTCACTCGCTGGGCGTCGACGTCGACCTCGAGAGTTGCCCGGAGTCGCGCCACCACCCACTCGGTACCTTCACGCGCTGCGCCGTCGGCGACGCTGCGGAATTCGGGGGTCACCGACCCACGGTGCATCACGTA
>Ga0068872_10002471_pt1 | contig 14490 bp, 11 predicted proteins | sample NOAtaG_7_FD_66441 | JGI IMG/M metagenome (GOLD analysis project Ga0068872, IMG submission 66441) | Freshwater lake microbial communities from Lake Erie, under a cyanobacterial bloom - NOAA_Erie_Diel1S_2200h metaG | ecosystem: Environmental > Aquatic > Freshwater > Lake | place: USA: Ohio, Lake...
CAGGTCGCCCATGATGTCCTGGTAGGCGCCCATGAGGAAGAAGCCCAGGTAATAGGGCTCCTGGCCGTGGGGGGTCTCGCGGAGCTCGTGCAACGGCAGGGTGTCGCGGACGTCGCGCAGGTCGACGAACTTGTTCATGCACCCGTCGGAGTCGCAGGTGATGTCCACCAGCGTGCCCTCGCGCGTCGGGCGCTCGAGCAGGCGGTGCACCGGCATCACGGGGAACAACTGCCCCAGCGCCCAGTGGTCGAGCAGCGACTGGAACACCGAGAAGTTGCACAGGTACTGGTCGCCGAGGCTGTCCTCGAGCTGGCGGATCTCCTCGGGCACGTAGGCCTGGCCGCGGAACGACTGCACGACCTCCTTGGAGATCTCCCAGTAGAGGGTCTCGATCTTGGCCTTCTCGGGCAGCTCGAGCACGCCCAGGGTGAACATCTGGTGGGCGTCCTCCTTGCGCTCGAGCGCGTCGTGGAAGGCCTCGAGCTTGTTGAGCTTCCCGAGGTTGTCCCGGATCTCGAGCATCTCCTTCACCAACCGGTGCTCGTCGGCCCCGTACCGGAACTCGACCTCCGGCCGCGCCTTGTCGATGGACCCGAACACCTCGACCACCAGCACCGAGTGGTGGGCCACCAGCGCACGGCCCGACTCGCTCACGATGTCCGGGTGCGGCACCCCCTCGGCGTTGCAGACGTCGGCGATGTAATAGACGATGTCGTTGGTGTACTCCTGCAGCGTGTAGTTGGTGGAGCTGTCGAAGGCGCTCCGCGAGCCGTCGTAGTCGACACCCAGGCCGCCGCCGACGTCCATGAACTCGATGGGGAAGCCCATCTTCTTGAGCTTGGCGTAGAAGCGGGCGGCCTCCTGGACGGCCTTCTTGACGGTCAGGATGTCCGGCACCTGGGAGCCGATGTGGAAGTGCAGCAGCTTGAAGCTGTTGGGAAGGTTCTCGGCGCGGAGCAGCTCGGCCGCGGCCAGCAGCTCCGAGGTGCTCAGGCCGAACTTGGCGTTCTCGCCCCCGCTCTCGGCCCACTTGCCCGCGCCCTTGCTGAGCAGGCGGGCCCGGATGCCGATCATAGGCTCGACGCCGACCTGCTTGGAGACGCTCACGATCTGGCGCAACTCCTCGAGCTTCTCGACCACCAGGATGACCTTCTTGCCGAGCTTGATGCCCGAGAGAGCCAGGCGGATGAAGGCCTGGTCCTTGTAGCCGTTGCAGATGATGAGCCCGCCAGGCTGGTCCTGGAGCGCCATGCCGGCGTACAGCTCGGGCTTGGAGCCGACCTCGAGGCCGAAATTGAAGGCCTTGCCCGCATCCAGGATCTCCTCCACCACCTCGCGGAGCTGGTTGACCTTGATGGGGAAGACGCCGCGGTAGGTGCCCTTGTACTGGAACTCGGCGATGGAGTTGCGGAAGGCGTGGTTCAGGTGGGCCACCCGGTCGCGCAGGATGTCCTGGAAGCGGATCAGCAGCGGGAACTGCAGCTTGCGCTGGCGGGCCTCCTCGATGATGTCGGCGATCTCGATGGCCGCGCCCTTCTCGCGCATCGGCGTCACCACGACGTTGCCCTCGGCGTTGACGTCGAAATACCCGGCTCCCCAGCGGTCGATGTTGTAGAGGGAGCGCGCGGCGGGGATGTCCCACGGGGTGGGGGCGGCGGCGGGCGCGGGTCTGGGTTCGCTCATGGATGACAACGCAGCAAGGCCGGGACTCTAGGAACGAGCGGGGTGGATTCAAGCGACAGGTTTCGAAAAATGCGGACCACGGACCGCGAACCGGCCGGGGCAACCCGCCCGCCCCGGACATCGGGCACCGAGGAGGTCGGGGGCTTGGACTTGGGCCCGGGGCGGTTTCACGGCATGATGTGGCCACCATGCGACTGCTGATCGCCATCACCGGGGCCAGCGGGACGATCTACGCCCAGCGCCTGCTGGACCAGTTGGACGCCCGCGAGCACGAGGTCCATGTCATGCTCAGCCAGTACGCCCCGCAGGTCATCGAGGCCGAGCAGCCCGGGGGGCTCCGCCTGGGCGACGGGGTGCAGGTGCACAACCACCGCTCGATGAACCTGCCCTTCGCCAGCGGGTCCAACCCGCCGGACGCCATGGTGGTGATCCCGTGCAGCATGGGCACCCTCGGCCGGATCGCCCACGGGCTGAGCTCCGACTCGATGCTCCGCTGCGCGGACGTGATGCTCAAGGAGCGCCGTCGACTCATCCTCGTGCCGCGCGAGACGCCGATCTCGCTGGTGCACGTGAGAAACTTCGAGCTGCTCATCCAGGCCGGCGCCCAGCTGATCCCGGCCAATCCTCATTTCTACAACCGGCCCACCACGGTCGAGGCCGTCGCCGACACGGTGGTGGCCCGGGTGCTGGACCATCTCGGGGTGGCCCACCGGCTCACCGTGCGATGGCAGGAGGAACCCGAATAGACCGACCCGAAGAGGCCGAGGCGATCGCCCCTCCCAATCCATCGCCCCCCATCGCCCCCCATCGCCCCATACGGCCCACCCAGACACCGCCCTGCCCCTCCCCGGATCCCGATGATCTCCCTGCTCTCCAAGTGGGCTTCCTTCGTGAAGTTCAGCCACACCGTGTTCGCGCTGCCCTTCGCGCTGGCGTCCATGATGCTCGCGGCCCGCGACCAGCGCGGCTGGCCGGGCTGGCGCGTCTTCCTGCTGGTGCTGGCGGCGATGGTGGGCGGACGCACCTGCGCCATGGCCTTCAACCGCATCGTGGACCGGCGCTTCGACGCGCTCAACCCACGGACCGCCGGTCGGCACCTGCCGGCCGGGGCCATCTCGATGGCCAGCGCCGTGGCCCTGTGCCTGCTGAGCGGGGCGGTGCTGGTGGGTGCCAGTTGGGCCCTCAACCCGCTGTGCTTCGCCCTGTCGCCGGTGGCGCTGTTCTTCATCTGCTTCTACTCGCTCACCAAGAGGTTCACCGACTTCACCCATGTGTGGCTGGGGCTGGCCCTGGCCATCGCCCCGGTGGGCGCCTGGCTGGCGGTGAAGGGCGGCGTCGACTTCGCGCCGGTGATCGACGGCAAGACCCGCCTGAGCCACGGCGCCCTGGTGCCGCTGGTGATGGCCGTGTCGGTCCTGCTCTGGCTCTTCGGCTTCGACATCATCTACGCGACGCAGGACTACGAGTTCGACCGACGGCAGGGGCTGCATTCGCTGGTGGTGCGCTGGGGGCCCAAGAATGCGCTGGGCGTGGCCTTCATTGCGCACCTGTTGCTGTGGATCCTCCTGGCCGTCTTCGGCGCGCTGGCGGCCTTCCGGCTGGCCTACTGGCTGGGCCTGGTGGTGATCGGCGTCCTGCTGCTGGCCGAGCACCTGCTGGCGCGGCGCCGGGACACCCATTCGGTGAACGTCGCCTTCTTCAAGCTCAACGGCACCATCAGCACCCTCTTCCTGGGCCTCGTGGCCGTGGAGGTGGTGTTCCCCTGGTTCCGCCTCCAGTGGGCCGAGAGCCTCTTCCGGTGAGCCCGGTCGGTGGCATGGTGGGGCAAGCCCGGGCCATGGGCCTTGCCAGGGTCCGCGCCTAACGGACCGACGGTCCCGCGAGCAGGTGCTCGCGCAGGAACTGCACCGTGGCCAGGAACTGGAAGTCGGCGTTGGGCTTCTTGGCAAACCCGTGGCCCTCATCCTTGGCCATCAGGTAGGCGCACGTCTGACCGTTGGCCCGGACGGCCTTCACCATCTGCTCGGATTCGCCCAGGGGCACGCGTGGATCGTTCCTGCCCTGCACGACCATCAGCGGCACCCGGATACGATTGGCCTGGTTGAGCGGCGAGATCTTCTCGAGGTGGGCCCGCATGGCCGGGTCGCGCTCGTCCCCATATTCCACGCGCCGAAGGTCACGCCGGTAGTCCTGGGTGTTGGTGAGGAAGGTGACGAAGTTCGAGATGCCCACGATGTCCACGCCGCAACGCAGGCGGTCGCTGTAGTGCACCAGCGAGGCCAGGGTCATGTAGCCGCCATAGCTGCCGCCCATCACCGCCACCCGGCCCGCGTCGAGGCCGGCATCGGTGCCGATCCAGTCGAGGAAGGCGCCGATGTCCTTGACCGAGTCCTCGCGACGGAACCCGTCGTCCAGCGTGAGGAACCGCTTCCCGTAGCCGGCCGAGCCCCGGACATTGGGCACCAGCAGGGCGACCCCCGATTCGTTCAGCAGGTGGTTGTACCGGGCCATGAACCCCGGGCGCGACTGGGACTCCGGGCCGCCATGGATGATCATCACCACGGGCCGGCGTCCCGGGAACCGGGAGGGATCGGGCCGGTAGACGAAGGCGCTGACCTCGAGCCGGTCGAAGCTGGACACCGTGACCAGTTCGGGCTCGCGGAACTCCGAGGCGGGCAGGCCGCCGGTCTCGCTCTCGGTCCAGCGGGTGAGCCGACCGCTCCGGACCTCCACCGAGTAGGCGTCGGACGGCGATCGGGCGTGGGCGAGGCTGAAGCCGAGTTGCCGACCGTCGGGGTGCCACTCCAGCCCGCTCAAGACCCCGGCCGGCAGTCCCGTCAGCGGCCGCACCTTGCCGGAAGCGAGGGACAGCAGCGACAGGCGGCTGACCCCGTTCTCGTTGGTCACGAAGGCCACCCGGTCGCCATCCGGGGATACCTCGAACGCCTCGACATCCCAGGCCCGGCCACCGGCTTCCCGGCCACGCGCCGGCTCGTCGACGAGGCGGCTGTGCCGGCCGCCGGCCACGTCGATGCGCACGAGGTGCAGGAACTCCGAGTCGAGGTCCGTCGTGGCGATCACGCTGCGACCATCGCGTGCCAGCCGGGCCGAGGCGTAGGACACCGGGCGTCCGTGGTCCGGGGTCAGGCGGGTCACCTTCCGTTGGGCCACGTCGAGCAGGTGCAGCTCGCTGTCGGTGATCGAGCGGCGGTTCTGCAGGAGCACCCGCGACCCGGTGTCGTCGACGTCGAGGACGGCCCAGCCGCCGCCGGAGACCTCCAGGACACTTTCAGACGACGACGGATTCCGGGGGTCCAGGCGCCACACATCGGTGTCCTTGCCGTTGCGGCGGGTCGAGTTGTGGAAGAGCCAGCGACCGTCGCGCGAGAACCGCGCGTTGCCGTTGCGGCTCCGGCCGTCGGTCAGCAGGGAGGTCCGGCCGTCGGCCAGGTCCAGCCGGAAGAGCTGGTAGAACTCCCCGCCGCCAACGTCCTGGCTGTAGACCACGAAGCGGCCCTCCCGGGGCTCGTACTGCCCCCCGGCCACCGGCTCGCGCGAGAAGGTCATCTGGCGTCGGGCGCCGCCCGGCTGGGCGACGGCATGGAGCTGGAGCGTGTCCGAAAACCGCGTGCCGATGAGCATCTCACGCCGGACCGGATGCCATCCCTGGAACACGGCGGTGCGGAACTCCAGGTACCGGGAGACGTCGCGCTGAAGCGCGGCGGGGATCGGCGGGATCCCCTCCACCACGAGGTTGTCGGGGACCTGGGCCAGCAGGGCGGCGGCACTCATGAGGGCGGAACCGAGGACGGAGAGCACTCTCGACATGCCCGGAGACCACCACAGTCGCCCGGGATTGGAAGCGTGTTTTCGGGGACCAGGCCGGGGGAACCGACGGGGCTCACTTGGCGAATTCGACGCAGCGGGTCTCGCGGACCACGGTGATGCGGATCTGGCCCGGGTAGAGCAACTGCTCCTCGATGCGGCGGGCCAGGTCACGGGCCATGCGCACGGAGGCGTGGTCGTCGACCTGGTCGGGCTTGACCACCACCCGGAGCTCCCGACCCGCCTGGATGGCGAAGGCCCGCTCGACGCCGGCGAACTCGAAGGCGATCCGCTCGAGGTTCTCCAGCCGCTGCAGGTAGGTGGTCATGCCCTCGCTGCGGGATCCGGGCCGCGTCGCACTGATGGCGTCGGCGGCGGCCACCAGGATGCCCAGGCAGTTCTCGTGCGGCACCTCCTCGTGGTGCGAGGCCACGGCGTTGAGGATGGCCTCGGATTCGTTGAAGCGCCGGAGGAACTCGGCCCCGACCTTGGCGTGCGGCCCCTCGACCTCGTGCGAGAGGGCCTTGCCGATGTCGTGAAGCAGGCCCGATCGGCGGGCGGCGAGCACGTCCTCGCCCAGCTCGGCGGCCATGAGCCCGCACAGGTGGGCCACCTCCAGCGAATGCTCGAGCACGTTCTGCGAGTAGCTGTGGCGGAAGTGCAGGCGGCCGAGCATGCGGGCGACCTCGGGGTGGACCGGGGGCTGGCCGGCCCGGTACACGGCATCCTCGCCCTTGCGCAGGATGAAATCGTCCATCTCGACGGTGACGGCGGCGACCACCTCCTCGATGCGCGTCGGGTGGATCCGGCCGTCGAGGATGAGCCGTTCCATCGACTGCCGGGCGACCTCGCGCCGCACCGGATCGAAGCCAGACAGCACCACCGCGTTGGGGGTGTCGTCGACCAGCACCGTGATGCCCGTGGCACTCTCAAAGGAGCGGATGTTGCGGCCGTCGCGTCCGATGATGCGCCCCTTCATCTCCTCGCTGGGCAGGGCCACCGTGGCGGTGCTCGTCTCGTAGGTGTGCTTGCCGGCGTAGCGCTGGATGGCCGTGGCGAGGATCCGCCGCGCCTGCTCCTCGGCGCCCGACCTCGCGTTCTCAAGGATGTGCCGGCTCAGGCTGGCCGCATCGCGCGAGGATTCCTGCTCGACCTCCTTGAGCAGCAGGGTGCGCGCCTCGAGGGCGCTGAGGCCGGAGAGCGACTCGAGCTGGCTGCGGCGTTCCTCGGACAGGCGGCGGACCTCGAGGCGCTCGAGGTCCATCTGGCCTCGGGCGGTGTCGAGGGATTCGGATCGGCGCCGCACCTCCTCCTGCTGCTGGACCAGGCGCTCCATCTGGCGTCCCACCGAGGCTTCCCGCTCGGAGAGTCGGTCCTCCGCGGCCGTGAGGCGCGCCCGCTCCGATTCCAGCTCCCGATCCTGGTCGTCGCGCCAGCGCTGGAGATCCTGCTGGGCGGCCAGGCGCACCTCGGCCTTGAGGGTCTCGGACTCGCTCCGGGCCTGATCGGCACGCTCCCGCTCGCGGACCGCCAACTCGGCCCGGAGGGCGCGCTCCCGGAACCGATGGATGACATAGGAGACTCCGGCGCCCGCAAGCACCCCGCCCACCGCGAACAACCAGGATTCAGTGGCCATGCGTCATTTGGCGCCCGAGGGCGCGAACCGGGAACCCGAGGGGGTGATCACGCCGTGCAGTCCGGCGTCATGCCCCTCCCGGGGGATGTGCGGCAGCACCTGGAAGTCGAAGGCGACCCCGAAGCACCTGCCGCGGAAGGACTCCAGCAACCGGTCGTAGAAACCCGAGCCGCGACCAAGCCTGACCCCATCCAAGGTGAACGCTAACCCGGGGACGAAGGCCAAGTCCAGCAGCCCGGTGGGCACCTCGGGACAGCGGGAGGAGGGCTCCGGGATGCCGAAGCGGCCGGGCCCGAGATCGCCGGGACCGTCGACCCGCCGCCAGCGGTAGGCCGAGGAGGCCGGGTCGAAGGACGGCAGGGCCACCGAACGCCCCTCGGACCACGCGCGCTCGGCCAAGGACCAAAGGTCGGGCTCGTCGGACCGGGGATGGAAGAGGGCGACGGTGCGGCAGGCCGACCACTCCCCGAGGGCCGAGCAGTGCTCCCGGATCCGCACCGATGCCGCGTCGCGGTCCGCCCGGGACAATTCCCGGAGCCTGCGGCGGATCCGGTCGCGCAGCGCGGCCTTGGCCACCGTGGGATGGGCGTCCGCCGGATCCATGGCGCTACTCGTAGCGCAGCGCGTCGATCGGGTCGAGGTTGGCCGCCTTCAAGGCCGGGAAGAACCCGAAGACGATGCCGATGAAGGCGCTGACCGTGAAGGCCAGGATCACCGAGGCCTGGGAGATGAGGGTCGGGAACTGGAAGAGCTGGGTGAGCAGTGGTGCCAGCCAGTAGCCCACGGCGATGCCCAACCCTCCGCCGAGGACGCTCAGGAGCACCGCCTCGGACAGGAACTGCAGGAGCACGTCGCGCCCGCGGGCCCCGACCGCGAGACGGATGCCGATCTCTCGGGTGCGCTCGGTCACGCTGACCAGCATGATGTTCATGATGCCGATGCCGCCCACCACCAGCGAGATCCCGGCGAAGAACCCGATGAGCACGGTCATGATGCGGTTGTTGGCGTTGAAGAAGTCGCTGGTCTCCTGCTGGTTGCGCACCATGAAGTCGTCATCCTTGCCGTCGGCGATCTTGTGCCGGCGGCGCAGCAGCTCGGTGAGCTGCTCCTGCACGGGGGCGATGGCATCGGGCGATTCGGCCTGGACGAACACGGAGCGGAACTTGGTGTCGCCCGACAGGCGCTTCATCACGCTGGTGTAGGGCACCAGGAGAACATCGTCCTGGTCCTGCCCGAAGCTCCCCGACCCCTTGGCCTCGAGCCATCCGACGACGGTGAACGGGGCGTTCTTGATGCGCACGGCCTGTCCCACCGGGTCGATGCCCTCGCCGAAGAGGGTCTTGGCGGTGGTCGCCCCGATCAGGCACACCTTCGAGGCGTTGCGCACGTCGGCGGCCGTGAAGTTCTCGCCGCTCTTGAGGGTCCAGGACCGGGCGGCCACATACTCGTCGGACACGCCCGACACCTGCACGAAGCTGTTCTGGTTACCTGCCGCCACCTGGGCCGAGGTGCGGGCCTCCGGGCTCACGGCCGTGATCTGCGACACCTCGCGGCGGATGGCGTCGAAGTCCTCGATCGACAGGTTCGGCGCCATGCCGAAGCCGCCCCGGACGCCGCCGCGGGTCATGTTGCCCGACATCACGGTGAGGAGGTTCTGGCCCATCCCGGCGATGCGCTTGTCCACCTCGGCCTTGGCGCCGGTGCCCATGCTGACGCCGACGATCACCGCCGCGATGCCGACGATGATGCCGAGCATGGTGAGGAAGGACCGGAGCACGTTGCGCCGGATGGCCATCAGGGCGATGCGAAGGGTGGCGAACATGGTGGGAAGGGGCTCAGGCGGTGAGTTGGACGGCCTTCTGCTCGGCCTCGAGCTTGCGGAGCTCCTCGACGGCATCGAGGCGCTGGGACACCGGCGTGTCGCTGCGCACCAGACCGTCGCGCATCACCACGATGCGCTTGCAGTATTGGGCGATGTCGAGCTCATGGGTGACCATGACGAGCGTCATGCCCTGGTCGTTGAGCTTCTGGAAGATGCCCATGATCTCGATGCTCGTCCGGGTGTCGAGGTTGCCCGTCGGCTCGTCGGCGAGCAGGAGCGTGGGCCGGTTGACCAGGGCGCGGGCGATGGCCACGCGCTGCTGCTGGCCACCCGAGAGTCGGCTCGGGGTGTGGTCCATGCGCTGCCCCAGCCCCACCAGCTCAAGGGCGGCGGCGGCGCGCTGGTTCTGCTCGGAGATGGGGATCTTCGGGCGGGCATAGAGCATCGGGAGCTGGACGTTCTCGAGCGCCGTCGTGCGGGCCAGCAGGTTGAAGCCCTGGAAGACGAATCCGAGCTTGCGGTTGCGCAGGTCGGCCAGTTCGTTGCGTCCGAGGGACCCGATGTCCACCCCGTCGATCAGGCACTTGCCGCTGCTGGGGCGGTCGAGGCAGCCGACGGTGTTCATCAGGGTGCTCTTGCCGGACCCCGACGATCCCATGATGGCGACGAACTCGCCCGCCTCGACGGTGAGGTTGACCCCGCGGACCGCGCGGACCTCGATCTCGCCGGTCCGGTAGGTCTTCTGGAAGTCCTGGAGCTGGATGACCGCTGGCATGGCGTCTGGGGTCGGATTGGTTCGGAGGAGCCCGGGAACGATCAACGCCGCGCCCCGCCGAAGGGGCTGCCGAAGGGGTTGCCCGCCGGTGCGGTCGCGGTGGTCGCGGACGACTTGAGGGCGGTCACGATGACCTGGCCCGGCTCGAGACCCTCGAGGACCTCGGCACCCGAGGCGTCGGTCATGCCCACCTTGACGGTGATGGCCTGGAGCACCGGGGAAGCTTCCGGCTTGGACGCGTCGGCGGGCTGGACCACATACACGGTCTTCAAGGTGGGACCCTCGGACTGCCGTGGCCGGGGAGAGCCACCGCCCATGCCACCGCCGGGCCCTCCGCCCATCCCGCCGCCCCCGCCCATCCCACCGCCCCCGGCGGCCATCATCGCCCGCATGCGTTCGCGCATGGCCTGGTATTGGGTCTTTTGCTCCGGCGTCAGCGAGTCCTCGTACTTCTTGCGCTCGTCGTCGGTCGGCCGACGGCCCTCGGCGGTCCACGGCGGCGTGGGCAGGCCTTCCATGCCCGGCGGGCGGGACGGACGCACGATGTCGTTGGTGGAGACCGTGTTGGTGGCCGGGAGCACGGTGACCCCGGACGGCGGCGCGAAGCGGGTCGCCGAGGCGGGGATGCGCACCACGTTGGTCTTCTCCATCGTGATGAGGGTGGCCGTGGCGGTCATGCCGGGGCGCAGGCGCAGGTCGCGGTTGTTGACGGCGACCACCGTGGTGTAGGTCACCACGTTCTGGTTGGTGGTCGGGGCGAAGCGCACCTGACGGACACGGCCCTCGAACTTGCGGTTCGGGAAGGCGTCCACCGTGAACTCGACCCGCTGCTGCTCCTGCACGTTGCCGATGTCGGCCTCGCTCACGGCCAGTTCGATCTGCATCTGCGAGAGGTCCTGGGCGATGAGGAAGAGGGTCGGCGTGTTGAAGCTGGCCGCGACGGTCTGGCCGGCATCGACGCTGCGGGTGACCACCACGCCACTGATGGGCGCGTAGATGGTCGTGCGATCCAAATCCACCTGGGCGCTCTCGACGGCGGCCTCGCGGGTCTTCACACCGGCTTGTGCCTGGAGCAGGGCCACCTCGGCCTGCTGGAACTCCGTCTCCGAGATGAGCTTCGAGGCGTAGAGCTCCTTGGCCCGCTTGGCGTTGAACTCGGCCAGCGCGAGGCCTGCCGTGGCATTGGCCAGGTCGGCCTTCGATCGGGCCAGGGCCCGCTCGTAGGTGGCGGGGTCGATGCGGGCCAGGACATCGCCCTCCTTCACCGGCGAATTGAAGTCGACCTTCATCTCGGTGATGGTGCCCGAGATCTGGGAACCGACCTGCACCTGGCGGATCGGCGCAATGCCGCCGTTGGCGCTGACGCTCTGGACCATGTTGGTGCGGACCGCCGCCTCGGTCTTGAACTCGACCGGGGCGGGCTTCTTGAACCGGTCGCAACCCAGGCAGAGCCACAGGAGCGCCGGCAGCCAGGCCAGACGGACGGGACGGGTCGAACGGGAGGTTCGGCAAGAGGTCGGATTCATGGTCGGATGGACGGCAAGGTCGATCCGTCGGAGGCGTCTCCTCGGATCGTCGGCGAGGGTGACCCTCCCATCGTCCGAGCGGTTACGCAAATCCGCCGGGCACCTGCCGATGTGCCACCCGTCGGGTCCCCGGTCCGATGGGACCAAGGCCCCCCCAGACGTCGAAGGTGCGGTCGGCCCGTCCCGCCAGGCCGGCCGCCCTCGATCCACCCGATCAGAACGTCTTGATGCTCAGGTTGCGGAAGGCCACCGGATCGTTGTGCCCGGCAAAGCCGAAATGACCGCGGGGCCGGTCCTTGCCCGGATGTGGGCTGTTGGCCATGTAGTTGGTGATCTTCGACAGGTCGGCATCGAGGATGACGAACCCGTTGAGTTCGGTGCGGATGCGGCTGCCCTGGACGTGGGTCTCCTGGAAGTTCCACTCGCCGTTGGGGCGCTGGTATCCTTGGTGGGCCGCCGCCATGCCGTAAGCCCCGCCGTAGGCCTGGCGCGGGTCGAGCTTGGAACCGGTCTTGGCCTCGTAGTCCTCGGCAAGCACCTGCAGTTCGGTCATCGCGACGTAGGCCGCGTCACCGGAGCCCGGGTAGCGGATCGCGAAGCCGTTGTTGCCGGCGCTGGGCACCTGCACCTCGGCGCGGAAGGCGAAGTCGGCGTATTCGGCCTGGGTGAACAGCACGCCGCCCTTGCCCTTCTTGCAGCGGATCGCGCCGTCGACCACCTCGTAGTCGTTGATCGCACCCTTCCAACCGGTGAGGTCCTTGCCGTTGAAGATCGGCTGGAAGCCGGCCTTGCCATGGCTGGCCAGGATCTGGTTGGCCTCGGCCGATCCGATCTCGCGGATGAACACGTTCTTCCAGCGGATCTCGCCGCCGTGCGTCTGCAACTGGATCGGGCCGCGGGCCGGGATGGGCTTCTTGCGGTCGTAGAAGTTCTCCATCACCGCGTGTTGGACCACCGACTTGCCGTTGAGCCAGACGCTCACGCGGGAACCGACCATGACAATGCGGAAGGAGTTCCACTGGCCAAAGGGCTTGTCGGCCAGCACGAGGGGATCCTTGCCCGGGGCGCCCGGGGAGTTGTTCCAGAGGCCGCCCGAGCCCTTGTCGGCTCCGAGGTTGAACTTGGCCTTCTCGGTGGAATCCCAGATCTGCACCTGCGGCACGCCGCGCAGGTAGATGCCCGAGTCGGCCAGGGGCACGGTCTTGTACTCCAGCAACAGCTCGAAGTCGCCGTAGTCCTTCTCGGTGGTCGCGTAGGCCCCGTTGCCGCCATTCACCAGCTCGCCGTTCTCGACATACCAGTTCGGCTTGCCCGTCTTGGGATCGATCTGCGTCATCGTCTTGGTCCACTTGGCGATCTGGGCCGCGCGATCGGCCTCCGGCATGGCCAGGAGCTTGCGGTGGTCGAAGGTGTCACCGCCTCGGAACCCGGCCAGGTCGCGCCCGTTGAAGAGCTGCGAAAACCCCTGCGGCGGCTGGTTGAGTGCCTGGAGGCTGGAGCAGCCCCACAGCCCGACCATGGCGGCGGCGGTGGTAGCGGTGGCGACGAATTGGCGACGGTTCAACGATGGATTCATGAGGAAGCTGCCCGTCGTGGTAATCCGGTTCGCCATCGGGGTCAACCGCGAGGCCGATGCGACTCCGGACAAATCGGCGCGACCGGTCCGCCGGGCCGATGCCAGGCAGCGGGTTTGATTTGCCCACCCCCCGGAGTTGGATTCACCCTTGCCCGGCGGATGTCACGACACGGAACCAAAATCGGCCCCTACACCCTCCACGAGGAGATCAACGCCGGGGGCATGTCCGAGATCTGGCTCGGAACCGATGCATCCGGCCAGGCGGTGGCGATCCGCCTGATGCTCAACAACACGGCCTTCGCCTTCACCGAGCGCAAGCGGTTCCTGACCGGCTGCGAGACCCTGAGCGCGTGCCAGGACCAGAACCACATCATCGGCTACATCGAGCATGGCAAGATCGGCGGCGAGCTGGCCGTGGTGCTCGAGTACGTCGAGGGCGAAAACCTCAAGCTGCGGATGGCGACGGGCGACCCGGTGCTGGCCGAGAACATCGCCCAGGTGCTCATCGACTTCGCCGAGGCGCTGGAGGTCGTGCACGACCGGGGCTACATGCACCTCGACGTGAAGCCGGAGAACGTGCTGCTCACGCGCAATGCGAGGCTCAAGCTCATCGACTTCGATCTCGCCCGCCCGATCCCGAACCCGCCCCGCAAGCTCGACAAGAACCCCGGCACGCCGCACTACATGTCGCCGGAACAGCTGGCCCGCGAGCCGGTGGACCACCGCGCCGACATCTGGGCCTTCGGGGTCAGCGCCTACGAGCTGTTGACCTTCCGCAAACCCTTCCCGGGCGAGTCCGCCGATGCCGTGTTCCGGGCCCAGCGCGACCGCTCCGACTTCATCGCTCCCCGGCAGATCAATGCCGACATCCCCGTGGCGCTCGAGAAAATCGTGCTGCGCTGCCTCGAGCAGGATCCCTCGCTGCGATACCCCTCGATGTCGGTGCTGACCCACGAGCTGCGCAAGGCCCTCTACGTTTGAGGGCCTGGATGGGCCCGCCGGCCCCGGTCAACGCGTCGACTTCGCGGCCGAGATCAGTTCCCAGAACTTCGGGTTTCCCTGCAACTGCTCGTCCTCGCCCGTGGGGAGGCTCGATCGGTAGAGGAAATCCTTGAGGGTGTTGCGGCTGAGGATGCGATGCACCACGACCCCGAGCGGATGCCGCTCGAAGTAGACGCGATAATCGCCGAGCCGGTAGCGCGTCAATGTCCGGCCCTGGCGCGACAGGCTGCCGAAGGCCCCGTCTTCCCGCAGCAACTCCGACGGCAGGCCGCGGAACTGTCCCAGCACCTGCAACTGCAGGTCCTTGGGCAACTTGGACAACTCGGCCGCGCTCGTCGGGTTGAAGATGATCTGGAAGGGCTGCATCCCGGCCAGAGTTTCGCCGCAGCCACCCGTGCTGTCGAGCGCCTGCGCGGGCCACACCGGGAGCAAGGCAAGGTCGCCGGAGGGATCTTGCGGAGGAGAAACGCAGGCGAACCAGTGGTTGTCCCGTGTCAGTGTCAATCGTGAGGACTTTTAACGAGCAATACGCCGATCTGTCCCATCGCATCCTGGCCGTGACCGCCGCGGACAAGGGCCTGTTTCAGGCCTCTTTCTCGACGGTCTACCGAGTCCTCAGGAAGGAGGGCCTCATGACGGCTCGCG
>Ga0068872_10002476_pt1 | contig 14479 bp, 11 predicted proteins | sample NOAtaG_7_FD_66441 | JGI IMG/M metagenome (GOLD analysis project Ga0068872, IMG submission 66441) | Freshwater lake microbial communities from Lake Erie, under a cyanobacterial bloom - NOAA_Erie_Diel1S_2200h metaG | ecosystem: Environmental > Aquatic > Freshwater > Lake | place: USA: Ohio, Lake...
CGGACCTCTGGCCACACGCCCTCATCTCGGAGCCTCTTCTCCATTCGCGCCGTCCCGATGCGGTACGCGAAGACGAAGGGAAGGAGGAAATGAAGCAGTGGAACCAGAGTCCAACCCAGAGTCATGATGAGCGACCCGCGCTCTGGCGAATCGAACTGGCTCAGCGTGTATATGGTCACCGGGGAAAGACCGAGTCCCACAAAGCCCCAGATGGCGATGGTGGCCATGCACTGGTTGAGCGCGAGCCGCGTCCGCGCAGCTCTCTCATCCGGAGACATCTCAGAGTTGGGAATTTGTTGGCTGAGGCTCTCGCGCATCACTCGACCTCTGAAACAAGTGTCTCCGCCTTCTCGAGCGGATCCGACACGGCCTTCGGCCCGGTTGGATTCCCCGCGCCAGGCTTCGATGGACAACCATTGGTCGCGAGGGCAGTCAGGTATTCCGCCCACTTCTGACGAACGCACGCTTCGTAGGTTAGCTGATTCGCGGCCTGACACAAGAACAACGCGCCTCCAGCCGCACCAACGGTCTTCCAAAAGCAGAACTTCTTGCATGCGGCAAAGGCCGGAGGAAGCAACGCGGTCGCAAGACACCCCGCGAGGCAGGGCTTGGCCGCAGCGTAGGCGGCTACACACATGGTGGAGAAGCACAACGCGAGACCCGCCCACCAGAGCTGCGTGCACGCCGCGAGTTGGAGCTGCAGGGCCGACTCGAACATGCAACACTCCACTCCATTGAATCCGCGCCAGTTCGGGTTGATGCACGAGAGCTCAAGCTCGTCGCTTCCCCCGCCCTGCGAAGCCTCCACCATTGATTCGTGGAAGACGACCGCTTCTGCCTCGGTTTGAAACGCCGCGAGTGGAAAGAGTGCGAACTGTTCAGGGGCATCAGGTGCAGATGCGACTTCCGCACTCATCGCGAAACGAACCCCCGAGAAGTAACCCGGGTGCCCCGTCGCTTCGACAACCCGCCCAGTCACCAACTCGGCTCGGAAAGCGATGCGGACTTCAGCAGTCTCATCGATCGTCTCCGCGATCGGGAGACTTCGATCCACCATGAACCAGGAGAGTCCAAGAGAGGTTCCGTCCTCGACGCTCACCCGATCGACAAGAACCGGAGAATGGTCCGCGCCAGACCCCAGCGCGAGCACTTGACTCGCCGGCGTGTATTCGCTCCCGGTGGCCAGTGCCCATGCGTTGGCCAACTCCGAGCCCGTCCAGCCGTCATCATGAGACCCACTTGTCGCCGGGACGGCCACTGCGGCCCGCGGCGCGACGCCGAGTGTCAACACAGGCAGCATCCAACTTCCCGAGGCGAGCATCCCAAGCCAGGTCGTGAGGTACGTCAGTCTTGCACCAAACCGCATGAGGGAGTCCTTTCGAATCGAGTGGAGGTCCAGTACGAGTTTCGATGAACGTACCCCCCCCCCCCGCGACAAAGTCAAACACAACCATCGCTTTTCACATTTCTGACGGCCGCACCTCGATCGCGCGACGAACTCACAGCCCCTCGACGCTCGCGCGCAGTTCCGTCACGCCGAGCGTGCGCAGGCCGCCGTCCGAAGCAAGCATCGCGAAGCGGCGCATGCACATCGCCCAGTGCGTGGGATCCTCGGCGAATCCACTTGCGGCGCGCTCGGCCAGCGAGATCGCGTACGCCCGCACCTCCTGTCCCCGCGCGTCGCCGCGCAGCGTCCACGGCACGATCGGACGCAACAGCCGCACCACTTCGGCGGGCCAGTCGCTCGAACGGACGTCGAGCCGATAGCGCTTGCTTCCGGCAAGCAGCTCGAACCGGCTGAGGAACCGGCGTTCGAGCGCATCGCCATGCGAGGCGCGCACGCCAAGCCGCTCGCGGATGCGCCGCCGCTGCTCGAGGCTCGTCGACATCGCGAGCACATAGAGGATGTCGCGCACGAGAATGGCGTCCGCAAGCGGCTCGGCGGCGATCACGGCGAGATCGCCCGATGGATCGGCCTTGAACAGCCCGGTCAGGAGCCGCTCGTAGACATACATCATGCGCGTGCCGCCCCACACGATCGTCCGGTGCAGCGCCGTCACCACCGCGCGCGACGCGGCATCCACCGCCTCGCCGTCTCCGAGCCGCGCGAACGCGGCAACCATCGTTGCGGCGCTGACCGCATAGCGCTCCGCGCGCCGGGTGCCGCCGAAGCGCTCGCGCACGAGCTCGAGCGCCAACCGCCGCACGAGGCGATCGACTGGCTCGCGCTCCTCGAGCGCGCGGCGCACCACCGCGCCCGCCTCGACGCGCCTGCCGAAGGTGAACGCCTCGAAACTGCGGCCAAATCCCCGCGATTCCGCAGCCCGCAGCGCGCCCTCGATCGCCTCGAGCGACACGGGCACCAGCCCGCGCTGGAAGGCGAACCCGAGCAGCGCCACGTCGACCAAGCGCTCGGAGAGGAGGTTCGTCCGCGAGAGCGACGCGAAGTCGTCCACCTGCGAGTGCTCGGCAAGCGCCACGCGCTCGACGGCGCCCGCGAGCGCCGAGCAGGCCGAGAGGCGCAGTTCGTCGAACTGATCCTCGAGCGGACCGTCGTTCGCGACGACGGCGGTGCGGACATTGCTCGCAACGCGAAGCGATGGGTCGGGCCCGAGCGCGCGCAGCGTCTCGACCGCGTCGACGCCCAGCACGAGATCGGCCTCGCCGTAGGGAATCGACGCAGTCCGCGGTGCGCGCGCGTCGTTGCCGCGCAGTCGGACGAAGAGCACCTGCGACCACGCGCGCCGGCCCCTGCCGCACGGCTCGTCGTTCGAGGCGATCTCGACCCGGTACCCCATGCTGCGGCCGGCGTCCGCCAGAATCGACGCCACGAGGCCCGGCATCGGCCCACGAAGTCCAGCGACGTGCGCCCGGTAGACGCCCTGCTCCGCATGGATCGGCCTCGGCGGCGCGAGTCCGGACGCACCGCGCGAATACGCCGTGATCGGCGGCTTCGTCCGCACCACCTCGACCTGCTCCGAGATCGCAAGCGCGCGGAACTGCACGCCGTCGACGCGAAGGCCGAGGTCCTCCGACGTGAAGCTGCCCTGGATCGGCGTCGCGCCCCGCTCCTCGGCGTCGTCGAGCAGGCCGGCCACCGCGGGCGGCCGGATCTCGCAGGCGATCTCCGCGCTCCAGACGAGCCGCTGCTGCGGCTGGTAGCCAAGCCGGTCGCGCGCGACGAAGGTTCGGTCGATCGCGTCGGCGTCGAGTCGCGGCGGCGGTCCATCCGACGCCACCAGGATCGTGACGCCATGTCCGTCGAACGCCTCCAGCATCCGCTCGCGCAGCGCCGCGCGGTCGAGGATGTCGGCGCGCACTACGCGCGCGCGGGCGCTCGCGTCGCCGGGAATCGAGCCGTCGGCAAGCCGCGCGAGATCGATGTCGCCGGCGCCGCCGACATCGACGACGACGATCAGCCGGTCGATGCCGTCGTAGGCGGCCTGCCGCACAGCCTGCGGCCCCTCCCGGAGAAAGCGCCTGCGCGAGTAGGTCTCGACGACAAGCCGATCGGGCGCGTCGCCACGGGTCGGGAGCGCGTCGAGCGCGACCAGCCGCGGTGCGGTGGCGCCGTCGCTCGAACCGGTCGCTGCGCGCGAGCGGATCTCCTGGTCGAACTCGAGGATCGCCTGCTGGACAAGCCCCATCGCGCCCGACGCGCCGAATCCCGCGTCGCGCGTCGGCATGGAGATCGCCTCGAGCTCGGCGTCGCGCGCCTCGAGCTTCGCGGCGACGTCGAGCGATGGCCGCACCGCATGCAGCAGGTGGATGATGCGCCGCACCAAGAGCGACGGCCTCGACGCCTCGCCTGGCTGGAGCGTGGGGACCTCGCCGTTCGGCAGCGGCGGCAGTTCGCGCGAAGCGATCGGCGGCACGCGCGCGCCGCGGCGCCGCAGGAGATCGGCGGCCTCGATGATGAACGACGAGACCGAGCCCGGCCGCGGCTCGAGCACGACCACCTGCTGCACGCGATCAAGGAGTCGCTGCAGGATCGAGTCGTCGATCGGATAGACAAGCCCGAGCCGAAGCACGGGAACGCGGCCAGCGAGCCCGAGTTCCTCGAGCACGTGCGCCAGCGCACGCTCGCATGCGCCGACCGCGATGAAGCCCACGACCTCGCGCTCGCCGGGGCTCGGCAGGCTCGCGGCCACGTTCAGTTCGAATCGCCGCGCGACCCGCATGAGGTCGCCCGTGTCGAGCGGGCGAAGCGTGGGCCGGGCCTTGCGCTGGAGGATGAGTTCATCGACGTTGCTCACCACGCGGTTCGGACGCGCGAGGATCGTCTCGCACGACTCGAGCAGCAGGCTCGAGACGATGATCGCGACGGGCAGCACGCCCGCGCGCGACAGGCGCAGCGCCTGCTCGATCGAATCACGCAGCGATGAGAGATCGCCTGGCTCGACGATCGCAAGCCCGGCGTCGCGCGCGATCCGCCGCGGGCAGAGCGATGGTTCGCCCGTGGGATCGTCCTCGATGACGATGGCGAGCCCTTGCGTCGGATTCGCGAACGCGGCGCGCGCGTCGCGCAGCGCGTCGACCGCCACCACGAGGTCGGACGCGGGCACGAGGGCCACGGCGCTGCGTCCCGCGCGTACCGCGCCAAGAGCCAGCGTCACGGCGCGCGCGCCATCTCCGCCGACCAGGATCTCCGTCTGATGACGCGCGAGAAGCCGGGCGGTCACCTCCTGCTGGGCGAGGGCGTTCAGCCCGTTCCACCGCGGGCTCGTCCCTGCGGCGATGAGGCCGACGTCGACCTGCGACTCGAGCGCACCCTTGAGGATCGCCTCCACCGGGCGCATGAACACCGGGCCGTCCGCGACGTGAAGCGGCGAGAGAGGCGCGTTTGCTGCTCCGGAGGCCTGCACCTTCGGGAAGATAGTGGAAACCTCGCCCGGCAATCGCGGGAAACCCGCCGCACCCGGCCGGGGCGAAACTTCCCCCGCTACGATCGGCGGCCCGATGCGCTATCGCCTCGTCATCACCGATCTCGACGGAACGCTGCTCGATCGCCGAGGGCGCGTGAGCGAGCGAAACCTCGCCGCGATCCGCCGGCTGCAGGAATCGGGGGTCGAGGTGATACCCGCGACGGGCCGCGCGCTGCGCGAGTGCGATCACGTGCTCGACTTCATCAATCACGAAGGCCACGCCGTCACCGCGGGCGGGGCGCTGGTCCACGATGCGCGCGATGGGTCGGTCGTCCTCTGCCGCGGCCTGGCGCCCGATGTCGTCCGGCACCTCGCCGAGGTGCTCGCGTCGCACGACCACCTGGCGCAACTGCTGCAGGACCACACGCGCGCGGGCGTCGACTACGTGATCGTCGGCGAGCAGCGGTTCGACCCGGCCACGGAGTGGTGGTTCGAGACGCTTCCGCTCACCTACCGGCGGGTGCCGTCATTCGCCCACCACGACGAGCAGGGCCACACCGTCCGCGTGGGCACCGTGGCGGATGGCTCCATGCTCGCGCCGATCGTCGACCGGCTTCGCAACGAACTCGGCGACCTGATCGCGGTGCAGAGCTGGTCGGCGCTCACGGCGGAGGCCGCCACCGGCTCGCCCACGCACATCCTCGAGGCGTTCGGCCGCAACGTGAACAAGTGGACCGCGATCGAGGCGCTGTGCGCCCAGTACGGAATCGACCCGGCCGAGACGGTGGCCATCGGCGACGGGCTCAACGACCTCGAGATGGTGCGCGACGCCGGGCTTGGAATCGCCATGGGGAACGCCGATGCCCGCATCGAGGCGGTGGCGGACATGCGCGTCGGCCACCATGATGCGAGCGGCTTCGCGGACGCCGCGGACTTGGTTCTTGCCGCGAACAAGCGGTGAACGCCCGGGGAACCGGGGATTCTCGGCCTCGCGGCTGCGCCAGGCGTCCACCTGCGCGGCCGCCCCGCGCCGAAAGCGCCCGCCCTTCCGTAGCGCAAGTGCCGATGACGCGCTAGATTAGGGGGTCTATGGACCAGCAGGCCCCGGACCGAAACCGTCTTCGCCAGGTGCAGACGACCGACCTCACCGAAAGTCGCCTCAACGACGACTTCGTCTACTGGCTGCGCAAGCACGGCTCGACCTACCTGACCATCGCGATGCTGGTGGCGGCGGCGGTGCTTGGCTTCAACTACTGGAAGCGTCAGCAGGTCGAGAAGTCGGCGACCGCGTGGTTCGAACTCACCACGGCGGCCGAGTCGCAGATGCCGGAGCCGCTCGAGCAGGTCGCGAAGGATCACTCCACGCAGCCGCAGGTTGCGATGGTGGCCCTGATCTCGGCGGCCGACCTCCGCCTTGGCCAGATCCAGCGCAATGAACTGACCCCGGCCGTGGGGACCACCCCCGCCGTGCCGCTCGACGCCGCCGCGCGCAAGATCGCGCAGGACGCCGCCGAGGAGAACTACACGAAGGCCGCGGAGTACGCGGTCCAGGCCGCTGGCGGCGACAAGAAGAGCGCCGCACCGATCCTCTTCGCCACGCTCTTCGGACGCGCCGCGATCGCCGAGACGCGCGGAAACTTCGAGCTCTCCCGCAAGTACCTCGACGAAGCCGCCGCGCTCGCCGGAACCGACTGGCCGCGCGTCGCCGAGATCGCGAAGTCGCGGCTCGATGGGCTCGTGGCGCTCTCGACGCCGATCCCGCTGCCGCTCGCGGCGGAGATCCCCGCGCCAGCCGCCGCGACGGCCGGCCAGCCCGCGGTCGGCGACGACCTCTTCCGCTCGATCGTCGAGGAGCAGTCGGCGCAGCCCCCGGCGAACCCCGATGGCTCGACCCAGCCGGGCTTCGTGCCGCCCCCGCCGGCGCCGGCACCGCAACCGACCCCGGGCGGCTGATCGCTCGCGCCGTGGCCATTCCGTCCGAACCAACCGACGACGCCCGTGCCCGCCAGGACAGGACGGAGTCGCTGCTTGGCGCAGGTGGCGCCATCGAGCGCGACGCGCTGTTCGCGCTCTACGAGGAAAATGCGGCGAAGGACGATGAATCGCCGGTCACGGTCGAGTTCGAGCTCTTGAAGGACCTCGACAAGCGGCTCGACCGCTACATGGTCGACCGCGTTCCGTTCATCTCCCGCACGCAGATCCAGCGCCTGATCGAGGAAGAGGCGATCACCGTCAACGGCCGCGTGCCGAAGAGCTCGACGAAGCTGAAGAAGGGCGACCGCATCGTCGCCACCCTGCCGCCCCCGCCATCGGGCGCGATCCAGCCCGAGGAGATCCCGCTCGACGTGATCTACGAGGACGACGCGATCATCGTGGTGAACAAGCCCGCAGGGCTCATCGTGCACCCGGCGCGAAGCCACAAGTCCGGCACGCTCGTGAACGCGCTCGCGTGGCGCTTCAAGAACATCTCGGGCGGCGAACTGTCGAAGGTCGGCGAGGAGTTCGCGCGCCCGGGCATCGTGCACCGGCTCGACAAGTTCACGTCGGGCGCGATCGTGAGCGCGAAGAACGACACCGCCCACTGGCGGCTCGGCAAGCAGTTCGAGATGCGCCGCACCGACAAGCGCTATCTCGCGCTTGTGCATGGCCAGCCCGAGAGGAACGTGGAGACGATCGACCTGCCGCTGGGGAAGCACCCGTCGATCAAGGAGAAGTACGCGGTGCGCTTCGACGAGACGGGCAAGCCGTCGATCACGATCCTCCGCGTGCGCGAGCGCTACGTCGCACCTTCCGGCGCGAAGTTCGCGCTGGTCGAGCTCGAGCTCAAGACCGGACGCACGCACCAGATCCGCGTGCACCTCTCGTACCTCGGCTTCCCGATCGTCGGCGACGACATGTACGGCGGCAAGCACTCGACCGAGCGCGATCTCGGCGGCGACTCGGACGCCATGCTGCTGGCGCGGCAGGCGCTTCACGCGACCACGCTTGGCTTCCGCCATCCGATGACGGAGCAGCCGATGAAGTTCACCGCCCCGCTTGCGGCCGACATCGCCCGCGCCGTGGCGCTGTTGCGCGCATCGACGCGCGCGGCGGGCGGCGAACCCGCCGTCGAGGCGCCGGGCGCGACGATCGATCTGCCCGTCGTGTGCGGCTGACGACGTCCCCGCTCATGCGGCGCTGACCCGATCGCGCCCCTCTGCGCCGTTCGCAGGCGACGAGGCCGGAGCCCCCGGCTCGATCACAATGCGGCGCTCCACGAGAAATGCGCGCAGTTCGGCGAAGGTCGTGTCGGAACCGGCGGTGATGCGACGCCACGCGTCGGCGAAGGCCGGACGCCGCATCGCCCGCTCGATGCCCTCCTCCCAGCTGCGCCACACCGTCTCCGAGATCCGCCCATGACGGCGCAGGAAGAGCTGCTCGTTGGTGAGATCGAAGTACCAGTAGAACGCCGCAAGCGACGCCTCCATCTCGTCTGCATCGAGCGGCTGGCCGAGCAGCGCCTTGAGCGGCATGCGCATCGAGACCTGGCGGAACTCGCGCGCGAGCGCGTCCTCGAAGGTGACCTGGGTGTTCCGCGTCGCAAGGCGCAGCTGGCGGTAGGCGATCAGCATGCTCGTCGAGGTCGCGATGCCGGTGAGCGATGCGATCGACTGAAGGACAAGGGCGTAGGAGATCTCTGGCATGGGCGGGTGCTCGGTGTGTCGGCGCCGAGAGACTCGGCGGGAATCGAATGAGCGGACGTCCGCAGGGCGGACGAGCGGGACAGGAAGCGGGTTGTGAGGGGTTCCGGGCGAACGGAACTGCGGCGCGATCAGCAGGAGCAGCCGCGATGGTGGCGGCGACACATGCCACGCATTCGAGCCGAGCCCGCGGCCGGGGTGACCGACGGGACCGGCAAGCATGGGGATGGGAGCGACGCGCACCGCATGAGGGCAGGCAGTAGCCTGTCCAAGGACCGATGCAAGCGAGACCGGGCGCCAGACCGCGAATATCCTCGAGATTCCATCGACGCAGTGGCTGACGCGCCTGCGGGCTGCGTCCCAGCGTCGAGCCGCGCACACGCCTCCCACAGCCTGCCGGACTGCCATCACTTGTATCATTCGGCCCGCCCGATGCTGACTTTCCCGGTGACATCACGCGCGACGGGGGTGGAAACCCTCGACGCCGAAGCGCCCGATCCGCATCTTGCGGAGTCGGAGTTTCGCTTCCTGCGAACGTTGAACCGGATCACAGGGGCCAGCCGAGCGCTGGTCGCATCGATCGAGTCGCGCCTGAGGCCGAGGCGCGGCGCCACCGTCTCGGTTGTCGACTTCGGCTGCGGTGCGGGCGACATCGTCGCGGATGCCGTCCGGGATGCAGCCCGCCGTGGCTGGACGATCGACGCCCTCGCCACCGACCGCGCCGCGGTCGCCATCGATGCCGCCCGCGCCAACGCGAGACGCGCCGCCCCTGCCGCCATTCGCTTCGCGCAGCGCGACCTTCTCGGCGGCACGCTCGCCGGCGACCCCTGCGCGCAGGTCGCCCATGCATCGCTTGTCCTCCATCACTTCGTCGACGCGGACGTCTGCCAGGCGCTCCGCACCATGTCGGCGGCGGCCACCGAGCTCGTCGTCTGGAGCGATTTGATCCGCGACACCGCGGGCGAAATCGGCGCGCGGCTCTCGACGCTCGGTCGAAGCCGAGTCCTTCGCGACGACGCGCTCCTGAGCGTGAGGCGGTCGTTCACGCTGGCGGAGGCTCGGGCATTTGCTGAAGCCGCCGGGCTGACCGACATCGAGGTGACGCGCTGGCGGGGCGCCCGATTCGTGCTGCACGGCCGACCATCGCCGCACCCGTCCGAAACCAGCGTTGCCCGGCCACGCCTGCGCGCGAACGCGCTGCAGTTCTCCCGTGGAAGCCGTCAGATCATCGCGGGCCGATCCACGGTCCTGCGGGCCGGCGAAATCGGGATCCTCAGCGGGCCCAACGGCGCCGGGAAGACGACGCTGCTGCGTCTCCTCGCGGGCGTTCTCGAGCCGAGCGCGGGTTCGGTCTGGTGCGACGTGAGCGACGGACCCGTGGGCTACCTCCCCCAGCGAGGCGGCATGATCTCGAGTCTCGGCGCCGCTGCGAACATCGCCCTGATGCAGAAGGTCGCGAATGTCGCGCGTGGCGCGCGTGCCGCCCGCGCGCGCGGCGCGATCGAGCGCATGGGCGTCTCGGGCATCGGGAACCGGCCGCTTGCCCGCGTCTCGCTCGGCCAGGCGCGACGCGCCACGATCGCCAGCGTGCTCGCGAGTTGCGGAGGCGTCCTCCTTCTCGACGAACCAGACGCCGGGCTCGATGCCGAGGGTCGCGAGCGCCTGGCTCGCGCGCTGATCGATCACGCCGGCTCGGGCGGCGTTGCATTGGTCGCGTCGCATGAGGCGGCATGGCTCGAGCGCGCGTGCGCGCAGCACGGGAAGTCCATCGTGCGGGAGAGCATTCCATGAGCGGACCACGCGCGATGCATGTCGGCCTCGCCTGGCTCGCCCTGTTCGGGCTCGCCGCGTGCAGGACCGCCGCGCCAAAGCCTGATGCGGGCGAACCCGTCACTCCCATACCCGGGGCCGCGGAGACGGAAGCAAACGCGCGCGTCGCGATCGAGGTGCGTCTCACCGCGCTCGACCCGTCGCGCGGCAGCGGACCGATTCAGGTCGCGCTCTGGAACTCGGAGTCGACCTTCATGCGTGCAGGCAACTGGGTGCGCGGCATGACGATTCCCATCGTCGAGTGCGGCAATCCGGTGCTCTTCACGGATCTCCCGCCGGGAACCTACGCAGTATCCGCCTTCCACGACACGCAGTCCGCAGGCACCCTTCGCCGCGGGACCTTCGGAATCCCGATCGATCCTTGGGCGGTTTCCAACGGAGGATCTCCCCTGCTTCCTCCGAGCTGGCGGCGCGCCAAGTTCACCGTGAAGGAAGGAACGGCGACCATCACCCTCGACTTCCATGCGGCGGCGGAGCGTGCTCCATGAACCTCTGGCCGCTGTTCGAGTCCGTCATGTATCGCGGCCTTCGGGCGCTCACCCTCTCGCGCGTCGATGTGGTCGACGAGGGTGGCGTCGAGGCGCTCTTGAGCGGCAGGCCTGTCCTGATCGCGGCGAATCATCAGAGCCACGCCGACACGCCGGTCCTCTTCGGCGCGCTGCCCGGCAACTGCCGGAAGAGAACGCGCGTGGTCTCGGGAAACGCGCGTTTCTCGAGCGAAGGCGGCGAGGAGCCGCTGTTTCGCAGGATCGAACGCTGGTTCCTCCACGGACTCGCCTGCCATGCCTATCGCGCGATCCTCGTCAGCGGCGGCACCGCAGGTCCCCGTTCGATCGAACGGCTCGTGGCCGCGCTTGCGGAGGGAGACTGCGTGGCCATCTACCCGGAAGGCACGCGCTCGCGCACCGGCGCGCTTGGTCCGCTCAAGCCGGGCGTCGCCATGGTTGCCGCAGCCGCGCGCTGCCCTGTCGTGCCGGTCCGAATCGACGGCATGCTCGACGCGCTGCCGAAGTCGGCGCTCCGGGTCCGGTTCCGCAGCCACGCCGTCGTGCGCTTCCGGACGCCGCTCGCGCTCGGGCCAGACGAGACCCCCGAGGAGTTCCTCGAGAGACTTGCGCGCGCCCTGTCGCACGGCCCGGCGCCTGCAGAGCCACGGAAGGTGACGGCATGAGTTCCACCCTGCTCGGTCGCCTGCTTGTGGACGGCCTCTACCTCGGCACGATCGCCCATCTGCCGCCGGCGCGGCCGATCGCCCGCGCCATCGCGCAGGTCGGGACATTTGCGCTCTCGCGAAGGCATCGCACCACGCTTGTGCGGAACGCGGGCCTCGCGCTCGGTCCGAACGCCACGGAATCGGCGAAGCGGCGCTGTGCGTTCAGGATGGTCGGATACGCGCAGCGCGCCATCGGCGACATCGTGTCGGCGCAAGGAACCGATCCCGCGGACATCAGGCGCATGGTCGCCCAGCTCGAGGGCGCCACCGAGTACCTCGCCGCGCGGCAGATGCGCAAGGGCATCATGCTCGCGAGCGTCCACATGGGCTCCTTCGAAACCGCGCTCGCCATCCTGCGCATACTCGAGCCAAAGGTGCACGTCCTCTATCACCCCGACCCGATGCCGCGCTTCGAGCGCGCGCGCAGCGCGCTCCATGCGCGCCTCGGAGTGATCGAGCACCGCGTGTCGGACGGCGTCGCAGCATGGGGCGCGATCCTGGACGCGCTCAAGGCCGACGAAGCCGTGGTGATGCACGCCGACCGAACCATGCCCGGCCAGCAAGGAATACGGCTGCCCTTCCTCGGGCTCCCGAATGCCGAGCTTCCTCCCGGTCCGCTCCGGCTCGCGGCCGCCGCTGGAAGCCCCATCGTTCCGACGTTCTGCGGATGGGGCCCGAAGGGAATGCACGTCTGGTGCGACCAGTGCATCGAGGTGCCATCGGCACGGCTGACCGCCGCAGACGTCGCCGCACATCCCGCGCAGCGCCAGCTCGTCGCATCGATGGAGCGCGCCATCCGCCGCTACCCCGATCAATGGCTCGCCTTCGGCGACCTCGGCGTCGACCCATCGCGCGAGACCCCAGCGGCTCCGGACGCGGAGGGTGCGCGATGATCGCTCTCGCCGGCGCACTGCTCCGGTCGTTCGCGGCCGACAAGCCGGGGCTCGCGCTCGCCTTCGTCGCGCCGATCGCCTTCTTCAGCCTCTTCGCGCTGTTCTTCGGACACCTCGAGAGCCGCGACGGCGTGCGCTTCCCCATCGCCATCGTGGTCGAGTCGAAGAGCGATGGCGCGGAGCGGCTTGCCGAGGCGCTGCTTGCGCGCGGGGCGGGCCGCGTGTCGGTCGAGCGCGTCGAGCCGCCGCCGTCGGCCGGCGCAGGCGTGCCAGGCTTCGTCGGCGAGATCCGCATTCCACCGGACTTCGACCCCGGCGCGCCTTCGGTCATCATCGATTCGCGCTGGCCGCTTCCGGGCGTCGCCGATGCGCTGAAGCAGATGGTTGCGGCCGCCGGCGCCTCGGCGGCGACCGGCCGGGAAGTCGCGCCCGACGTGCGGGTGATCGACCGGTCGTCGAGCGGCACGCTCACGCGCGCCGCAGTGCCCGGAATCGCCATCATGTTCATCCTGTTCGCACTGTCCGCCCACGCGGGCCGCGGCGTCGGCGACGACGAATCGGGCCTCGGCGAACGGTTGCGGTCGCTGGGGGTCTCCGCGAGGGGTCGCATGCTGGCGCGCTTCGTCACGCTCGGCGTCATCGCGTTCATCCAGTTGATCGCGATCTTCGTCTTCGCGGCGCTCGCGTTCGGAATCGTCACCGAGAGCCCGGTGGCGCTCGTTGCGGCGGCGCTCCTCGCCGCGCTCGCCTGCGCGGCGTTCACGTCGGCGCTCTGCGAACTGTGCGGCACCCGCGCCCGATTCGCGTCGGTGTCCCCCATCGCGACGCTCATCCTTGCGGGGCTCGGTGGCAGCATGGTGCCGGTCGCGGTCCTCCCGGAGTTTCTCGCGGCGCCGTCGCGCTGGCTCTTCTCGGGCTGGAGCGTCGAGGCGTGCCTTCGCGCCATCGAAGGAACGCTCGCCGCCACTGAACTTGGACTCCTCGCCGCGAGCAGCCTGCTCATGCTGCTTGTCGCAGCCGTCTTCGCGCAAAGGAACGAAAGCCGATGAAGCCGATGAAGCCGATCGCCATCACACGCATCGCCGTCCTCTCCGCGGTCGGAAACACGCTGGAGGAGACGGTCTCCGCGCTGCAGGCCTCCGCCGTGGGCGTGCGGCCACCGAGCGATCTCGAGCAGCGTCCAGCCATGACCGCGGGCGCGGGCGAGGCGCCGCTTGCGGAGTCGGAGCGCGGCACCTGGCGGTCGGAGATCCTCATGCGGCGGGCGCTTGCCGACCTGCTGCGCGCAGACGAGTGGCGCGAGATCCACGCGCATCCCGAACGCTGGTGCGCGGTGATCGGCACCACGCTGGCGGGCATGCGGCACTGCGGCATCGGCATGCGCAAGGATGAAGCGGGCGATCTTGACGCGGCCGACACGTCCTACGCCCGCATCACCGCGTCATCGGTGCTTGCCCACTCGCTCGGCAAGGCGGGGTTCACCGGCGCATCGACCTCGGTCTCCTGCGCATGCGCGTCGGCGCTCAGCGCCGTGAACCACGGGTGCTCGCTCCTCGAGAGCGGAACGTTCGACGCCATCGTCGCGGGCGGCTACGACCCCATCGCGGAGTTCGCCTACGGAGGATTCGCGGCGCTGCAACTGGTCGCGCAGGGGCCATTGAGTCCGTTCGCACCCGACCGCGAGGGCATGAAGCTCGGCGAGGGCGCGGCGCTGTTCGTGCTGCGTCGCCTCGAGGACGTGCCCGCCGACCGGCAGCACGAGATCAGGGCCGTCATCGTGGCCCGCGGCGAGTCGAGCGACAGCCACCACCTGACCCAACCGCATCCGGAAGGGTCGGGCGCGGCACGCGCGCTCCGAGGAACGGGCTGCGGAGCGGAGTCGCTGTCCGAGTCGGACGGATCGATCGCGGAACTGCCCGAACTCCTCGTGGCGCACGCCACAGGCACCCCTGGAAACGACGCCGCGGAATACCTCGCCTACCGGCAGACATTCGGCGC
>Ga0068872_10002481_pt1 | contig 14464 bp, 5 predicted proteins | sample NOAtaG_7_FD_66441 | JGI IMG/M metagenome (GOLD analysis project Ga0068872, IMG submission 66441) | Freshwater lake microbial communities from Lake Erie, under a cyanobacterial bloom - NOAA_Erie_Diel1S_2200h metaG | ecosystem: Environmental > Aquatic > Freshwater > Lake | place: USA: Ohio, Lake...
ACACCTTCGGCCTTGTCTTTTCCAATGATTCGGAGCGGAGCAGCATTGAAAATTCCTTTAACTCCAACCGATTTTGCGAGCTCATATTCAAATGGATAGGCACCCATACTTTCTCTGCTTCTTCGATAAACAAGGCTGACTTCAGATGCTCCCATCCGGGCTGATTCCGAAGCTGCATCCATGGCCGTATTGCCTGCACCCAGAATGACCACTCTGGAAGGAACACTTGCTTCTGCCTTATTCATCCGGAGATTTTCGACAAACTCAACAGCTCCTTCCACACCCGGCAGATTTTCGCCGTCGATTCCCAGCAGTGACGTATTGCCCAGACCAACACCGATGAAGATGGCATCATAGTTTTTCTCAAGCCCTGCGATGTCTTCAGCACTGCTGATGGCCTGATTGTAATGAATCCGGAAGCCAAACTGTTTTTCCAGATAATCTGTTTCGGAAAGGGCTTCCTCATTGGTGATTTTATAGGGTGCCACGCCGTACACCGTCAGACCGCTGCCGAGTGATTTGGCTTCATAAACATCAACCTCTACTCCGCCTTGCCGGAGTTCGCAGGCGCAGGCAATTCCGGCAGGTCCTGCTCCGATTACTGCTGCCTTCTTTCCGTTGGCTGGTGCGGGGCTTGCAATCTGAAGGTCGGTATCCATTGCTTTTCGGGTTGCAAAGGATTGAAGCCTGCCGATTTCAATGGCCGGAACTCCCTGATGGTGATATACACAGGAGCCTTCACACAGAACTTCAGTAGGGCAAACCTTGCCACAGGCGTGACCAAAATAATTTGATTCGTAAATGGTTTTTGCAGCACCCTGTACATTTCCTGAATGAATCTGCTTGATAAACAGAGGGATGTCAATACCGGTCGGGCATGCGGCAACGCATGGTGCATCGTAGCAGAAAAGGCATCGGGCACTTTCAAAATGCGCCTGGTTGGCCGTCATCAGCGGTTTGATCTGGGCAAAATTGAGGTTGAAATCCTCTTCAGATACCGGTACTTTAAATTCAGACATGGTAGTTTTTTATGCTAGGCAGCTATTCTCCGGAAAGTATCCTCAGAATATCTGCTGATGAATTGTGCAAGTATAGCACAGACTGAGTCAAATCCAAGATTGCAGCACTTCAGGCATTTGGAAACCTGTCATTCCCGGGCTGCTTAAATTGTAAAATTTTGACCTATTTTGCGCAAATTTTAGCCCTTATTTCAAACACCAGATCTAACCATTTTACATGAATTCTGCTACCGAAACAAAAGCTTCCGGAGGAATTGAGGTCCTTGAAAAAGAACTCATTGCCAAGCGCATTGAAACCCGTCTGGGTGGCGGCCCGAAGCGTATTGAAGCGCATAAGAAAAAAGGAAAGCTTACCGCAAGGGAGCGAATAGAACTCCTTTTGGATAAAGACAGTACCTTTATGGAGCTGGGTCTTTTTACCGGCGACGGAATGTATGAAGAGGAGGGAGGCTGTCCTTCCGGCGGTACGGTAGCCGGCATCGGTTATGTGTGCGGCAGAATGGTAGTGGTTGTGGCAAATGATGCCACCGTTAAAGCCGGTGCCTGGTTTCCCATCACCGCCAAGAAAAACCTCCGTGCTCAGGAAGTTTCCATAGAAAACAACCTGCCCATCATTTATCTGGTAGATTCTGCCGGAATCTACCTCCCTCTTCAGGCAGATGTTTTTGCCGACAAAGAGCATTTTGGCAGGGTTTTCCGGAACAACTCCATTATGAGCAGCATGGGCATTGTTCAGATTGCGGCCATTATGGGTTCATGTGTAGCCGGTGGCGCTTACCTGCCCATCATGAGCGACGAGGCCATGATAGTGGATGGTACGGGTTCGGTTTTTCTGGCAGGATCATATCTGGTGAAATCAGCCATCGGCGAAGATGTTGATAATGAAACTTTGGGCGGTGCCAGTACGCACTGTGAAATTTCCGGCGTTACCGATTACAAGCATCCTAACGATGAGGCTTGTCTTCAGTCCATCCGTAACATTGTAGATAAAATGGGAGCCCGGCCCCGCGCGGGTTTCAGCCGGATTGCAGCTATTGCGCCGAAGCATTCCTGGGATACGCTTCCCGAAGTATTTCCGGCCGATCGTGCCAAGCCCTATGACATGGAAGAAATCCTCAGGCGCCTCTGCGACAATTCAGAGTGGGAGGAATACAAGGCTTTGTACGGCAAAACCCTGATTTGTGCTTATGCCCGAATTGATGGCTGGGCTGTAGGCATTGTTGCCAATCAGCGAAAAATGGTAAAGAGTAAAAAGGGTGAGATGCAGATGGGTGGCGTTATCTATTCCGACTCTGCCGACAAGGCTGCCCGCTTCATAATGAACTGCAACCAGAAGCGAATCCCGCTTTTGTTCATTCAGGATGTTTCCGGATTCATGGTGGGCAGCCGCTCTGAACATGGCGGCATCATCAAGGACGGAGCCAAGCTGGTAAATGTGATGTCGAATTCGGTTGTTCCCAAACTCACACTTTACGTTGGAAACAGTTTTGGTGCCGGAAATTATGCCATGTGTGGGAAGGCCTATGACCCACGGTTTCTTTTTGCCTGGCCTACCGCTCAGGTGGCGGTGATGAGTGGTGCTGCAGCCGCCAATACCCTGCTGCAGATTGAAAAAGCTACACTTCAGGCAAAAGGAAAAGAGATTGACCCTGAAACTGAAAAAACTCTTTTTCAGACCATCAAGGCGCGTTACGACCGTCAGACTTCGCCCTATTTTGCAGCGGCCAGGTTATGGATTGACGAGCTGATTCTGCCGGCGGAAACCCGCACCATGATTTCGATGGGCCTTGAAGCAGCCGACCATGCGCCGGTGACCAGAGTGTTCAATCCCGGAGTCCTTCAGACCTGAGCAATTGCTTTCCCTAATTTAGTGCAATAAAAAAATCCTGCGCACTGCGCAGGACCTTTCCATTATTTCTAAACCCTATTTAGTTTCCGTAGCGCCTGAGCGCCTCAAATTTTTGCGCAATTGCAATGTCATTTGTGCCGGGGTTTCGGCGGTGTGTGGTTTGGTGGATAATACAAATTGAGCCGGAGGCCATACTCTTTTATGTTTTTGATGTCTTTTAGACAGGCTTATCCGGGTTTTACCTCGGATGAGTTCTGTTTGCTGTCGTATTGAATTCCTTCAATGCGAACAATACAAAGGTGCAGTGCCTACCGGTAATTTTCGTCGCCACATGCCCGATTTACTTACGAGTACATATTTGCTTTGTTTCGATATCGAATTTCAATCAAAATCGCTCTGATTAATTCAATTTAAATTGATAATCAGTTATAAAAATTAAATCCGGAATTTTGGATGACGCGTGATTTCTGATTCGGAAAATCAAAATTTAATTCGTATTTGTGCAGTGATTTCGTTCCGTCGGGAATAAAGTATTTCTTTCGGTCCTTTGTCCTTGGTTGTTGTCTCTCCGATTCTCTTCAGCGGATCGGGTAAAATGGCCTGGGGACTGAGCTTTTTTTCTGATGGTATCCTGATCTCAGATAATCAAAGTCTGAATTGACCTTTACAGACCTTGTCTGCTAACCAAAGTTTGTTCTGGTGATTTGACGCCGCCTTCCAAAGCCCACAGAACACCTTCAATTTCGGTTGCTGTGTAAGAGATTGAGAACTCGCCCGTGGGTAGTGCTTTGGTTAAGGGTATAAACAAGAATTTAGTAATTACGTGATTCTTAGAAAACCCGCAAAAAAAATCCCGCGCAGTGCGCAGGACCTTTCCATTATTTCTAAACCCTATTTAGTTTCCGTGGCGCCTGGGCGCCTTAAATTTTTGCGCAATTGCAGTGTCTTTTATGCCGGGGTTTAATCGGCGGTGTGTGGTTTGGTGGATAATACAAGATGAGCCGGAGGCCGTAATCTTTTATGTTTTTGATGTCTTTTAGACAGGCTTATCCGGGTTTTACCTCGGATGAGTTCTGTTTGCTGTCGTATTGAATTCCTTCAATGCGAACAATACAAAGGTGCTGCGCCGACAGGTAATTTTCGTCGCCACATGCCCGATATACTTACGAGTACATATTTGCTTTGTTTCGATATCGAATTTGAAACAAAATCGCTCTGATTAATTCAGTTTGAATTGAAAATCAGTTACAAAAAATCAGATCGGAATTTTAAAATTTGCGTAACTTCTGATTCGGAAAATCAGAATTTTATTCGGATTTGTGCAGTGATTTCGCTCCGTCGGGGAGAGTTTATCTCCTCCAGGCCACTGCCAATCCTAATCATGTCTCTCTGAATGGTTCTGGCGAATCGAACCCAGAGGTCAATTTTTCGGGTAGGGGAGAACTGAAGCAGACTGTACCAGCGGATACCGCGGCCATTCAGGGCAGGAATGGAAAATGCATAGAGGACATTTTTTTCATACAAATACTGCCGGTTGTTGAAATCATCCGAATCGAAGAGGCTGAAGCGGTTGCTCAGGCTTATTTTTCCGAAGTCCAGATTAAGATCCTGGGACAGGGCAATGCCGAAGGTGGGATCGGATCCGCCCTGCTGCAACCAGCGGCTACCCTGAACCCGGCTTCTCACCGAAAGCCATGTATTTACCTTGGCATCGGCCTGCATAACCCAGTTTTGCCTCCGGGTAGTCACCAGGACATCGGTCCTTCCTTCGTTGTTGCTCAGGTTCCGTAGTTTGCTTTCATCCCTGTACTGGATAAACAGACTCATGGTTTTGGAAGGCGTATAGGTAAGTCTGCTCAGGTACTCATTTCCGGTGGATGGTCCGTCGCTAAGGTAGGAGGCATAGGGAAACCGGAACATGTCATAATAAAAGGCCACCTGCCACTTTGGATGAAACCGGTATTTGAATCCCCAGTAAACACCCTGTTCATTGGCATTGCGGCTCAGTTCTCCGAAAGCATTGGAATAAAACGCGTGGTAATCTGCGCTGTAATTCCTTATCACCATACTCATATCAATGCCCTTTCCTATGCTGCCCAGAAAACCGGCTACTGTGGCGGAGCCACCGCTGCGGGAGAGGGCACTTTCTCCGAAGAAGGCAAAATTCTGAACCTGATAGTGTGCCGAAAAGCTCAGGTTACTGTTGCTTTTTCCGTTGAAATCAAACTGGTTATAGAAGGAAGGCCTTCTCCTTATTTCGTATTGATATTGGATGCCGCTGGCAAGGAGGCCAAGTTCAAGGCTTCCGGAAGGATGCCGGTACTGAACGGCTGCGCTGGCCATTCTTTCCCGGTTGTTTCCTTTGTTTGCCAGTTCACCGGGAGTACGGTGCAGGCCGGTAATGCTGATGGCTGTTGCAAAGGTTTCAATGAAATCATTGTCAATGCTGTCCTGTGCTGTCTGCAGGTTGCCATCGATTCGCTTTTCGCTTCCCAGCAAGGTAATTTCGAAATTCTTCAACACAATGCTGGTACCTCCTCCACGGAAATACATTCCTTCAAGTGCAGAGGTATAGGGTCTGATTCCAATGCTGCTTCGGCGCACTGTGGTAACAGGTTCGGCGCCTTTTCCTACAGCAAATCCGGCAGAATATACCAGGCCCTGTCCGAACATGTACTGGTAATCGCCCAGGACAATCTTTTTAAAAATGCCTCTGTTTTCCAGCATGGCATGGGCAGACCAGAAGTCCATTCCGTATTGCCTTGCTGCCGGATTCCATTTCAATTGTTCACCCGGGTCTTTCTCGGTTGTAAAGCCAAAACTAAAATCCCGCGAATGGCTAACACGGTAGCGCATGAAAAGGCGGTTAGGGTCTCCCTGATAGCGGGCGGGCAGGGTTCCCTGCGAGTTGGGTTCGGCAGCTGAATATCCGGTTTGCGGTTCCAGAATTCTGGTATTCCGGATCATCAGGCTGTTATTTGGTTCTGAAACAATCCTTTTCCAGAGGCTGCGGTTATCCTGGTTCTGCGGCGTCTCGTTTACCTGAACAAAGGGCAGCAGGGCCTGAATAGTCTGTGCATCCATGGAAGGCACGGCCTGTAGTTCATATATGGAGAGAAGTCTGCCATTGCGCTGCCTGTAAAGCAGAAAATCCTGAACCTGCTTTTCGGACAATATATACGTATTGCGCAGCTCCTCTGCTCCGGCCTCGTTCAGGTCAAGGGGATTTGAATATAAGAGAAGGAGTTGTTCGTAAAGGTCCTCGTAGCTTGCATCAGAAGACTGAAGATTGAAAAGCCTTTCTACAAAATCTTCTATCTGAATTTCAGGTCTGGGCAGCGTTTGTGCAAGCATCACCTTCATGCTGCCTGAAAGAAGAAGCAATACAAGCAAAAGTGACCGCATCAGGGTTTAGCGTCTTTGCCGGAGTGCGGCTTGCCAAAAAGATATTGCAATCCGATGCTTTGGCTGAAGCCGAGTTCGGCGTGCCAGCTGCTGCCGAAATCCAGCTGCATATCCCGCCAGCCGATTCCAATTCCGATTGAACCTGTCTTGTTGAGGGTGCTGAAGCCGGTTCTTGCAAAACAATTCTTTGCAAAGCGGTATTCCGCACCGGCATTCAGGCCGGCTTTTTCATCCAGATCTTTCTGAAGTTCAGCCATAAGCTGCAGATTACCGTTAGCCTGATAAGAAAATCCCGCTCTGAGAACGGTCGGAAGCACTCTGGTTTCATTTTCGCCTGTTTTTGTCTGACTGAGGTTGGTGATGCATCCTGAGAAATGAAGTTTTTCACCCAGCCTTGCAATCCCGCCAAAATGCAGCAGGAAGTAATGCCGGGAATTGAAATCTTTGCTGCTCACCTGATACCACTGGCCCTGAAGGCCGACTGAGGCAATCCCGAAGGATTTTCCCCAGGAAACGCCGGCACGGCTCTGATTGAAAAAATCAGGTCCGAAGCGGGATGCTGCAAGGCCAAACGTCCCCCAGTTTTTAAATCTCCCGGCGGCTGAAAATGCCAGCATCGAAAACGCGGAATACCTCCTCTCATAGGATACGGCAGCGGCATTCCGACCGAGATAGCCCAATGCGCCTGGGTTATTCTGAACCGACCATACATCAGAGAAAAGGCTGGAAACCTGTCCGGCCGAAAAGGCCCTTGGTCCATAAAAATTACTTTCATTTCCCGCCTGTAAGGTGCCTGCCACTGCAAGGAATATCAAGACAACCAGATGGAGAAGAATTCTGCCTGTTTTCACAAGGGCAATTTGATTCCATTTTTTTGTTCGGCAAACGATTATGCCGAAAAGATTACATGGTAGGCATAATTGATAATTACCTTTTCGGAATCTTCCGCATTGGTATTAAATAGCGGGAATTCTGCAACCCTGATGCGCATCGGTATTGTCCTCAGTATTTTTCTGTTTTCAGTAAGCCTGCCGGTTTTTCCCCAATGGCGTGCACCTAAATATTCCAATGAATTTTTAAGTATCGGCGCGGGCGCGAGAGCGCTTGGTATGGCTGGAGCACAGACCGCCTGTGTTTCGGATGTGCATGCAGGTTACTGGAATCCGGCGGGTCTGGCTGCAATGAAAGGGAAAGCTCAGTTCGGTCTCATGCATGCTTCATACTTTGCAGGCATTGCGAATTACGATTATGCCGCAGCGGCTTTCAATGTTGACAGCCAGTCAGTACTCGGTATTTCATGGCTCAGGTTTGCGGTGGATGACATTCCGGATACCCGCTTTCTTATTGATAACGGACAGGTTGACTACCGGAGAATCCGAAGTTTTTCTTCGGCAGACAATGCCGTCCTTTTTTCCTATGGCAGAAAAATAAGCAGTGTGCCGGGTCTCTCCCTTGGTGGTAATTTCAAAATAATCTATCGCAAGGCAGGCGACTTCGCCAATGCATGGGGTTTTGGTCTGGATGCCGGTCTTCGCTATCAGATTAAGAATTGGGACCTTGGTCTGCATGCCCGGGATGTTTCCGGTACATTCAATGTCTGGTCTTACAATACCACCGAGTTTGAGACGGTTTTCGCTCAGACAGGTAATGTCATTCCGCTGCGTTCTACAGAAGTAACCATTCCTTCCCTCAATCTGGGAGTTTCCAGGAAGTTTATGTTCTGGAAAAATGCCATCGGAGTCAGGCCCTGCCTCGATTTGCTCAATACATTTGACGGCAGAAGAAATACACTTTTGAGTACAAAGGCATTTTCTTCAGATCCCAGACTGGGTCTTGAAGCTTCCTTTTTTGATCTGGTTTCCTTGCGCTCCGGTATTGCGAATTTTCAGCGCATCAAAGATTTTACAGGAAAAACCAGTCTTGGCTTTCAGATGAATTTCGGACTGGGCCTTCACTGGAAAATTTTATCCCTCGATTACGCCATTACCGATCTGGGGGATAATTCCGAAGCTTTGTACAGCCACATTTTCAGCCTAAAAGCCGCTTTCTGAAATTGAGTTTGCCCTATGAAGAACCGACTTTTTTTTCTCCTCTGCAGTATTCTACTGATTCCGGCAATTACCTGCGGGGATTTGTTTGCCCAGACCTCCCCAACTTTTATCGACTGGGTAAAACCGGGCCAAACCTACATGCAGATAAAGGTAGGTCAGAATGGTATTTACAGGATTCCTGTTCCACAGCTGGAACAATGTTTCGGTAATCTCCAGTCCTACAATCCTGCCGGTTTTAAATTATTCAGGAGGGGCAGAGAGCAAGCCATCTTCGTGCAGGCGGGCAATGATAATATCCTGAATGGAGCAGATTACATTGATTTTACAGGTTTTATCAACGATGCCTCCATTGAAGATGAGATGTATCAGAAGCCTTTGGGACCCAGAAATGAATTGCGCTCGGTTTACGATGATACAGCACACTATTTTCTCACATTCAGTCCCGAGCTGAACGGCAAGCGTGTGGTGAATAACGGTTTGAACAATAACTCATCTGTACCCTTCGAACTTTATCACTGGCGGCAGACCGGGTTTTTTCCCAGAAATCAATATGCAAAAGGCAGGGGATTGAGGGGAAATGTGACCTATTCTTCTTACATCACAACAGGGGAGGGCTGGACTGGTACAGCGTATTCTGTTGGCTTCGGTGATATTGTAGGAAGTTATAATCAGTTCCTCTATACTCCTGTAAAGAACATCATCAACCAGTACCTCGGAGGACCTCAGCCTGAACTGGAACTCCTTCAGGTTGGAAGACAGGCTGTTAATCACAAAGTTGATGTTATAGCCGGAACCGGGCTGGCAAGCCTTGATACATTTCGGTTTGTCGGTCTCACTTCCTACCTCTTTAAGAAGAAATTTGATCCTTCTCTGATTGAATCCGGAACCCTTCATTTATGGCCTGCTCCCCGAGGGTCTGCCAATGTGGCCGTAGGATATGCTCTGGTTAACTACCCTGCCACCTTTCAGCTGCCTCCCGGAAACGGGCCACTTGAGTTCAGGCTGGAAATAAATCCGCAGAACTACTCCCGGCTTCGCTTCGATAATGTGCAGCAGCTTCCTGAATTGTATGATGTAACTGACCGGCTGAATCCGCTTAGAATAGGTGTTGCCCTCATAAACGGGAATTACATCGCGGGCGTTGATAATACAGCGGATGAGAGAAAGATGCTTTTGCAGGAAGAACCATTCGTCACCGATGGGAGTATTGCTAAAAAAATTGATTTTCAATTATTTAATCCTGCCAACTTCAATTATATCCTGGTTAGTCACCCCAAGCTGAGAGTTCCGTATCAGGGTGAGGACCAGGTGCAGGCCTATGCAGATTACCGGTCCAGTCCGGCAGGAGGGCAGTACAAGGTTTTGCTGATTGAAATGGAGCAGGTTTATGCCCGCTTCGGTTATGGTGACCGGAATCCGCTGGCGCTCCGGAATCTTGCCGGTTATTTTGTTCAGAACAACGTTGATGTCAAAGGAATGTTTCTTCTTGGCAAGGGATTAGGTATTCAGAACAGGAACAATTCTTCCTACTGGACTGCTAACCTAATTCCTACTTTTGGTACGCCTCCTTCCGATAATGCCTACACGGTAGGACTTGGAGAGCCTGGTAAAACAATTGCATTTCCGGTTGGCCGGCTGGCAGCATCGAATCCGCTGCAGGTTTACAATTATCTTCGGAAGGTAAAGGAAAGCGAGGCTTTCCAGTATGATGATTTGTGGAAAAAAAATGCATTTCATATTTCGGGAGGACTTAATAAAATGGAGCAGACGGCTTTTGCTTCAATAGTAAATGATGAGCTTAAGCCAAAACTGGAGGATAAGTTTTTCGGAGGTAAAGTCGGAACATTCAATAAAACCAGCAGCCAGACAGTTGAGTACGTCGATATCCGGGCAGTGGTTAATTCCGGGATTTCCCTGCTTACTCTTTTTGGGCATTCTTCCCGTACTTCTCCCGATGTTGAAATCGGATACGCATCCGACCCTACCCAGGGATTTAATAATACCGGTCGCTATCCAGTGGTAATAATGAATGGTTGTTTTACAGGAAATGTCTATGAATTTTCCGGCTCCATCAACGAAGACTGGATTTTTACTCCCAATAAAGGAGCGGTTGCTTTCTGGGCTGCCAGCGATGAAGGCCTTTCCGCCATTCTGCGCCGCCATATCCTCGATTTTTATTCTATCGCATTCCAGGATTCTTTGCTCTTCGGTGAAACGCTGGGAAAGTTACAGAAGGAGACTATGAGGAAATTCCTGGCTAATCTCTCAAACGAGCCACAGCTTGATTCTGCATTTGTTCACCAGTTTACCATCCATGGAGATCCTGTCATACGGATTTTTGCAGCTGCCAAGCCCGATTATAAAACCAGTAACGCCGAATTTTATTTTGATGGTGCCAATCCTACAGCTGCTTCTGCCAGTGCAAGGCTTGGTTTGATTGTCAGTAATTTCGGGCGTTACACGGGTGATTCTCTGAAAGTCAGAATTAACCGCAGGCTGGCAGATGGCAGTACCCAGGATTTCATTTACCAGCTGAAGCCCGTTTCCTACCTTGATACCTTTTATTTTGACCTTCCTCAGGATGGTGGATTCAGTTACTCAGGGCTGAACCGTTTTGAAGTAAGTCTGGACTTTCTGAACGATGAAGCTGAATTAAACGAGCTTAACAACAATGCCTTTTTCGAGTACTTTCTGCCTGCCTCCGGGATATTGCCGCTATTTCCCAAAGAATACAGTATTGTACCCGGCCGCAATGTGAAGCTTACTGTACAGGCTACTGATTTTCTAGCCCCCGGCCGGAAATATATTTTTCAAATTGATACCAGTGCCCGTTTCAATAGTCCTCTCTTTTCTCAGTCCCAGGAAATTCTTGCCGGAAATGTCTGTACCTGGCCATATCTGCTTCCAATAGACCGCGACAGTACCGTATTTTTCTGGCGGGTCCGCTTTGCAGATCAGCAAAGTCCTTCAGACACCACCTGGTACAACATGAGTTTTGAGTACATTAAAAACAGTGAGCCTGGCTGGGCGCAGTCTCAGTTTTACCAGTTCAGGAAATCTTATGAATTTGGTCTGAGGAAAAATTTTATCAGCCGCCGCTGGGAGTTCCCAACCCAGACTGCCGATATCAACATTCTTGTCTCAGGAGGTTCAAGGCAAGGTCCTCAACAATATTCCCTGAGCATTGATGGTATTTCGGTTCTCGCCGGAGCCATTGGATCATCCAATTGTTTCGTGCAGGGTTATCCTCGTCTATGTGCCATTACAATTGATAAATGCAGTCTGAAACCTAAATTCTGGAATTACTTCGGTGATCCGATCGGGTACTACTTTGCCGGATGCGGAAGACTGCCATTTGCAGTCAATATTTTCGACATCAGGGGAAGTTACAGTCCTTTCAGAGTCTATTTTCAAAACTACATCAACAACTTTGTAAATGAAGGTGATTATGTGGTGCTCATGCCGATCGATTCCGTTAACATGGACAGCGTTCGCAAATACGCCATGCCTGTTCTGGGGAAAATCGGCCTGGATGTCAATCAGATGAATGAGCTTCAGAATGGTAATCCGTTCATAATTTTCGGAAAGAAATCCTCTTCTGCACAACCCGGCGATGCTGTCTTTATCCGGGCATCTGCCGGAAGCGTTCCTCCAAACCGCCAGACGCTTACCTATTCACGCTCACTCAGCTCTGCCTGCGGTTCGGGCCTTGTGGTTTCAACTCGTATAGGACCGGCTACTACCTGGCGGAAAATACACCGGAAGTTTTCAGCCTTTGAAGATCCCGGAGCAGAAGATGCTTATCTGCAATTGCGCGGAATCAGAATTGATGGCAAGGACAGCTTGCTGAACGCCAGAATTGATCAGTTTCCCTTTGATATTTCCAACATTGACGCCCAGACTTTTCCCTATCTGCAGCTTACTGCCGGATTGAAGGATACAGGTTCTTTCACACCGGCAACCATTCTTCGGTGGATGGTGCAATATGAGCCTGTTCCGGAAGGAATACTCAATACAAGTCTGGTGCCGGCTTCTGAATACAAGGTCGATGAAAAAGAGGAGGGGGATTCTCTTGGTTTCCGTTTTGCCTTCACTAATATTTCCAATAAACAGTTCAGGGATTCACTGAATGTGCGTATCCGCATGAACGGACAAATGTATCAGGAAAAGTACCTGGCCCGTCTGAAACCAGACAGTACTGTTTATTTTTCATTGCCAAAGTTTTCCACACTTGGGAAGGCGGGATCCAATAATGTCCTTGCCTTTGTAAATCAACGGATTCAGCCTGAGGAATACTACGAAAATAATGCCATCAATATTCCTTATAAAGTAAAGGCTGATCAGCGTCAGCCGGTGCTGGATGTTACTTTTGATCAGGTTAAAATTATGAATGGCGACTTTGTAAGTGCCGAGCCGGAAATTGAAATCAGACTGAAAGATGAAAACCGCTTCCTTCTTAAATCCGACACCAGAGGGATGGCTTTGATTCTGACCAGACAATGCAGCGGCTGTCTGCCTGAATCCATTCCGCTTGATTCTTCCAATTCAATGGTCCGGATATATCCGGCGGGGCCTGGTAACCTCTTTCGGATTGTCTATAAACCAGCCAAGCTCAGCGATGGTCAGTATCGTCTTGCCGTTCAGGGAAGCGATGTAAAAGGCAATGCGGCAGGGAGCCAGTTCTATGAGGTAGATTTTAATGTGCTTGACAAGAATACCATTTCGAATTTCTTTCCGTATCCTAATCCTTTTTCCACATCCTGCCAATGGGTGTTTACGCTAACAGGAAGAGAGCCGGAAGATTTTAAAATTCAGATAATGACAATTACGGGCAGGGTGGTAAGAGAGATCTTCAAATCAGAACTGGGACCGATTAATATAGGAAACAATGTAACCTCATATCGCTGGGACGGAACCGACGAATTCGGTGACAGACTGGCTAACGGAGTTTACCTTTACAGGGTTCTCATGAAAGAAGGTTCTGAGTATATTCACCGGGAAACGGCCGGTGATTTTACCTTCCGGAAGGGTTTTGGAAAATTGTACATCATCCGCTAAGCTGGTTCGTTTTCGTCTTTCGGCTTTTAGGTGCCTGAAGAGATTTCTTCCGGTATTGTTCTATGTTTTTCTGGTTTCCAATTCCTTTTCGCAGCAAATAAATACTGCCGTTTATGTTGTGGATGCGGTTACACAGAAGCCAATTCCTTTTCCGGTTATTTCCTGTGAAGGAGACAGCCTGGAATATTTAGGGAATATGGAAGGCGGGCTTTTGGTCCCTCTAAAGAAAAAAGAAGTCAGGATCCGGGTGAGGGCCTACCAGTATCTTGATGAAGAAATGAATGTGAAACCAGGCGACTCTGTAAAGATATCATTGCATTATGCCCATCCCTTTACCTGGCAGAATCTCAGTTTGCAGGCCGAAAAAAAGCTTGTAATGCAGCTTCTCCGGAATAAATCGAATGCCGACCCCGGGCAGGAAGAGCATTACCGCTACAGAAGCTATAACAAAACGCTGGTTACAACCAGCAATATGCCCGGATTAAAATTATATCTGGATAATCTGCTCAGGTTTTTTACCAAAGCCCGCATGGGGCAGTATTCGCTGGAGCACCATATCTTCCTGATGGAGTCTGCATCCCGGCGTGAGTATGTCAGCATCAACAGGCAGCGCGAAACAGTAATTGCCACACAGGCATCAGGCATAAGCCAGCCGCCTCCATTATCCTATATTTCTGGTTTCGATGCCCTGAGTGTTTACAATCCTTTTTTGCGCATCGGTACAAAAAAATACATTTCACCACTCACGGGACGTGCTCTCAGCCGCTATGCCTTTTCCATCGTTGATACCATAAAAACCGGGCAAGGCAAGGTAATTGTCCTGAAATTCAATCCCCTTAATCACCGGAAAAAAGACCTGCTTCAGGGGATTCTGTATGTGTCAACGAATCCCTCGGGTATTATGGCTTTCCAGGTCTGGCCATCCTATGAGCCGGAAAGTACTTTCAGCCTGGCTCAGGAAGCATTTCTTCTTCCTTCAGGAAGGTGGTATCCAGGTGTAATACGCACATCCTACATGAGCGATGGTCTGGGCAGCCTCCGCATACCGGTATTGGCGGTGAGTAAAACCCGGATTTCAGATT
>Ga0068872_10002486_pt1 | contig 14448 bp, 12 predicted proteins | sample NOAtaG_7_FD_66441 | JGI IMG/M metagenome (GOLD analysis project Ga0068872, IMG submission 66441) | Freshwater lake microbial communities from Lake Erie, under a cyanobacterial bloom - NOAA_Erie_Diel1S_2200h metaG | ecosystem: Environmental > Aquatic > Freshwater > Lake | place: USA: Ohio, Lake...
GAAGGCCATCAAAGGCAAAATCAGCAGCAGGCTGTAGCGGAATATTTCCCGGAAGCCCGCCAGTTTCTGAAACAGAAATGCCGGTAGCAGAAGTGCAGCAATTACCAGAGCACCGAAGCCATAACGGGGTTCGGTAATGGTAAAAAACCAGATTCCGGCCATAAGAAGGAGTAACAGAAAAAAGCCCGCTGAAGCACTAAAAATCTCCTTTCTTCTCAGTATCGAAAATGGGGCCAGGAAAAAAAAGAAAGCTGCAAGCAGAATAATGAGCCTTGAATCCGCATTATGGGCCAAAAACCATTTTTTCAGCCAGCTCATACTGTAGAAATCGGGAGGGGCAAAATCGCCAAATTGCTCGAGATAAAATTTCTTCTGTATGCATTCGGCAGGCACCTGCCACTCCGGGTTTCCCAGTGCTGTAAAAGGGAGCGGAAAAACCGCATAACCACTGAGAAGCCAGTTTTGCAGCACCCAAATGCCCAACATGATGAGAGCAGCTGATGCGGAAAACAGAAAGGATTTCCTGTTGGCTTTCAAAACCTGCTGCAGGATAAAAAAAGCAGGTACGGCAAGAATGCCTGCCGTTGAAGATTTCACGCTAACCATCCATAAGGGAAGAAGCAGGAACAATTCCGGATTTTCACCGGCACTCTCTCTCCTTTCCAGAACCTCCAGCCAGATAAGAAAGAAAAACCAGCAGGCAATGATGGCAGGCACATCGGTACTCGGAGAGCTCAGTAAATTGCGGAACAGGAAGACAGGCAGCAGCACCGCAATAAAGGACGCCGCTCCAGGAAATTCCCGCCGGCTCAGGAAATGCTGCAGGCGTGAAGCAGCAAACAGACCCAGCAGGGCAGCCAGCATTCCGTTGAGGCACATTTCGCTCTGGAAGCCCGGAATAAAATCAAGGCTGGTAAATGCAGAAAGCAAGTGCCAGACGGAGTGAAGACCATAGTGTCCGTTCAGATTGGCCATGCCAATAACCAGACCCTGTTGCTCCCACATGCGGATGAGTGGAAGATGGTAGGCGCCTTCATCAAAAATTTCGGGTAAGCCGCTCGCTTTCATCAAACCGATGGCGGCGGTCAGGATGAAAAGGATCCAGGACAAAGGGTGAAGGGAAAACAGTTTTTTCTCAATCAGGCTGAGTGAAGATAAAATGGCTTTCCGGTTCAGCAAAGAGGGACATATCAAAACCATCATCCATAGCAGCAGTTTGGCTTTTGCGGTCAGGGGTAGAAAAAAAGTAAAAACAGACAGCATCATGGAAATCATGACAAGGCCTGTCCAAAACTGGAGCCAGAGACTGGTTTTCCTTTTTTCCGGAAAAAAAAACTGAATGGACTTTTGCACCAGTCCTCCCCATGAAACCGCAGCAAGAAGCGTAATCAGCCAGGTAAAAAGAATCTGGGGCATCGCCTACATTTTGGGAAGCGGCTGAGGTTCTTTCTTTGGTACTCCTTTTTCAGGCGGGCTGCCAAATAGGTGAGCAGAAAGGGTGAACTGAAGAAGATTGTTGAAAAAGCCTCCCCGGGAAGGAAGGCCGACCAGACCAAAGTTAACTTCCTGCAAACCCATGGCATTGGTAGAAACCACAGAATACATAAAACGGCCGCTCAGCCAGATGTTATCGAAAATTTCGTACTTCAGGCCGAAAAGAACCTGAAAGTCTGATTTATTAAACCATTCATTTCTATCCACAAATCCAAAGTTAGTGCCATTATCCAGTTTGGCATTGAGCAACCTGCCATAGGATAATCCGGCCTCAGCCAGTATGCCGCCTGAAATCCGGTAATCTGCCACAAAAGGCAGGTCTATGTAGTTGAGTCGGTAAATGATGCGGGGAAAGCCCAATTCAGTTACCTGCTCAAAAGATGCCTTGCTTCCCTTCATCGAATACATGATTTCCGGGCCTATGCTGATTTTTTCGCTGATGGGAAAGCGAACACCAAGACCGGAAACTAGGCCGGGTTTATAATAGCCACTCATTCCATCGCCGTCGATCTGACTTCCGTTTATTCCCAGAATCAGTCTGCCGCTGAAGTTTTGAGACTGTATCTTCATCTCCGGAATGATGAAAATGATGACTGCAATAAACAGCCGATGGAGGAAACGCTGGTATCTGTTCATGTCTTTGCCTCAAATAAAGCAAATCAATATGGGCGGGTAAAGCAGTCATGGTTTTTTTTTATTGATTTGCAGAATAAACACGCACTTCAATCTGCGATCCATCTGAATGCCAAAAATTTCGGTCATTATCCCTTGCTATTACAACGAGGCCAACATTCCGGTTACCTCAGAGGCCCTCATTGAAAATGAGAAACTTTTTCCGGATGATGTGGAATTTGAATATGTGATGGTGGACGACGGCTCCGGTGATGGAACCATTCCCGCATTGCTGGCATTTGAGGCAGCCTATCCGGGAAAGGTGAAAGTGGTAAAACTGGTGTCCAATGTTGGATCATATAATGCTATAGTTGCCGGGATGGAGCATGCAACCGGTGACTGCAATGTAGTAATAACAGCCGATCTTCAGGATCCGCCGTCGCTTATGCGAAAAATGTATGATTACTGGTGCAAAGGACTTAAGCTGGTGATTGCCAACAGGGAAGAACGTAAGGAGGGTGTTTTCAAAACCTTTTTTGCATCCTCTTTTCACTGGTTGATGAAACGGTTTGCCTTGCCGGGCCTGCCAGACGGCGGATTTGATTATGTGCTCTTTGATAAAATGGTCAGAGAGGAAATTGTAAAAATGAAGGAAAAGAATACCAATAGTCTGTTTCTCATGCTCTGGATGGGTTTTGATTTTGTCAGTATTCCCTACACCAGAGAAGAACGAAAAATCGGAAAAAGCCGCTGGACAATGAAAAAGAAGCTGAAGCTTTTTGTCGATTCGTTTGTTTCATTCTCATTTTTTCCCATCCGGGCCATTACCAGCCTTGGCTTTTTACTTGGTCTGGCGGCCCTGATATACGCCTGCTTTGTGGTTGTTGCCCGATTTTCAGGCTTGATTGATTCAGAAGGATGGTCCAGTCTTATGCTCGTTTTACTTTTTGTTTCAAGTTTTCAGATGATTTCTATGGGTATTCTCGGAGAATACCTTTGGAGAACCCTTGATGCCGGCCGAAACAGGCCGAATTATCTGGTGGAGAAGGTTTATTTTACCACCGATTTCTCTCAGGGAACATAAACGGATTTTTTCTGAAAATTATGCCTAATGCATTCTCCTTTCTGAAAAGATTCCATATGCCATCAATCCCACGTTTGTATTTTCTGTTTTTTGTTTCGGTAGTGGCTTTGAGTCTTTTCACATTGGATTTTATTCCTTTGCCATGGTTCGACGAGGTTTTTTTCGCCGATATGACCCATTCATTAAACAAGTTCGGTGGACTTTACCTGAGATTTTCCCCATACTATTACAATGAAGAAATTTTGTTGTACGGACCAGTTTATTTTTGGGTTCAATTGGTTTTGGCTAAAGCACTTGGTCTGAAAGTTCTAATATTTCGTCTTCTAAATTTCATTGCAGGATTTACATTTTTACTACTTTTTCGGAATTACCTTAAAGAATCAGGGCATTTCGATAAGAATGCAGATCTACTTTGGCTGATCTTATTTCTAGATCCGGTAATGCAATTCAATCTCCATTCAGGAAGAATGGACTTTATGGCGTTAATCCTATCTTTTAGCGGATTTTTGGTTTTTATGCTGCAAAAGAAGACGGAAAAGCCCCTTATTTCAGTAGCATCAGGACTTCTTATGGCTTCTGGCTTCCTTACTACGCCTCGAATTTTGTTTTTTCTGATACCAGCTGCCATTTATTTATTGGTTTGCTTCAGCAATAAATATTTTCGGGCTTTGATGATTGCTTTTTTTGCCGCTTTGGTTCCGGTAGTAATATGGATATTTTACAAATTTGAAAACCCGGTGGCTTACATCCGATATTTTTCATCTGTACCGATAGTAGCGGGTCATATAGGGCCACTTCGCGGATCAGCAAGTTTATGGCGCTATAACTATTATTTTATCTGGTATTTGCTGATCATTTTCTCCCTGTTTATTCAGACAGAAAACTGGTTTAGGTTCCGGAAACTCAACAGAGAGGCAGTTTTTTTCTGTAGCGTCATTTTATTGTTTCATTTTCTGGTTGTTGAAAAAGGTCCCTATTCTGCAATGATTGTTCCTTTTTATGCCGGATTATCCTATTTGAGCTGGAAAGACATGGACTCCCGAAGCAGTCTTTTCAAAATTTTTCCCCTTATCTGGAGAATTAATCTGCTGTTTTTCTTCTGCATTTTTTTAGCAAAAACGGGTCTTGGCATATTGAATTATTCAAAAACCAGCGAGGCGCGTCTTATCGAACGCCTTCCCCGATCACTACTTGAGGGGAAAAAAGTTGTTGGTTCCTTTGAATATTACTACATCATGAACTCATTGGGTTGCCAATTCTATGGTTTTCAGCTTGGAGAAGTATATCACCGGAAAAATTTCCATTTTAACAATGTAGATTTCGACTATCTCATTTTAACAAAACAAGAAGCTGCATGCCATCAGATGATAGAATATTCAAAGGGAGGAAGGCTTGAAAAAATCCAGAGCATTACAATGCCCGAAACGGCTGGCAGCAGGCTGGCCAAAGAACTCGGAGCAAAACTTAATTTAAATGTTCCTGATTATTCTGCAGAGATTTTCAGAAATGTCAGAAAGTGATTACGGGTTGTAAAAATTGAAAATCAGGTGGTTTGCTTTTGGATTCGGATTATTCCTTCTCCTGCTGGCTGGAGTATGGGCATGGGATGTCAGATTTCATGAGCGTGTATTTAATTTTTTCAGAAAACCTCTCCAAGGAAAAATCTGGCAAAGCGAGGTTGAAAAGTTTGAAAACTTATACCCAAAGTCGGGCGTAGCCTGCGTCATGTTTATTGGGGATTCTCACATTGAACAATGCGAGTGGAATGAGTTATTCCCAGACAGAATCATACTAAACAGAGGCATCGGAGGAGAAACCAGTTCCTCCCTTCTTCTAAGACTGAACTCAACATTTCATAATCTGCGTCCTGAATGCGTAATCATTCAAACTGGAATAAATGATTTGATTGCGGGGGAACCCATTGATTCAGTACTGGCGAACCATCAGAAAATCTTCTTTTTTTTGAGAAACAAGACATCAAATATCTTACCGACACTTATTTTTCCAACCCGATACATGCCGGACGTTAATAATAAAGTGGATCTCTTAAATCAAAAATTGAGGGAGTTTTATTTGGCTAAGGGGTTTAAAGTTTTAGATATAAGGCCACAAATCTCAGGAGGTAAGAGGTTATCTGCAACCTGTACTCCCGACGGAATCCATCTGAATGCACAGGGGTACAAAATCTGGCAGAACGAAATCAGACTGAACCTCGTACCTTCAACCGATTCCCGGTAAAGAATTTATACAATCCTGGTAACCTATCTGAAAAAATCCGAGAAATGAACAAGGAGAAAAGAAATGCCAGTACAGGAGCCAGAATAAATGATAGCAGCAAAGACGCATCACTCCCGCCTCCCAGCCTGATCATGCCCTTCTTAAGAATGGTAAGGATTGGCTCATGGAACAGGAAAACTCCAAAGGCAAGACCAGCATTTTTGCTGAGCCAGTTCCAGGATTCGATGCTTCCCGAAATAATGTCATAATAATACCAAACAAGCACCATTCCAATCAGGGTAAACCCAATCAAATGGTAGTGCACTTCATTATGCCTTGGGGGAATTTCTAGTGAAATCCGGGTGCGGTACGCAATCCAGAAAAGCCAGAAAATCAATAATACCTGTAACAATCCTCTTCCTGTTGGTAATATCAAAGGAATCCGGTGTAAGGAGGCATACATTCCAAGACCAAAGAAAAATAAGCCTTCCAGCTCGTTTTTCTGGGTAGGGATGTATGGCTGAAAATCCGTTCCGCTGATAAAGCAAAAAAGAAATGTGCAGAGGGAGAAGGCAATCTTCCAGGCTCCTATTTTATAATACAGCGTTGTCCATGACCAAAACAGGAATAAAATAAGTACAAACAGTTCCCTAAGGTATCTTATGGCAAAGAAAAGCACGGGAAAAAACAAAAAGTAATTCATCAGAAATCGGATGAACCAGAGCTGAAATGGTACCGGATTCAAAAGCCAGATACGAACCCAATCGGAAAAAGAGGTGTTAGCGATGTCGTAATTATTGAAGAAAGGCCTGGAAAAGGGAAAAAGCTGAAGCAGCATTACCAGAGCAATACCTGAGCCGCTTACCATCAGGTAGGGAATCAGCAGGGAAAAAACCCTTTTCTTAAGCAGGATAAAATAATCGGCTATACCTAATATCCGTCCCGTGCTTTCACAGGCCAGATAACCCGAAATGGCAAAAAAAAGTGGGACCGCAACCCGGCAAACACCATCAGAAATGAATCGTTCCAGAAATGAAAGCCAGGGTGGAACCAAAATGCTTCCATTATCCGAAAACCGCAAATTTTCATTATAGCCGTGGATGAAGGCCACCATAATGAGGAGCAAAAAAGAAATATTCCGAATTTTCAGGCTCAGCCGCTTATCCATACGCAGAAGCAAAAAACAGAAAGCCGGAACAGGATTACAAGGCTTTTAAGAGAAAGACAAAAAAAAGTCACGCCCCGATAGGAAGCGTGACGAAAATTTCAGAATGTCAAGTATTACGCTGCGAGCTTGTTGACGAAGCGGGACAGCTTTGATTTGTGACCAGCTGCCTTGTTCTTATGGATGATGTTTCTCTTCGCGAGTTTGTCGAAAAGGGAGAAACACTTCTTCAGGAGCTCAGTGGCTTCAGCACGTCCTGTTGACTTGCGAAGCTTCTTTTCAAAAGTTCTTGCAGTGGTGAGCTGATACTTGTTGCGCAGACGCTTAACTTTATCAGCGCGTATTTTCTTAAGGGCAGATTTATGATTCGCCATTGAATGTATTTGTGTTATACAGATTTGCAGAGAGAGAGGGATTCGAACCCCCGGACCTGTTACAGTCAACGGTTTTCAAGACCGCCGCGATCGACCACTCCGCCATCTCTCTAAGGGGATGCAAAAGTAATGGTCCTGAATTTAACTGCCAAATGTTATGCAGGAGATTTTTTGAAAAATCCGGATAAGGCTGTCAGGACGACTTCCGGCGGACTCACAATTTTCTTGCTTGCCACTGAAACAAAGACCAGAACCGTATAGCCAATGTGGATGAGTTCCCCGTTTTCACGGAAAATTTCATACTCAAACCGGATTCGCGCAGCGGGCATTTCCTTCAGCATTACTCTGATTTCCAGCAGATCATCGTAAAAGGCCGGCCGGATAAACTTTGAATAATTTTCCAGCACCGGCATCATCACCCCGCCGGCTTCCAGTTCCCGGTAAGAAATACCAAGGCTGCGAAGTGCCTCTACCCTTCCGGTTTCAAAGTATGAAGCATAGTTTCCATAATACACATAACCCATCTGGTCGGTATCGGCATAGCGAACCCGGAATTTTGTCCTGAACTCAAACATACTCAATTGAGCGGCCTGCGGTTTTCGTCCTCCTTTTCATAGGCTTTGATGATTTCACGGACCAGTTTATGCCGCACCACATCAGACGAATCAAGGTGGATAAAGGCAATTCCGGGAATCTGCTTGAGGATATGATAAGCATCAAACAAGCCTGACTGCTGATTTCTGGGCAAGTCAACCTGGGTCATATCTCCGGTTACAATGACTTTGGAACTCGGGCCCATTCGGGTGAGAAACATCTTGATCTGACTCGGCGTGGTATTCTGGGCTTCGTCCAGAAGAATAAATGCGTGGTTCAGGGTTCTTCCCCGCATGTAGGCCAGCGGCGCAATTTCTATGATGCGGTTTTCCTGATAGAATTTCATTTTCTCCGGAGGAAGCATGTCGTCCAGCGCATCGTAAATGGGCCGCAGGTAGGGATCGATTTTCTCCTTCAGGTCGCCCGGAAGAAATCCAAGGTTTTCACCGGCCTCCACTGCCGGACGGGTGATAATAATCTTCTTTACCTCCTTGTTTTTGAGCGCCCTTACGGCAAGGGCTACGGCAGTATATGTTTTTCCTGTTCCTGCAGGACCTGTTGCAAAAACCAGGTCATGTTTACGGCTTGCCTCCACCATTTTCTTTTGATTAGGGGTTCGGGCCTTTACAGGAAACCCTTTGGCGGAATACACAATCACATCCTCCTGACCCTCCATTTCAGCCGCAATCTGCTCGTGATCGAGCAGGGCTTTTACTTTGTCTTCATCAATTTTGCCAAAATGATTGTAGTGTTCCAGCAGTGCAGTCAGAATTTCAGAGATGCGCAGAATCTCAGGAGCAGTTCCCTTGATTCTGATTTCATTCCCTCTGCTTATGATTTTGCTTTCAGGAAAGGCAGATGACAACTGCCTCAGGTTTTTGTTTTCCACCCCTAAAAAATCGACCAGCGATACATTGTCGAGGGTGATGGTTTTTTCTGTCAAGTGCTTGCTGCTGTTTGTAAATAAGTGGTGTAAAAATAGTAAATCAATTTCAGCTGCTAAGGCCTCCGGCACATTTCTTTTCATCAATTTTGCAGCTTATATTTTTAGCATGAAAAAAATTGCCCTCGTCACCGGAGCTACTTCCGGTATCGGCCTCGAAACCACCCGGCTGCTTCTGAAAGACGGCTGGCATGTAATCGGTACCGGCCGACGGCATCAGAAACTCATGGAGCTTCAGAACGAATACGGCAATGCTGTTTTTGCCCTTTCCTTTGATGTCCGGAACAGAGATGAACTCCGGAATCTGATTTCAGATCTGCCTGAAGAGTGGTGTTCGGTATCCCTGCTCATCAATAATGCCGGCAATGCTCATGGCCTGGAACATTTTCAGGAAGGAAAATGGGAAGACTGGGAAGCTATGATTGACATCAATGTAAAAGGACTTCTTGCCGTTACAGAGGCCGTGCTTCCCCTGATGCTGAAAGCAGGCCGCGGCCACATCATCAACATCGGCAGCATAGCAGGTGAGCAGCCCTACGCCCGCGGATCAGTTTACTGCGCCTCGAAGTCGGCGGTTTCCATGATTTCCGACTGCCTCCGGATCGACCTGAATGCAGAAGGAATCAAGGTGAGCGAAATCCGGCCCGGAATGGTGGAAACGGATTTTTCATTGGTACGCTTCAAAGGAGACGAGGCCCGCGCCGCTCAGGTTTATCAGGGACTGAAGCCGCTTAGCGGGAAGGATGTGGCAGAAGCCATCATGTGGATGGTAAATGCGCCTGAGCATGTGAACCTGTCAGAAGTTGTCATCATGCCGCTGGCACAGGCCTCAGCACGCGATTTTCACCGCAGTGCCTGATTTTTAACAGATACGCTTCACTTATTCACCGAAAAAAACGAATTTCGCCAGCCGGTTGAGAACCGGTCTTAACCTATGCCTTGTATACTGGCGCTGGATGTGGGAGGAAAAAGAACCGGAATGGCCGTTTCGGATGAAGGTCAGGTTTTTGCCTTCCCGCTGGAAACAGTTCCAAGCAACGAAATTATAACCAGAATCCAGGAATTGAGAAAAAGCCGGAGCATCGCCGAAATAGTACTGGGCATGCCTGTCAATCTCAGGAATGAAGCAACCGACGGCACAAAAATGGCGGTCAGGGTCCTTGCCCTGCTTCGCAGGGAATTTTCCGATCTGGCAATTTTTACTATTGATGAGCGTTTTACCTCTCGCATGGCAAAAGCAGCCCTGATTGAAGGCGGCATGAAAAAAACCGACCGCAGACAAAAGGAAAATACGGATAAAGTCAGCGCTGCATTAATATTGCAATCCTATATTGAGCAGAAATCCAGATTCGGCTCATTTCAAACCGGAAAAGATTATCCACATGGCGTTTAATTTCCTGAAAGCAGAAAGCAAAAGGGATGTTTACCTTCACCTGCTGATTGTAATCCTGACAGCAGCTGTTCTTGTGGTGGCTTTTTTTAATCTGTATCTGCCCTATACTACTAACCATGGTCAGACCATTACGGTGCCCAACCTATACGGTATGCACCGGGATCAGCTGGAAGAATTTCTCGATACCAGGGATCTTGAATATCAGATTGATGACAGTTCCTACCATGCCGGAATGCAGGCTTATCTGGTTTACCAGCAATATCCGCTTGCAGGCTCCAAGGTAAAGCAGGGCAGAAAAATTTATGTTTCCATCAACAGCAGCAAGCCTCCGCTGGTGAAAATGCCTGCTCTTCTCAACCGTTCCTACCTCAATGCCCAGCGCGAACTGGAGAATAGTGGTTTGCTTCTGGGGGAAACCAAGCTGGTTCCCGACCTGCAGTTTAATGCTGTACTGAAGCAACAGATAGGCGGAAAGGACATTCCTCCCGGTACGCTGATTTCCAAAGGAAGCAAAATCGATCTGGTAATCGGAGATGGCCTGAGCAACCGAGAACTGGATGTTCCGGATTTGCGCGGAATGCCGCTGGACGAAGCCATCACCCTTCTTCAGGGTTCAGGACTTCAGAAAGGTTCGGTTCTGGCGGAAGAAAATCCTTCTGTTCCGGCAAATTCTGTAACACGGCAAAAACCGGAACCGGGTACCCGGATTAAAGAAGGCGATGTGGTCGACATCTGGGTCTCCGGAAATGCAGGCCCTGCACCAGAAAATTCTGTCAATGAATAGAACCCGGCGGCAATCGGCGATTAAAACAAAACTTCTGCTATCATTGGCGGGCTTGCTGTGTCTTGCTCCTTCCCTTTTTGCCCAGGTTGTTACCGAGGCACTCCAGATCAATCCTGAGCAGCGGGATTACCATTATTTCAGATCTTCTGAAATTGCCAAGCGTGGTTTTCTTCAGAAGAATACCAGCTCAGATACGCTTCCGATTCCCTTCTTCGACGACTTCTCCAGACCCGATTTATCCTGGGCACCTTCCAGGTTCTGGTATGGTTATGCCATCCGGTCCATCCATTTTTTATCGGCATCCGAAGCGCGGGCTTATGGAGACAAAGGCATCAGCATCAGAACCCGCAACCGGGGAAGCATCTGGGAAAAAAATCCTGTCGGGGACAATCCTGATTTCCGCTCCGTTACTTTCCCGGAGCCGTCCGTAGCTTTCACCTGCGGATCAAGGGGCTGGCTGGCGGTTTCAAACGATTCGGGCCGTACATGGACCAGCCTCAGCAGTCCTGCTCCGGCTGGCATGCGCCTGGACAAAATCGTATTCTTTACACCGCAGCTGGGTATGCTGGCAGACTCCGCCGGCAATCTGTACCGCACGGCCGACGGAGGACAAAGCTGGTCGGTGCCTGTCATTTCGGAAGGTCCGGCACTACGCGTAAGGGCTCTAGCCTTTGTAAACGGTGGCCGGGTTGTGGCTGCGGGAGATTCTTCCCGTACAGCCTTCTCAAACGATGCCGGGCTGACTTTTACCGTCACTGACCAGGTATTCGGCAGGAAGCGCCATTTCAGGAACATTCACTTTGCCGACGGTTTTTTCGGACTTGCCATTGGCGACAGTGGTATGGTTTTCAAAACCCTGAACAGCGGGAGCAGCTGGTTTCCGCTTCCGCTTTTGAGTAATGAAACGCTGTTCGATGCGGCAGTGAATCCGGCAAACAAGAAACTCTGCTGGGTCACAGGAAGCTCTGGTGCCCTTTTCTACTCCCAGAACGGAGGTGACAACTGGGCAAGAATCCGATCCGGAACTACAGAAAATCTGTTGTCCATTGCGCTTATAAACGAATTCCGAGGCTGGATCGGCACCGATGGCGGCAGGCTTCATCAGGTTATTTTTGATCCGCTACGGCCATACAGCAGGAATTGGGAGCCGGGAAGCGGCGTTTATGTGAACAATACTTTTTCGCCTAATCCGCCCAGTCTTGGAGTGGCCACCTTCGATGGCATCAGCAACAGGGGTGAACCATACTACAAAAAAGTGAACACGACCGATCCGGATGAAAAACCAGGTCCTTGTGATACCCTTACCAGTGCCTCTATTGATTTACAGGACTTCAGTAATGTACCGCTTTACCTTTCTTTCTACTACCAGCCGGGAACAGGTGCGATTGAACTGATACCGGATCCGGACGATTCTCTTGTTCTGCAGTTTAAAGGAAAATCCGGGTTGTGGCATTCTATCTGGAATGTAAGAGGAGAGGGTGATTCCATCAGGAATTCCCCCTTTCGGTATGTTTCAGTTACGGTACCCGACAGCCTTAAATTCCGAGGAAGCCGTTTCCGTTTTATGAACTTCGGAAATCAACAGGGCAGTTTTGATCTGTGGAATCTCGATTATATTCGTCTGGATCCAGAGCATGATGCCAGTGATTCCCTGGCGCGGGATTATACGCTTTCGGCCATACCCGGCCCGCTTCTGAAATCATATTCTGCCCTGCCGCTGGAGCAATTTGACTTTGCAGTCAGGAATAACCTGCCCATTTTCCGGGAGTCAGTGAGCGCTACTGCCACAAACCTTAACCCTGGCGTTACCAATCTTGAAGGCAGTTTTTTTGTGAAGCGGATCATACCTGACTCCGTTCAAAATATGGGAAGTCTTCCCTCCGCATCCATCAGCGGTCTGGAAAATCCCTTTGGTACCGGAATTTTTTCCCGCCCCTTGCGCGTGGAAACATCCAATTTCCGCTCCCTGATCAGCACAAACCAATATGCCACATTTGAATACGGCATCGGACTTAGCCCGAACCCTGTTTCCAACCTTTATACCGGAAACGATACCATTTCCCAAAAACTCAACATTTCTACCATAATGGCCTACGATGACGGCAGTGCAGAGTTGTCGCGCGGTGTAGGGCAGACCGGCTCAATCGGTGTGGTGAAGTACTATCTGCCGGTTTCAGATACCATAACCGATATTCAGCTTTTTTTTGTGCGCAATTCAGCGAATTTCCTCCAGACTCTCAGTTTTGCTCTTCTTGTTTACGATAGTCTGAATGTCGCGGCCAACTTTGCTGCAGATCCGCCCCTGATCAGGAGGCAGTTTATTCTTCCGCCTGCCGATTCGGTCAACAAGTTCTTGATGTTCAGTCTTCGGGATGATGAAACCCTTCAGAAAAGAATACTTCAGGGTGGAAGAAGCTTTTACATAGGCTGGCAGCAGGGTCTTATTGACAATAAAAATGAGGTACGAATCGGATGCGACATTAACACAACAACACCATCTGTCTTCTTCTACAAGACCGGAGGCGAGTGGAAGGCATGGAATACCGACTCGCTTACTTTGATGATAAGGCCGGTTTTTGGGCCGGAGTACATCACTTCGGTGAAAAACAAAATCCTTCAGCCGGAGTCGCCGTTTTTCCCGAACCCGGCCAGCGATGGTTTCCGGAACCGGCGCGATTTCACAAGGCTGCAGATACAGGACCTGGCAGGAAGGCAGGTTTTCGGTCTTGAACGCGGCAGTGCCGGAGAATTAATCAGACCAGGTTTGGCCTCGGGATTATATTTCCTCCGCTGGCTGGAGGATGGAAAAAGGCCTGTGGTACAGAAAATTCGGATAGACTGATCAAATGAAGATACTTGTTACCGGGGGAACCGGATTCATAGGTTCGCATACCGTGGTGGAACTGGCAGCGGCCGGCTTCGAACCGGTCATCATGGATAACTTCGACAACTCACAGCCCTCTGTTCTGGATGGCCTGCATAAAATCCTTGGATTCCGGCCGGCTTTCCATGAGACCGACTGCAACGATCCGGAGGCCTTTCCCCGGATTTTTGAAAAGGAAAAAACCATTGCCGGAGTCATTCATTTTGCGGCACACAAGGCTGTCGGAGAATCGGTTCAGCTTCCGCTGAAATACTACCGCAACAACATCGGTTCTTTACTTAATCTGCTCACATCAGCGAAGGAAGCCGGCATAGCCAACCTGGTTTTTTCTTCCAGCTGTACGGTTTATGGTGAACCGGAAGGTCTGCCGGTAGATGAAACTTTTCCGATTCTTCCGGCTCAGTCACCCTATGGCAATACCAAGCAGATCTGTGAAGAAATCCTCCGCGATGCAGTAGCATCTGGTCTTGATTTTAAAGTTCTGAGCCTTCGTTATTTCAATCCGGTAGGTGCACATCCGAGTGCAGAAATCGGGGAACTGCCCATTGGCGTCCCGGGCAATCTGGTACCATTTGTGGTGCAGACAGCGGCAGGATGGAGAGAACAGCTTGCGGTGTTCGGCGATGACTATAATACAGCTGACGGAACCTGTATCCGCGATTACATTCATGTGGTGGACATTGCAAAAGCGCATGTAAAGGCACTTCAGTTTCTTCACGGAAACCCTTCCAGCAGGTTCTACGACTGGATAAACCTGGGAACCGGAAAGGGAAGTTCGGTGCTTGAGGTGGTTAAGGCATTTGAGAAGGTGAGCCATCAGAAACTCAATTACCGGATTGCGCCGCGCCGGTCAGGCGATGTGGAAAAAATTTATGCATCTACTGAAAAAGCAGAAAAGGTGCTG
>Ga0068872_10002487_pt1 | contig 14448 bp, 13 predicted proteins | sample NOAtaG_7_FD_66441 | JGI IMG/M metagenome (GOLD analysis project Ga0068872, IMG submission 66441) | Freshwater lake microbial communities from Lake Erie, under a cyanobacterial bloom - NOAA_Erie_Diel1S_2200h metaG | ecosystem: Environmental > Aquatic > Freshwater > Lake | place: USA: Ohio, Lake...
TCGTCGGGGCGAATCAAAAACGAAATGTCTTTGAAAAGGTCGCGGTCACCGAAACTTACGGTGAGTTGTTGAATAGATACCAAAATTTTGCGGCGCAAAAATGCAAATAAACCGCGAAAGCGTAGTCATCAAACATACAGCTTGTGTTGAAAAGCCTTTATCGAAAAAACCATGTGAATGAAAACCCGTCCATTAAGTATATGCAAACACAGCATATTTCAAAAGTGAAAAACGCATTAATCAGGGTATAAAACCCGTTAAACCTCGGTGAAGAAAAACAAAACCGGGCAAATAGTGTTACATTTATAATGGAATAAGTTATTGGTTATGTCCATAGAATTGTATCATCAGGTTTGTGCAGAAGCAAGCAAAAATATTACGCATGCTTACAGCACCTCATTTTCGCTCGGAATAAAACTGCTTAATAATCGCTACCACAGAGGCATCTACGGCATCTATGGTTTTGTGCGTTTTGCAGATGAAATTGTAGACACATTTCATGGTCATGACAAGGAAGAACTTCTCAACGCTTTTGAAAACGATACCTGGCAGGCCATCCAAAAGGGCATCAGCTTGAATCCGGTGTTGCATGCTTTTCAGTGGACGGTGAATACTTACGGGATAGAAAAAGACCTGATTGAAACTTTCTTGGCAAGCATGAAGATGGATCTTGGAGGCCATACCTACACGCGAGAATCTTACAAAACCTATATCCTGGGCTCGGCAGAGGTAGTGGGCCTGATGTGCCTCCGTGTGTTTTGCGAAGGCAACACCGCCCTGTATGATTCCCTTCGGGAACCTGCCATGAAGCTTGGATCAGCCTTTCAGAAAATTAACTTCCTGCGAGATTTTAAAGCCGATAGCCAGGAGCTTGGGAGGCTATACTTTCCTGAACTCAACACAGCCTCATTCTCCGACGAAACCAAAGCACAGATTGAAGCCGATATTGCCACTGATTTTCATGATGGTTATCAGGGCATTCTCAATTTGCCAAAAGGCTCCAGGCTGGGGGTTTATCTGGCATATGTGTATTACTACGCGCTTTTTAAAAAAATAACATCACTTCCTGCAAGTACTATATCCAGTGAGCGTATCCGCATACCCGATCACAAAAAATACCGCCTCATGCTCACTGCTGGCATAAGGCATGCATTTAATCAATTGTAAACATGGCCTTCATTAAAGTACTTATCATCTGTATGCTACTTGCGCTTTCTCCGGGTGCGCTCAGCAGCCTGAACATGGTAAGAGCTTCTTTTCCGGCAGCGCTGGATTCTGAGGAAACCACCAATAAACTGTTCAATCAGTTAAATGCTTACAACGAGGAAAATGATCCCATGATACAAGGTTATATCGGCGCCTTGTATACGCTCAAAGCCAAGCACAGCTTTAATCCCATGAGCCGGCTTTATTACCTGCGTAAAGGCATGAACCTAATCAATACAGCAGTGTCGCAAAATCCGGGAAGCACCGAACTACGGATGCTTCGCTACCGCGTTGAGTCGAAAGCACCAGGAATGCTGATTCCTGAAAAACACCTGACAGACGACCGAAAAAATCTTCTCAACTATTTGATACAAACTACTCCTGTAAAAGAAAATGCGAGTCTGGTGGAGGCAGTATCACAAACTCTGCAGGAAGAAAAAGACCTAAGCGAAAATCATAAACAACTCCTTATAAAACGCCTTTCTCAATGCAAACAGTTTTAAACCCAAATTCCACTCCAAGCGTAACCATTGACCCCGGTTCCGGATTTTGTTTCGGTGTGGTTTATGCCATAGAAATGGCAGAAGAAGCCCTCGAAAAACGAGGCTACCTTTATTGCCTGGGGGATATTGTGCACAACGATGCCGAAGTTTATCGATTGCGCAAAAAAGGATTGATCTCCATTACACATGAAGAATTTGCTACCCTGGAAAATGAAACGGTGCTCATCCGTGCACATGGTGAACCCCCATCTACTTATCAGCTTGCAATCACTAACAACATCAAACTCATTGATGCAACTTGTCCGGTAGTGTTGAAATTGCAAAATCGCATTAAAAAATCCTTCGACAACAAGGAAAATATTTTCATTATAGGCAAAAAAGGACATGCCGAGGTAACGGGACTCATAGGACAAGCAGAAAACCGAGGAGTTGTGTTCTCTGACATCAGCGAGCTGGAGCTTGACAAATTGCCGGAAGAGATTACCGTCTACAGCCAGACCACCAAGAACAAAGCTAGGTTTTACGAAATTACAAAGTCGCTTACCGAAAAAGGTTTCCGCGTAAATGCACACGATACCATTTGTACCCAGGTTTCCGACCGCGAGAAAGAACTACGAGGGTTTGCTGTACATTACGATGTAGTCATTTTTGTATCAGGAACCAAATCATCCAATGGCAGAGTATTGTTTGAAGTGTGCAAACAAACCAATCCCAACACATATTTTGTTTCCTCACCGGAAGAGATCAATCCGGAATGGTACAGGCATGCCACAACACTTGGCATATGTGGGGCAACTTCCACACCCATGTGGCTGATGGAAGAAGTGCGCAGCAGCATACTCAATAAGAAGTTAGCCTGTGTTTAAATCTTAATTCTCATTTTTGCGCGATGGAAAAAGGTGAATTGTGGTGGAAGCAAATACCAAGGCCTTGGCTGATTGCAGGGCCCTGCAGTGCCGAAACGCGCGAGCAAACACTGGAGACAGCAAGACTTATTGCGCAGGATTTTCCTCATGCCTGGTTCAGGGCAGGATTGTGGAAACCCCGCACCCGCCCGGGCAGTTTTGAAGGAGTAGGTAAAAAAGGTCTTGCCTGGTTACAACAAGTAAAGCAAGAAACAGGATTACCGGTGATGACTGAGGCCGGAACACTGGCGCATATTGAAAGCATTGCAGCCGCAGGCATGGATGCTGTATGGCTCGGTGCACGCACAGTTGCCAACCCTTTTGCTGTAGAACAACTTGCACATGCCTTAAGTATGCTTAAGATTCCTGTGTTTGTAAAAAACCCTATTCATTTTGACGCAGAGCTTTGGATTGGAGCCATTGAAAGACTTAAAAAAGCCGGTGTGCAGCAGATCGGTGCCATTCATCGCGGCTTCGACTCAGCGGCTTCAGGTGTTTACCGAAATGTACCACATTGGGATGCTGTGATTCACCTGAAATCCGTTTTGCCAGATATTCCTGTGATATGCGATGTGAGCCACATCTCGGGCAATCGTTTGCTCATTCCGCAGGTTGCACAGCAAGCCCTTGATCTCGATCTGAATGGGCTCATGATTGAAACCCACTTCAGACCTCAGGAAGCGCTTAGTGATGCAGAGCAGCAGGTATCTCCTGCCAGTCTTAAAAAAATTATTCTCTCGCTCACCATTCGTTCTTCGGCATCAGAAGATATCTTTTTTAAAAATCGCCTGGATGAATTGCGAAACGAAATTGATTCTCTTGATGCCAGGTTGCTGGAGTTGCTGATACAGCGCATGTCGGTTTCCAGAAAAATAGGGAAGTATAAAGACGAAAATAATGTGACTATCCTACAAATCCGTCGCTGGAAAAAAATCCTGCGTACCCAGCATGAAAAGGGTGATCTGTCGGGGCTATCTCAGGAATTTATCCGTAAACTTTTTGGGGCTATCCACGATGAATCGATCAGGGTGCAGAATGAGGTAATGAATCCGGCAAAGAAGTTAAAAAGCAGAAAGTAGAAGGTTCGATGCATTCTTATCAGCTTTTAACCGACAAGAAATGCATTAGATGTATCAATTTACTTTTGATGCATATGCATCTTTACTTATCAAAACTCTTGATCTTTCTAGGTGTCGCAGCAGGCGAGGGGGCAGAGATTTTTTCCTCACTGAGGTTGGACGCTGCACATGGCATGCCCCTCAAACCAATATCGCCACCATCAGTTGCAGTACCCGATGCTTCGCTTCCCGAGCTTATCCTCCACGGAAAAACAAGAGCTTCTGCAAGGTTTATTTTTGCATCCGGAATTTTGGAAAAGCCAGGATTCTCAGGCTGCCTGTTGTTGTGACCGGTGTTGTTGCCATGAGAAAAATCAGATTTCCCGCAGTTGCTTAGGAGATTGTTGTTAAAAGTAGAATTGCTGCAACCTTCCATCTTTACATGTAGAAAGAGATTATTGGAGCATAAAATATTGTGCATCTCGGAGAATGTTTGCCCTCCAACAAAATTATTATTCAAAAAAAACAGTTGCCGAGCCTCGGTTCCACTGTTTTTAAATACACCCTGCAAGACCAGGTTATTTTTAAAAATACAATCAATCAGATTGGCACCTTTCTCTGCAAAATCAATGCTGCCGGTGATTAAGCAATTAAACACCAGCAGATTGCTCAATTTGGCATTGCTGATATCAGAAAAATCCATGCTTCCCAAAACACATGAGCGTAAAGTAATTACGCTAATATGCTGACTAACCATAAAAGCAATCTTTTCTATTTCACATCCCTCTATCAGGGTTTGATCAGCACCTGTTCCCAGATACAGTGAGGCAAAAAGTGCTTTTTTTGCATTGGCCGAAATACCCGGACCAATCAAGTGAATTTTTTTGTTGATCACAAACAAATCATCTGCTCCGGTATATGGCATGAGAGCGCCCGAGGCGGAGGTGCCCTCTATCCTGATGGTATCACCGGAATTACAAGCATCATAGGCTGATGAAAGTTTGGAGTAATGCGTTTCATCCCTGAGTGATGAAGCATTGTTCAAAAAAATGGTTTTTGCCTGTGCAGGAAGCAAAGCACCAAGGATCAGAAACAAGATAAATCGAAGGAGCATGGCGGTAAAGGTAAGATTTATTGTCCGAATTGAGCTTTCTGTAAAGAACGATATGCTGCTGCATCGCCGTCTGAGCATACATAGATTTTTCTTTTGTTTTTAAGGTGGTTGTACTTTGTCATGTTGTTTACCTTTGCTATTTCAATGGTTCTATCTCCGAGGGCAAGCGCCCATGTTTCACTTTTGCTTGCCAACATCATTTACGGTGCCAATTACACCATCGCTCGCATACCCATGAACGGGTATGTAGGCTCTTCGGGATTTATTTTGTTGCGGGTGGTGGGTGCAGCCATTTTATTTTTACTTACTGGTTTGCTTGTAGGAAAAAATAAAATTACCCCTTCCGATCACCTTAGGCTTTTCCTCTGTGCCTGCTTTGGAGTTGCTTTTAATCAATTGCTTTTTTTTAAAGGGCTTTCCATTACCGGACCTATCAATGCTGCAATCATGATGCTATGTTCTCCACTTGTGGTGGCAGGTATTTCTTTTGTGAACGGCACAGAGAAAATAAAGTTCCATGTACTGCTGGGAATGGCTCTGGGGATGCTTGGTGCATGCTTCTTGCTCACCAAAGGATTCAGTATCCTTCCGTTTTCATCCGGTTCTGCTGGAGGTGACGCGCTCATCTTTTTAAATGCAGCAGCATGGGGTATCTACCTCGTGCTTGTAAAACCCATGATTCAAAAATATGCTACAGCCACGGTCATGCAGTGGGTATTTTTTTATGGAACTCTTGCCGTGCTTCCATTTGGTTTCACTCAAGCTTTGCAGATAGATTGGACAAATATGCCTGTACATGTTTTATGGGCCATTTTGTATGTGGTAATAGGAACCACTTATGTCGCCTATTTTTTAAATAACCACGCCCTCACCGTACTATCGCCTACCATCGTTACAGTGTATATTTATCTTCAGCCCGTGCTCGCCTCTTTGTTTGCCATTGCCCTGGGTGCCGATCAGTGGCAATGGATCCAATGGGTATCTCTTGGCCTGGTATTTGGTGGTTTGTATCTTGTGAATTTTCGAACACGCTCTTCTTATGAAAACAGCTAAACATTTTTTCAGGCTTTTTTTTTCAGGCTTTTTGATGGTCACTCTCTATTCATGCCAGCCCGATAGTATTGCGACCGAATCTTCCCTGGAAGGAATTTATTCCTTAAGTGAAAAAGCCACTCCACAGAACAGCAGTACTCCTCAAAATTCCGTATACAACATCAATGTGTTCAAAACCGGCAATGCAGGGGAGTCATACCGGGTAGAAAATTTCTACAACCTGGGTTTTTCATACAGCATTACTTTTACCCGATCTGGCTCCTCCATTGACATTCCCTCCCAAAAAGTTGCCGGGTTTACACTTTCCGGTAGCGGTACGGTCACTACAGCAGGCATGTCTCTGAATTATAGGGCCGTGGATGCAGCAGGTCTGGCTGAAAGCTGTTCGGCAACTGCCACCCGTCAGTGAGTAATTCTATTTTTCTAAATAACTTACAACAAAGGCATTAAATCAATTGCCAAGGAAAGTTGAAAAAACCGTTCGTGCTTTCTTGTAAAATCATTTCCTAATAGCACTTATTTTATTTTTCTTTACAGCACACACACCGTAATGAAAAAACTTATGAGTTTATTGAGCACTGCATTCATTGCAGGCTTGCTCACTTTGCAAGGATGCCGCAAGGATATTCCGGCTCCAATTCAAACAGCCACACAAGAACAGAAAGTTGTATACACGGGATTTCCGGAGACCATGGAGGCAGGTACCAAAACATCCTATACCATCGGAAATGTTACCTTGAGTACCGGTTCATGGAGATTTAATAATGCACTCATCGGTACCCTGAGTACCGACAGAAAAGTGGGTAGCAAATCGGCACGCATACAGAACACAGGCTCACTCACCATGAACTTTAATTTGGGCAGCGGTGCTTCACAGGTAAGTATCAGCCACGGGGTATTTGGCACTGATGCCTCAAGTACCTGGGAGTTATGGGCATCTGTGAACAGTGGAAGTACCTGGACAAAAATTGGAAATACAGTCACCACAAGTTCTACTACCCTTGCCACTGCAAGTTTTAGCATGAGCCTCAGCGGGACTGTACGATTTGAGATTCGCAAACTTGGAGGAGGTAGATTGAATATCGACAACATCAGCATCAGCGATTATGTGGTTTCAACCTTTCCAGATAACGACAATTACCTCACCATGGGCAACCCCAGCGGTGCTGTTACCAATGTGAATCTGGCCAACAACTACCTGCTTGTAAAAACAGCATTTGCCATGTCTTACAACAATTCCCGTGGGTCATGCAACTGGGTGAGTTGGCGGGTTGGCAGCACAGACCTCGGCAATGTACCGCGCTGCGATTGTTTTACACAGGATACCCAACTGCCCTCAACATTTTATCGCGCAACTTCCACTTCCTACAGTGGAACCGGATTCGACCGGGGTCACCAATGCCCATCTGCTGATCGCGATGCGAGTAGCACTGCTAATGCAGCCACCTTTTTAATGAGCAATATGTTGCCCCAGGCACCCAACCTGAACCAGATTACCTGGGAAAACCTTGAAACCTATTGCCGCACGCTGGTCTCTGCCGGCAATGAATTATACATTGTTTGCGGTGGCTACGGGCAAGGCGGAAGCGGAAGCAATGGAGGTACAACAAGTGTAATTGCAGGTGGAAGCATCACTGTTCCTTCCCGCTGCTGGAAAGTGATTGTGGTATTGCCAAACGGAAGCAATGATGTATCCCGGGTGAGTACAAGCACCCGCGTGATTGCTGTTGACATGCCCAATAACCAATCCGTGAACAGCCTTTCCTGGGGAAGTTACCGCACCACTGTAGATGCCATTGAAACAGCAACAGGGTATAACCTTCTGCCCAATCTTCCGGCTTCAGTACAAAATACGCTTGAAGCTGCCGTTGACAACGGACCTACCCAATAAGCAATAATTGCTCCTGTTTGTTGCTCTCAAATAAAGATGCAACCTGCGCAATTTCCGTACACCAACACTGCCCGTGGAGCTGTATAAAAGATTGTATCTTTGCGGCGTTGCGGTTTCGGCATTCCTGCCGGATGAAAAGGGAATCGTGTGAGAATCACGGACAGTGCCCGCTGCTGTAAATGGTACAAGGCCATGCCGGGTTTGGTGCTCCACTGTGTAAAAAACGGGAAGGACCCAAGCCTCAAACCATAAGTCAGAAGACCTGCCTCAACACATAACATACTCCCTTCGGGAACAAAGGAAGAGGTGATTCATGTGTCTGCCGGGCGGAGACCATTGTGTCATCTTTCATTGACCCGCACACATGAAAGGTTTCTGCCTCCATATCCTCTTATTTTTCTGTGCATCTCATGCATTGGCAGGCGATACAATTGCACTTAAAACCATTGATATATCTGCAGGCGGAACAGCCCTTCCCTCAGGCAAACTGGTAAAAGCAGGTTTACATCATGCTGCCAACATGGGCGAATGGCTGGCTGCACAAGGCGTGTGTCAGGTGCGTGAATATGCCCCCGGTGGGATATCCGTTGTTTCCATGCGTGGAGGAAATGCACAACAATCGGCTGTATGTTGGAACGGATTGCCCATCAATAGTCTGTTTGTGGGTTTGAGTGATCTTTCACTCTTGCCTTCCGGCTTTTTCGGAGCCACCACGCTTAATCCACGGATGGATGCTTCTACTCCCGGAAGCCTTGCAGGCACGCTCGATCTCCGTGAAGATTCGCTCCCCACTAAAGGATTGGAAGCAGGCATTGCCTACGGTAATTTTGGAAGGGTGTATACTCATGCCCAAACTTCTGCCACAGCCGGCGATTGGAGTGGACAGGCAGGCATATTTGTCCTCAATGATGTAAATCGTTTTATGTACAAGCCACAAGAAAATTCACCTGCACAAAAAATGAAACATGCAGAGGTACATGCTGTACAGGCCTTGTATGGACTCTCCTTCAAAAACAAATTTTGGTTACGGGCATGGCATACCCAGTCGCAAAGAAACATTCCTCCCACACTTGCACAGCATGTATCAGGTGCTTTTCAGCAAGATGAGAATCATCGTTTTGCTGCCGGATTTTCATTCGCTAAAGGCGCATGGAATCATCAGCTAACGATGGGGAGTTTTACCGATCATATCCGTTACCACGATCCTTCCATCAGTCTCTATTCGCCGGCTTTCTCTTGGCAGGGAAGCTTGCTTTGGCAAAGTAGACACAAAAAAGGATTTTCATTTTCTCTGCTCTCACAACATGCGCGTACTGCAAATAACGGCCATGGTTTGCGAAACATCCAATGGTGGAGAACTTATCCCGGTTTTACCTACAATCGTTTTCTCATTCCCCGACATCTGCTTTTCAAACTGGCTGCTTACGGAGACATGACCGATCAGTTCCCTGCCTCATGGAATGCGTCGTCTGCCCTTTATCTGTTTATTAAAAACGTTGCAAGGATGTTTGTTTCTGCATCACGCAGCAACCGTTTCCCCACCCTCAACGATCGTTACTGGTTGCCGGGAGGAAATCCCTCTCTTAAACCCGAGCAAGGAATGGAATACGAAGCAGGTATGCAATTTACCCTTCCGCAAAAAGCACATCGCTTGCATACACAATTTTCTGTTTTCTACCGCGACATCCGTAATCAGATTGTCTGGCTTCCGCAAAACAATTTCTGGCAGGCACAAAATTTTTCTCAAACACAAACATTCGGTCATCAGTTTTCTCTTTCATGGGAATTTTTATATCGCCATGCAAGTGCACTCCGCCTGGCCTTTCAGGGTATTTACCAGCGTAGTGAAAATGCAGAAAACAAAGGCATTCAGCAAGTTTATATTCCTTCACTTCAATACATGGTTCAAGCCCAATGGAGCCTTCCTTTTTTACAAACAGGAATGCAGTTGAACCATACTGCTCTTAGGTATACGCTAGGTGATGGTTCAGCATTTTTACCCCCTTTTTATACATGCGATGCATGGCTTGAAAGCCACAGTATCAGGATGCTTCCGAATGTGTTTGTCCGCTTTGGATGCACTGGAAGAAACCTTGGTAACACGGTGTATCAGTGGGTATACCAGCGTCCCATGCCCTTAAGGAGTTTTTTGCTTCACTGTAAATTCACATTCACTTATCTATAAATCAACACATGAAATCGCTACGATTCACTTTTTTAACAATGCTGTCATCCTACATGATTAATGCACAAAGCATTGCAGGTTTCCAAGACAATGCACTCCCTGCCGATTCCTTTTGGGTGGCTTCAGATACCCTTTTCGGAATCGGTGGATTTCAATCATCGGGTTTGTTTTTTGCCTCTCATTGGAATGATTCCTTCGGGGGATACTGGGAAGACGGATTTGCATTAAGCAGCAAAACCGACAGTGTGAGCAGTGGGTTTACAAACCAATACAGCAGCCGTGCCGGTGGCGGATTTCAGTCCGACAAATATGCAGTGTCCTATGGTCGTTCCGTCATCCGCAGAGCCTCAGGGCAAGTGTTTCAGCCATTGGCTTTGCGCATTACCAATACCACTTATGCAGCAAACAGCATGCGCGACGGAGATTCATTTTCCAAAAAATTTGGAGGAGCAACAGGAAACGACCCCGACTATTTCCGTCTCATCCTTCGTGCCTACGCACAAGGCAATCTCTTGCCAGACTCCGTGGTTTTCTATCTAGCCGATTATCGTTTTTCGGATAATGCACAGGATTATATCGTAAAGAATTGGCGAAACCTGGATCTTACAACACTGGGTAGTTCGGTGGATAGTATTGTCAGCCGTTTAGAATCTTCCGACAATGGAAGTTTTGGCATGAACACACCTGCCTATTTCGCCATAGATGAGGTAACATGGCAGGAAACTACTGCATCAATAAATGATGTAGTAACAGCCTCATTTTCGGTTTATCCCAATCCTTGCGAAGATATCCTTCAACTCTCTGCAAGCGAGCAGGCGGTTTCTTATGTAATCACCGATGTAAGCGGCCGTGAACAAGGCAGGGGCTCGTTTCAAAAATTCCATCATCCCTCGCTATACACAGGAAATCTTGTTGCCGGACATTATCTTCTTCAGGTAAGAGATTTATCCGGAAAACTCTTCAACATCAAGTTCATAAAACAATAAAAATGAGCAGGCTTCATTTTTGGTATTCATGCTTACTGTTATCTATTTTTTTTGTGGCCTGCAAAAAAGATATGCCATTGATGCCTGTGCCGGTTATATCCTCGCGATTGCCTGCCGTTGCATACCTGGCCAATGAGGGTAATTTTGGATTTGGCAATGCCGATTTCTCCCGTCTGGGTATTAGGTCAGGCACTTTGGTAAATGGACTTTTTCGAGAAAAAAACAGTGCATCAGCGGGTGATGTCATGCAGTCGGTAGGAATTGCGGGAGGTCGCATTTTTTTGCTGATGAACAACTCTTCCTGTATCCATGTGCTCGATACCGGAACTTATAAACTGCTTAAAACAGTGCGTGGATTGCGTTCGCCCCGTTATTTCTGTAAGATCAGCGATGTCTATGCTTTGATAAGCGATATGTACGCCCACAAACTCTATCTTTTTTCTCTCACAAATCTCTCAGTTACCGATAGTTTTCCGGTAAGCGGTTGGTGTGAAAAAATGATGCTACACAAAGGAAAGGTTTACATCTGCAATACCGATGGCGGCAAGTTGTATGAGTTTGATCCGGTGAATCTACAACTCAGCGATTCTATTACTACCTACAAAGGATGCAGCTCTTTGCAGGTCGATGCTACCGGTGATTTGTGGGTTTTGTGTTCGGGATCTTACCTGCCGGGGTTCCCCTCTCGATTGTTTCGTTTAAGTGTGCAACCCCTGAAAATCCTCACGGAAAAAGTGCTGGGAAGTACCTACCTGGCAAAAGACTTGGAAATTTCTGCAGGCCGCGACAGTCTTTGGTGGATTTATGGGGGGGTGTATGGAATGGGAATTGCCCAACAGCAGATGTATTCATTTGCTGCTGCCGGCACAGTAAATGCCTATGGTTTAACATGCAGTCCGGTAAACGGACATCTATGGATCAGTGATGCCATGAATTATCAGCAGGCAGGACGCTTGAGGGAATACGCTCAAAGCGGTGCAGTACTTGCCGAATATGTAACAGGAATCATACCTTCGCAACTTACCATTGTGCCATGAGGGTTATCAGGGAAATGACATTTGACGATATCCGGGTTTCGGTATTTCATATGAATGGGAAATATCTGCTCAAGTTTGAGCAGCATCAGCTGGAGCAAACCTACAAGCTAAGTGAATTGGATTATTTGATTAGAGATACAGATGAAGCTGCCATGGCTGCAGAAAAAATTCTTCCTGCCGCAAAAGCTATTTTTATTTCCATGCATGAAGGAGCAAGTATTGCTTTTTCCGACTTTGCTTTATAATACGGGTACACTCACTCTCCCCGTAAAGCATCTACCGTACTCATTTTTATAGCACGGGAAGCCGGAATCAATCCTGCAAACAGGCCTCCCACAATCAGAATAGCAAGCGCAGTGAGCATTACACCTGCATCTACCGATGGATTCACAAACATCTCTGTACCTTCTTCACCCAGTTGATTGGATACCGTTTCGAGCAGCCATACACCGGCAAGTAATCCCGCATATCCTGCAAGCGTAGTAAGAAAAACAGATTCCGTAAGAATTTGAAGTAAAATACTCAGCGGGGATGCTCCAATGGCTCTGCGGATACCAATTTCTCTGGTGCGTTCGCGTACCACAATCAGCATAATGTTGCTTACACCAATGATACCCGCCATGAGTGTTCCTGTACCCACAATCCAAACCAGCACCCTGATTCCGGTGAATAGTCCATTCATCTTGTCCCATTCCTCCTGTGCATTCCAATGACCAATAGCAGATTTATCCTCAGGAGAAATAGAATGTCTTTGTGCCAACACACGGATTACTTTTTTTTCTGTTTCCGAACATGGTACATCGCTTCTTGATTTAATGCTGAACCAGCCTATTTTTTTTCCAATGTTAAACACCTGCTGAAAGGTAGAAAAAGGAAGAAAGATGTTATTGGCAGATTCTCTGTCTTTGTCCGACATGATGATACCAACAACGGCAAAATCAATCCCGCTGATACGAATGGTTTTTCCCAATGCATCAGGATCTTTTCCAAAGAGGGTTTCATATACCTTACGGCCAATAACAGCAACTTTACGCCTTTGCTCAATATCAATGGGATTGATGAATCTTCCTTTAAGATTTTTAATCGGTTGCACCTTCAAGAGTTCAGGAAAATCGCCCATGATACCAAAATTGCCGGAGCGCATACCGCGGGTAACAGCACTGCTGTTTCCGTATTCACCTTTTTGGTTGCGGGCCGAGATTACTTCGCATTCGGGTACTTGTTTTCGAAGGGCTTCGATATCATTATTTTCAAAATCAAATTCCCTGCCTGCCTTGAAGCCTTTGTATGGAACAGAGGTGTTTTGCGACCAGATGAAAAAACGGTTTGTGGCAAACCCATCGAATCCTCTGCTGGCACCATTCCTGAGTCCATTGCCTGCTCCCATCATCACCACCAACATAAAGATGCCCCAAAACACACCAAATGCTGTTAGAAAAGTACGCAGCTTATTGCGGGTAAGCGTGCTGAATAATTCCTGCCATTTGTCGTAATCAAACATCAGTCTTCTTTTAATGCTTCGATGGGTTTGATGGATGCTGCCCTGCGTGCAGGAAAAAATCCTGCCAGTGTACCTGCAAAAATAATTAGTAGCAAAGCATACAATGCCAGCTTGATATCTACATCCGGATTCTTGAAAAAATCATTTTCGGGCAAATAGGTTTTGGCACTCTCCAGCACGAGAATGCCCAGCACGAGTCCGACATACCCTGCAAAAGAAGTAAGTACGATGCTTTCTTTCAGAATCATCATGATTACAGACACAGGCGAAGCACCAATGGATTTGCGTATGCCAATTTCCCTAGTTCTCTCTTTCACGGTAATCATCATGATATTGCTCACACCCATGATGCCTGCAATGATGGTTCCTATGCCGATTATCCAGATGAAAATTCGGATGGCCATGATTACATTCATAATGCTCTTGTAGTTGTCGAGGTTATTGTTGATCCAAAGGGCTCTCTCGTCATCTGATTTAAATTCATGCCTGAATGCAAGCTGGTTTCTTATCTGAGACTCCAGCACATTGGCTTCATTGGCATCGGGATTTTTTGAGGAAATCACCAGCTCATCCACTTTGTCGTTTCCCATAAACACCACCTGTGCAGTTTTGGCCGGAATGTAAATCCTTTTGTTGTCCCATGGTCCTCCATTGTCCTTGAACACACCTGTTATACAGAAAGCTACTCCATTTACAAAAATAAATTGACCAAGAGGATTTTTACTGCCAAATATTTGTTCTTTCACAGGTACTCCGATAATGGCAATCTTTCGGGCCTGCTGCATGTCTTTTTTATTGATAAACCTACCTTCAAGCACGCTGATGTTTTCACCATACTGCATGTCGGGTGCACATGCTTTGATATCAAAATTGGGATAGTTCTTGTTATGGTAGGTGATACCCGAGGTTTTTCTCACATCAATCCTGGTAGTGATAAATGAAATTTCCGGATTGTTGCGTTTGATGTAATCGTAATCAGGATTACGGAGGTTTACCTCGCGAGAAGTTT
>Ga0068872_10002494_pt1 | contig 14419 bp, 13 predicted proteins | sample NOAtaG_7_FD_66441 | JGI IMG/M metagenome (GOLD analysis project Ga0068872, IMG submission 66441) | Freshwater lake microbial communities from Lake Erie, under a cyanobacterial bloom - NOAA_Erie_Diel1S_2200h metaG | ecosystem: Environmental > Aquatic > Freshwater > Lake | place: USA: Ohio, Lake...
CAATCGTCCCATTCGATGTACCTAAACCAGTTGGACCAGCCAACCGCTTCTCAGTCCTATCACCAACAGCCATCTCAAACTCCTACATCAGTTGTAATAATCGCAGTAAACTTTGAATCGTTCATCGGATTAGTAGAGACAGTAGAGTTTATCCATTGGCTCGTCCCAGAACTATAAACAAGAGCCTGCCCATTCGCAGGTGTCCCCGTGATAGTCACATCCGACAAATCATTCAACGCACCAGCAACACCCGAAGCACCCTGAGGTCCCTGTGGCCCCTGTGGTCCCTGCGAACCCTGAGGTCCTGTATCACCTTGTGGACCCTGACTACCTTGAGGTCCCTGCGAACCCTGAGGTCCTGTCGCACCTTGAGGTCCTGTATCACCTTGTGGACCCTGCGCGCCAGTAGCACCCTGAGGTCCAGTAGCACCTTGAGGGCCTGTATCACCCTGCGGTCCTTGTGATCCTTGCGCGCCTTGCGCGCCTTTATCAGCAACAAGATTCCAGTCAGTTACAAGAGGAGGAGCAGTATTAAAACTGCTAGAAATAATACAAATGTATGAAGCCCCGTTGTATTCAACAACATCATTCAACACATACGTTGTTGAAGAATTCCATGTACCTTTCCAAGTAAACGATGTACCCGTAGCACCTTGAGGGCCTTGACTGCCCTGAGGACCCTGACTACCCTGAGGACCCTGTGAACCTTGAGGACCCGTATCACCCTGAGGACCCTGAGGACCCTGAACACCTGTATCACCCTGAGGACCTTGAGGACCTGTGGCTCCCTGAGGTCCAAGATCACCTTGTGGACCCTGCGGACCTTGACTACCCGTATCCCCTTGAGGTCCTTGAGGACCTTGCGATCCTTGGGGACCTTGGCTACCTTGTGGACCTGTACCGCCCTGGGGACCCTGTGGTCCAATATCGCCTTGGGGACCAGTTGCGCCTTGCGCGCCAGTCGCTCCCTGCGGACCTTGTGGACCGACTGCTCCTTGAGAACCTTGAGATCCTTGAACGCCTTGCGGCCCTTGAGAACCTTGAGGTCCGACATCGCCTTGAGGACCTTGAACACCAGTCGCACCTTGGGGACCTTGCGGGCCTTGACTACCCTGAGAACCAGTCGCGCCTTGAGAACCCTGAGGACCTGTAGAACCTTGAGGGCCTGTTGCACCTTGCGAACCTGTAGCACCTTGACTACCTGTAGCACCTTGCGCGCCTTGCGCGCCTTGAGGACCAGCAGGGCCAGACTGATCTGTAGTAACAATCGTTACCTGATTACCGATTTGTAGCGGTGAAGTAGGGTCCTCGTTTGCTACAACAAAAGCATTATTAGATTTGTAGACAACAGCGGCTTCGTTGTCGATGACAACTGTTACAAGGGTGGTAGCCATGCGCTACCTCGTGACATCTGCGAGAACGGTTACTGTCCCTGACAAGATAGTGGAGATTGTCCCTGAAGCGTTTTCTTGCAGGTCCCAATAATACATTCCTGGGTCTAACGCTGCGGTGGCTGTAGCAGAAAACACAGCAGATAGTTCCCCTGCGGCTGCGTCTGTGATGGTGCAGGTAGCGGTTGCAGAGATAGCAGCAATGTCTGGGGTGGTACGCATCTGAGAAGCGTATGTTCTACCAGCAATATTTACAGGGGTAGTGCCATCAGTTGTGATGGTGACAGCGATAGTTTCCGTATCGCCTCGTGTGATTGTGAGGTCTTGTCGTGCGGGGGCAGCCATAGCGGTTGTATACTACCACTTCTCTCTGTTCGCCCAATAAGCCGCAGACATCTTGCCCTTCTTAATGTTCGAAGCATGACGAGCCTTAAAAGATTCACGGCGTTTACGGTACGATTCTGATTCCCCTGCTTTCTTAGGGGAGCCGCTTACGCCTTGTTGTCCGAAACGGATCAACTTCACTTGATCGCCTTCTTTCGCGAGGACGGCGTGGGACTTTTTGGGGTGTCCAGGGGTTCTCTTGGGCTTGTTGTAGCCTGCAAACTTTTCGCCGCGATAGTTGATTGTCATGCGAGTTCCACCGATCCAGAGTCGTACAGCACTTGATACTGTCCATCAGTAACCTCAAAAATAGCATCTTTCGGTTGGCGTATGTGGGCGTTGGCTATGTCTGCTTTGATTGGTTTCAACGCTCGAACTGTGACGTAAGCAAATGATGGGGTCCATTTGTCTGTGTCCAGCAGTTCACCTTCTGGCAGTACGGACAGTAGTTGCTTGACCGCTTTCTGCCACGAAAACTCTTTGGTAAGCGGGGCGTTCTGTAACGCTAATTCTTTCATCGCAGAATAATTGTTGTAGTGTGCAAGCATCTGGTCTGCAAGTTCGTCACGGTCAGGTTCATCCCATCTGCCGATAGTGTCAGCCAATGTCTTACGACAGGACACCGTACCTGTAGCCATGTGAGCAAACTCTAACTGCCCCGACGACAACGACACAATAGTAGGGATACCCATAGAGATTGTCTGGGTCGGAATCAGACCCCAACCTTCACCTCTAGCAGGGGCAACGAAACAGTCTGTTTCAGCGAACCATTGGCATTGTTCTTCCTCTGACATCCATCTGCGTTCTAAATAAATGTTGTCGCCTAGTTTTCCTGTGGGTACATCATGGGCGTGAGGTGCAGCCTTGATGGTGAGATCAGCGTCAGGCAAACCCAACTTGTTGAACACCTCTACGAGTACGTCTAATCCTTTGCGTCGCCACAACGAACCCGCAGCCCTAAATTGGAATCTGTCCAATCTTGGGACATCCCGAGGGTAAAAGATTTTGCGGTCAACACCTTCATGCACCTGTGAAACATTGTTGTGATACCGAGAAAACAATTCCAGATTATGTTTGCATGGTACAACTATCTGGTCGTACAGGGGAAGATACCGAACGAACCATGATGGCAACTCGTCGGTTTCCCACATCGTAAACACCGACTTCCATGCACCATCCCACCAACCTTTGTTGTCACGCGGTAAACCAAAGTAGACGGAGACAGATGCTTTAGGATCGAACCGCACAGTTTTTGGGGCGTTAGAAATAAATCCTGACGCATGGCGACCATACCCGTAACGGGTGTCCATCAACCCATACCAGTTCTGGTAGTTCACTCAGCGACACCACGCTTCACAAGTGACTCGATATCGACACGGCTCTCTACCTGGGCCTCCGATTTAGCAGTTGATTCCAGACGCGCTGCACCATCAATACTGCGGGGCTGCAAACCTTCCTTACGAAGTCGCTTATAGGCTGGCATGTCTTTATCCCAACTGCTAGCCCTCTGATTAATTTCCGCAACCTTCGCTCCCCTGGTAGTGGTGCTGTTCGCACCCATGTTTATCCCTAAAACTTTGCAACCGAAACACCCTTCAACATCTTGTGGATGTTTTTCTCTATGCTTCAATGTAATCCCCGTATCCCGCCGCGATCAAATCTGCTTCTTCTTCAGCGGTCAACTCGTGGATGTGACCGCCGTGATAGATGATAGCAACAGTATCCATGTCTGATGGTTGGTTCTCTTGAAATGATCCGTCTGTCATTTTGAATACGTTACGTCCACGAGGCCACCCTTTCAGATACGAAAAAATACCTCCACCTGAACCATCATCGAATGTTACGAACGGGTCGGTGGGTGGACGAAAAGTTGCCATAACAGTTAGCAGAATAGCAAAAGCCCCCCACCGAAGTAGGGGGCTTCGCTATTTCCTATGTCGGGTAGGACTAGGAGTTTGCACCAATGCTTGATGCTGATTCGATGCGACGCAATGCTTCCTGACGGAAAACTGCGTAACCAACAAAGTGCTTCCAGCCAACTGGACGGAAACGCTGCAAAAGGTCGGTCACGTTGCCGTACACAATCGATGGCTGCGCGCCGTACTCTCCACCGAGGCTGATGCCTTTGGCGAGTGCTTGGCGGCCCATGATAAGTGTGCCGTATACGTCGATGTTTCCAGCCGAACCAGAGTTATCTGATGCGTCTGCGAACAAAGGCGCGCGTGGAGCCTCAATGAAACGGACACCTTCAAAGGTTCCGATTTCACCTGTGTAGATACCTGCAGGGTTTACGTTGTTGGCGGGTTCACGCCATGCTGCTGCGTCGGTTGCTGAACGGAAGTCGTAGGAAACGTCTGGGTGGATCATTGCGACGTATTGACCGCCGAATGTTGGGACGTTTGCCTTACGCAACTGTGCGACTGCACGACGCACATCGTTTGCGGTGAGGATGTCATCGCTGTTGATGGTTGTGCGGCTTGATGGATCGGTTGCTCCACCCGTTGCGTAGATGACGTTGCTTCCAGCCTGTGCTGCTGCACGGGCGATGGTGTCGATTGACAAACCAGCGTTGTATCCGACAGCGTTTGCTGCTACAGGGTCTACAGGGAGGAACGATGTTGCGCGCAACTTCGCTGTGGTTACGGTTGCGTTACCGTATTCGTTGAGTGTTACAGAAACCTGTGAGTCGCTCATCGCTACAGGTGTTACGTCCTCTGCTTCACCCAATGGGGTGGTTGCAGCGGCGAGGTCCTGGAAGATGGTGAAGGTTACGGTTGCACCTGGGTTTGTTGCGTTTGTTGCTTGAACGTCTGCGAACTGGTCGAAGTACATTTCTGAACGGAGGGCGAAGTACGCCATCTTTTCAAACGCGGTCTGGTCAACGGACAGGTTTCCTGTGCCTGTCTCTGCTGCGTAGTAGTCAGCCATTGTGTTTTATCCTTTACAGATTTGAGAGGTCTATTCCTTGTTGGTGTGCCTCGTCAAAGATTGCGTAAAGTTCTTGTTCGCTGTTGGCTTCCTGAATACGTTTCACCCAGGACGGTGGTGGTGGTGCTACTTCAGATCCAGCGGCTACCTTGTTGGTTTGCTGCCAGCCCTGTCGTTCGCTGTCATCCACTAACGGTTGGGGTGTAATCAGTTGTGCCTCCTCCAACGCCTGCCGTACTGCTTCTGGAGAAAGTTCACCGTCGTAGGCTTTCACGAAGTATTTGAATTTTGGATCGTTGGAGTCAACTCCAAGTTTCGCAAAAGCCAATTCTCGTTTGACCTGTTCGGTTTCCGCAAGCATTTTTTTGTACTCACGGTTTTCTTTTTCCAGTTGTTTCATCCTTGCACGAACGGGGTTCTGTGTGTCGGATGTTTCTGGCTGGTCGTCGTCGTCGTAGAACTCGTCGTACTCTGACATATGGCACTCTCCTTAGTGTCCACACCACAACGGAGGATTGTGGTGGCTACTTTGTTACACCCCATATGTACGCTGGTCATTCGGGGGGCGATGACTCAGGTTCCTCCCATCGGGATCGTTTGTATAGTACCACAAAGTTTTGTCTTACGACAGGCTTATTGTCCTGCGGTGCGTAAACCTTGGACTCCTGTTTGTCCTGCTGTGAGTTGACCGCCTGCTTCGAACTCTGCTTGGCGGCGACGGCGACGGGTTGCTACTCGTTGTGCTGCGGCTGCTGAGGTTCCGAACGCTGCTGCGATTTGTTCTTCTTGTCCGATGACTTCTTCGCCTCGCATTTGTGGCTGGAACAATCCTTGTTGTTGGGCGAGTGCTTGGAACCGTTCGCTTGCGGTTTCTTGTCCGATGCCTCGGTTGACAAGTTCTTCTGCTTGTTGTGCGGTGAGTTGGAATTGTTGTTCACGGGCGGCATTGGCGCGTCGGGCTGCTTCTGCTTTGCGTACTAGTTCTGTTTCGGCTCGGGCTGGGTCTAGGAAGTATGCGGCAAGATCGGCTTCGTCTACTCCGTAGAGTCGGCGTAGTTCTTCTTTTGTTCCTGGTTCTGTTTCTCGGACTGCTCTGTACCCTTGACGGATTCGTGTGTCTAGTTCTTCTGGGTTGATGTCGTTGGCTATAAAGTTTGCAAAGTCTGCTTGTGTGTCGTAGAAGCCTCGTGGCATACCATTCACAGCAAGCGTTTGACGGTATGCTTCTTCGTTAGCCAAATACGTTTGTTCATCAATCGGGGGATAGCCATTGCGTTCCCGATCAATCAAACCTTTGAAACGCTGCTTATACAGTTCAGTATCACGCACCGCGCGAAACACAGCCTGCTGTGCATAAGGACTAATGAACTGTGTGGGGTCATCAGCAATAGCGGCATCAAGATTCCCAATGAGAGATTCCAAACCGTATTGACGGAGGATGTCTAAAGCAATATCTCGTGCAGCCATTACGCCATCTTTCCAAATCCCTTGGCTAAGGACATAGCCACATTACGGTATGTTGACTTAGCGTTATCTGTTTCCTGCCATTCAGGAAGTGTACGAAGGTATTTGTTCCATTCGTAAATGTCCATTTGGCGGTACTCGTTTGTTTTTTCGTCCTTAAAGTTCAAAGCCTTGTTCCACTTGTCATCAGTCCAGTCAATCTGGTCTACGTCAACTAATCCTTCAAGAACACGATTAGCCTGTTGCTTGTAGGCAGACATCGCTGACTCAACAGTTTCTCCACGATCTAAAGAATCACGCAAAGAACGGAACTGTGTGTACGCCTGACCACGCATGGATTCTTCCCATTGTGCCGCAGACTTACTACCAAGCATAAGTTCTTTAGTCCATGTTTCAATCATGGTGTCATCTGGACGTTGACCATATGCTGCTGCTGTCTTACGCAAATCACGGGCTGTAGCCCCACGCAAAAGATCCTCTCGCCCCGCAGCACCACCAGTATTGGCCAATGCCACACTTTCAGAACCGATTGCGTTAAACAACTGTTGGTCTGTGTAGTTGAACTTGATAGAATCTGTAGCAATCTTTCTAAGTGTCGGCTCATCAAACGTAACACCAAGGTTCAGGCTTTGACTACGGATGTCCTCAACAGTTGCTGTAATCCTTGCATCCATAGAAGCAGGATCAGTTGATTGTTGAATAGCGAACTGGCGGGCTGAAGCCTGCGTGTTGCGGAACCAAGTGGTGTTCCCCAACGCTGCCATCATTTTATCTTCGTCGTTATACCAGCCTTCTTTAACTGACTGGTCAATGACTTTCTTTACATCAGGGTTGTCGTTGTATACATCCCATAGAGAACCAAATTCTTCTTGGATGATTGACTGCCATTGAGCCGAAGTGGTATCTACGTCTTTGACGCGGTTCCATTTTGAACCGTTCCATTCATAGGTAGCACCTTTAGGTCCTGTCCATCGTTCACCCTTCTTAGGGTTCGTTGGGCGTTTCCCACTTGACGGCGTAGGTGTAGATGTAGGTCTTGTTACAGAACCCATCGGACCGACTGAAGGTGTACCACTCGGGCGAGTGGTAGTTGCTTGCGGCGTAGGTGTTTGCGGTGTACTACTAGAACGGCTAGGGGTTGTCTTGGGTTTGCTGCTAGGACGGACAGGAGTAACAGGACGAGGGGTAGAAGGGGTAGAGGCAGAAGCCGCTGGCATACCGCCAGGCGTAACAACCTGTGATCCTCGTGGTGTTGACCTGTATTTATCTATCTGTTCACCAAGTGTTGAAATGTCTACAGGGCTTTTATCTTCAGTTGTGCGGGGTTTCTTTTTCGCAGCCATTACATTCCTCCCAACATGTTCGCTACTTTGCTAATTGCTGTCAGGTATTTGTACGAGTCTGACTCTGCGCCATACTTCTTTTCGATACGATTTTGGAAAAATACCCCTGCGTCTGGTGCTTGTTCTGCACTGCCGTAACTTTCAGCGCGTTGGGCTTGCTGATACGCCGCAGAGAATTTGCGGGCCTCAGCATCGGATAGTTTGCGTCCTATCGTGGAAAGTGCAGTACGGTTAGCGACCTCCATCAAATCTTCTGTTGACGCTACTTGTACTACCCGCCCCCCAGCAGGATCGGAGATAGGTGCTTGCTCCATAGTGGCAAGCGTGTTGTTCCAAGGGATACCTTGAAGGTTTGAAATGTATAGCAGGTTCCGCATTGCTTCGCGGTCACTATCGCCAAGTCCACCTTGCGGTTTGTTCCCTCCATACCAGCCACGCGCATACAAAGTTGCAGTCAGTTTTTTGCGTGTTACTTCGTCTATCGATGCAAGGATTTCTGCAGGGCGGGTATTTAGATCGTAGAAAGGTAGGGCTTCTCCTTTTTCTGTGACGATTCCCGAAATAGGTTTTTGTGTTTTACGTAAACGTGGAACGGTAAACATTCCGTTCTTTTCAAACTCAAAACCCAAACGATCTACTTTTGCCTGGGGAGGAAGGTATCCTTCGCTGACACCTGTGTAGCCAGAAGATGTTGGGCCTACGGCTGCCCCCATTGGGACACGCTTTAACCATTCTTCAGGGGATACGCCTGAACCATCTGCTGTTTCTTCAGTAGCCATTAATCAATCTCCTGTGACAGTACACGATCATACACTCTGGCGAACTCTGGGTATTCCTCTGCTAATGCTTGAGCATAGGTGTATAAGTATTCCTGTAAATCGCCAAGTTTATCTGACTTAAGTGAAGCGAAACCGCGACGGTTTGCTTCAGCCAAAGCCTCCGCCCTGATCTGTTCGTAGTAGTTCAATGCTTTAGCAACAGGGTTATTCTCCAAATCGCTGCGCTTGGCTGCTTCGAATAACTGGTTGACTTGACGTTCCACTTTTGTGGGGTCGAATGTCATGTTGCCGAAGCCTGGGTATTGCTGTTTGATTGCTTCTTTGTATTGTTTGAGGTAGGAGCGTTGTTCAGCATTGAGCGTTGGTCCGAAGTTGGCTCGCATGTCTTTGTAATACGCCATACCGATTGCTCGTTCTGATGCTTCAAGGACTTCTTCTGCTGTGAGGCGACGACGCAAGCCTTTTTCTAGTTGAGTTGTGTATGCGTTGAAACTGAACTCTGTTCCTTTAGGTCCAAAGTACCCTGCCACTTCTTTGTACTGTGCAAATAAATTTCCGTTTTCACGCTGAAAATCATAGAACTCTTTAGATGATTCAAGACCACCAGACTCAGAAACGGTCTTGTTGGCAAGATAAGTGAAAGCATCTTCGCCAAAGATTTCAATAAACCTCAGAGCAGCGGTGTCATAATTAATGTCTTGCAGGTTACGCAACGCATACGAAAGACCATTAGCGTAAATGTCACCTTGATCTGTAGGAATTTTGTATTCGAATTGTCCTGATGCTGGACCTGTGAACTGTGTTACACCACGCAAAATTGTCAGCCACTTAGCCTTTTCGCGAGCGTGATCCAATAGTAACTGCTTACCATCGGGTGTGCTGAGATCATAATTTCCTGTGGCTGCTAATGCCTGCATGGTTTCTACATAGGTATTGGCATAAAACCTGCCGTTGGTGTTTCCTGTAACACCTTCGTATACCTTCTGTACATAACTAGGTACAAGGTTTTCTATGATGTTTTTACGTTCGCCGTATGGCAACAGAATGTTACGAACCTCATCAAATTTAGGCATGTTCGGTAAGAGTTGGGATGCCGCGACAGTAGCGAACGGTCCTAAACCTGGTCGATAATCAAGACCTAAAACAACACCACGAACAGGCAAAGTAAGTCCTGCCTCAACACCGAACGCCAACTTTGTTAGTTCACCTGTCAATGGGAATGTGAATGACCATTGACCTGTCTCTGGGTTCTTGTAGAAAAATCCGCGTCCATCACCGTCTGGGTCTGCTTCACGCCCACCCTCCACAATGAACTGCATCTTGCGCATAGACACAGGGTTGGGTAGATATCCAAGTTTGCCGCCAGCAACAGGAATAGTCACATTGCGGAACATACGACCCAAAAATTCTGCTTGTTGTTGTGCAAATGGCGAGATGAAACGCATAACATCGGTGACGTTCCGACGTTCTACAGCGTTATAGGTCATCCGTTGCATCTCATCAAGGGCATGGCCTGATGCAAATGCACTTACTTCCGCACGATTTAATGATCCGTATAGTTTGTCTGGGTTAGCGTCAAGGTCTTTTAGTTTGTTCCACAAACCAGGAGTCAAATACTTTTCTGGTGTTGTTCCTTCACGGGCTGCTGCTTCAGTAATGTCATCGATTACTGCCTTAAGGCTTGCTTGGTCCATTGAGATAGCAAGTTTGTCTATCCATGTGTAATACAAACTGCGGAAAAGTGGAGACCTTTCAAGAATACGAATTGGCTTGTCATGCAGGTAGGCATGGAAATTTGTAATCATTTGATCCATAGCCGCCATCATTCCTGCTGCTTCAGGAGTTTTAGGATCGCGAATTTCTCCCACAACACGTTGAGGCATTGCAGGATCGTCATAAATTGCTGAACTGGTAAGGAGTTCTTCGAAGTTCATAGACGCATCGCCATTGCCTGTGAAAGCGTATGGTTCGATACGGTACATACCAGTTGTGTCGTCGTATGCGACAACTGTTCCATCTGTTTCGACAAACTTCTTACTTTTCTTGTCGTACACTTCGAAACGTACACGGTCCCCTGGTTTTGCTTCGCCTTTGCCTAAACCAATAACACGTTCGTTATTGACATCTACCGCCTGCAAACGTCCTTGGCCTACAGCCCGCATAAGTTCGCCGTTGTTGCCTGTCTGGTATTGCAGGCGACGGAAGTTTCCTTCTAATAAGAAGTTAAGATTGTTCCCTTTATCCAAGTCAATGTTGCTGTAGGTAACTTGACGGGTTGCCGTATCCATGATTGGCTTTGATTTGTAGTTGGTTTTCATTGTTGAATACCAAATACCAGCGTTCTTGCGTTGTATAGCGGCTTCTTCTAACAGGTTTTGTCGTTGTGTTACTGAAAGATTTGCGGGGTCTAAACCTCGGAATTGGGCAATGACATTCAATACTTCGTCATCGTTTTGGGCCTTGACAATCCGAATAATTTGATCGTTGGTGTATCCCTGTGCCATGAGGCGGGTTGACCAGTCTGCGTTTAGTTTGCCGATTTCGTCGCCATGCGCGCGGGCAACATCTACAGAGATTTGACCTGGTAGACGTTCGTATCCTTTGAAGATTCCTAGACGTTTTGCACGGCGGTAGGCTTCTACGGGGTCTTGCCAGTACATGTTTACTGTGTCGTATGTGGCTGTTCGATAGTTACGCAGAGCGTCATTTACCATGTCTTTGCGTACAGCCTCGTCAAAGGTTTGTCCCATGATGTCGCCCAAGCCTTTGTTTTTTCGGGCGAATTGATACCATTGGAATGGGTGGTTGAATAGTCCAACGCTGTCCTCACGTCCTGACAAGGCGATGGAAAGTTGCGCGTCGATGATGTTACGGAAGAAGTTTCCTACTGTGAGGGTAACTACTTTACGCCATACTTTTTCTTGGACGTTGTTGATGAACGCGAATGGGAGTCGTAGTTGTCCTGCTGATGCTAGGTCGTTTAGGTTGGGATCTGTTTTTGTCCAGATGCCGTTAACGCTTTTGCCGAATACCCAATCCATGTTGGCTGTGAGTCGGCGTACTTGGCGGATGTCTGGAATGAAAAATTCTTTTGTTGCTACTTCTGATGCAAGTTGATGCCCTGATACGGGGACTACTGTTCCTTGCTGAACGCCCAACATTTTGGCTGCAGTATCAAAATCTTCTGCTTGACCTAAAACATTTTCTTGAAACTTAGGTAATTTTTCCAGATAGTCTTTGTGTGCATTGTATACAGCGTCTACTGTGTTGCGGTTTACTCCGCTGAGTTGCATTGATTGTTTGAAAGTTTCGTCTAGTTCTTCGTAGAAACTTTCGATTGCTTGACGGTCTTTTGATACAAGAAGGTCGATTGCTCTGTTGAGGATTTCTCCACGCAATGTAGGGTTTGCTTGCATGTTGGTGACGACTTCTACACCGTTTTTAACTTCGGTAAATGACCCACCTTGCCCTACTTTGAACAGGTCTAATGCTCTGTCCAAGGTGTCTATTGCTTCTGCTTGATCGCGAGGGGTTTCTGCTTGAAGAAGGTTGATGTTTTGTCGCGGGATTTTTGCAAATGATCGGCTGAAACCTTCACCACCAGGGATTGAAGCAATAAGTTTGTTGCGTTGTGCAAGTGAACGATACAAACGCTTAGTGCCTTTAACGCCTGTAGTGGAAGCAATTTGCCCACCAAGTCGTCCTTGTGCTGAAAGGACACGCATTACTTCGGTATCGGTAGTTGCGTTTGCAAGTTCTGTGATTGTTTCAGCGTCTAGTTTCTTTCCCCATAAACGCCACACTTCTGCTTTGTCAGTTGTTGCTGCTGTGCGTTGAACAATGCGTTGACCTGCGGATGTGCGGAAAAAACGGTTTGCTTGTTCATAGTCAACAGCATCCTGAACAATACCTAGATCGAGTTTATTTACATCTGTTAACTGGATTTCTTTACTTCCGCGACCTACAACACGGGTAGCGTCAGCAAGAACGTCTACTACTTTGCCGCCTTTTTCTAGTTCTTGTGCGGTGCGTAATGCTTGGCCTGCTCCTTTTGCTCCTGGTGCTACAGGTAAAGCAACTGCTACACCAGCGTCTAACGCTCCAGAAAGAATACGGTAGGCGGTTGTATCTTCTTCAAGGAATGTGCTGGCAAGTCCACGACCAATAGTAAAAGCGGAACCGTTGATTTCTCCGCGATACCGTCTTGCTCGTTCAGCCTGTAGTTCTTTAGCGCGTCCACCAATAAAGAATCCATCGCCTGCTTCATCATTGTTGGCGATAAGCGAACCAAGATCGGTAGAGATAAACCATCCTGCTACGCTGTCGTTGTCGTCAAAGATTTGTCCAGCCGCTCCTTGCACCATGTCTAGCGGGAAGTTGAGGGCTGCCATTCCGTATCGTGAACCAGTTTTTAACTGGTCGTATGCCCAACCAAAAATGTTGCGTTTTTTCTTTTTCTTCTCTTGGGTTTCTTGTTGATACTTTGTCGCTGTTTTAGCAATCTCAATGATTTGTTCATCCGAAAGATTGGCTTTAGCGGCTGCAAGTTTTACACCACTAGACAAAGATGGGGCTAGTTGGTGGATGCGTCCAAGGTTTGCTGCTGTTTGCGGTGATGCGGCTGCTGCTGTGTTACGTTGGCGGCGTTCTTCCTCTGCCAGCGTGTTCCAAATAGCGTCATCATCTTCTTGAAAGTTAAGACTCACAACCCGTTATCCCTAATTGCAGAGAGCAAATCTGCAAGATCATCGTTTGGATACATTGCGTACAGCATCGAAATTTCTTCAATCACAGGGTCTTGTGTGTTGAACATCATTGGTGTTTGCTGTGTTGGCATAGTGATTGGCTGGTCAGGCATTTCTGTTGGTCGTGTTAACGATCCAAGAGAACCAGGTGTAGGACGCGGGCGTGAAGCCTGCTGTGGTGCTACATCTGTTGGTGCTGACCCCATTGGTACTTGTTCTTGTGAACGCATTTGTGCTGTGGCTTCACCATAGGTTTGCCCTGTTGCAGCCATACGCGCTACCTTTTGTGCGGGGTTTCTTAAGTCAGAACGGTTTGGGTATTGCTCAGCCATCTAGATCATCCCTCCCATTGGTGGCGCGCCACCGCCTCCACCTAGTTGTGCTAATAGTGATTCTATACCTGCTGGTCCAGCGGGGCCGCCAACTGGTTGTTCTGCACCCATACCTGGTAATGCTAAACCTGGCATTGTTTCAGGCGCGCCAGCAGGAGCCACCGCTGCTTGGCGTTCTTGCGCGCGCATCTGCGCTGACTGGATTGCTTCAGGCAACGACATCTTGTTAGTGACAACTTGTTCTGCGATGTACGCCAAATCGTCAGGCTGGTACGGGCCGTTAGGGTCTGCGGCTTGTGCCTGAATAGATGACAGCAGGGCTGATTCGATTCCTTCAGCAACGATACGGTCACGTTCCAACTCTGGGTCTGTGATGAGTGGGTCGGCTTCGCGGGCTGATTCTTTCGAGATAAGACCAGTACCGAGACGTTGACCCAAGCCGATGATGAGACTGTTTACGTCTGATCCTGATGCTGAGTAGGCAACATAGTGGAAATCTGTTTCCCACATTTTGTTTGGTGTGTAATCTTTGATTCCGCCTGCGCGTCCAGGGATGAAGAAAGATTTTGCTTCGCTACCCCAATAGGTTTTTTCTAGGGCGATAGCAATTTTATCTTCTTCTACGAGTGATGCAGCGAAAATGTCTTGGGCTTCCTGCACACGGAAATCAACTGTTGCTGACAGGATTGATTCACCTCTGCGTCCTGTGCGGATATTGGTTCCTGATTCGCCACCGAACTCTGCAGGGATAGCACCCTCTAGACGTTCTTGGCGTTCCAACCTGTCAATAGCGACATCTGTTTTGTAGCCTGGGTTTTGCTGCAACTGTTGAATGTCGCCACCTTTAACAACACCTAACTGTCCTGTTTTGCCGTCAGCGATCTGGATGATTTCTGGGTTTTCGCCTGGGCGGGCTACAAGGTATTCGTCAGGGAAGATGCCTCGTTCGATAGCAATTTCGGTGAGGGCTTGTAGTCTGGCACGGGTGTAGTACATGCCGATCATGTTGTCGAACTGTCCTTGTGGGCGGTCCAACGTGATGCGTTGCGGCAT
>Ga0068872_10002495_pt1 | contig 14418 bp, 16 predicted proteins | sample NOAtaG_7_FD_66441 | JGI IMG/M metagenome (GOLD analysis project Ga0068872, IMG submission 66441) | Freshwater lake microbial communities from Lake Erie, under a cyanobacterial bloom - NOAA_Erie_Diel1S_2200h metaG | ecosystem: Environmental > Aquatic > Freshwater > Lake | place: USA: Ohio, Lake...
CGCATCCCGCCGAGTTGACGACCACGGTTGCTCCCGCGAGTTCCTTCTCAACGCGTTCTTCGAGCTTTCCCGCCCGCGACGACAGTCCGGCGTGAGAGTGCAAAGCCCCGCAACACAAGGACGGGTCGCTGAATCGTGCATCAAAGCCCATCGCGGTGAGAACGACGTGCGTGTCGCGATGGACGTCGCCATACCAAGCATCCATCACGCATCCGGAGAAGATGACGACCCGCTCGCCCCCGCCGGTGGAGGCACACGAGGCGTGTGGTCGCCTGACGGACAGACGTGGCACCCCGAGACGCCGGGGCAAGACGTGCAGGCGTTGAGCGAGAGTGGCGACGAGGGTGAGCAGACGTAGCAAGCGGGGCCTTCCCAGCGGGCTGAGGGTGAGTCTGCGTCGGACGCGCGAACCGCGACGTCGAGCGGTCAATTCCTCGACAACCGGGGCGATGATCCGGTCGTAGCGCACGCCCGAGGGGCATGCCGGCAGGCAGCCCATGCATTGAACGCACGAGTCGAGGGCCTCGGTGACTCCGTCATCCAGGACGAGCGAACCGTCGCGGACACCTGCAATGAGCGCGATGCGACCACGCGGGCTGTGCGTGTCTGCACCCGTTGTTCTGTAGGTGGGGCAATGTGGAAGACACAGCCCGCACGCCACGCACGATGCGAGGTCGTCGGCGTCCACCCGGGAGAAGGCTCGGTCCGTCACAACAACCCAAGTTCAAACGAGCGCTCGGGGGCCAAGACATTGTCGGGATCGAACGACGCTTTCAGCCGACGGCAGACCGCGAGAGCAGGAGTCGCGTCGGCCACTGCATGGCTTGCCAAGTCGAGTGGCTCGAAGGCGACGACTTGTTCGGGAGTCGGTGCCTGCACCTCCTCGAATCCTTCCAGCAGGAGCGATTGCTCCATCACGTCGTCAGGGTGGCCCTCGAGATTGACGATCGTGCGACCGCGGTTGACCGCTACGAGACTCGGCCGATAGAGCGCATGGACGGGTCCCGCGCCTTCGAACCAGCGGCTCGCGCGCGGGATGGGTTCGGTGCGCAGGGTCACTTCCGTGATGGTGGCGAGCGTGCCCCGCGAACCGACCAGCACCTTGACGAGGTCGAAACCCGACACGTTCTTCACGGTTCCACCTCCTGCAGTGAACTTCCGCCCGGTTCCGTCGATCGCACGTATGCGAAGCACGATGTTCGGCAAGGTGGAGTTGTCCGTTGGATACGGGCCGTTGCGGCGTGCGGCGATAGCGCCGCCCACGGTACCCACCGCGGGAATGCGCAGCCGCTGTCCCTTTGCCGCGAGCGTCTCGGCGAGATCACGCATCGTCGTGCCCGCGTGTGTGTGCACCACGAGCTCGTCGGGCTCGAATCCGATGACACCGGCTTGCATCTGAGCGGACCTGCTCATTGTCTGTCTCCGCATCCGGCCGCCGACGGCAAGACCTTTCCCGGGTTGGCAAGCCCATGGGGGTCGAAAGCGTGACGCAACATCGACTGCGCAGCGAGGCTGGTCTCGTCGAACATGAGATTCATGAAGTCCCGCTTTTCCAGACCGATTCCGTGCTCGCCCGAGAGCACGCCGCCGGCTTCGACGGAGACCCGGACGATTTCGGCACCCGCGCGATGGACCCGATCCATGACGCCGGCCTCGCGACGGTCGAACAGCAAGAGAGGATGCAAGTTGCCGTCGCCGGCGTGGAAGACGTTCATCACAGCCAGGTCTTCGGCATGTGCAATCGAACCAACCGCGTCGAGAACCTCGGCGAGCTTGCGCCGCGGCACGACAGTGTCGTGCAGGTAATAGTTCGGCTTGATTCGTGCGATGGCACCGAAAGCGGTCTTGCGACCCTTCCAGATGACGGCCCGTTCGGCTTCGTCGGCCGCCCTGCGGATGGAAGTGGCGCCGAATTCAGAGCAGACGCGAAGGCACGTGGCGATGTCGGACTCGACGCCGTTCAACAGACCCTCGACCTCGATGATGAGGAGTGCACCCGCATCGAGGGGAAACCCGGCATGTACGTAGTCTTCGACTGCGCGCGTGATCGGAGCGTCCATCATCTCGAGCGCAGAAGGCACGGTTCCCCCTGCGATGATCGCGCTGACGGCCCGGGCACCGGCATCGATGGTCGGAAAACCAACGACAACGGTCGCGTGGTGCGGTGGATTCTGGGTCAGGCGAACCTGTACGGCCGTGGCGATACCGAACATACCTTCGCTGCCGACAAAGGCACCGCGAAGGTCGAACGGCGCGCCCGTGGTGTCGAGCGCAACGACGGACCCGTCGGTGAGCACGACCTCGACCGCCACAACGTGGGCGGAGGTGACGCCCGCCGACAGGCAATGCGGGCCGCCGGAGTTGTTGCCGACGTTGCCGCCGATGGAGCAACTCTGTTGGCTCGACGGGTCGGGCGCGAAATGAAGACCGTAACGAGCCGTCGCACGGCTGAGGTCGGCGTTCAGCACGCCGGGTTCGACCCAGGCGGTACGTCCGATCGGATCGATCTCACGGATCCGATTCATCGACATCATCGACACGACAACTGCGCCGTCGGGTGGAACCGCTCCCCCCGCGAGACCGGTGCCCGCTCCGCGCGCCACGAAGGGCACGTTCCTGCGTCGGCAATCCGACACGATGCTGACCACGTCGTCGAGGCAACGGGGCATGAACAAAGCCCCTGCGGCGCCGGCGATGTTCGACGCATCGCGCGACACGAGATGCAACTCGTGGGGCTTTGTCGTCAACGTCGGCTTGTCACGCACCGAGGCAAGATTACCGATTCAAGGTGACACGTTCTTTGGTATCGCCGTCGCATTACGGGTAGCGTCGCGGCGTGTCGAAAACTTCGGAAGTACATGACTGGGTGAGTTTCGAGGATCCCGACGGTGGGCGGATGTGGATTTTCGATGCGTCGTACCTGCTCAGCAACTGGAAGTGCATCTACGGCGAAGGGTGCAAGGGAATCCACGAAACCGACACCACCGAATTGATGCAGGGATGTTGCAGTTTCGGTGCGCACTTTCTCGACAAGGATGACGAAAAGACCGTGGTGCGCAGTTCCCGTCGCTTGACCGCGAAGAACTGGCAGAACAAGGCCCGTGCAGCGAAGTTGGGTTGGCTGACCCACGAGCGCGACGGAACTCCGAAGACCCGCGTCGTCGACGGGGCGTGTGTTTTTCTCAACAAGCCGGGTTTCGAGGGCGGCACCGGTTGTGCACTGCACATCGGTGCGATGGAGGCCGGTGAGCGTCCGATGGACTGGAAGCCCGACGTGTGTTGGCAGGTACCTGTTCGCCTGCAGGAGACCACCGACGAAGACGGTCACATCGTCACTTTCGTGCGTGAATGGAAGCGCCGTGACTGGGGCGACGGAGGCCACGAGTTTCATTGGTGGTGCACAAACGACGCGAGTTCGTTTGTCGGCAAAGACCCCACCTACAAGTATCTGAAGGACGAACTCACCGAACTCGTCGGTGCGAAGGTCTACGCGATGCTGGTGAAGGAACTCGAAAAGCGCGAGACCACGGTCGCAGCCCATCCGGTCACGCTGTCGAAAAAGCCCCGCAAGAAATAGCCCCGCGTGGGGCGACGGTCTACTGCGACCGTTTGAAGGCGCGTCGGCGGTCTTCGAGGCCGAGCAGCCGCTTGCGAATGCGCAAGGCCGCCGGAGTCACTTCGACCAGTTCATCGTCGGCGATCCATTCGAGCGCGCTCTCCAGGGTGTGGATGACGGGCGCAGCGAGTTTCACGCCGTCATCGTGGCTGTGGGTGCGGATGTTCGTCTTTTCTTTCGCCCGAACCGCGTTCACGACCATCTCGTCGCTGCGGGAGTTCTCGCCCACCACCATGCCCTCGTAGACCTCGTCACCCGGTGACACGAAAAGAGTTCCACGCAACTGCAGGTTGTCGAGCGCGTAGGCAGTCACCTTTCCCGTTCGGTCGGAGATCATCGCTGCACCAGAGCGATGTGGCAACTCTCCCACCCACGGTGTCCATCCGACCAGCCGCATGTGGATGAGTGCGGTTCCGCGGGTCTCGGTGATGACCTGCGAGCGAAAGCCAATGAGCCCACGTGAGGGCGCCTCGAAGCCGATCAAGGTACGACCAACGTCGCCCGGCCTGATGTCGGTGACGCGACCCTTGCGCGGCGCGAGGGCTTGGGTCACCGCTCCGACGTGCTCGTCGGGCACGTCGACCGTGCCTTCCTCGAGAGGTTCGTGGCGACGCCCATCGATTTCCTTCGTCACCACTTCGGGACGGCTGACCTGCAGCTCGTAGCCCTCGCGGCGCATGTTCTCGATGAGAACTGCCAACTGCAACTCACCGCGCCCGGAAACCTCGATGACTTCAGGCGAGTCGGTCGGAGCGATACGAATCGACACGTTGCCGAGAATTTCGCGATCGAGACGATCACGCAGGTGGCGGCTCGTCAGGAACTTGCCCTCTCGACCCGCCATCGGGGACGTGTTGACACCAAAGCTCATACGGATGACCGGATCGTCCACGATCAATCGCGGCAGCGGCGACGGCGTCTCCACGCTCGTCAGGGTGTCCCCGACTTCGATTTCGGGAATGCCCGAGACGACGAACAGATCCCCGGCCTCGACGCTGTCGACGTCGACTCTGCCGATTCCGCGGAACACGTGCAGTGTGGTGACCCGACGACGCAACATCGGCGTCGGATTGTCGTCGGTCGGACGCTGGCATACGGCCACGGTCTCGCCCTTGCGCAAAGTGCCCGAATAGACGCGCCCGATACCGAGACGCCCGAGGTAGTCCGACGCATCGAGGTTCGTGACGAGCGCGCGCAACACCCCGTCGGAATCGCTCTTGGGTTCGGGAAGCGCCAGCATGCAATCGAGTAGTGGCTCGAGCGTGGCATCGGGTGCGGGCATTCCGACCCCGATCATGGCCCTTCCCTCGCGGGCCACCGCGCTCACAACCTGGAACGACAACTGCTCGTCGTTGCGGGCGAGATCCAGGAACAACTGTTCGACTTCGCCGAGAACTTCCTCGGCGCGGGCATCTTGTCTGTCGACCTTGTTCAGCACCACGACGGCGGGAAGGTTGGCGTCCATTGCCTTCGAGAGCACGTAGCGCGTCTGCGGTAGAGGCCCTTCTGCCGCATCGACCAACAGAACGATGCCGTCGACGATGTGCAGGGCACGCTCGACTTCGCCGCCAAAATCGGCGTGGCCGGGTGTGTCGACCAAGTTGATACTCACGCCCTTGTAGGTGATTTGAGCGGCCTTGGCGAGAATCGTGATTCCGCGCTCGCGTTCCTGGTCGTTCGAGTCCATCACCCGATCGACGACTTGTTGGTGGGCGGCGAAGGTTCCGGTGCTGCGCAGAAGAGAGTCGACGAGGGTGGTCTTACCGTGGTCGACGTGCGCGACGAGAGCAATGTTGCGACGGGGGGTCATGTTGCGTGAGAGAGACGGCCGGGAGGCGAAACGTCAGGACTCGTCCTCTTCGTCTTCCTCTTCGTCGTCATCGAACGTGACGCCGTACTTTTCCGCAATTGCGGCGTATTCGTCATCCTCCGAGCGCTGGCGGGACTGCGAACCACCAAAACCAAGATCTGCGGCGCTGGGGCCGGCCTGCTTCAACTTGCGCGCTTCTTCGAAGCGACGATGACGACCCTTTTTCACGTGAGGGCTCCGAATTCTTCGCAATGGGACATCTTCGCAATGGCCCCGAGCCGTAAACGGACGGGCAAAAGCGAAAGGCAAGCCTACCCCCTGAACGGGGGAAATTACGGCATTTCAGCCCCGCAGAAGGCGAAGGCCACCGGCGCCGTCGAAGGCAATTCCGGCAGAGCCGGCCACCAGATCGGTGAGATCACGACCCACCAGATCGGCCCGCCAGCCCGTTCGCAGTCGCGCCCCGGGAGTTCCGCGGAGAAAGTCGATGATGTCGGCGCGCGTGCCGAGGATTGCTGTTTCGATGCGCTCACGAGCTGCAACCTCGCTGATCCACGCCGAGATGAGGGTGGCAGCCGGGCGCAAATCACGATCGAACTCCTCGACGTCGTTTTTCGGATACGCGACCTCCAGGTCACGACCCCGCTCGACGGCGTCGAGGATCTCACGTGCGATCGAGCCCTTCGTATAACGCCCATCGACTCCCCGTGACTGGGCCAATTCCTCGATCGTGTGGGGAGCTCTCTGTGCAATTCCGAGAAGCGCGAGATCGGCAAGAACATGGCGAACCGGGATGTTCTGTCGCTGTGCGCGCTCTTCGCGCCATTGCGCCACTGCTTGCGCGACTCCTCTCGCGCGGGGCTTCAACGTCTTCACGTCTTTCACCCTCAACCATGCCTGGGAGGGGTCGACGAGCGAAGACGGGCGTTCCAACAACTCACGACACGCGTCCTCGGCCCATGACACGCGACCGCACTCTTCCAACTGCCGGGTGATGGACTGATGCAAGGCAGGTAGATAACGAACGTCCGCAGCCGCGTAGGACTTCTGGTCGTCGGACAGCGGTCGACGCAGCCAATCGGTGAGGCGATCGCCTTTCGGAAGCGCGAAGCCCATCTCCTTTTGCACGAGGGCCGACAATGAGGGCGTGCTGTAGCCGATGAAACCAGCTGCTATCTGGGTGTCGAAAATCGAATTGAGACGCGATCCGCACGTGAGTTGAAGGACGTCGAGGTCTTGTTGGGCGGCGTGCAGAATCACGAGCGCATCGTTGTCGAACAACGTCGCAATGATGTCGAGGTCGACGGCAGTCGGGTCGACGATGAATATCTCGTCGGCGATGTTGATTTGGATCAGCGCGAGTTGAGGAAAGTACGTACGTTCGCGGTGAAACTCGGTATCAAGGCAGTATGTCTCGATCGACCGCAGGCGTAGCGCGAGTTCTTTGACACCGCTGCGGGTGTCGATCCACGTACCCGCGTCGGAATTCAACGCGGCGACTCGCCCGGCACGACGACGTTCCCGGAAGCGATCCACGCCCCCGTGCCTCCGGCGACGTTGACCACCTGTTTTCCGAATCCTTCGAGGTACTCACAGGCACGCATGCTGCGTCCACCGGCCTGGCAAATGACGTAAGTGGTCGAACCGTCGGGAAAAGCGTCGACGTTTTCGGTCAACACCGAGAGCGGAACCGAAATGGCACCGGGGACGTGGCCCGCGACGTATTCGTCGGCCTCGCGAACATCGATGACCATGCAGCCCCGGTCGATCAGGCCCTTCAACTCTGTGATGGAAATTTCCGAAATCGACATCGTTTCCGAGACTATCGGCACGGATCAATCGGGTCGCAGTTCGGGGGTGTTCACATCGAGCAGCTCCTCGGGCCGCACATCAACCGCGTCAACCGGACACAAGCGCAGCAGCACCTGAACGGCCGACACCGAGTCGGCGTTGGAAACGATCGACGGTGCGAGGGGCGCCGGAACGGCACCCAGAACCCAATGCAATCCGGCACCACCTCTGGCGACGGCGACCGCGGGCCTGCCGGCTCCGACCGAAGCCGCCGCACGCTCCCTCAACAACCGAAGCGTTAGAGGGGTGACGCCGAGCATGTCGACGGCCATGAAGACCAGGTCCTCGTTCCTGTCCATCGCGAACTGAGCAAGACGCGCAATGGAATGGGCGGGGCCGGGGGCACCGAGTGTGTCAGCGACCACCGCGCAATGTGACGGAATGTCGGGTTGCCAATCGACGGCAACCGACACCGCAATCGTGTCCCCTTGCTCACTTGCTTCCTCGACGACCGATAGACAGTGGCCGAGAAAAGTGGTGTCGCCATGAGACGCCGTCGCTTTCGGTTCCCCGTAACGGCTCCCCTTGCCACCGGCGAGTACCGCCCACACCGTCACTCGAAAATCTCACCGAATCGTCTGGCCTCGTCCGAGGGCACGCCTGAAGGGTCGAGTTGAAGCAGAAACAAACGACAACGCTCTTCTTCGTCTGCTTCACCCACCGCACCCGCGGCGAGTTGAAGGCCGAGAAGGCACCGCAAGAAGCCGAGATTTCCCGGATGAGCCCAGCGCACGTATCCCGACCCTCGCCAGCCGTTCGCCCGCAGTGAATCGAGACCGCGGTGGTAGCCGACGCGAAAAGCCGCGTAACGATCGACTGCATCCTTGGCGGCCCAGCCGCACGCCCACCAGACGAGAGAACTCCGCGGCGCCAACCGAACCGCCTGTTCACGCGCGTCGTGGTTGCCGGACACCACCTGTGAAGTCAAGTGCATGACTTCGGGCGATTCCCCCGGAAGCCTCGTCTCGGGCGGACCTGAACTCGAGAGTGAAATGTTCGACGACACGCCGAAAGACTAGTTGTCGACTGAACAACGCGTGTCGGCATCCACGACACCGTGGGCATCGGTGAATAACGTGGACTCGTGCCGAATCAAACCCTCATCCAGGCGCTCGACTTGAATCAAGCAAAGAACGGGTCGATCGTGGCGATCGTCGTCTGTGTCGCGGTGATTCTCTTGGTCTTGAAGTTCATTTCGTCGCTGGTCGTGCGGTTGGTGTTGTCGGTCGTCTTTGCCGTGCTCGGTGTGGTTGTCTACTCGCAGCGAGCCTCCCTCGTCGACTGTGCCGAGAAGATCACGTCCTCCGTATCGGAAGGCTCCGCCGGCTCCGATGGGTCTGGTGTGTCGTGCAACTTCTTCGGTCGTGACGTGACGATTTCACTCGACAGTCCCGTCCCTGCCGGCTGACCCCGCCGCCGTTGAGGCGGCAAGCGGTGGGTTCGCTTAGAGTTCGAGTGCCATGGAACTCCTCATCATTCGTCACGCCCTGCCCGTCCGCCGCGAACTCGATGCAGGAGTCGCCGATCCCCAGTTGTCGGATGACGGCCTCGCACAGGCCGACCGCTTGGCCGAGTATCTCGCCAGCGAGAAGATCCACGCGGTGTACGCGAGCCCACTGCGCCGGGCGCAGCAGACCGCCGCACCCCTTGCCCGCACGCAGGGCGTCGACATAGTGACGGTCGACGACATCGCCGAATGGGACCGCAATTCGAACGAGTACGTCCCGGTCGAAGAGCTGAAGGCGGCCAACGATCCCCGTTGGCAAGCGATGTTGCGTGGCGAATGGAACGTGCACGAGGAGAGCCCCGAGGAGTTCAACAAGCGCTGCGTTCTGGCCATCGAGAAGATGATCGCGGATCACTCCGGGCAGACGATTGCCGTCGTTTGCCACGGAGGCGTCATCAACGCCTATCTCGTCCACGTTCTCGGCCTGACGGTCAACGTTCAGGGTTTCTTCTACCCCAACTACACCTCGATTCATCGCGTCGCCGCGGCGCGCAGTGGCGAGCGGTCGATCGTGACGATCAACGAGACGTCGCACCTTCGCAACTCGGGTCTGCCGATGGGAATCTTCCAGAAGTCGTGATGCCGGCACTCGACGATCTCCTGTCGTACCTCGACGAGTCGCCCTCCCCCTTTCACGCTGTGTCGGCCAGCGTTGCGCGGCTCGGCGCAGCGGGCTTTCGGGTCACGTCGCACGCAGCAGTCGATGATGCAGTCTTCGCCGAATCGAAGGGCGTGCTCACGCACGGTGGCGCAGTCATCGCGTGGTCATGGCCCCGGCAATCCGGTGCCGGACGAGGTGGCCTGTTCGTGGGGGCACACACCGATTCGCCCTGCCTACGTCTGAAACCGCGGCCGAATTCACGCGCCGCGGGTTTGTCGGTGCTCGAAGTCGAAATCTACGGAGGGGTGCTGCTCAACTCCTGGCTCGACCGGGATCTCGGCCTTGCAGGGGTCGTGCATTCCGTCGACGGTGCGTCGAGATTGTGCGAGACACGCCGTCCGATCGCCCGCGTGCCGCAGTTGGCGATTCATCTCGACCGTGACGTCAATGACAAGGGACTCCTTCTCAATCGACAGAACCACATGCGTCCCATCTGGGGCTCGGACGGTGGCGATGTCCTCGATCTGCTCGGTATCGGCCCCGACGAAGCCTTCGACATTGCCCTGTTCGACGTCACGCCGGCCACCCTCGTCGGGGCGGGCAATGAATTCATCGCCTCGGGTCGTATCGACAACCTCGTGTCCTGCTGGGCGGCGGTCGATGCGATTCGTCACACCGACACCGATCGACCGATGATCGTCTGTCTGTTCGATCACGAGGAAGTGGGTTCCGAGAGCACGACCGGAGCTGCCGGACCACTGCTCGAGCATGTCGTCGACGAGCTTTTGCGGGTGCGCGGCATCGGCGACAAGCGATTCGAATTTCTGAGAAAGTCGATGTGCATCTCTGCTGACAACGCGCACGGATTGCACCCGAACTACCCCGAACGGCATGACGCGAATCATGCTCCGCTCGTCAATCGGGGTCCCGCGCTGAAGCACAACGCGAACCAGCGATACGCCACTTCGGCGAAGGGAGCAGCCGTCATGCGCCGCGTCGCGACGGAAGCGGGCGTGCCGCTGCAGGATTTCGTTTCGAACAATGCGATGCCGTGCGGCAGCACCATCGGACCCATCACCGCCACGAGGCTGGGGATCGAGACCGTCGACGTCGGAGTGCCCCAACTTGCCATGCACTCGGCGAGAGAGACGTGTGGGTCTTCGGATCCGCTTGCGCTGCGCGACCTGATGGTTGCGGCCGCGAAGACAACCGCCTACTGAGAGCGCATTCCCGCGCGCGCTTGCGCTTCGTCGAAGAGTCGTTGCAACTCGCCGTGAAGATTCGCCGAGAAGTCCTTCACGGCACTGCGCGGTGCACGACCCTCGTTCGAAGGAGGCATGATCGGCGGTCCCACGAGGACGACGCACTTGCTTGGTCGCAGGTAATTCTTGCCCTTCGGCATCGCGCGCTCTGAACCACCGATACCAACCGGAACAACCGGCACCCCCGCCTTCAAGGCGATGTAGGTGACACCGTCGAAGAGTGGCTGCACCACTTCGCCCGACTTGCGCTCGCCCTCGGGAAAGAGAACGAGTGGTTCGCCTGCGTCGAGGACCTCGATGCAGCGTCGCAATGCCTCGCGATCCGCGGTTCCGCGCGACACGGGGAACCCGCCGAGGGCCGAGAGAACCCAACCGATGGGCTTCTTCTTCCACAAGGAGTCCTTGCCCATGTAGCGCATCCGACGTCGCGTCACGGTGCAGACGAGCGGAGTGTCGATGTACGAACGGTGGACCGGCGCCAGGATGAAGGGTCCCGAGCGGGGAACGTGCTTGCGTCCGATCACCGAGGTGCGCCAGAACGTACGACAGAAAAAAGTCAGGATGTTGCGCACCAAGCGGTAGAACGCACGCGAGCCAATCCCGCCGCCGGCCAAAAAGCTGTTGACGTCAGCCAAGTGATGCCTCGCGCTCGACGACGAGACCGTGGAGTTTCTCCACGACCTGATCGATGGACAGATCCGAGGTGTCGACGGTGATCGACCCATCGGCCGTCATCAGCGGACTGTCGACTCTCGACGAATCGAGTCGATCGCGTTCAGCAATGGATCGGGCGATCGCTTCGACATCCCCGCCGGACTCGGCAACACGACGGCGCGCACGCACTTCGGGCGAAGCGGTGAGAAATACCTTCAATGTTGCATCGGGGAAAACGACGGTCCCGATGTCACGCCCTTCGACTACCCCACCACCGTGTGCCGCCACCCACGCACGTTGCTGTTCGCGCAGCACCGTGCGAACGCCACTGATCGCGGCGACGTGGCTGACGGCTTGGTTGATTCTGTCCGATCGGATCTCGCGCGTGACATCGACACCGTCGACCGTCACGCGATCTTCGCCGACGTCGATACGCGACACGCCGGCAAGATGTGTGACAGCGCCGACATCGTTCGGCTGGACGCCGTCACGCAGCGCAGCGTGAGTGACCGCCCGGTACATCGCTCCTGTGTCGAGATAAGGAACGCCGAGCCGCCGCGCCAACGCACGCGCGATGGTGGACTTGCCCGCCCCCGCGGGACCGTCGATGGCGACGACACGCATCGACGTGGCTACCAGCTCGTGCCCTGTGGCCGGCCTTCGTCGTAGCCCGCCGCGCTCTGGACACCGACAACGGCCCTTTCGCGGAACTCGGTGATGCTCGCCGCGCCCGCGTAGGTGCACGCAGATCGCACGCCTGCAACGATTTGGTCGACGATGTCCTCGACACCAGGTCGATCATGGTCGAGGTACATGCGCGAGGTGCTGATGCCTTCCTCGAAGAGTTCCTTGCGAGCACGCTCGAAGGCCGTTTCTTTGCTCGTCCGGTTGCGGACGGCACGGTTCGATGCCATGCCGAAACTTTCCTTGTAGAGACGTCCCTCTGTGTCGCGCAGTGTGTCGGCTGCCGACTCGTACGTACCGGCCAACCACGACCCGAACATCACGTTCGATGCACCGGCTGCGAGCGCCAGCGCAACGTCCCGCGGGTACCGCACGCCGCCATCCGCCCAGACGTGTCGGCCGAGACGGTGGGCCTCGTCGGAACACTCCAATACGGCACTGAACTGCGGGCGTCCGACGCCGGTCATCATGCGCGTCGTGCACATTGCACCCGGACCCACACCTACCTTCACGATGTCGACTCCCGCCTCGATCAGGTCGCGGGTAGCGGCGGCAGTCACGACGTTTCCGGCGACAAGATGGACGTCGGGGGCCGCCGCACGCACGGCCTCGACCGCGCGCAACATCCGTCCCTGATGGCCATGTGCCGTGTCGATGACGAGCACATCAACGCCCATCTTCGCGAGCGCCTTGGCCCGCGCTGCGGGTTCGCCGTTGATGCCGACTGCAACCGATACGAGGAATCGACCGTCGCGGCCGCGCGCCGGCGCATACAGGGTGCTGCGCAAGGCCCCTTTGCGGGTCACACAACCAAGAAGGGCTCCGTCCGACCCGACGACAGGGGCAAACGTGAGGCGTCGTTCGTGGAGGAAGTCGAAGATCTTTTGCGGGTCGAGTCTCGCGTCGACACAAATGAGGTCGCGATTCATCACATGTTGCACCTGCGTGAAACGGTCGTAACCCGCGGCGTCGTGCTCGGTGAAAATGCCCACCGGCCGTTGGTCGGCATCGACGACGATGATTGCACCGTGGGCGCGCTTGTGGATGAGGCTCAGGGCATTGCCAACGGTGTCGGACGGAGCGAGGGTGATCGGGGTTTCGAAGACGTCGTGACGCGATTTCACGAACGAGGCAACTGACTCGATGATGTCGAGAGGGATGTCCTGGGGAAGCACCGCGAGGCCACCACGCCGGGCGATGGTCTCTGCCATTCGGCGACCCGCCACCGCCGTCATGTTCGCCACGACGACGGGAACCGTGGTGCCGATGCCGTCGGGCGTCGACAGGTCGACATCGAATCGACTCGGTACGTCGCTGAGGCTGGGGACCATGAACACGTCGTTGTACGTGAGGTCATGGGGTGGGTGCGCAGTGAGGAAACGCATGGCCGTCTTAGGCTAGGCGACCATGGTCGCGAATTCTCTCGTTCTGGTTCACGGTTGGGGCGGCTCGTACCGCGACACCTGGCAGGGTCCCGGCATCGACCAGATTTTTGCCGACACGGGTTTCTCCGTCTCGGGTGTCGATCTTCTCGGACACGGCGAAGCCGAAAAGCCCCACGATCCCGATGCTTACGCCGACCTTGCTTCGTATCTGCTCGGGCGCCTTCCGGACGAGCCGTGCGTCGTCGTCGCCTTTTCGCTCGGTGCCCTCACAACACTGCGAGCCGCCGTCGCCGCTCCAGGCAGGTTTCGTGGCATCGTCCTCGCCGGTATCGGAAACGGAGTGTTCGAGCCGCACAAGCCGGAAGAGACTGCACGCATCCTTGCCGGCATCGATGGTTCGGCCCCCGCCGACGACAACATCGCCCGACTGTTCGGCCAGTACGCACGGCAGGGAGACAACGACGTCGAAGCCCTCACCGCGGTTCTCAAGAGGCCACCTTCCGCCCCGTTGTCTCCGGCGCAGTTGTCGCAGATCGCTTGCCCGGTCCTCGTGTGCATCGGCGAACGCGATTTCGCCGCACCGTCGGATCGTCTGGCTCAGGCCTTCCCCGACGGTTCGCTCTCCGTGCTTGCGCGAACCGACCACTTCGCGACGCCCGGCTCGTTTCCCTTCATCGATGCGGTCGTCGGCTTCCTCGAGTCGAGATTTCCCACTCGCTGACGAACATGAGGACGATCATGCTCGGAGCCGACGACGAGGCCGACCTCGCCGATGCGGTCGACCTGCTGCATCGTGGCCGCCTCGTCGCGGTTCCCACCGAGACGGTGTACGGCCTTGCCGCGGATGCGTCGAACGACGAAGCGGTTGTCTCTGTCTTCGAGGCAAAGGGGCGTCCGAAAACACACCCGCTGATCGTGCACGTCGCGGATGTCGCCCACGCGCGGATGCTCTCGCGCAATTGGACACCGTCCGCCGAGGTCCTCGCTCGCGCCTACTGGCCCGGACCCCTGTCGATTCTGACCGAGCGGACAAACGAAGTTTCACCGC
>Ga0068872_10002500_pt1 | contig 14398 bp, 10 predicted proteins | sample NOAtaG_7_FD_66441 | JGI IMG/M metagenome (GOLD analysis project Ga0068872, IMG submission 66441) | Freshwater lake microbial communities from Lake Erie, under a cyanobacterial bloom - NOAA_Erie_Diel1S_2200h metaG | ecosystem: Environmental > Aquatic > Freshwater > Lake | place: USA: Ohio, Lake...
GGCACCGCTTCGCGCTGCGCGGCCCGGGCGACGCCCCCACCGCCGCCTGGGTGCTCGGGCTGGCGCACCTGCTCTACGCGCTCTCGCAGAGGGGCGCCCAAGATCCCATCACGGAGGCAGAGATGTCCGCATTCACCCGGACGCCGCAGTGCGTCGCCGCCCTGAAGGCGGCCGCCGCCCGCTGGGACGCCCTGCCGCAGAGTGCAGCGTGAGGCCCGGCCTCGCCGCCGGGGCGCTCGCGCTGGCGCTGGGGGCGGCGGCCCCCGCCCACGCCCAGGACCGCGGCGCCCAGCCCACCCGCTTCGACCTCTCGGCCACCGGCACGCTGCTCGCGGGCAACGTGCGGCAAGCGCTGGTGCAGGGGCGGGCGCACCTGTCGCGCTCGACGGCGCGCGGCGGCTACGACGCCATCGGCACGGCCTTCCGGCTGTGGGTGCGGCCGCTGCCGGGGGATCCGCTGCTGCGGGTGGGCGACGACCTCTCCCTCATGGCGCTGCCCTTCGTGTACCTGGGCGAGAAGCCCTACGTGCTCGGCACGGCCCGCGCGGAGCGCACGGCCATCCGCGGCGTGGACGGCCGGCTGAACGGCGGGCTGGCGGCGGGGCTCGCGCCGGTGCGCCGGGCGGACCGCCTGCTGCGGGTGGCGGTGGGGGCGCAGGCCGAGGCGACGGCCTTCGCGGCGGCCGACCTCGCGCCGGACTGGGTGGAGGACGGCGCGCGCCGCGTCGTGCCGCGGGCCACGCTGCAGGCGAACGGCTGGTGGAAGGACGCCGACGGGCCGCTGTCGGCGCGCTTCGTCGGGAGCGTGCTCGTCAACCCGCTGGAGCCCCGAGACACCCGCGGCTTCGTGGACGCATCGGCGGATGTGAAGCTCCGCGGTGCGGTGTCGGCCCGCCTCGCGGTGGGCGTCATCCACGACACGGTGGTGCCGGAGGGCGTGCAGCCGACCGACGTGCGCGGCACCGTCGGGCTGTCGTGGGCGGCGCCCGGCCCCCGTTGAGCGGCGGGCCGGCGGCGGAGCAGGAAGGGGGCGTTACGGGGGAAACCTTGGTTTCCCCTGTCCCCAGACAAAGATGCCCGGGCGCGGGCGGCTTCGGCCGGCGCGATCAGGCGGCGCCCTGGAGGCGGCGGACGACGGCGAGGGCCTCGGTGATGTGCTGGCCGACCTGCAGCTGGCTGTTGAAGACGTGGCGGATGATGCCGCCGCGGTCGACGACGTAGGTGACGCGGCCGGGGAGCAGGCCGAGGGTGCGGGGCACGCCCATGGCCTTGCGCAAGGCGCTGTCGGTGTCGGCGAGGAGGGTGAACGGGAGGCGGTGGTGGTCTGCGAAGGCGCGGTGGGAGGCGGCGTCGTCGCTGCTGACGCCGACGACGATGGCGCCGGCGTCGGTGAAGTCTTGGTAGGCGTCGCGGAAGGAGCAGGCCTGGACGGTGCAGCCGCGGGTCTCGTCCTTCGGGTAGAAGTAGAGGACGATGACCTTGCCGTGGGCGGCGCCGAGGTCGAAGGGCTTGCCGTCCTGGTCCGGCAAGGTGAGGGCGGGGAGGCGGTCGCCGGCGGCGAGGGAGGGCATGGGGACTCCGCGGAACGGGGGTTGGCCTTGCGTAGCCGCCGCGCGCCGGGCGTCAACCCGGTCGCTGGCCGACCGATCAGCGCATCAGCGCATCAGCGGGCGAGCGGCGCGGGGCGGGCGAGGTCGCGCACGCGGCGGGCCCGCGCGACGTAGAAGGACGGCAGGATGCGGCGGGGGCGGCCGCCGGCGGTGCGGGCGACCATGGCGGCGGCGTCGATGGCCTCGTCGAGGAACCAGCCCTCGTTGGCGAGGAAGGGGCGGGCGTCCTCCGGGTGGAGGGCGAAGATGACGGGCTCGCCGAGGAGGTGGAGGACGGCGGTGCTGATGCGGTGGAAGGTGGAGACCGGGTCCGGGCGGTCCACGAAGAACCAGAAGTCGCACGCGAGCTGGCTGCCGGGGCCGCCCAGGCGCGACAAGGTGGAGAGGGTGTCGCGCACGGCGGGCCGGGAGAGGTAGAGGGCGACGCCCTCCCAGACCCAAAAGGTGGGGCGACCGGGCTTAAAGCCGGCGGAGATCAGGGCGTCTTCGAGGGAGTCGGACTCGAAGTCCACGGGCACGACGCGGCGGCGCACGGGCGGGAGGCCGGCCCCCGCGCCGTCCAGGACGAGGGACTTGCGGCGGGCGGTGCCCGGGTGGTCCACCTCGAAGACCGGGCGGTCCGCCAACGGGCCGGCGAAGCGCCAGGCGCGGGTGTCGTAGCCGGCGCCCAGCAGGACGACCTGCTCGGTGGGGCCGTCGGTGAGCGCGGCGAGCAGCGCGTCGTCGATGACGCGGTGGCGGGCGAGCACGAGGTGGCGGGCGCCGGGCGCGAGGGCGGCGAGGGGCAAGGCCAGGGGGCCGCCCCACCGCCACCAGGCGAGCAAGAGGCGCAGGGGCCAGCGCAGGAACCGGGCGGCGTACGGGTCGTCCAACACGCGCTCGCTGGCGGGCCAGCGTTGGTCTGACGCGCGGAGGAGGGCGTTGGCGGCCGCGGTGCGGCTCGGGGCGTTGCGCATTCTCTCCAATAGCCGAGCGGCGCGCGGGACGCCCAGACGCAAAAGGAGGCCGGCCAGGGCCCCCCCCCGACCGGCCTCCGAGGCGCGCAACACAAGGAAGCGCGCCTCAACCCGGGCGGGCGTCGCGCGGCGACCACCTGCCTGGACCTGCTGTGTCAATGTGCCGCATCGCCATCGTCCTGTCACGCGCCCGCGGGTGCGTCGCGTATCCGAGCGAGAAACGAAACGTGAATACACAAGAATTGACGTTCACACCGAATGGATACGCTGCTCACCAGCGCGGCCCAGCGGACGCGCGGAGTACAGTTGCCCCATGCAGACCAGCGCGCCTCCGGCCCCCGATCTCTTTGCCACCTTGGACCACCGGCGGTACCTCGCGGACTGGTTCGCCTGGAAAAAGTCGGTCAACCCACGCTTCAGCCACCGGCTCTTCGCCCGCCTCTCCGGCGTGAAAAGCCCGAGCCTGCTGCTGCTGGTCATGCAGGGCAAGCGCAACCTGACGGATACGACCTTGCCGGGCGTGTGCCGCGCGATGGGCCTCGACGCCGAAGAAGAGGAGTTCTTCTCCGCCCTGGTGGACCTCGACGCCGCCTCCGCCCCGGACGAGCGCAGCCGGGTCTTCTTGCGCATCTCGGCGATGCGGCGCTTCCAGGCCGCCCGGCGCATCGAGGGCGAGGCCTTCCGCTACCTGTCGGTGTGGTACCTGCCCGCCATCCGCGAGATGGCGTCCTGCGGTGGCTTTCGCGCCGACGCCGCCTGGATCGCCGCGCAGCTGCGGCCCCGCGTCACGGTCTCGGAGGCGGCGGAGGCGCTGGATACACTGTGCGCCCTCGGCATGTTACGCCCCGGCCCGGACGGGGGCCTCGTCGCCGGCGACGTGACGCTGGCCACCCCGCACGAGGTCGCTGGGCTCGCGGTGCACAACTTCCACAAGGGCATGCTCGCCCGGGCCGTAGAGGCGATCGATGCCTTCCGTCCCACCGAGCGCCACTTCGGCGCGGTGACGGTGGCCGTGCCGGAGTCGCTCGTGCCGAGGCTGAAGAAAGAGATCGCGGCGTTCCAAGAGCACCTCCTCGATGTGTGCGACGGCGCGGGCGCGCCGGGGGAGCGGGTGATGCAGATCAACCTCCAGATGTTCCCGTTGTCGGGGCTTGTCGCGCGCGGAGCGTCGGCATGAGGCCGGCGCTGCGAGCGGCGGCGGCCGCGCTGGCCCTGGCCGGGTGTGCCGTGGGCTCCACCGACGAGGGCACCTCCGTCGGCAACCCGGGAGAGACCGCGCTGCGCCTCGCCCCGGACGCCGCGGCCGCGCCCTCCCGCGCCCGGCTTCCCATCAAGCGCCTGCAGGTCACGCCGTGCGGTGGGCGGCCGGTCGAGGTCGCGCGGGACACCACGGTGGACCTCCTGGCCGAGGGGGCAGCGCTCAAGCTCCCGGCCGAGCCGTTGTGCCGGGTGCTCATCCTGCCGGATGGCCCGCTGGAGGTGGACTTGCTCGTCGATGGCGGCGGAGAGGCCGTCCTGGACCTCACGCTGTCCAACCTGAACATCCGGGCGGCGGACGAGCACGGGGTGGACGCCGGCGCGGTGCCGGTCGTCGTCGAGCTGGGCGCGCCGGGCTGGTGGTCGGGCGTGGGCCTCGTGGTGGCGCCGGGCGAGGTGCGGTCGGTGGCCGCGGGCGACGACGGCCACGACGCCCTGGTGGCCGCCATCATGGACGGCAGCCGCTTCTACGGGGACCGCGACGGCAGCGGCGACCTCGCGGACGACGAGCGGGACGTCGGCGGCGAAGGCGACGGGCAAGACGCCAACCGGCGGGCCCCGCCGGTCGACTGAGGGCGCCCGCGGGCCCGGGGCGCTCCGCCCGCGTCTCCGCGGCGGGCTCGACGCTCGACGGGCGGCGCGACGCCCCCCCGCGCTCAGCGTCGCTCGAGCGTGACGGAGCCCAGGGTGCCCGGGGTCTTCTCGATGGCGACGACCTCCCAGCGCACGCCCCCCACGGTGACGGCGCTGCCGAGCCCGACAAACACGCCGGGCTGCTGCGGGTCCACCACCAAGCTGCAGATGACCCCGCGGGCCTCCGTGCCGTCCGCCTTGGTGTAGGCGCCCGTCGTCATGTTGCCCATGGGGACGCGGTGCTCGCCCAGCATGCCCACGGTCGTCTCGTCGATGGTCTCGCGCACGGGGGCGCCTCCTTGGCTGCTGCGGGCGACGGCGGCGCCGAGGAGGGCGCCCAGGATGGCGGCGCGCACCCTCAGTTGCCGCCGATGCGGATGGCCCGGTAGAACCGCTTAAAGTCCGCGACCGGCAGCTTGGCGACGTGGCTGCTGCCCCAGGGGTTCGTGAGATCCACGGTGCGGCCGTCGAGGTCCACGTTCTCCGGGCAGTAGGCGTGGTTGCCGTAGACATTCCACTTGTTGGCTTCGCGGGTCAGGTCTTCCTGGCCGTCCATCGCCTTCGAGTCCACGGTGATGGGCTTCTTGCTCTCCAAGGCCACCGCCATCGTGAGGAGGATGTCGTCCTCGTCCATGCGGTCCGTCGGGTAGTAGTTTTCCAGCTTTCCCGTGAACAGCTCCGTCGCCCCGTGGAACTCGAATCCCGTGGCGATGTTGCCGCCCGAGATCTGCTCGTAGCTGCCCTTGTGGGTGGCGAGCGTCTTCTCGAGGAGGGCCGGCCACATCTCGGTGCCCTCGGCCGTGTTGTCGCCCGTCTTGGCGTAGAGCGGCGAGCCCCCCGCCGTCTTCACGGCGAGGCGCGCGTCCACCGTCTTCGTGACGGGGCGCGGCCGCTCGTAGGCGTTGCGGCGGATGTAGAGCGTGACGGCGAAGGTGCCGTCCTTGTTGTCCTTGATGAGCTTCTCGATGAGCGACGGGTCCGCCCGCGCCACCGCGAGCATGCCGGCGATGAGGTAGCAGTCGCCGAGCGAGCCCTGGGCCACGTCGTTGGGCGAGACCGCGTGGCTGTCCCCGGCGCCCTGGGCGAAGGCCACGCCGTTCTTGGTGTCTTCCCAGGGGGAGGTGGCGTGCTGGTCCCGCAAGGCGGGGAGGCCGTCCACCGTCTTGCGCTCGCCGGTGGCCGGCGCGGTGGTGCCCGTGCGGTCTTCCGGGAACTGGTACTTGCCAGGGTCCACCGAGACGCCGAAGGCCTCGTCGAAGCCGACCAGCGCGCCGTCGCCCTTGGCCTGCTTCGCGGCGTCCTGCAGGAGGGACGCGAAGAAGGCGTTGCCCCGGCCGCCACCGCCCGACTCGGCGGCGGGGGCGCGCCCGCCGGTGGCCGGCGCGGCGGAGCGGGGGGCGCGGGAGGGGCTGCGGGCGTGGTTCATCGGGGGCTCCGCGGGGGAATGGCGCAGCATACGGCGAGGCCCGCGCCGGATCAAGCCGATCGGCAACCACCGCGCAACTGTGCGGCCCGACCGCCGGCGGGCCGCGGGCGGGGCCGCGCGGGCGGCGGGTGTGCGACACTGCGCGCGCGGGGGCGCGGCGACGGTGCGAGCGGCGGCAGTGGCGGGCGTGGGCGTGGCGCTGGCGGGCGCGGGGCTGGTGGCCGCGCCGGCGGGGTCCTGGCTCGGGGCGCCGGGGGCGGAGGTCTGGGGCCACGTCGCGCTGCTGGGCGCCCACACGGCGGCCCTCCCCGCCTGGCCGGCCGCGCCGACGGCCCTCGTCGTCGACGCTGCGCCCTGGCCGGTGATGGATCCGCTGCCCACCGCGGCGGCGGCGGCCCTCGCGCGGGTCGTGGGCGTGGGCCCGGCCTGGAACCTGCTGCACCTCGCGGCGGCGGCGGTGGCGGCCTGGGGCGGCGCGCGCCTCGCCCGCGCGCACGGCGGGGACCCGGCGGTGGGCGCCGCGGTGCTCGTCGGCTGGCCGGCCCTCCAGGGCGCGATGGCCTCGGGGCTGAGCGAAGACCTCTGGATCGGCCTCGTCGCCGCCGCCCTCGCCGCCTTGCACCGCGGCCGCTGGGTGCACGGCGGGGCGCTGCTCGGCCTCACGGCCTGGACGGGGCTCGTGGTGGCCTGGATGGGCGCGCTGGCCGCCGTGCTGTTCGGGCTCGGCCGCGCCCTGCACCGCCCGCGCGCCCTCCTTCCCCTCGGCGGGGCCGCCCTGCTCGCCGCCGGCATCGCCGCGCCGGCGGCCCTCGCCCACGCCGCCCGGCTGCGGGCCGACGCGGCCTTCGCCCCGCCGGAGGGCCCGGAGGCGCTGTGGCGGCTGAACCCCTGGCGCGGGGCAGACCTCGCCTCCTTCGTCGTCCCCGGCTGGCAAGACCCCGGCGACGCCCTGCTGCGGCTGCACCCGGCGTGGCTGGGTGCCACCGTCCTGCTGCTCGCCACCCGCGGGCGCGCCCCGGCCGCCGCCGCCCTGCTCGCCCTCGCGCTCGCCCTGGCCCCGGGCTTGCGCCCGATGCTCGCCGGCCAGCCCCTCGGCGTCGACGGCCCGGCCGCCGCCTTGCGCGCCGTCCTGCCGGGCCTCGACGCCATGCACCACCACGGCCGCCTCGTGCTGCTCGCCGGGCTCGCGCTCACCGTGCTCGCCGCCCGCGGGGCCCGCGCCTGGGCCCGCGGCCGCCCGCGCCTGCTCCCGCTGCTCCCGTGGCTCGTCCTGCTGGATCTCCGCCTCGGCTCGCCGCTCGGGCCCGCCGTCCCCACCACGGACCCGCGGCCGCCCGCCATCGCCGCCGCCGCCGCCGCCCTGCCGCCGGGCCCGCTGCTGCACCTGCCCCTCGCCGGGCCGGGCGTGCACTTCCAACGGCCCCTCGCCTTCGCGGCCACCCACGGCCGCCCGCTCTACGTGGACCCGCACCAGCCGGGCCTGCCCGCCGCTCTGCGCGGGAGCCGCCGGGCCCAGGCCCTCGCGCGCCTCGCCGGGCCGGGGCCGCTGCCTCCCGACGCCGGGGACGATCTGCCCGCCGCCCTGCGCGTCATCCTCGTCGAGGAGCCGTGGGTCTCGCGCGCCGCCGCCCGCCTCGGCCCGCCCACCCACCGCGACGCGTCGGGCGCCCTCTGGCTGCGCGGGCCCGCGGCGCCGGCTAAGGATGTCCCGTGATCGACGACGCCCGCCTCACCGAAATCCTCGACGTGCTGGTCGCGCGGCGTGTCCTGCACGCCGGCCAGAAGCAGGACGTGCTCAACCGCGGCCGCGACCAGGCCCGCCACATCCTGCTCGACAAGCGGGCGCAGCTCCGGCGCCTGCTGGGGCGGCAGCGGGTGGCCTACCGGGTGTCGGAGATGGAGCTCATCGCGAGCTTCCGCTTCCCGCGCCAAGATGTCGCCGGCACCGTCGTCGACCAAGAGGCCATCACCCGCGCCGTGGCCGAGCACACGGGCGTTCCCTACGTCCACCTGGACCCGCTTCGCCTCGACTTCAAGCTCGTCACGGAGACCTTCGGCGGCCCCTTCGCCGAGCGCCACCTCATCGTGCCCGTCGCAGAGTCCGCCGAGGCGCTCACCCTCGCCGTGGCCGACCCCTGGGACAAGGACCTGCTGACCTCCATCGCGCGGGTCAAGAACAAGGTCATTCGCCCGGTCCTCGCCCAAAAAGAGCAAATCCTCCAGGTCATCGTCGAGTTTCACGGCTTCCGCCGCTCCATGCGCGCCGCCGAGGCCGAGTTCACCTCCGACCTGCCGGACCTCGGCAACCTCGAGCAGCTCTACGCCCTCGCCGACGCCAACGCCATCGACGCGGCAGACCAGCCGATCGTCCGCGCGGCCTGGTACCTGCTCAACTACGCGCTGGACCACCGGGCCTCCGACATCCACCTCGAGCCCAAGCGGGACGAGGGCTGGGTGCGCATGCGCATCGACGGCATCCTGCACACGGTCCACCGCCTGCCGCGCGTCGTCTTTCCGGCCTTCGTCTCCCGCATCAAGACGCTGGCCCGCATGGACATCGCCGAGCGCCGCCGCCCGCAGGACGGCCGCTTCAAGATGCAGACGCAAAACCACGAGGTCGAGCTGCGCGTCAGCACCGTGCCCACGGCCTTCGGCGAAAAGGTCGTCGTGCGCGTGTTCGACCCGGGGGTGCTCACGCAATCCCTGGAGAGCCTCGGCTTCTACGAAAAGGAGCTGACGCAGATCCGCCACATGCTCGCCACGCGCACCGGGATGGTGCTCGTCGTCGGTCCCACCGGCAGCGGCAAGACCACCACGCTCTACGCGGGCCTGCACCACCTCGCGTCGCCGCGGCTCAACATCGTCACCTTGGAAGACCCGATCGAGAACGTCCACGAGGCGTTCAACCAGATCGCGATGCAGCCCAAGATCGGCCTCACCTTCGACACCGCGCTGCGCTCCGTCCTCCGGCAAGACCCGGACGTGGTGATGGTCGGCGAAATCCGGGATCCCGAGACCGCCCAGAACGCCGTGCAGGCCGCGCTCACCGGCCACCAGGTCCTCTCCACCATCCACACCGGCGAGGCGGCCGGCGCGGTCGGCCGCATGCTGGACCTGGGCGTGCTGCCCTTCTTGCTGTCCAGCGTCCTGGTGGGCGTCATCGCGCAGCGCCTCGTCCGCCGCGTCTGTCCGCACTGCGCCGAGGACGACCTCCTCTCCGAAGACCAGGCCCTCGCCCTCCGCATCCCCGGCACCCGCGGCCGCCGCCTCAAGATCAAGCGGCCCGTCGGCTGCGTGCGCTGCCGCTACACGGGCTACCTCGGGCGCACCGGGCTCTTCGAGGTCCTCACGGTCACGCCGCGCGTGCAGCGCCTCATCAACGAGCGCGCCAGCACCCAGGCCATCCACCGCGAGGCCATCTACGACGGCATGCTCACCCTGCGCGAGTACGGCATCAAGAAGCTCGCCCGCGGCGAGACCACCTTCGAAGAGATCATCGCCAACACGGACGACCGCGCGGTCTTCTGAGCCGCCCGCGCGCCCGCTCGCCCCCCGGAGCCGCCCCATGGGAGCCTGGATCCTCGACGGAGGCTTCGGCCTCGACCACCTCCGCTGGGAGGCCGCGGTCCAAGCGCCCGCCCCCGGCCCCGGCGAGCTGCGCCTGCGCGCCACCGCGTGGTCCCTCAACTTCCGGGACCACCTGATGGTCACCGGCCGCTACAACCCGCGCCAGCCCTTGCCCTTGGTGCCCGGCTCCGACGTCGCCGGGGTGGTCGAGGCCCTCGGCCCCGGGGTCGACGGCCCGCCGCCCGGGACCCTGGTCCTCCTTCCATTTTGCCCCGGCTGGGCCAGCGGCCCGCTCACCCGCGCCGCCTTGCGCAGCGCCCGCGGCGGCCCGGCCCCCGGCGCCTTCGCCACCGCCCATACCGTGCCCGCCTCCACGGTCATCCCCGTCCCCCGCGGCTTCTCGGCCGCCGAGGCCGCCTGCCTCCCCTGCGCCGGGGTCACCGCCTGGCGCGCCCTCTTCGCCGACGGCCCCCTGCAGCCCGGCGCCACCGTGCTCACGATGGGCAGCGGCGGGGTGTCCAGCTTCGCCCTCGATCTCGCCCGCATGGCCGGCGCCCGCGTGCTCGCCCTCACCACCCGCCCCAGCCGCGTCGCCGCCCTCCTCGCCCGCGGCGCCGAGCGGGTCGTCTGCACCGCCACCACGCCGGACTGGTCCAAGGAGGCCCTCGCGTGGACCGGCGGCGAAGGCGTGGATCTCGTCATCGAGCTCGGCGGGGCCGGCACCCTCGCCCGCAGCCTGGCCGCCGTTCGCCCCGGCGGCACCATCGCCGTCATCGGTGTGCTGGACGGCGTCTCCACCGAGCTTCCCCTCACCAGCCTGCTCATGCGCGGCGTGCGCCTCCAAGGCGTCTTCGTCGGCTCCACCGCCGACACGGCCGCCCTCTGCCGCGCCCTCGACGCCCCCGGCGCGCCGCGCCCCCCGATCGGCGCCGCCTTCCCGTTCTCCGCCTTGCCCGCCGCCTTGGCCCACCTCGGCGCGGGCGCCCACACCGGCAAGGTCGTCCTCGTGCCCGACGGCGATCCTCTCCTTTCACCGTCCATTTCTTGATGGGGCGGGGGGCTCGCCGCCCCCCGCAACGCCCCTGGCCCGTCGCCCCCGCCGGGGTGCGCCCCGCCGCCCCGCGCAGTACGGGGCCAGCCCGCCGGGAGGCTCCATGCTCGCCCTCGTCGCCGGGCCCGCGTGGGCCCCCGCCGTCGCCCGCCGCCACGCGGCCACCCTCGCGCCGGCGATGCCGGGGCTGTGCCGGCTGGAGGCCCGCCGGGTCGTGCTGGTGGACGCGCCGGCCCCGCTCGACGCCGCGGGCCGGGCCCGCCTCGGCGCGCTCGTCGGCGAGAGCGGCCCCATGGCCGAGATCCCCGCCGCGGCCGCGTGGTTCGGCCCGCGCCCCGGCACCCGATCGCCCTGGTCCTCCAAGGCCACCGAGATCGCCCGTGCCTGCGGCTTCACCGGCCTTCACCGGCTCGAATCGGCGCGCGCGGTCTGGGCGGTCGGCGCGGACGGCGCACCGCTGGCCCTGCCCGCCGCGGCCTGGGCCACCACCCTGGACCGCATGACCGAGGCGGCCTACCCGGGGCCCGACGCCCTCGCCGCGCTGTTCGCCGCCGGGCCGCCCCGCCCGGTGCGGTCCGTGCCCCTCGGGGACGACGGCCCCGCCGCCCTCGCCGCCGCCGACGCCGCCCTGGGCCTCGCCCTGTCGGCCGACGAGCGCGCCTACCTCGCGGCGTCCTACGCGGCGCTCGGCCGCAGCCCGACCGACGTCGAGCTGATGATGTTCGCGCAGGCCAACTCCGAGCATTGTCGGCACAAGATCTTCAACGCCACCTGGGAGGTGGACGGCGCGCCGCGCCCGGACTCCCTGTTCGCGCGCATCCGCAGCACCCACGCCGCCCACCCCAACGGCGTGCTCTCCGCGTACGCGGACAACGCGGCGGTGCTGGCCGGCCCGGTGGCCGCCCGCTTGCGGCCGCGGCCGGGCGATGGACGGTACGTCGCCGTCCCCGAGCCCACGCACCTGCTCATGAAGGTGGAGACCCACAACCACCCGACCGGCATCTCCCCAGACCCGGGGGCGGCCACGGGCGCCGGGGGCGAGCTGCGCGACGAGGGCGCGACGGGGCGGGGCTCCAAGCCGCGGGCGGGGCTCACCGGGTTCATGGTGAGCGACCTGCACCTGCCGGGGGACGCGCTGCCCTGGGAGGCGCCCGTGGGCACGAGCCCGCGCATGGCGACGGCCCTGGAGATCATGGTGGACGGGCCGCTCGGGGCGGCTGCCTACAACAACGAGTTCGGGCGCCCGGCCTTGGCCGGCTTCTTCCGCACGCTGACCGTGGCCGCGCCCGGGGCCGGCGGCGCGCCGGAGTGGCGGGGCTTCCACAAGCCCGTGATGCTGGCCGGGGGCTACGGCCACATCCGGGACGGCCTCGTCCAAAAAGGGAAGATCTCCCCGGGCGATCGGCTCGTGGTCCTGGGCGGCCCGGCCCTGCTCATCGGGCTCGGCGGGGGCGCGGCGAGCAGCGTGGCCACGGGCACGAGCGCGGCCGAGCTGGACTTCGCGAGCGTGCAGCGGGCCAACGCCGACGTGCAGCGGCGCTGCCAGGAGGTCATCGACGCGTGCGCGGCGCTGGGGGACGCGAGCCCCATCGTGAGCATCCACGACGTCGGCGCCGGCGGGCTGTCCAACGCGCTGCCCGAGCTGGTGCACGAGTGCGGCCTGGGCGCCGACATCGACCTGCGCGCCATCCCGACGGACGACCCCTCCCTCTCGCCGCTCGAGCTGTGGTGCAACGAGGCGCAGGAGCGCTACGTGCTCGCGCTGAAGCCGGACGGCGAGGCCCCCTTCGCGGCCCTCTGCGCGCGGGAGCGGGCGCCCTTCGCGGTCGTCGGCGTGGCCACGGCGGCGCCGCACCTGCGCGTGCGCGACGGGGACGCACCGCCGCCGATCGACGTTCCCATGGGCCTGATCCTCGGGCGGCCGCCGCGCATGCACCGCACCGCCACCCGGGCGCCCGCGCCCGCCGCGGCCTTGGACACCGGCGGCGCCTCCCTCGCCGACTGCATCGGCCGGGTGCTGCGCCTGCCCGCCGTCGGCAGCAAGGAGTTCCTCCTCACCATCGGGGACCGCTCGGTGACGGGCACCGTGGCGCGGGACCCCCTGGTGGGCCGGTGGCAGGTGCCGGTGGCGGATGTCGCGGTCACCACCACCGATCACACCGGGTTCTCGGGCGAGGCCATGGCCGTGGGCGAGCGCCCGGCGGTGGCGCTGCGGGACGCCCCGGCCTCGGCGCGCGTGGCGCTGGCCGAGGCCCTGCTCAACCTGAGCGCGGCGGACATCGGGCCCTTGTCGCGGGTCGTGCTGTCGGCCAACTGGATGGCGGCGGCCGGCCACCCGGGCGAAGACGCGCGGCTCGTCGACGCCGTGGACGCCCTCGCTGCGGCCTGCGTGGCGCTCGGCGTCAACATCCCGGTCGGCAAGGACAGCCTCTCCATGCGCGCCGCCTGGGACGGACCGTCCGGCCCCGTGCGCGTCACGGCGCCCCTCACGGTCGTCGTCACCGCCTTCGGCCTCGTGGCGGACGCCCGCCGCACCCGCACGCCGGTGCTCGCGGGGGCCGACACGCGCCTGCTCTGGGTGGACCTCGGCCGCTTCGCCGGCCGGCTCGGCGGGTCCTGCTTGGCCCAAGCCTTTGGTCAGGTGGGCGGTGCGCCGCCGGACCTCGAAGACCCGGCGGGCCTCGCCGCGCTGTGGGGCGCCGTGCAGGCCCTCGGCGCGGCCGGGCGCCTCGTCGCCCAGCACGACATCAGCGACGGCGGGCTGTTCGTCGCTGCCCTGGAGATGGCCTTCGCCGGCCGCCAAGGGCTCGCGCTGGACCTCCCCGCCGGCGCGGACCCGCTGCGCCTGCTCTTCGCCGAGGAGCCTGGCCTGCTGCTCGCCGTCGCGCCGGCCGACGCCGCGGAGGTCGAGGGCACCCTGCGCGCCGCCGGGCTCGGCCCCTGCCTCGCGTGGGTGGGCGGCGCGGCCCCCGGGGCCGACAGCGTCGCCATCACCCAGGGCGGCCAGCTTCGGTTCGCCGACAGCCTCGGCGCCCTGCACCGCACCTGGGCCGCCACCAGCCACGCCATCGCCCGCCTGCGGGACGACCCGGCCTGCGCCGACGAGGCCTGGGACGCCCTGCTGGACCGCGAGGACCCGGGGCTCGTCTACCGCCCCGTGCCCGGCCTGACCGACGACCCGCGCGCCCCCGCCCTGCACCTGCGCCGCCCGCGCGTCGCCATCCTGCGCGAGCAGGGCGTCAACGGGCAGGTCGAGATGGCGGCCGCCTTCACGGAGGCCGGCTTCGACGCCGTGGACGTGCACATGACCGACCTCCGCGCCGGCGCCGGCCTGGGAGACTTCGTCGGGATGGCGCTTTGCGGCGGGTTCTCCTACGGCGACGTGCTGGGCGCCGGCACCGGCTGGGCCCGCTCCATCCTCTACGACGCCCGCCTGCACGACACCTTCGCCGCCTTTTTCGCCCGGCCCGGCACCTTCACCCTCGGCGTGTGCAACGGCTGCCAAGCCCTCTCCCAGCTCGCCGGCCTCGTGCCGGGCGCGGAGGGCTGGCCGCGCTTCGGCCCCAACCGCTCCGGCCGCTTCGAGGCGCGGGTCTCGCTCGTCGAGATCTTGCCCTCTCCCTCCATCTTCTTCGCCGGGATGGCCGGCGCGGTGCTGCCCGTGGCCGTCTCGCACGGCGAGGGCCGCGCCACGTTCGCCGACGGCGGGCCCCCGGCGCCCGTCGCCGCGCGCTTCGTGGACGGGCGTGGGCGCGTCGCCGCGACCCACCCGGCCAATCCCAACGGCAGCCCGGGCGGGGCCACCGCCTTCACCAGCGCCGACGGGCGCGCCACCCTGCTGATGCCGCATCCCGAGCGGGTCTTCCGGAGCGTCACCTGGTCGTGGAGGCCAGAGGGG
>Ga0068872_10002501_pt1 | contig 14398 bp, 13 predicted proteins | sample NOAtaG_7_FD_66441 | JGI IMG/M metagenome (GOLD analysis project Ga0068872, IMG submission 66441) | Freshwater lake microbial communities from Lake Erie, under a cyanobacterial bloom - NOAA_Erie_Diel1S_2200h metaG | ecosystem: Environmental > Aquatic > Freshwater > Lake | place: USA: Ohio, Lake...
ATATCTTGTGTCCCAGCATTAATCGAACCGAGCCCCAAATTGGCGTTTGCTGATTGTAATGCGCGTGTCAACTGGGCTGGAATTAACCCATACGCCTGCAACTTGTCGAGTTGCATCCACACGTTGATTTGACGTGTCAGACCACCTTGAACCGTGATTGAACCGACGCCGGCCGCACGTTGAAGGCGCGGGGTGATTTGATCCTCGATGCGGTCACGCAACTCGAGGGGGTCGATAGCCTCCTTTGGGGCAATCGCAATCGACACAATTGGCGCTTGATTTGGGTCAAAGCGCTGATAAATTGGTTCGCGGATGTCGCGCGGCAATGAATTACGGATGCCGTTGATTTTTTGACGGACATCTTGTTCTGCCTGATTTACATCGGTGCCTTCATCAAACTCGAGAATGAGTAACGATAGCCCTTCACTTGAGTTTGACGTAATGTGCTTGATGCCGTTGATGGTATTGACGGTTTGCTCAATGGGCTCGGTTACTTGGTCAACGACGCTTGCAGGGCCAGCGCCTGGATACGATACCGTGACTGCAACAATCGGCAGATTAATCTCGGGCAAGAGATTGACTGGCATCGTGTTGAACGACAAAATGCCGAATGTGACGGCCAACAACATCAGCATGGTAATAAAAACGGGCTGACGAATTGACGTATCCGAAATTGTCATGCCATTGAGTTGTTCACGAGGTGGGCGTTGCGCCATGCAAAACTCCTGTTGTTGTGATGTTTTTCACACCGACCGAATTCAAAAAATAGACAGGCCACTGGTGTCTACAGAAACCATCATGCCTGTACGTGATGACTCTTCTATTGAGTCTATCAAGATGGGTAGTTCACTGCGTCCATCATGTGCAGGAATGCACAATCATGCAAACGAATGATGCCGTGCACAATGTGCAAATACTTATTTAACTATACTGTGATTTGTGGTGTGAATGGGTTATTGGCTAGATGAGAGTTTGCTTAACGAATGGTAGGTAAGTAGACGAAACCACCCTTGGAGTCATCCAAGGGTGGTTAACAGATGAGATTGTAAAGATTAGGCGCGGCCGTGTTGTTTGAGCCAATTGTAGCTCATGGCGACGCTCTCAAAAGGATCGCGCTTGCAGACATCTTGTTCGACGATCAACCATTTGCTCCCGGCGGCATCAGCTGCCTTGAGCACGCCGGCGATGTCAAGCATGCCGTGGCCGACCTCGGCAAATGCACGATCACCAGCAGCCATGTCCTTGAGGTGCACGCATGGTACCCGCCCACGGTACTTGGTAATCACATCAATCGGGTTCATGCCGGCAAATGCCACCCAGTAGATGTCGATTTCGGCATCGATGGTACCAGGTTTGCTCTCATCAAGCAAAATTGTCAGGGCGTTGGTATTGCCGAGGGGCTCGAGCTCGAAGTCATGATGGTGGTAGAGGAATTGCATGCCAGCAGCACGGCATTTTGTGCCGATAATCTCAAACTCATGCATGAATTCGCGCCATTTTGCGGCATCACCACGTTGATCAGGCGAAATCCATGGGCAGATGATGTAGTTGGCACCGAATAGCTTGAGATCGGCAATCACCTGGTCAAGCTGGTCGCGCAAAAAATCAATTCCAACGTGTGCACCTGAGACGAGCAATTTATGGCGATCGAGCTCGGCCTTGAACGCAGTGGCGGGGATTTTGTCGGTGTAGACCACCTCAACACCGGCGAAGCCAATCTGTGCAACGCGGGCGAGCGTGGCTTTCCAATCAGCTGACATAGCATCACGAACAGTGTAGAGTTGCAAACAAATCGGCTGTGACATGGTGTTCCTCCCTGAACAAAAAAACAACTACGACCATCATACCACTGCTTGTTGTGATATACGACACAATGATAGCAGTAATCCAAGTATGATATAGAGAGAGTATGTCAGATGAATCGATTGAATACCATACTGTGTAGGTGGATATATGCGTGTCATCATTGTAGGAGCTGGATTGGCAGGGCTGACTGCTGCTCGGGCGCTCCAATCACGCGGCATGGCTATCACATTGCTTGAGGCAAGCGATGCTGTGGGTGGGCGCGTGCGGAGCGATATCATTGATGGATGTATTCTTGATCGTGGCTTTCAGGTGTTGTTTGATGCGTACCCTGCCGTACAACGTTGGTTGTCGTTACCCGATTTGGAGTTACAGGCATTTGAGCCAGGCGCAGTGATTTGTCGGGCAGGACGTCAATCAACACTCACCGACCCACTTCGCGATTGGCCATCAGCATGGCCTGCAATTTGGTCTGACGCGGCTACAACACTCGATAAATTACGCGTCTTGCAGTTAAGCCTAACGTTGCGCAGTCGCACAATTCGGCAGATTCGTCAGGGGCCTGATACCACGACACATGAGTATCTGCGTGAGTATGGTTTTAGTGCGCAGACAATCGAGCGATTTTTTGCGCCGTTTTATGGTGGTATTTTTCTTGATCGCACCTTGTCAACGAGTGCTAAGTGCTTTTTGTTTGACTTTAAAATGCTAGCCGACGGGCGCACTGTAGTGCCTAAGCAGGGTATGGGGGCAATCAGCGAACAACTTGCTGCTGGATTAAACTCGGATACGCAACTACGTTTGAATACGGCAGTTGCGGGCTTGGTGCGCCAGGATGACCGCGTCGTTGGGGTACGGTTGCGTGATGACCAAGTGGTATTGGCCGATGCGGTTGTGCTCGCGGTGCCTGCGCCAGTCGCACAGCAGCTCTCTGGACTACCGGTACCTACCGACGGCCTCGATACCGTGACCATGTACTGGCATGGGACTGCCCCACTGACGCACCAGAAAAAAATCTGGCTCAATGCGAATCCCGATGCGTTTGTCAATAATGCCGTGCAACTGACCGCGGTGACTCCGAGTTATGCGCCAACTGGTGAGCATCTGTTGAGTGCAACGGTGCTTGGTATTCCTGAGCTCAGCGATGACGAACTCTATGATCGCGCCGAGCGCGATTTGGTGCAGATGTTAGGTGCTCATGCCCCACTTGATGCCTATCGTCGCCTCAGAATCTATCGGATTCCTTTTGCCCAGTTTCGCCAACCAGCGGGTATTCACCCGCATCTGCCCGATAACAACACTCCCGTACCTGGGTTGTTTTTGGCAGGTGAGTATACCGAGGCGAGCAGCATCAATGCGGCCATGATTAGCGGCGAAAAAGCCGCTACGGCAGTTGTTCGCGCACTTCGGGGGTGATAGTTCCGTTGCGTACCCAAATGTTGATATCGGTGACGAACAACCCAATTCCTGATACGTCAAACGTGACTGGTATGCGTTGGTTTGCGTACATGATGTCGAGTGTGTGTCTCCCTGCGGTCAAATTTGTGTACATGAATTGGTTGTTAGGGTCGATTGGTAACGGCTGTTGGTTGATCTCTAGTGTAATTGACAGCGTATCAGCGCTGATAATCCGCCCACGGATTTGTCCTCGTTGTAGCACATCGGGTTGTTGGGCCGCCTTGATGACATTATCGACATGGAGTAATCCATGGCCGAACGTGGTGTCATACCCGGGATCGCCGAGGTCCATGGTGTGCGCAAGCAACAGTTCCTGAGTTTGTTGCGCACTAAAGTCGGGTCGTAGTGCCCGTATGAGCGCGACCGTCGCGGTGACCTGCGGTGCCGCCGTACTCGTCCCTTGCTCGATGCTATAACCATTGCCAAACGGTGAGGTGCTCAGAATCTCAATCCCGGGTGCCACAATGTCAATGCCTGGGTTGTTCTGGGCAAATGGTGCGATGGCATTGTTTTTGTCGATGGCAGTGACGGAAATGACGCCAGGATAGGCTGCGGGAAACACGACTTTACCCGGGCTTTTGTCGTTGTTACCCGCCGCGGCTACAACGTTAATATCTGCCGCGAGAGCGCGTTCGATGGCGGCTTTGATGACAGGTGCATCATTTACACTGCCAATACTCAGGTTAATGACCTTGGCGCCGGCCGTGATAGCATCATCAATACCTTGTGCTACCGTGACATCACTGCCGTAGCCGTCATCGTTGATTGCTTTGATGGCGATGATTTGGCAGGTCGGACAAATACCGCGCGTCTGTGTCTGTGGATTGGGCTTGGCCGCAATAATACCTGCCGTATGTGTTCCATGCCCTTGAATATCCGTCATGGTTGATGTGCCAAAAATATTTATCGTATTGATGATTTGATGCGCAAGATCGGGATGAGTAGTGTCAATGCCTGTATCAATGATTGCAACGCGCACAGGTGACATACCCTGCTCCTGCAATTCAGGGGCATGAATGCGATCGAGATACCATAGTTGCGTTCGCGCAACGCGAGTGTTGGTCGGTGCAATGTGAGTGTTGGTTGGTACAACGTGGGTGTTGGTCGGCACAACGCGGGTGTTGGTCAGTGCAACGCGAGTATTCGTTTGTGTAACTTGGTTGCGTGTTGGTGTGCTCCGTTGATCTGCAGGTTGTTGGCAGGCAGATAACAGTAGCTGTGCAGTCAAAATGACTGAAACAAGGTGCTTGTTCATGTTTTGGGTTGTACTGGTTCACCAAGGTATATTGGCTCAATTGTTGAATGACCATCTGGATGTGCATGAAACGCATCGAATCCGAGTTCAGCAAGGACGCGTGGATGCGGCCATGCACTGTGGTGCCGAGGATGAGAGCGCATTGATTGCGGTAACACTGCCAAGGTATGTGGCTCATAGACGAGCAAATGCTGCGCATCTATTGTCATGTCGGCGCCTGATTGGTTCGCGGGCGCAATACTGCCGATTCCCCATGGGTGATTTGGATAGGTTGCAGTGGCAAATCGGCCACGACCGAGCGAGATGCATGCGGTTATTGGGCCTTGGTTGCGTACTGACCAAGCGAGTACATCAAGCGCATTAACGCCTACCACAACCGCATTGTTGGCGATGGCGATACCCTTGGCAATGCTAATCCCGACGCGAATTCCACTCCAACTACCAGGGCCAATCGAGACTGCGATGCGTGTGATATGATGTGGTGCCACATTAACGACACGACATAATCCGTCTAACTGGGCGAGCACTTGTTCGCTCTGCCGGCGATCGCTGTACCACGACTGCTCAGCGAGGAGTGTGCCATCATCAGCCATCACGGCTAACCCACTCATGATCCCACTCGTATCTATTGCCACTATCATGCGCGTTTTCCTTCGGGTAGTGGCCAATGTACGCTGACATCGTTGATTAATGCTTGGGCGCGTGGTCCATGTGCGGTACAAATTATCTCGCGCTCTGTCGCAGTGCGGTGATTGATGTGAATCGACAGATGTGGTAACTGTGTGAGCTCTGGATCGCGCTCTGGCCATTCAATCAGCGCAATACCATGACCTGCTGTTGCATCTGCGAGACCAATCCCATCCAGCTCTGCTGGATTATCGATGCGGTATAAATCAACATGATAGAGTGTTAACCGAGTCGGCGTGCGGTATTCATTGATGAACACAAACGTGGGACTCGTCACTGCGTCTAGACTGCCTGTACCGGCGACAATTCCCTTGCTAAGATGCGTTTTGCCTGCACCTAAATCTCCTGATAGCAGAATAATATCACCTCGCTGGAGCTGGCTTCCAAGTAGGCGCCCCAAGGCTATCGTCTGTTGTACATCGGTTGTTACAAGACGCCACGATGATTGTGTCATACAGGCATTCTAACATGTTGCGATTTGTTCTGGGCACATACTGTAGTACAGAGTTGGTTGCGTATTTTGCGGCTCTCGGCTACAATAGCGGGCAGGTTAGGCTTGTGATAGGAGTAACAAATGGAAGTGCGTAACCGTTACGAACGCTATATTTGGATTGTATTGCTGTATACAATTGTGGTCATTTTGTGGGGGGCCGTCGTGCGTGCGACTGGTTCTGGTGCCGGTTGTGGCGATCACTGGCCGTTGTGTAACGGCGAGGTGATACCGCGCGCTCCTGAGGTCGAAACACTGATTGAATTGTCGCATCGTATCACGAGCGGATTGCTGTTATTTATGATTGCCTGGATGACGTATCAGGCTTTCAAGCTCTATCCCAAGGGCGACATTGTGCGCAAAGGTGCAGTAGCCACGCTCATCTTTGTCATTATTGAGGCGTTGATTGGTGCGATGCTCGTGATATTTGAGCTTGTGGCGCATAATGCGTCGTTGACGCGTGCGGTGTCTATGGCTGCCCATTTAGTTAACACCTTATTGCTACTCGCCGCTATCACGTTGACGGGCATATGGGCTCGAGGCGTGGCGGCACCGGTGTTGCGCAACCAACGGCGCCTGGTTATCTGGACCGTACTTGGTGTCCTGATGATGATGTTACTCGGTGCAAGTGGCGGTATTGCCGCCTTGGGAGATACGTTGTTCCCCAAAACAAGCTTTGTTGATGGATTGTATAAGGACCTTGATCCGACATCGAACTTGTTGTTGCGTTTGCGTGTGGCACACCCAGCGATTGCGGTAGGTACGGGGTTTGTGATGGTGATTATCGCCCAACTCTTCCGTGGTGCATTCCCCACGCCCCAAGTTGCCAAGACGGCAAACATTTTGATTGTGTCATACGTGGCACAGCTAGTATTGGGCACGATAAATGTTGTGCTGTATGCGCCAATCCCGATTCAAATCCTGCACTTATTCTTGGCTGATGTGATTTGGATTGCATTTGTGGTCCTCGTTGGTCTCGGGTTTGCCAAATCTCCAGCCTCCCCCGAGCCTGCCCGTGCCTAGGTTGCGATGACGTAACAGCGCCCGGTTGGATGCATCCAACCGGGCGCTGTGTATACTAACCGCTATGCAACTGTGAGCGCTTTACGTTGGAACCACGTACGGATGATGAGATACAATCCGGCCATCACGAACGCATGGATGAGATGCATGATGATACTCACCAGATCGTAGTGCGGATGCACTGCGTGATTGTACACGGCAAACCCAGGCCACAGCATAATCCCCCATACAGTGGTGAGCGCCGCTACAAGGGCACTATCAATTTGGGGCATCGATAGGTTGATCGTGGTGACCACGATGTTCCATGCAATCGGGATCGTTACCAGCGCTAGGATAATTAGGCGCTGTGTGGTTGTGGCAATTAATGGCGTCATTAACATCATCAGGATAATCGCCGTGATAATGACCAATAATACGCTTGGTAATGCCAAAAACGTTGTTGCTAGTGGCGGCATTGCCAGGGGATTCAAGACGGTTCCGACTGCACTCAACACCAAGTACGACACGCTCGAGATAATCAAGGCACTCCCACCGATTGCAAATAGCAATGATTCGCGGTTGGGCATGGCAAGGATTCGTTGCATGGCAGCTGGTTGCTCGTTACTATCTGCAAGCACTGAGGTGGTGTAGAGCGTCATCAAGAAGCTGTAGAGGACCAGCGTTGCTTGTGTTGCGTGACTCTCAGTGAGATTGCGTAGCACAAAAAAAGCGGTAAATGCCATTGCCGATAATTCGACCAATATTCGCTGACCCCGGATATGGTCACGCAGGACAAGCATCAAGAGTTTGATCATAGCGCTGTCTCCTCTGATGCACCCGACTCATCTATCGGCGATGTGACCGCGCGTACCGGGTAACGGTGCGCAAGTACCTGTGGTTGTTTGGCTTGATGCACCAAATCAGCGAGTGGATGGTTGAGCGGTTCAATCGCAAAAATATGCACGTTGTAGTGCAATAACACCTGCAAAATCTGGGCAAGCGCTCGTACGCCCTCACCTGTGAGCACGATATTACGACGCGTCACCACAATCCCGTTATCAAGTGCCACAATATGCTCGTATGCGGCCGTAGGAATGACATCGGCGCGTATCAGAATCGTGCGTGGTAGGTTGCGGATGTGTTGCTGATCAAGTTCAGCAATAATAGTGCCGTTTGCAAGGACGCCAATCATATCAAACAATGAGTCAAGTGGTGCGTCACCACGCGATGCAATTACTATTGTCATCTCGCGATCACGAAGCCCCTCGAGAATATCAATCATGACTTTTTGTTCACTCGCGGTCAGCCCAATTGTCGGCTCGTCAATGAGTAAGAGTGCTGGCTTTTGTACTAAGGCCATCGCAATGACGACGCGTCGCTGATTAAAAATTGACAGCAACCGTACATGTTGCTGGACAAGTGACTCGAGGGCACAGAGGCGTATAGCGCGTTGGAATGCAGAGCGTATGTCATCGACATGGGTATGATAGAGTTGGGCATGATTGAGGATTAGTTCATCAATCCGTGCATCTGCGGGCAACTGAATGCGCGGCGATACGATACCGATACGTTGTGTGGCGCGATTGGCCGGCACACTGTCGATAAGTACGTGGTCAGATGCTTCGCCATGTAGGCCTGCAATAATGTTAAGCAAGCTACTTTTGCCGCTCCCACTTGCGCCAACAATGCCGTAACAAATGTGCGCAGGAATGTTCAACGACAATGATCGGATTGGTGTATTTGTCGCGTTGAGTTGTTTGATGCGTACCAGATGCATATCACCACGCTTTTTATGACACAAACAATCGCAGGTAGACAATTGCCAGCACTGCAGGTGGTAAGGCCCGCCACCAACACCACCGCAACGCTGCTGCTAATGTGACAAACGGTTGATTGCGAATCATAATGCGGATGAGCACCATTGTGATGACCGTGCTCAGAATAATTGCAATCAAACGTTCGATTTCGTTGCCGATATCGAGTGGTATCAAGCTCGAGGTGACCATCACGATCAACACCGTCGCACGCACATCGGCGGCGATTTGCATTAACGCCACTGTCGACATATTCAATCCAGTGGTGATTACCCCCGTTAGTGCGGTATCATTGCGGAACATGCCGACGCCAATTGCTGCAGGTAGGGCCAATATGCCCGAGACCCATGCCAGCAATAACGCCGGTACAACACTCATACTCCACGTTTGGTTGGCCCAGTAGAGCGCACCAAACACACACCAAATTACGATGCGTCCTGCCAGCCCAATCTGGAGTGAGCGTGCCGCTCCACGTACCACCATGGGCGATGACGAAGTTTGCGCCACAAGTGACGGCACCAAAAATGCCGCCTCAAGTGCAGCCCACATTAACAGTGGGCCGGCCACATCGCTGTACGCTCCATTAAATGGCCATGGCATGTAGATTAATGCACTGATGGCAAGAACGATACTGACAATCGCGCCGAGACCATCGGTGCTGAGAATGGCTTTCATGATGTCAGGTGGTAACACCAAACGCCGCTGTGATACCAAGAAGTTGAAGAGCAACGTCAACAGTACGGCTGGAATGAGACCTGGGTATACGAGTAAAGCAAAGATAAGATCCACCGTCACTCCTTATTGCGTGTTGCCGACCACATAGTCATATCCCTTGATATCTGCACAGTATTATACGCAAAATAGGGCAACTTAGCGTTGCTATGAGCGCATTTTGCGTGCATTGTAAATTGCACCAATGATATCTTCGGAGCGCACCGGGCATCCCATTAAGTGTAAACTCACTGGAATCTCTGGCGCATCACTCATCCCACCGCGACCAAATGGTTGCCCATTGACCGCACATAAGCCGGTTGCAATGATATATGGCCGTTGTGTGGTGCTGAGCAGTACTTGGGTCAAATAGTTGCGAATGAACGTATTGAGTACGCCGGTGATGAGCCATACATCTGCATCTGCCGGCGATAGCACCATCGCAATGCGCGGTTGGCGGTATAGCGCTAAGACAATCTCGTTGTCACAGCCCCCACATGAGCCGCTATTTGCATGAAAGACGCGCATGGTCATATGCATACCCTCTGAATTACGATGTTACACGCACAAATGTCAATCCGCGAATCACATCTTCAATGGTGACCAAAATGAGCTGTGGATACACCCCAATCACGGCACTAATCCCCAACAACAAGAAGATGACGATACTGAGTCCCACTGGCTCGCTGATGAGCTTGCGGTCGCTTTGGCGTGACATCTCTTGGGTGGCCAACAGAATCGGCATCTGCTCAGTAGGGAGCTCCTCGGCGGCTCCAAGCAATCGCTCGTAGAGCAAGCGCGCCACTGCTGCCAGCATTAACAAACTGCCGATGCCTAATAACACCACAAAGTGGGCTCCTGACTCGGCTGCGGCGTTGTAAATCAATAACTTGCTAGTGAATGAGCTAAAGGGTGGAGCGCCAAGTAACAACAAACACCCACCAATAAAACCACTCCCCGCCAACGGCCAACGCCACAAAAGGTCACGACGCAATGTGACAACCGGACGCCCATCCGGGCGCTCAAGCAAGGCAATCGATACGTAGATTACCAACACTGCAATCATGTGATTAAACAAGTCGAGAATCGATCCTGCTAACCCGTTGCTCGTTGCACTCGCTACACCGAACACCATAAAGCCACTATTTGCCACCATCAGATAGCTTGGAGTACGGCGTAAATGTGCCGTGGCAAGACCGAATAGTGCTGCCACAATCATTGTGATTGCCCCCAAAAACATCAATACTTGCATGCCACGGGTGTTTTCGGTCACGATAATCGGAAAGAACTGGAATGTGCTGATTAAGAACAACAAGCTCGTGCTGTTGAGTGCCGTAATCACAATCACGGTGACCATCGGCGTCGTATACTCAGCCAACTCGACTAACCATGAATGGAACGGGAAAATCGCCAAACGCATGCCGAAGCCGACAATAATCAACGACATGATTAACCGTGCCGGCGATGATTGCACTGACTGATCGGTAGGCCAGTAAATTGTCAATAATACATACGCCATATACATGGCAAACCCCGACAGCAACACCAATACCAGGTAGTGGAGCGCAGTAATTAATGGCGACCGCTCAACCAACACGGTGCTGCCGATAGGCAGATCGACAATCGCCAAAATTGCCAGAAAGCCACTACTGACCAGCAATAAGGTGGCGACAAATGGCTCTTGCATCAAAATAATCGTCGTATGGGTGAACCCCAAGAGCAACAAACTAATTGGAATGAAGTGCTCGCCATGCGCAATGAAAAAATTCACCGTGTAAGCAAATAAGGCAATGCCCAAAATTGTGAGCATCACCAACTGTCCGAGTGGGTCAATCGCTAATGTCAAACCAAGTAACCGTACTGGTGCGTCTACAGGGAGTTGAATGACCAACAATATTTGCACTACGACGGTCAAAATAGCCCCGGTAATTGCAGGGACTTGTCGGGCGCGCAGTAAAAAGAGTCCTGCTGCCATTGCTATTGGAAAGAAAATTGTCAGTAGGTAGAGCATTAGCGTTTATACAATTCGTTCAACTCGAGTGTCTTGAGGCGACCAAACATCAACCCACTTAAGTAAGACACTGCTAGCGATAATACGATGGTCGTTAATCCTAATAATGCGAGTGGAAAGACTTGCACTGTGCTGGCAATTGCCGTATACAACAAGTCAATACTACTGACGCATAACAGCAACCCGAGCCCTAATTTGAGTACATCACTCGCAGTTACAATAGTAAAGAATCCCGTTAATGTCAACCAGTACCAGGCAAAGTCAACCTCTTCGCTACCGATTGGATAGAGCCGTGGCAAAATAAAACTTGCAATTGCCACGAGCACCATCGCCCACATTGGCACAACGATATCTGCAAAACGCCGTGGCGAGACAATTTCAAGTCGACGTGCTTGCCGTGCCGCACGACGAAGCTCCGCTAGCGAAAATTCGTCGAGCGCACTGGCCTCATAATCGCGCGAAAAGGTCAGTGCAGTAATCGCCAAAATACTTACGGCTGACACACCAGCAATAATCTTGACGAGCACCGTGGTACTTACCATAAAGCCTAATATGTCGAGATCAGGCTTGATAAATTGTTGTTGCGAAAGAAATGCTGCCACAAACAGATAGTTGAGGAGCAGTCCAATCACTGAGGTACGCCGTTGCTGGGCCATCAAGATAACTGCAGCCGATACCGAGATGCCGATGAGTGGCCAATAAGCCCCCAAAAAATCACCCATACACAGACCTCTTAGATAAGCAACAACACGACTACAATGAACCCGAGCACAATGCCGGCAACGTAGTAGCGATCTTCGCCGAGGCGGAAGATCCACTGTAACGAATTACCAAAGCGAATCAAAAACTCCCATACAGCCTTGAGGAGCCAGTTGGCTTGTACCATGCTGACAAAAATCCCCAGACTTTCGGCAGTGGCTTGTGGCGGGATGGTGACAGCGCCCTGATCTGTGCCGGCATTCCCTTGGCGTTGTTGGAGTCGCCCTGCAATAACGGGGATGACGATAATTGCTAACGCCATAATCACCAAACCGATTTGCTCAAAGAGCGAAGGCATGCTTGGATCGACGAAGGTCGTATCACCACTCAGTCGACCTTGCAGTGGCACCAACCATGCCGACCAAATATATTGCGGCACGATGCCAAGAACAATCAACACGGCCCCAAATCCAATCGGCCCTAACCAGGTCCCCCACAACGGAATAGCGGATTTGACCATGCCAGATCCAGTCATGGTGCGTGGCAATCGACGCCAGATACTAGCTAGGGCTACTGACCAGGCCAACCCGAGTAACGAACCGCTCACCAGCATCGTGATAATCGTCCATGGTGCACGGACAAGCAAGACCTCTGCCATCCACCACCGTGCGACAAATCCGATAGTCCCCGGTAACCCAATCGATGCCGCTACCGCCACGAGTATCATGACCCCTGCCACCCCAATCGGTAGCCGTGGGCGCAATTGAGTCAATTCATCACTATTACTACTTGATTCAATGAATCCGACTGCGAGTGCAATAACGCTGGTCGTTAACACACTACTGATGAGCAAGATAGGCACCCCGAGCACCATGACTTGGGTGTCACTAATAGCTGCTAATGTGAGTAGCGCATATTGATTACTTGCATGCCAGCCGACGAGTGAGCGGAGCCGAGTTGCCCCAATTGCGCCGACTGCAGTACCCACAGCACTAATAATCGCCAGTACCATCAACACATTGCGCCATGTGTCGTTGATGAGTGGTCCTTGTGTGGCCATCATCTCAATAAAAGAAAGGGCACCGAGTAGTGGAATGCCCAGTGGTACCAAGAACAACGTCAGAATGGCTGGTGCGCTACTCAGTCCGGCCAGATAACTATGAAATGGAATAAGGCCCATACCCAGTAATCCGGCAAAGCTCCACGCCATGACGAGCGCTCCTGGGAGCGCACCAATCGGTAAATAGTTGCGCCATAAGACGGCAACCATCAACAATATTGCACCGCTCAGACCACCGACGATACTCACGAGTGGCGTGTTGCTCCCGGGCAATGCACCACTCACGCGCATCAATATGCCACCAATGATAGCGGCTATGCCCCACATGAAGATGCGCAAAATTGAGTCCTGGGCCATGATGCCGAACACAATAATTGACACATGCACCAAAATAAGCCCAAGCAGGCTGCCATAGTTGCGCAGTTGATACGGTAACGAATAAATCAACCCAATCATGCCGGCAACGGCGATGAGCAACACCATGATTGAGAGTACCCAGTTGAGCAAGTCAAGACGCAGCGTGAGTAGCACAACATATGTGTCAATTTTGATCCACTCAACATTGAGCAACTGAATAGGCAAGCCAATAATAGGATTAGCAACGACGAGTAACAGGGCACTAATAAACAATGCACTAATGGCCAAATACCCTATGTGCCGAGTTGGGACCACACGGTCAAGCGCCCATGCGGTTACTGCTGCGAATAATGGAAGCAAAAGTGCCACAAATAACATAAGATAACTATCCCTTGCTTAACCTTCGGCACAAGCGATACAGGAGTCCGTTGAGGCAATAATCGGTACGACATCATCAAGCTGTGCATTGAGCAATAATGTGCGGGTAACCAATCTGTCCATTTGGCGTTGTACCTGAATTGAACACTCGGTCAGCCGTACGCCATCACTGTGTAATGTGTAGGTGATGGCACCACGTGGCCCTTCAACACTACTCCGCGCACTGCCTGCTTTGAGAAGTGGTAGCGACCCCTCGCTTGGCCCTGCTTTGAGTAAGCGCTGTGCTTGCTCGACCATCTTGGCACTCATGTGTGCTTCGAGCAGCATGACCATCAAGCGCGCATAGACATCGCCGCTCTCTTGCACAATCATGCTTGCATCAAGGCGTTCGTATGCTTCGTAGGGGGCAACAAACCGTAAATCGGTGCTCAAGCCTGACGCACGACCAATGACGCCGCCAACATCAAGCTGACTTGCGGCTTGATGACTGAGTACGCCCACATTGACCGTCCGTGAAAGCAGACGTCGATCATCGATGATGCTATCAATGGCCCGATAGAGTGACTGTAGTAGTTGGGCAATCCCCGATTGAAGCGATACAACTGCGCTTTTAGATGGCTCAAATGCCAATCCTCCAGGCATAATAATATTGTCGTTACTCGGCCGTCCAATA
>Ga0068872_10002502_pt1 | contig 14397 bp, 15 predicted proteins | sample NOAtaG_7_FD_66441 | JGI IMG/M metagenome (GOLD analysis project Ga0068872, IMG submission 66441) | Freshwater lake microbial communities from Lake Erie, under a cyanobacterial bloom - NOAA_Erie_Diel1S_2200h metaG | ecosystem: Environmental > Aquatic > Freshwater > Lake | place: USA: Ohio, Lake...
AAAAATCACTAAAATAAAAAATATAAACCCCTTTCAATTTTACTATAAATACTTCGTCTATGATGTTGATTTTTCTTTTTCACTATAATCACCACCATTCTGTATCCTCGGAATCATCCTCAGAATCATCCTCATCAGAATCATCATCATCAGAATCATCATCAGAATCATCATCCTCATAATCATCATCCTCATAATCATCATCCTCATAATGTATCGGTGTATTAATAAAATCTGTATGAGTTCTGGATAATATTCCCATCATCATTATACATATAAAACCCTGAGTGTAGCCTTTAATAAAGTTATTCATTTAATTTTAACTTCTGGTGGTAATACATTATTCAATTTTTTAATTCAATTTTTTATATAGGAAATTAAAAATTATTAATACTTTGTTGATACATTTTTATCTTTATCTTGATCATCATCTTCATTATTTAATATTTTTCTCATTGTTTCATCATAATTAATCTTGTCATTTTGATGTGCTACACAAGCTATCCATACAGTAGATATCACATATATACCTCCTAAGGGACGCAAACCTTTTATTGACTTAAGGTTGTTTATAAACTTATTCGAGTTCATTAATGTTAGTAATAAATAATTTCTAATTCATTTTTCTCAATTCAATTTTTTTTATACAAAATCATTATTTATTGATACTGACATATATTTTTTGAGATTATTGGTATTCTGGTTAGGTTTTAGAGGTTCAATTTCATTCATAATTTCGTAATGACTTGAGTGAAACATACGTTGACAACAATCAGATGGAAAACATTCTGAAAAACATGGAAGTATACCCCATACTACAATCGCACGCAATGTCAAGAATATGATAGGTAAATAAGAAATTGCAATTGGTCCCAAATCCATTAAAAGATTTTTTGCCTGCAATATATAAATTTCATCAAACTTTTTAATTCTCTTTTCAGGTTCCAAAATCAATGTGTAATATGTAATTATACATACGAATCGTACCACATTTAATATTCCAAAAATTCCAAACCATAGACATATTACTCTATATGGTTTATTTGGATATTTTTTAACATTATAAAATAGTTCTAAAAAGTTGTTATCATATGCGTAATATGTCATTATACCAATTAATAACATTACAACAAATATAAATGCCCAATTTACAACCGGATTAACAAAATATGCTACATTATTTGGAGGACATTCTATATCAATATGTTGCATTGAACTGTTTGTTGTGGCACCATCAGCAAAACATCGTTCACATAAATATTTTTTAGTCAATGTAAAATTAGATTTGTATGATATAGTTAAATTACTATCGGTGCACAAGGATACATAGTTAGGTATAGCAACAGTATAGTATAAAACAGTTGATAAACTTCCCAAGATTATAACTGCTAATAAACTTAAAATATAACATGTAAAAATATTACTCCATGCCTGATTCGGGGTAATTGAACTTAATTCACTTGAACGATACTCATCATACTCTTTAATACTATTCCATATTACATTTCTAGATAGACTTGCTTCTAATTTTTTTTTACAATGCAGACATTTATCTTTAATATTATTTTTATCAACTTCTAAATCTCTTTTGGAAAGTATATATGTATTTAGACATGATGGATGGACATATTGTTCACAACACGATAATTTAATTAGAAATTCATTTTTAATTGAACTGGAACAACATAATCTTTCCAGACATGATGATGGTAATTGTTTAGAATCTTTACAAATTAAACAAACAGTCATTTATAAATATTTTTAACTATTTATAAATATCATGTCAATTCATCTATTCAATTTTATACTAACCCCCCTTTACTAAAAAAAAAATTGAATATACTTTTTACGACATACATTAGCATATTTAATAATTTAACATGGAATTTTCAAATTTACTTGATGAAATTAAGACTTCATATGCAAGTCTTATAGATTCTGTATCTAAAATTGTAAATTTAGAATCAGACAATTCTCCTCAAAAAAAAGAATTATTAATTTTATCAAAAAATCTTAAAAATAAAATTAATGAATTGGATAAATCATATGCTGGTAAAAAAGACTTTTACATATCTCTAGATACTATGATTAATGAAGTATTAACATCATTAACACCATCCCCTACTACTATTACTACCCCTGATACATTACCTATTAATCCTAACAAATCATTAAAATGTAATTGTGAAACACTTTATAACCCTACGTTGAATTATAATACTATTTCACAAATCTGTTGTATAAACTCAGCTAATGTACTTGATTTTACCAAATGTGATAGTTTTCTAGAATTTTTAGAATATCACCCGGTTATTAAAAAATTTCTATATGAAATTGATGACGAAGGTTGTTCTACTGATATTTTTACAAAAGATCCTGTTATAAGCTCATATGATAAACAAATTTTCATCAACAATGTTCAATTATTGTTGAATTTAACTGATATTTCTAAGGGAAGTGATAAAAAATGTATTATATGTATGGCACTTTTTGCATATTTAATGAAAAATTGGTCATTTTGTAAAGATTATTCTAGATTTAGAATATCAGCAGTAAAAAAATGGCTTCATGAACTTCTTCATGAACCGTTATATGTGAACATGGGACGCCAAATGAATCCATATTTTGATGAATGGACTGATTTCTTTGAACGTCAAGATATTGGAAAAAATATTCGAAGTGAGGTTTTTCTTAAACAAACTGAAAAATTTACACCTCAACAATTAAATGAATGGATCCCGAAAAATATGTAGAGAAATATCTTAGTTAACCCCTTATACATTAAAAAAAATTGAATATATTCTTTATTTTTTTAGTATTAGTTAATCTAATCTACAATGGAATTCACAAATTTAATTGATGATATTAAAAAATATTATGAAAATTTAGAAAAAAATATATCTGAATCTAAGATGCAAATTCAGAAATATTATTATCTGTATGAGTCTTTAGAAAAATTAAATAAGTCTGATGTTATATTAAAGGATCTTAAATGGAAAATTGATGAATTAGATAAGTTATGTATTGCTAAAAAAGAATATTATACTTCGGTAGATACAGCATTAAATGACTTACTACAAACTTTATCAAGTGATACTGAGGAAAATAATAAAAATCATGAAACACCTTTAGTTATTCATAAATGCAGTTGTGAAGGGAATCTTTATCAACCTGATTCCGGTTATAACACCATTGAAAAAATATGTTGTATAAAATCAGACTCAATATTTGATTTTGCCAAATGCAAGAGCTTTCTAGAGTTTCTAAATGATCATCCAATTATTAAAAAATTTCTATATGGAATTGAAACTTCTGAAACTGTAAATGATATGTTTTTTACGTTTAAGATTGTAGAATGCAATGACTACGATCCAATTTATGTCATAAATACTATAAAAATATTATTAAATTTTCATGCAATCACAGCAGTGAACAATCCAGATAAAACTAAGAAAAATATTGCTATTATAACATTAGCATTATATAATTATGTGATGGCGTCATGGACATTCTGTGAAAGTAATAATGGACTTAAATTTAAAAGTGCAGTTATAAAAAAATGGCATGAACTTGTTAAAGATGAATCTGTCTTCGTGCAACTCAATCGTGATATAAATCCTTATTTTGATGAATGGGATGCTTTCATCAAAAATGAATCAAAAACTTTGGTTTAATCACAAGATTGTTAAAAGTATTTAGCTTAAATATTTACTGTTCTGTTTTCATTTTTTTCTAAAATTAAGATAAATGGATAATAACATTGGACAAAAAGAAAAACTAGCTGATATGATCGAAGGTGCATCTGAATGGATGGCACCTAACTCTTATCCTGATTATAAAAAATGTGTAAGAAGTCATTGTTCTGATCAATATTATGAATATCAAGAGACATTACCAAAACATTTGAATGATATTAATACGTGTTTGCATAAATATCCTAAAATGTCTCAACAAAAAATACGTCATAAATGTGTTAAAAATGTCATAAAACCCATTAAAACCCCTTTGCGCACTTGTGTAAAAAAAAATTGTAAAAAGACCTATAAATTATACAAACACGAAATTAAACGATTTCGTAATGATATTTATCATGAAGCCAAAAAAGCCAAAAAAAATATTAAAGCATCCAATAAACGCCACCAAAAAAGTCAAATTAAAAAAATCAAAGCACACATTCCACCTAAATTAAGTATTGCTCTAGGGGAATTATCATCCACTAAGAAAACCCAGAAATCCACTAAGAAATCCACTAAGAAATGATTATAGACTAGTGATATTGTCTTTTAGATCTCTAACTGATGGATCTAAGTATTTCGTATCTATTTTGAGAAGTTCAAATATCTTTTCTTCAGTAGGGCAATCTATCCTGGTGCCTTTCAAATGTTGATGAGAATGAGATTGTTTTTTCCTTTTTTTAAGTTCTGTTTCATCTTTCTTCGGATCTAATAAAGGAGAAACACCATATTCATCTAATGTATATCCTAATTCTAAAGCTTTTGCTCTAACGAGAGTATTAAATGTTTTAGAACCTGTAAAATACATTAGGGTAGCCCCCCAACATTCTTTTGCAACACATCTAATATCAATTCTATGTTTATTAAAGGTAATACCCATATATTTAGTAGTTCCTTTTTCTGTTAGATGATCTATTAGAATATGTTCAAGTGTCAGAAAATGAACAAAATCTATTAAATTGAATGATGTATCTTCTTTAATTAATAAATCAATATCTCCAGAATCTACACAACCTCTTCGATAAGAACCACAAATTTTTCCTTCAATATTGCTATTATGTTCTGTGTTGTATTTTTGGATGGATTGATTGATTGTTATCCAGATTGCATCAATTTCATTTCGTGGTATTCTTTTTTGTATTTCATCATAATATTTTAAACCGATTAGTTGATGATGGGTTAAAAGTTTAATACCGGTAGAATCTTCTAATTTTAACTGTTGATTAGTATATTTATTGTATTCATTTTTTAAGAGTTGAAGAGTTAGACCTTCTTTACGAAATTGAACGGCATGTGAAGGACCAATGCCTGTGATAGTTTCAAGATCTTGAATATCTTTTATTATTTTTAAATCATTAGGGTTAAACTCAGTATGTGCTTCATCTAATTTTCCACCTGATTTAATTATTTCATCAATTCTAGCTAATGAACCTTTACCGATTCCAGGTGAATTTTTAAATACTGCTGAATCTGTTATATCCACTTGATCACAATTTTTTAAACTCTGAATAACCTTCTGAAAAGTTCTAATCTTATACTTAATACCATCACCTTCCTTTTTCTTTCCTTGAGCTTCTAATATCGTAATATCTTTCTCTAATTTATCTATTAAATCCTGAAATTCCTTAATAATAACTGTCTTAAGAACCATTAATACACTTAAAAATAAAAAATAATTTATATTATATTTGTATTCAATTTTTACCTTAAGATTTATTAAATATTTAGAATTGATTTATTGTAATTCTTTGTGAAGAACTAGAAAATGATGAAGAAATATCGTTGTTGTGAGTACGATGCATAATTTTTATTTCCTGATAACCAAATGTCATTCCATCAGATAAACTCAAGCTTCTTCCATTATCATTTAATGTATCACTTAATTTAATTTTATTTACTAATGAATCTATAATTTGATAAACATTAAACGGGATTTCTGAGTTAATTTTAAGAATATTTGATAAATCATCTAGTGAGTTAATTAGACTGTCATGCCATTTAATTAATGAATAATTATCAACTAAATGGTTAGTGAGAAGGGTATTAACGATATTTTCAAAATCAGACATTAAATCTTGGTCATGATTAACTAAAACTAGGAAACAATTGAGAAAATGATGTTGTGATGAGGTAATATTTAGAAAAGGTTCAAGGAGATTACGATAATTTTGTATTTGAGAATCAATTACAATCTTTTTATCAAATAGACATGATGCTATCACAGAGGCTATTTCATCTTTTAAATCTAATTTTTCGGAACATTTTTTAATAAACTGTAAAGTATTATCACCAAACTTTGCATCAGACGTATTTTTATAGACTAACACCAATGGTTCCAACTTTTCAGTCAATAAATTTCGTCGTGTTTTAAACTGATCTGAAACTAAATTACAAACTTCCTTATAATCCTTTTCTAAATCTTCCAATGAACATTCTATAATAGGAATTGGTTCGACATTAGTCTTTATATCTGTATCCTTAGTTATCTCTGGTATATAAGTGCATATAGATGATACTGGGAGTTGAAATCCATTACATTCTATGCCCATACCGGGTAGTTGAAATCCGTTAAGTTCTAGTTGAGTATTTTCTTCTAATTCATTGATTGACCATTCGGTATCTTCGGAAGTATTATGAATAGGTTTAGTCTCTTTTTTAGAAATTTTTTCAGGTGTTATTTCTGGTTCTTCAATATGTTTTTCTGGATCCCAATTATTTTTAATAAAATTTGATGTTTTATGTGAATTAGATACATCTTCCTGATGACCACATGAAGGACAATACGTCCATACACTTTTTTTTTTGTTTTTTCCTTTTACTTTTAGTTTTCCTTCCGGAATATTACATTTAATACATTTTACATAAATCTTAATATATTTGTCTAAATGATCTTGCAACACATTCGCTTGATAGGTTCCTCTAAGAAACAAACGGTTATCTGAGTTATCAGAACAACTTGATTCTGTTCCAAGTTCCACTGAAAGGAAATGATTAATAAATTCTGGAGTTGTATTAAGTGATTCTGATATTTTCTTTAAATTAATAACGAATGTTCTAGTATATTGACCACTACCCTCATGTTTTACTTCAACTGAAGGCATCTTATAACGATAGTGGCTATCTGTCTGTTTACGATCACGATTGATTAAAGGCATTTTTATTATTTATTCTAGTTTATCTTTATTTTTCAATTCAATTTTCTCTATCTAAAGTAATAATTAAATATATTTTATGTCTAAATACCTCTATATTATTAGTATTATTACAATATTTATAATGATTATCCTATATATTTATAATTATACCTATATAAAAAAAGAACATTATCAGAATAAAGACAATAAATTTTATAAGTCATCGTTAAATATTAATGATTTTCAGGATATTATTGCAATGAGAGATTCAAGTGAATCTCAAAAATCTGATCATTAAAAATTGATTTATGCTTATAAATCTAATATAAACCCTGGTTGAGTATATATATATATGGAATTAAATGATGATCAGAAAAAGATTTTTGGAGAATTGGATGATTTTTTGAAATCGAAGAATAAGTTTTATCTTTTGACGGGATTAGCTGGAACAGGTAAAACTTTTTTGATAACTTATTTTCTTTCTCAACCGGATTTATTAAAAAAAAAGATAGCAATTACAGGATGCACTAATAAAGCAGTTGGGGTATTAGAAAGTAGTTTTAGACGTTTTATTCCAGATAAAGAGAAGGATGATCTGGAAACATCAAGTAAATCAGAAATAGCCTTCTTAACTATTCATAAACTTCTTCAAATTAAAAGAAAGATTAATCTAGACGGTGAAGAAATATTTGAATCCACTATCGATGAAAACAACATTAAAATAAAGTCTAAATCCATCTTTTACTATGATGTTATAATAATTGATGAAGTATCTATGCTAAATAAAGATTTAACCCTACAACTTTTACGTCTCAAAGATAAATTAAAAGGAAAAGTTATTTTCCTAGGTGATAAAGCGCAATTACCTCCAGTTCAAGAATCTGAAAGTTATATATTTGAACTAGCAACATCTTCTATACCACATGGTAATTTAACTAAAATTATGAGATCTGGAGATCAAATAGTTAAATTCGTAAATTCGATTAGAATTTTAATAGAAAATCCTTTACATAAGGTTCCTTTTGCTAAACTTGCTACAGCATTAGAGAATGCTACTGAAACTAAAATTAATTTATACCGTGATGAAGAAAAATGGATTAATATGTATTTAAATAATGCTAAAAAAGGTCATACCGATCAAATTATGCTTTGTTATACCAATAAAAGAGTTGATTATTTAAATAAAAGAATTAGAAAATCTTTATATGGAACATCTGAGAATGATTATGTAAGTGGTGAAAAGATTATATTTAATACGTCTTATAGGTTGCCTAGTAATCAAAATAAATATGATTCATCAGAAATGGCTACTATTAAAAGTGCTTCAGAAGATGATGTTCGCATTAGACCCTTTTATTTATTTGATCTTTTAAACATTAGATTTCCTGTTATAGCTCTTAATAAGGCATATCCGATGATTCAAAAGAGTAAAAAGGTTCCTGCATTGTTGAATGAAGCGGTTGAAATAGAGGAATCTGGTGTTGAAATTTCTCCTAATATTTGTTTGGTTTGTTATGATTCATCTAAATTAGTAAATCATGAATGTCATCATCATTATTGTGATAAATGTTATGACGTATGGATTCGAAAACATAAAACATGCCCTATGTGTAAAGTTAAACCAGATAAAGGAAAACTTGTTTTTATAAATGATCCTAAATTAACTACTATGATTGAAACATTACGTAATGAAACTTCTAATGTAAAATACAAAATATGGTTATTAATGTTGGATAATAAGGATTTATTAAATGTTATTCATCCAACACAATTTAAAAGTTATGAAAATGATGTAGAATCCATCAAAGAACATTTGAGAGAAATTAAAGAATATTTATATAAAAAATATCACAAAAAGGATGCTTTTTGGGATTTAATAATGCAACAGTTATGGGATTTTTATTACTTTTACTTCGTTGATCAATTTGCTCAAATTAATTATGGTAATGCCATAACTACACATAGAAGTCAAGGAAGCACATATCCTAGAGTATATGTTGATTTAATTGATATTGTGAAGTGTAATACAGTAAAAAAAGAAGCATATCAATGTTTATATACTGCTGTCACTAGAGCATCCCATTATCTTGATTTATATTTCTAATAACATTTTCTAATAACATTTTCTAATAACATTTTCTAACTACATATTTGCTAAATAAACGGATAATCCTCCAAATAAGAATGCAAATAAATATTTTAGTTCAAAGGCTTTTTTAAATAAAAATATATTTACAAATATGAAGACAAATAGTGTCGTCGTATGGTATTGAATTACTAATTGGGGTTCTTTCATGCCTAATAGTTCAACCCCGGCGTTCATTGCGGGGCTCATAAATATATACTCGCCCATTGCAAATAATATTAATATTGCCATTCTAGGTAATAGGGTAAAATTTTTTAAAAATATGGGTCCCGAAACCCATGCTAATGATTGAAAAAAAGCCCCTAATATAAAAGGGATATATGGGAATGAAACAGAAGGTAAAAACCTATTATAGATATCCAATAAATATTTTAATTGTTGAGTTGATGCTGTTGTCATTTAATCATATAACAGAAAATTAATATACCTATGATGCACATATTCATCATATTGAATTCTATTTTTGGTTTGTTTTTTTGTAATCTTTTATCTGATTCTTTTTTAGATAATCTTAAGAATTCTATAGCGGTTTCATTATAAAAAAATTCAGGAACCCAACTGCGTCCAGTGCAATTATTACATTTTGCGGTGTATTCATGTTCCATTTCAAAATCAAAACTTCCACATGAACATCTAAAAAGGTTTTTTTTTTGACAATTCAAACAATACATATATTGTTGATTTGATGACACAGTTGTTTGATTACTAGAACAAAATTTACATTTTCTATATATTTCTTCTATATCCATTTATTTATTTAGCATTCATATAAAAAAATAATTATTTAATCACATCTTTTTAGTTAATTAAGTGTTTAATTAAGTGTTTGTGGTATTATTATCACCACCTCGTAATACCTTGCGACGATGTCTATGACGCCCTTGACGCACCCGTCTATTTTTATTTGCGAATTTTTCAATTTTTTCGGGCATAACATTGGTAATTTTCCCTAATCCTTTAGTATCTCCTTCACGGAAAAAGATAATTGATTCTGGTTCAATGAATTCAAAGTGATGTAGAAATTTGAAGGTTACATCAGCTAAATCACCTGCACGAAGTAATTTCATATCATCATAACCGGGGTCATCTTCTTTTAGAACTGGTAATGGTTCTCTTGTGTGTTTATCTAATTTAACGATATCCATAATTCTAGCTGTTTGAAAAATTGTTCCACAATGAACAGTTGGTTCATAACCAATTTTAATTGTTGTAGGATGATGAATAATTTGAACTAGAGCTTTAAAATATTGAATTTTTAGGGTTTCAACAGTGATAACCATTCCTTTTTTAATTTGGTTTTTCTTAATAACATCTTTACCAACTGCTTTAATAGCTAGACACCCCGAACATCCAGCAGGTAAATATTGTATATTATTTTTATAATTATCATGTATAGATTTTACTATTATTTGTTTGAACTCTCCATCAAATGGTCCAATCAAAATAGTTTCACCAACTCTTATAACACCTCTTTTAACTACTCCGGAAACTACTAGACCAATACCATGAACATCATAACAATCTTGAATATTCATTAAAGTTTTATTTGTTTTTGGATCACGCAAAGGTCTCCAATCAATTACTTCAGGTAAATTCGTGAAAAAGTTTCTAATTAAATCAATACCTTCACCAGTTGTGTTAGATATCTTAAATAATGGAATTACCTTAGATTTCTCCGTTAAAATGGTTCCAGGCATTTTACTAACTTCATCTAAATTTTTAATTGGATAAAGCTTACGTTTCTTTTTACGAACGATTAATTCTTCTAAATAATGTAAATTTTCTTCTAAAACATCTGGTTTATCAGAGGCTTGATCCATTTTAGTAATTACAATAAAAGTTGGAACTCTCAATGCCAAAGCAATTTCTAGATGTTCTTTAGTTGTTCCAACAACACCATCAACTGCTGATATCATAATCATAATATAACTTACGGAACTACCATTGACACCATATAAAGTTGTTTTTAAATATTTTTCATGACCAGCTAGATCAACAAAGGTTAAAATCTTATCTGGTTCTTTACTTTCGGTATCCTTAGATTTCCATGCACTTGTTTCTAAATAATGATGACTTACACTAGAAGTTCTACCTGTTTCTATTTCATGTGGATGTTTAAATATACATTCACGAGCTAATCCTCTGCCGTTATCTAATGAACCTGATTTTAATACACCTAGTAATGTAGATTTACCGGCGTCAACATTGCCCATTACGGCTATTCTAATTTCTTCTAATGTCGGATTATACGATTTTTCTTCATCTGTCATTTTTAATGATGATATTTTATCTACTGTTTATTATTAATATTAATTATAAATTCAATTTTTTTTCTACCTTTAAAAGTAAATTGATTCTATGAAAAAAAGCCATCGCAAAAATAAATTTAATCTACTCAATTTTAAAGGTGGATCTTGTTCAACTAATACATTAGATACTAGCCAATATACTAACCCAAACGGAATTATAAAATCGCAAGATGGATACCAAAATATTTTTGAAAGAGTTTTCTTAAGTCCTGGGTCATCCGCCACAGATCTTACAGTTTCTTCTTGTGATACTACACCTACACCTACTCAAACTGGTGCTGGATATACCCTTGATTTTACTGATCCTATTGTAAATAGACCAGTTGTTCATGGTTATCCTGATTGTTGTCCTCCAGTAATACAAAATGGTCAATTAATTTTAAGTAATGGATCTGTTCCCCAATGTGGTGCTGGTCGTAAAAGAAGTCATAAACAGAAACCTATAATGCATAAAAAGGGTGGATCTAGACATAAATCTATTAATAGATCTATCGGTAAAAACACAAAAAAACGAAGCTCTAAACGTAAAGTCATGAAAAAATCATATAGAAAAAATCAAAATCAATATGGTGGTGATGGTGAAGATAGCGTTTTTACACCAGATATGAACAATAGAGATTTTGGTTGTAATCAACCTAATTGGAATCCTAAATGTGTTTAAGAATGTGTTTAAGGTGTTTAATAAATAAAATTGATTTTGAATGGTGTTAATAGTATAAATTACAAGTATCAAATGGATCTTCTTTTAAAGAAAGAGTTTATAAAACAAAATATTAATTCATATTTCAAATATGTTGTCAGCAAAATTATTAATGTTAGTTTTACTATAGATTTACAAAAACATATTATTATTGAAATATTTAGTAAACATGAATCTGAAGAAATAAAAATTTTTATGAATGATCATATGAAAATATATCATGCTCTATTTACACATATTATAAATCAATATGATGATACTAATTTTGAATTTATTATTAATAAACTAATAAATAGTATTGGTTTTCAAGCTATGTTTGATATTATAGGATGTGATTTAACGAAACCTATTATTACTAGAACTATTAAATATTTATATAAAAAATATTATAACATGCGAGGGGATAATCTAGATATTTCATTTAATTTCAAAAATACTAAAATTAATCATGATAATAAAGATGAACATGATATTATTATAAAAAATTTACATACACTTGTAAGTATTAGTCAATATTCTTCTAATTTGTATAATGTGATTCCAGTATATATCAAACGTGTATTTGAAGTTTCTGGTTGGAATGATCCAATGGCATTACCTTTAATCAACCATTTTGGAAAAACTTTAGAAAACACATTAGAAAAAACCTTCAATGTACTTTCATTACAGTCTTTTGTTCATGAAAATGATAATAAATCTGGATTGAACAATCCAAGTTTATTTCAATATATTATCACAAATTTTAAAATTTCTAATGAGAGATGGGGATCTTTACCAGCACCTGGATTAGTCTGTTATACTGATCTCATATATATTCTTAAACATATCAATTTTAATCCTGATTTATGGGAATGTGCTATAAAAAAATATCATATTTCACAATATATAAATAGACAAATAACCTTTTATAGGAATGTTGGCTTAATTTTCAAAGAATTTCAAGTTAGAAAGTTAAAACTTAAACATGTTAATGTTAAAGCAAAGAATATATTTACAATACCTGACGAATTGGTTTTACAGGCATGGAATAATCCATCCACGTATTCAACTTCTATCACTGAAGAAATAAAATTATTCAATGAAATGCTTGAAATTTATTTGGAAATAGCAGATAATACTAAATTTGATATATATGTAAAAGATGGAAATTATAGATTAGATTTGTTGGTTTCTAATCTCTTTAATATTAAGAATTATACTAAAATTATAGAAAAATATGGGTATATTAATAATACTTTTATATCACAAGAGCTTGAATTTATCAAAAATAATTTACATAATCTAGATGAAAAATCCATTATTGAAAAAATAACCCCTTTAATATATGATAATGATCAAATTATGAATTCCTTTTTAAATAATCTTGAAAAATTTGTTAATGTTATACCTAAATTTGGTAATTGGTTTTACTTATTCATTATTAAACTTGATTACAAAACTATAATGTCTATCAATGTTAAACAAATTAAAAGTCCTTTGCTATTCAAGAGCCTTTTTCTAGGTATTTTTCAAAAATACATTAATGATCACAATATGAAAAAAAATATTGTTGACCCAATACATTTCATTAAATATCTTTCAATGATTAGAACTATAGGTTTTGGTATATCTATTAAGAAACCAGAATTACTTCATATAATTACTATCATTAATAACTTCATTAATCGTGTTAATAAGGATTTTGATGATATTAAGCTAAATAATATTATGGATACAGATATATTATGTAGTGGAATCAATGATACTATTACTGTTCTTAAATCATGGGATTTATATATTATGTCTATGGGTATTGATAATACTGCTGAATTTGCTGATTATATTGAATCTATTATAAAAGTTTTGATGTATATGTATGATAAAACTAAGTGTTTTCCTGTATATACATTTGATTGTGTTCTAGAATCCAAAAGTCTAAAAGACATTATTAATACTTTCAGAGAATCCGTTAATACTAATAATATTGATGTTAATGATACAGTTGTTAATGATACAGATGTTAATATTATTCTCAAAAAACATTATCAATATCTAATTGAAAAAGCTAATTCTGATAAAGAATCTTCTAAATGTTTAATATGTCTTACTAATCCACGAGAATGGCTTTTTGAAGGATGTTCTCATATTACATCATGTTCACAATGTCTAGATAAAATGTTAGAAAAACCAGATACTAGTAAATGTCCAACATGTCGTCATATTATACTTAAAAAACATTGTAGAAGAGTTTATATAACATAAACTTTTTAGAGGAACTTTTTAGAGGAACAGAAGTTCCAGAAAAAGTTTTATAAATAATTTTAAAAACTCATTTCTAGATACTTTAAACTTTTTAAAAAAAAGTTTGAACAAAAAACAATTATGATAACTAGAA
>Ga0068872_10002504_pt1 | contig 14392 bp, 9 predicted proteins | sample NOAtaG_7_FD_66441 | JGI IMG/M metagenome (GOLD analysis project Ga0068872, IMG submission 66441) | Freshwater lake microbial communities from Lake Erie, under a cyanobacterial bloom - NOAA_Erie_Diel1S_2200h metaG | ecosystem: Environmental > Aquatic > Freshwater > Lake | place: USA: Ohio, Lake...
ACGCCTCTCCGGCCGCCGTCGCCGCGCCGGCCGTCGCCTCCCCGTCCCCCGCGCTGCGCGCCCTCGGCTGGCTCCACGGCCCGGTCGCCGCCGCCCTGCTGCTCGCAAGTCTGCGTCCTTGCCCCTCCAGGGCGCGGTCTTCTCGGAGGCTGCGTCCCTCGCGCCGCGCGACGGCGCGCTCGCCCGCCAACAGCTCGTCTTCCTGAACGGCACCGACTTCGCGCCCGTGTATCTGGCCTTGCTGCGCTGGCTCGACCCCTCGGGCCCGCCGGCCCCCGCCACGCAGGCGCTGCTCTGGCCGCAGACCACCGGCGTGACCGTCCACCGCACGGACGCCCACACCCTCCGCCTCGTCGGCGATGACGCCATGCTGAAGATCCCTGTCGAAACCTTGCTCCGCGATGGCGCGTTGCCCTTCGTGCCGGGAGCGGAGCACCGCGGCCCGGGCTTGGCGGTCACGGTCGAGGCGGTGGACGCCGCCGGCCGCGCCACCGTGGTCTCGGCCCGCTTCGACCGCCCGCTGGACGACCCGGGGCTCCGCTTCTTCGCCTTCACCCCGGCGGGCGGCGGCGTGGTCCGACCGCCGGCAGACGGCGCGCCCCTGCACCTCCCGGCCGTGTGGCCCCTCGAAGCCGCGGCCCGCGCCGCCCTCGGGTGGGCTGCGCCGGCGCCCTGAGCCCTCCGCGTCGGCTCAGGGCTGCGCCGCGCCCGGCTGCCCCGCCCAGCCCTCCTTGGGGGCCTCCACCGGGCGCGCCCGCGGGTCGCAGGCCCGCACCGCCTCCTGAACCTTCGGGTCTGCCGCGCCGCCCCGCTTGGCGACGTTGATGAGGTACGGCCACGCGTCCGGGCATCGCCCGGCCTTGTAGAGCATCCAGCCGGCCATCGCCCAGGGCCGCCCGTCCCCCGGCATGGACTTGACCGCTGCGTCGTAGTGGGCGCGCGCCGCGTCGATCTGACCAGCCCGCTGGGTGGCCGCCCCGAGCCAGAGGTCGATGTCGGTGGCGCGGGAGCCGTTCTTCCGCGCGGACTCGAGGTGCGAGACGGCCAGAAGCGGGTCACCCGCCTCGATCTCGGCCAGCGCGGCGAGGTAGTGCAGGTTGGGATCCCCCGGGGCGCGGGCGAGGCCGGCCTCGGCGGCGCGGCGCACCGCTCGCGGGTCCCCGGAGTCCACCGCGAGCCCGGCCTCGATGCGCCACCCCCGCGGGTCGTGCGGGTTCAGGGCTTGGAGCCGCCGGGCAAAACCGAGGGCAGCCGGGGCGTCCTTGGCGGCGCGCGCGAGCGCCGCGGCGTTGGCGAGGGCCAGCGGATGCGCGGGGGCGCGGGCCAGCAGCGCGTCGAGGGTGGCGCGGGCGGCGGCGATGTCGCCGGTGGCGGCCTCGCGGGTGGACAAGGCCAGCGCGGCGTCGAAGAGCCCGGGGTCTTCCTGGAGGAGCGCCCGCAGCGGGGCGAGCCCCTCCGCCGCCGGCAGCGCCTCGGCGGCCTCCAGGCGCGCGACCCGACCGATGGCGTCCCGCGGGTCTGTGGTGGGCGCGGGCGCGCCCGCCGCCGGGGCGGGGCTGGCGGTGTACCCGAGGGCGGCCAGCGCCGCGGCGGTGTCTGCAGCGACGGGGCCGGGCCGCGGATCGCCCGCGCCACGGCCGGCCTCCCGCGCGGCGTCGAGCGCATGGGACGGCGGCGCGACGGTGGCAGCCGCGCAGAGCGGATCCACCGCCCACGCGCAGAGGGACCGATGCACGCCCACTTCGAGGCGGCTCTCTCCGTCGAGCGCCGCGGTGAGCGGCGCCCAGCCGTAGTGGAACAGCGGGAAAAACGTCTCTGCCACGACGGGGCGCGCGGGGGCCGCGCCGCCCGCCAGCGCGGGCGAGAGGTCCGCCCCGTCGGCCCCGGGCAAGTCCAGCCCCGCGAGGGTGGCGATGGTGGGGGCGACGTCCGCGAGGCCCACCGGGCCGTCCACCACGCGCCGCGCCCGGGGGGCATCCGGCACGGGGCGGAGGTCCAGGCCGGCATCGGCCCCCGCCGGGCGCCGGGTGGGCACCGTGGGCGTGGGCCCGGGAGAGACGGCGGGGCCGGGCGTGACGGCCGGCGCGCGGATGAGCAGCGGGACCCGGGTGACCGACGGGCCGAGCAAGAGGCCGTGCTCACGCTCCCCGTGGTCCCACAGGCCCTCGCCGTGGTCTGACACGAGCACGACGACGGCCTCTTTGCCCACCCCGGCGAGCAGCCGGGCCAGCAGGGCGTCGGCCCGGGCGATGTCGGCGCGGTACGGGTCCCCCGCCGGGTTGTCGGCGGGCGGGTCCCACGGCGCGTGGGGCTCGTAGAGGTGCACGAAGGCGAAGCGCGGCGCCGGCGCGGCCCGCCACCACGCCAAGGCCGCGTTCACGACCTCGGCCCCCGGGCGGCTGACCTCCCCGAAGGCGCCGGCCTCCGCGACGTCTTGCGGGTGGAACGGGTCGTCCCAGATGTCAAAGCCGCGGTCCAGCCCCCAGGCGGAGTCCAGCACGTAGGCCCCGACGAAGCCCCCCGTCGTGTAGCCGCCGGCGCGCAGGGCCTCTGCGAGCGTCGGAACCCCGGCATCCAGCCGAAAACCCGCGTTGTCCCGAAGCCCATGGGAGCGGGGCAGCCGCCCGGTGAGCAAGGTCGCGTGGGCGGGCAGCGTGAGCGGCGTGACCGTGTGCGCCTGCCGAAACAGCGCGCCAGAAGCGGCCAGCGCGTCCATCGTGGGCGTGCGGGCGAGCGGATCGCCGTAGGCGCCCACGCGGTCGGCGCGCAGGGTGTCCACGCTGATGAGCAGCACGTCGGGCCGGGCGGGGGCGGCGGGCGCTGGCGGGGCGACCGGGGCCTCGGGGGCGCCGGCGCAGCCGAGGCCGAGCAGGGCCAGGGTGAGGGGGGAGACGGGTTTCACGCCGAGAGCGTAGCACCGGCCCGCGCCGGGCGCCCCCGGGCGGGGCCACCGCGGCAGGGCGACCAGAGGGCGGCGCCCGGCGCGCCGGGCGCCGGTGCCGGCGCGCCGCGCCGGCACGGAGCGGCCCCGCCGCGACCCCGGCGGGGGCCCGGTGCCCGGGCGCCGGGACGGCGCCCGGGCAGCCGCCCGGATGCCCGGTCAGACCTTCGGGGAGGGCGCGGCGGGCGCGTCGTCGAGGAGGCCGTCGAGCTGGACGGGCGGTGTGCCGCAGGCGGGGCACCGGGCCTCGGGGGCGAAGGCGTAGCGGGTGGCGCAACGGGGGCACGCGGCGATGCGGGCGGGGCTGCCGGGGGCGCCGTCCATCCGGGCGCTGGCGGTGGCGAGCACGCTCAGCAGGGCGGGGCCGGTGGCCTCGCCGCCGGGCACGGGGACATGGAGGCTGCGGCCGCGGGCGTGCACGCGGAGGTGCGGGCCTTCGCGGGGGGGAACCGCGCCGCGCTCCGGGGCAGGGGCGAACGCGAGGCCGAGGAGGGAGGCGCGGGGCAGCGCGTCTTCCCAGAGGACGTGCTCGCCGCGGGTGCGGGCGAAGTGCAGGGCGCTGCGGCTGAGGTGGACGCGCAGCGCGGCGGGGCGCGCGCGGGCGTCGTCGAAGAGGGTGCGCAGGGTGTCGCGGCCGGCGGCGGTCCAGCAGAGCGCGGGCGCGAGGAACACCACGCCAAAAGCAGCGAGCCAGGGGGCCGGGCGGCGCTCGGCGAGCGAGACCCGCAGGCCGTCGGGCCCGTCCTCGACCCGGCCGGTGCGGGCGAGGATGCGGTTGCAAGCGGGCAGATCCGGCGTGACCGGCGGCTGCATCCAGGGCTGCCCGCCGTACCAAGCGGCGATGGGCGCGCGGCGCGGGGCGTCCGTCGCCTCCAACACGACGAGGCCGCGGGCGGCAGCGTGCTCGAGGAGGGCGCGCATCCCGGCGTCGGCGGCGTCGGGGCCCGGCGGGGCGAGCACGGCGCGTTGGAGCACGGCGCCGTCGCCCCCGCGGCGTTGCACCTCGACTTCTCGGGACCAGCGCCACGCGCGGGCGAGGAGGTCGCCCAGGCCAGGCAGGGGAACGCCGCCGGCGGCGGCGCCGAGCGCGACCAGCACGGCGAGCACGGGCAGCGCACCGCACCCGAAGACGAGGGCGAGCGTGGCCTCCGCGAGCGCTTCCCAGCGGAAGTGGCGGTGTGCCCGGTGCAGCACGACGAGGCGCGCCACCCCGGCGGCGGGCGCGCCGAGGAGGTCGTCGAGCGCGGGGCCGAGGCCGGCGCTCACCAGCGGGCCTGGTGGTCTTCGCAGAGGCCGAGCGCGCCGGCCACCGCGTGGCTGCGGCCCCCGACGTGCAGCGTGCCGTCAAAGCGACCGTAGAGCTGGTGGAACCACGAGCGGAGGACGCCGAGGTTGGTCGTGTCCGAGCGGCCGCCGAGGGGCTGGAAGTGGAGGTCCACGGAGCCGTCTTCGGTGCGAACGCGCCACGGCTGGTGGGGCCGCGTCGGGTCGTGGGTGAAGCGGGCGGGGCCGAGGCCGCGCGGGCCCTCTCCCGGCAGCCACACGGCGTTTTCGTTCCAGCGCGCGTCGTCGCCGATGAGGTTGTGCGTGAGCTGCACCGCGGGACCGCCGGGCACCGCGAAGGTGGCCCAGCGCCAGTCGGTGCGCCACGGGTAGTCGGCCCGGTGCAGATCGACCACCAGCACGGCGTCGGCGTCGGAGAGGGCCACGCCGTCCACCAGCAGCGTGCCGCGCACGCGCACCGGGCCCTTCACGCTCCCGAGCACGCGGCCCCCGCCGAGCGGGAGCTGCGCGAACAGGAGCGGCGGGCCCGGCACCACCTCCAGGTCCACGGCGATGGAGGGTTGCAGGCCGCCTTCTCCCGAGGCCGTGACGCGGCCGCCGCGCAGGTCCACCGAGACGACGACGCCGCCCCCGCGCCCGGCCACCGGCCCCTCGGCCAGCGTGCCGGCGCCGAGAAACCCGCCGGGCGGGCCCGTCCACGCGTGCTCGGTGCGGCGGCCGGAGCGGAGGTCTGCGTGCTGCACCCACACCGTTTGCAGCAGGCCCACGTCCACCGCGGCGAAGGTGAACACGTGCCCGGGCGTCGTGAGCAGCGCGTGCGCCCACGTCTTGGTGCGGAAGCGCGCCCACGCCCCGCGCGCCGCCGGGAGCGCCATGTCCGCGCTGCACCCGGCGAAGCGCCCCAGCGCAGGACCCGCGGCGGACCAAGCGTGGGCGGGGGCCGGCGCCAGCGGCTGCGTCATGTCGGCTCCTGGGCGGGGGCGCGCGCCCCCGGTCGGGGTGGCCAGCCGCCTCCCGGCCCGATACCGCGGGGCGGGGCCCCCCGCCATGAACCTCCGTTGGACCTGGACGCCGTTCGACGGCTTGACCCGCGAAGACCTCTACGCCGTGCTGCAGCTCCGGCAGGAGGTCTTCATCGTCGAGCAGGCCTGCGCCTACGCCGACGCCGACGGCCTCGATCCGGCGGCCCACCACCTCTGCGGCTGGGCCCCCGACGGCCGCTTGGTCGCCTACCTCCGCGCCTTCGCCCCCGGGCGCCGTGGCCCGGAAGCCAGCCTCGGCCGCGTCATCTCGGCGCCGGCCCTGCGCGGGTCGGGCCTTGGCCGCGCCGTCGTCGCCGAGGGGCTGGCCCGCATGGCCCACACCTACGGGCCCACCGCCATCCGCATCGCCGCCCAGGCCCGGTTGGATGCGTTCTACCGCGGGTTTGGCTTCGTTACCGCCGGCCCCGCGTTCTTGGAGGACGGCATCCCGCACGTCCCCATGGTGCGCCCGGCCCCTCCCTTCGGTGCGGGCGAGGCCGCGGGGCGATGAACATTCGGATGGGGCAGGGGAAACCTTAGGTTTCCCCCGCAACGCCCCCTTCCTTCCCGGCGGGCGGCCCACCCGTCTCGGCGCCGCCGGCCGCCGCCCCGGCCAGCGTGCGGGCGACCAGCTCGCAGAGGCGCTCGGCGGTGAAGGGTTTTTCGAGGATGGCATCGTGCGGCCCGGTGAGGTGGCGGGCGAGGCGAGGCTGGTCCGAGTAGCCGGTGATGAAGAGCACGGGCAGGCCGGGGTGGGCGGCGCGGGCGCGCTGGGCGAGGTCCGGGCCGCTCAAGCCGGGCATGATGACGTCGGTGATGAGCAGCGCGGGGCGCTCCCCGGCGGCGAGCCACTCGACGGCGATGCTGCCGTCGTCGCAGTCCACGACGCGGTGCCCGGCGCGCTCCAGGGCCCGCCGCACGGTGCGCCGCACGGGCTCGTTGTCGTCGACGAGCAGCAGCGGGCCGCGGCCGGGGAGCGCCGGCGCCGGGCTGCGGCCGGGGGGCGCCGGCTCCGGGCCGCGGGGTGGGACCGGCACGGGCGTCGTGGACGCGGTCGCGGGCTCCCACGCCTCGCCGGGCGTGGGGGCGGGCAGGGCCAGCTCCCAGTGCGGCGGCTCGACGCCGGGGCTCGGGCTCTCCAGGCCGAGGCCGGCCTCGCGCACCACCCCGAGCAGCAGGGCGCTGGAGGGGGCGTCGTCCAGCCAGCGCACGGCGGCGATGGCGTCCAGGCCGATGCGCGGGCCGGCGCCGGCCGGCCGGTGAACGCGCAGGCGCAGCTCGCCGCCGTCCCGGATGGTCTCAGCGGCGTGAATGACGAGATGGACCAGGGCTTGCTCGAGGTCTGTCCGGCTCATGCGCGCGGGCGCCGTGCCGGCGGCGTCCACGCGCAGGGCCACGGCCGGGGGCAGCACGTCCGTGAGCAGCGGGGCCATCGCGCGGACCACCGCGGCGGCGTCGAAGGCGGTGGCGCGGCCGTCGGGGCGCCGCCCGAAGGCGAGCAGCTGCCGCACGAGACCGGCCGCCTCATGCACCGACCCTTCGACCTGGGCGGCCACCCGCCCGCCGCCGCCCTGGCCCCACTCGTGCACCTGGACGAGCATGGCCCCGAGGAGGTTGTTCATGCGGTGGGCCACCGCCCCGGCGAGCCGGCCGAGCGCCTCGACGCGCCGGGAGGTCTGGACGGCGTCGCGCATCCGTTGGCGGTCCGCCTCGGCGGCCCGGGCGGTGCGTTGGTCTCGGATGCTGCACAGCAGGCGGGGCGTCCCATCGAAGGTGAGGGACTGCACGTTGACCTCGACCGGGATGCGCCCCCCGTCCACCCGCAGCAGCTCAGCGGCTTGGGGCCCGCTTCCGGCGGCTTCGGCCGCGGTGGCGAGCCCGAGGGACGCGAGGCTGGGCCACTCCTCGGCGGCCAACCCGGCCAGCGCTGCGGCGGCTGGGTTGGCGTCCACCACGCGGCCCGCGAGGTCGGAGACGAGCAGGCCATCGCCGGACAGCTCGAAGACGCTGCGGTACCAGGCCGCGCGGCTCTCGGCGCGCACGTCGGCCCGCAGACGCAGCTCCAGCTCTCGTGCGAAGCGGCGGGCGCGCCCGCGCTCCCGGCGGACGAGGGCCACGGCGGCCGCCACCATCCCCAGGGCGACGAGGAGGCCGCCGCCCACCCAAACGGCCCGGCGCTCGGACCAGCGCGGGCGCACGACGACCGGCAGCTCGGTGACGGGGCCCCGCTTTCCGGCGATGCCGATGGCGCGCAGCTCCAGGACCCAGTCACCGGGAGCGACCAGCGGGATGCTGAGGCGGCCCGGGCGCTCCGGCCCCTGCCAGGTGGCGGACGGGTCGTTTACGGGGGCGCCGCGCGCGCGCAGCCGCCACTCGACGAGGGGCGGGGCGTCCGAGGCGGTGGCCGGCACCGAGAAGAACAGCTCCAGGCGGCGCTCGGCGTCGGGTGGGGCCAAGACGGCGCCCGGATGGTCCACGCCGCCGAAGCGGACACGGTCCACCGACACCCGGGCAGGTGGCGGGGTGGCCCGGGCCGCCTCGCGGTCCACGTGCACGATGCCGGCGACGGTGGCGACGCCGAGGGTGCGGCTGTCCGGGGCGATGAGGGCCGGCTGAACCCACCCGTTGGCCTCGCCGACGTCGTAGTGAACGATGTGGGCGGCCAGCCGGCCGGGGGCGCCGGTGAGGGCCGACTCGGGGATGCTCCAGAGGCCGCGGTTGCCGACGGCCCACAGCACGCCGTCGCCGTCGACCAGCACCCCGGAGAGGAAGCGGTCTGGCAGACCGTCCTCGGTGAAGGGCACCCGCCCGCACCGACGGCCATCCACCCAACCGAGCCCGCTGCCGTAGCTCGCCACCCACACCCGGCCGTCGGCGCCGGCGGCGAGGGCGCGCACGGCGCCGAAGCTGCACCCCGCGGAGGCCGTGAGGACGTCGCGCCGGCCGTCGGCGCCGACCCACTCGATGCCGCGGGGGCCGGCGACGTAGGTGCCCTCCGGGGTGTCGAGCAGGTGGAGGACCGCCCCGGAGGTGGCGGCGGTGAGGACTTGGGTGAAGGGGCCCTCGAGCGGGCCTTCGAGGAGGCGCCCGTCGCCGGTCCCGATCCGCAGGCGCCCCGGCGCCGGGACGTCGATCCAGGTGGGCAGCTCGCGGCTCCGCAGCCCCACCGCGATCGGCGTGAACGGGGCGCCCGGCTCGGGGCCGACCTTGCCGATGACGCCGTTGGCCCCCACATAGAACCCGCCATCGGGCGCGTGGGCGAGGGCCGACGCGAAGGCGATCGGCCGGGTGCCTTGGGCGGTTCGGACCGCGCGCTCGCCCAGGAGGCCCAAGAGCGACCCGCACGCCGCGCCGGCGAGGGGACCCGCTCCCCGCGCCAGCGGCCCGTGGCCGCTCTCGCAGCCGGCCGCCTGGGTGGACAGCACGGACCAGGGCCGCGGCGCGACCCGCACCAGGCCACCCCCGGAGGTGCCGACCCAGAGCACGCCGTTGGCGTCTTCGTGGAGGGAGCGGGGGGAATGGGTGAGCGGGATGCGCGCGACGGCCGGCACGGGGCGGCCGGGGGGCGAGGCCGCGACCGTGTCGGTGGGGCCGAGGTCGATGATGCTGTCGCGGTCTCCCAACCACAGGTGGCCCCGGCGGTCCACCAGGGGAGTGGTGACCTGGAGGGGCCCGGCGAGCGGGGCGGCGATCTCCCGGACCCCCTCGGGCGTGAACGCCAGCAGGAGGCCGGGCACCTGCACCCAGTACCGGCCGGCGGCGTCGAAGACGCCGGCGTAGTGCATGGTCGCGTCGTCGCGCCGCTGCAAGGGGACGGTGTGGAGCGTGGTGCCGGCGGCGTCGATCCAGTGGATGCCGGAGATGCCGATGACGGCCACCGTGCCGTCGGGGGAGCGGTCGACGTCCTGGGATGGCCCGTTGTGGAGCACCTGCCAGCCGCCATCGGGGCGGCGCGCCCACACCCCGGCGGTGGCCGAGATGAGCAGCGTGCCGTCCGGTTCGGCGATGATCGTCTGGACGGTGGCGGTCTTCAGAGGCTCGGGCTGCGAGATGGGGTGCGGATGGTCCCCGCGCTGCTCCCAGACCCCGCCGGCCTCCGTGCCGAAGTAGACGGTGCTCCCGTGGACGGCGACGGCGGTGACGCGCACCGCCTCCGTGGGGGTGGTCTCGTCGGTGCGAAAGGATTGCCCGTCGAAGCGCACGACGCCGGCGAAGGTGCCGAGGTGCAGAAAGCCCTGGTCGTCCGCGGCGATTGAGGTGACGGTGCTCTGTGGCAAGCCGTCCCGCCCGCCCCAGGCGCGCGTGACGAGCGCGCGCGGTGCGGCCGCGGCCAGCCCGGCCAGCGCCGCCCAGAGCAGGGCCACCCGGGCGAGCGGCCCGGCGGGGCGATCAAGCCTCGGCGACAGGCGCATCGGGCCGAAGGGCGCGCAGCTGCGGCTCGGTGACGAGGAAGCGCAGGGTGGCGGAGGTGCCGTCCGGCTGGTGGACCTCGGCGGCGAAGGCCTGGCCGACGAAGCTGCCGAGGGCGGTGGCGCGGCCGGTGGCGCGGACCTCGCCGCGAAGGCCGTCCCAGTCGAAGGAGACGGAGGAGACATCCTCAAAGAAGGCCTGAGCGGCCAGCAGCGCGAGGTCGCGCTTCTGGGCGTCGTCGAGGGGGAGCGGGCACGCGAGAAACACGAGCCCCCAACGCAGGAGGGGAGAGGCCATCGGCGGGGATCTTAACCGATGGGCGCCGGGTGCGGGCCCTTGGCAACTGTATGCACTTAGGGTATGCAAACCGTGTGCAGCGCGGTCCCGCGTGCTCCAGGGGTAGCCATGTCCGTCGCGTCTCGCAAGAAGGCCATCGTCATCGGGTCGGGGTTCGGTGGTCTCTCGATGGCCATCCGCCTCCAGTCCATGGGCTTCGACACCACCGTGGTCGAGCGCCTCGACGCGCCGGGGGGCCGCGCGTACACGCGAAAGGTGGACGGCTACACCTTCGACATGGGCCCCACGGTCATCACCGTGCCGCACTTCATCGAGGAGCTCTTCGCCCTCCGTCGTGACGCCCACGCCCTCGACGCCCCGGACTTCCCGGCCCCCGTCCTGGCCCCGGAGGCGCGGGTGCTGGAGGGCAGCAGCGCCGGGCCCGCCACGCGGGAGTACGTCGACATCATCCCGATCCTGCCGTTCTACCGCATCTACTTCGATGACGGCACCTTCTTCGACTACGACGGGGACCCGGAGCGCACCCGCGCGCAGATCGCGGCCATCCACCCGCCCGACCTCGCCGGCTACGAGCGCTTCCACACCGACGCCGAGGCCATCTTTCGCCGCGGCTTCCTGGAGCTCGGCTACACCTGCTTCCTGTCCGTCGGCCAGATGCTCCGCATCGCCCCCGAGCTCTTCCAGCTCGACGCGGTCCGGACGCTCTTCTCCTTCGCCAGCCGCTACTTCGAGAGCCCCAAGCTCCGCCAGGTGTTCTCCTTCGAGACGCTGCTCGTCGGCGGCAACCCGCTGAAGGTCCCGGCCATCTACGCGATGATCCACTTCGTCGAGAAGACCTGGGGCATCCACTATGTGAAGGGCGGCACCGGCGCCCTCGTGGCCGGCTTCGTGCGCAAGTTCGAGGACCTGGGCGGCGTCATCCGCTACCAGTCGCCGGTGGCAGAGATCCGCATCGACGCCAGCCGCGGCCGCCCGCGGGCCACCGGCGTCCTCCTGGAGGGCGGCGAGGAGCTCGCGGCCGACATCGTCGTCTCCAACGCCGATTACGCGACCACCTACCTCAAGATGGTCCCCGCCCGCCACCGCACCTGGCAGCCCGACTGGCGCGTCAAGGCCGCGCGCTACAGCATGTCGCTGGTCGTCGTGTACTTCGGGTTCAAGGCGCCGTCTCGCCCGATGGATCTTCGCCACCACAACATCATCCTGGGGCCGCGCTACGAGGGTCTGCTGACGGACATCTTCGAGAACAAGGTGCTGGCCGAGGACTTCAGCCAGTACCTCCACATCCCGACGCTGACCGAGCCCTCCCTCGCGCCCCCGGGGCACCACGCGGCCTACACGCTCATCCCGGTCCCCCACAACGGCAGCGGCATCGATTGGTCCAAGACCGGGGAGCCGCTGGTGCGCAAGGTGCTCGCGTTCCTCGAGGAGCGCGGCTACATCCCCGAGCTTTCCGCAAATCTCACGCATTTGTCCTGGATCACCCCGGACTACTTCGAAAAGGACCTCCAGTCCTACTTGGGCAATGCGTTCGGGGTGGAGCCGCGCCTCACGCAGTCGGCCTTCTTCCGGCCGCACAACCGCTCCGAGGACATCGCGGGGCTGTACCTCGTCGGGGCCAGCGCGCAGCCCGGGGCCGGCACGCCCTCCGTGATGATGTCCGCCAAGATGACGGCTCGCTGTGTGCTCGAAGACCACGCCGCGGAGATCGCCGCTTGGCAGGCGGAGGGTCGCGGAGAGCCCGCCGCCGCGCGCTGAGCCGTTCGCGCCGAAGGGCACGGGACCGTCACAGTCGATGGGGGCGGGCACCGGGTCGCGGGGATACGCCCCGCGGTCCCCGAGGTCGCCTTGCCCGCTCCTGTGCCCGCCATGCTCCCCGTCGCCGACGCCGCCGCTTTGGCCGGCGTGCCGAGTTTCTGCGGGTTCATGGAGCGTTGCCTTCACCACCCGGAGACGGGGTACTACGCGTCTGGTCGGGTTCAGTTCGGGTTCGCCGGCGACTTTTGGACGTTCCCCACCCACTTCGCGCCCCACTTCGGCATCATGGTGGCGGAGCGCGTGCGCGCCCTCCTGCGGGCCATGCTCGACGCCGGGCACCTCCCTGCCGAGGGGCCGCTCACCGTGCTGGAGCTGGGCGCCGGCGACGGGGACCTCGCGGCCTCCATGCTCGGTTGGATCGCCTCTCGCGCGGGCGACCCGTCCTGGGCCGGCATCGCGGGGCGGGTTCGGGTGGTCATCGGCGAGCGCAGCGCGGCCTTGCGCACGCGTCAGGCCGAGCGTCTGAAGGACTGGATCGCCGCCGGCTGGGCGGAGGTGCGCGCCGTCGACGCGCGGGATGTGCGCTGGGAGGGCGACTTTCACGGTGTGGTCGTCGCCAACGAGCTGGTGGACGCCTTCGCCGTTGAGCGGGTGCGCTTGCGGCCCGATGGCACCCTCGCGCGGGTGCATGTTGGCGCGCTCCCGGCGGGCGCGGCGGTGGAGGTCGAGGAGGGCGCGGTGCCCGCGGGCACGCTCACCGAGGACGCCCTGTGGGGCGCCGTCGCGCGCGGCGAGGGCCTCGCCTTCTTCGAGCTGGACCTCCCGCTCTCGGCCGGCTGGTGGGAGGGCGGGCGCCTCGGCCCGGTCCCGGCAGGCGTGGCGGAGTGGGAGGCGCGGGTGCGGCCCTTGCTCGACGACCTCGTCGCAGCCGGCGCCACGCCCTGTGCGCTTCACCTCAACCCGGCGGTGCCGGACTTTGTGCAGGGCCTCGGCGCCCTCATCGGCGGCGGGCCCGGGCGCTGCGGCGGGGCCATCCTCATCGACTACGGCGGCACCACGCGCCACCTCCTCGATCCGCGCTCGCGCTCGCCGCACCTGCGGGTCTACGGCCCCGCCCAGGTGGGCGCCCAGATGGAGTCTCCGTACACCGAGCCGGGCGCGCGGGACCTCACCTGCGACGTCGACTTCACCGAGCTGGCGGTGCTCGCTGCGCCCTTCGGGCTGGTGCCGCTCTACTATGGTCCGCAGCGCGCCATCGAGACGCCCGAGCTGCGGCTCACGGCGCCCGAGTGGTGGCCCTCCGTGGAGGCGCCGCGCCGAGAAGAAGTCGGCCAATGCCCGTTCCGCGTCGCTGCCGCAGCGGATGCCGCCCTGCGCTCCTTCCGCAGCGCGCCCGGCTTCATGGTGCTGATGCTCGGCCCCGCCGGCACGGTGCCGCCGCCGCTGAAGCTCGCGTTGGACGTGCACGACCTGCGCACCGTCGCCCCGCTGTCTCCGCGGCGCGTCGCCGCCGCCTTCGCCCACCGGCGGGTGCCGCGCGGGGTGTGGCGCTACCTCATCCCCGGCTGCGAAGTGCACGCCAATCTCTCGGACCAGGGCTATGAAGCCTGGCTTCCCGAGGTTCGTTCCGCCCTTGAGTCCATGGGTGCGCTGGTCCCGCCCGGCGCCCTGGCCCGGAGCCCCGCCCCGTGACCCTGCCTGCTCTCCACGCTTCGTGGCTGTCGTCCGTCCTCGACTCCCTCCCCGGCCCTGAGCCCCGCTCCGGCTGCGGCGCCTGCCCGATGGTGGGCGCGCCCTCCGAGGACACCGTGTTCGCGTTCCCCGCGGACGCCCGCTGCTGCACGACCATCCCCGCCATCCCCAATGTGCTGGTGGGCGCCGCCCTTCGGGACCCGGCGGGCCCGGCGGTGGAGAGCCTGCGCGCCCGCATCTCGGACCCGCGCGCGTGCACGCCGCTCGGCGTCGAGCCGCCGCCCGGCTTGCCGGCCGCCTTTCGCGACCCGCTCACCGGCTATGCCCGCGCACGCGCGCCTCGGTGCCCGCACCAGCAGGCGGATCTGACCTGTGGCATCCACGACACGCGCCCCGCGGCGTGCGCCACGTGGTTCTGCCGGCCGGCCGACGGCCTGGGCGGGCACCGCTTCTGGCGCGCCGCCTTCGCGTTCTTGCATCTCCTCGAAGAGACGGCCGCCCGCACCGTGGCCCTGCGCCTGCTGGACCCCGCGGCGGCCGAGGCGCTGTTCCCGGTGCCGGGGGTTCGTCCTGCGGAGCGTCCGGACGTGTGGGGCCGCTGGGCGGACGACAAAGAGGGCTATTTCCGGGCCTGCGCCGACGAAGCAGACCGCCTGGGTCCCGCGGCGTTGCTCGCGGCGGCCGGCCCCTTGGGGGCCCATCGGGCGGTGCAGCTGCGTGCGGCGGCGGCGTCGCGGGGCGTCTCGCTGCCCGCGCGCATCACCACGGGCGATGTCCGTCGGCGTTCTTTCGGCCCGTCTGACGTCGTCTTTGGCTACAGTCCGCACGATGGCCTGGAGCTTCCCGGCCCGCTGGTCGACGCGATCTCCACGGTCTGCGATGGGCGGCCCACGGCCGACGCCCGCGCGGCCCTCGCCCTCGCCGGTCATGCGGTGGATGATGGGCTTCTGCTCGCGTTGATCGAGCGCGGCGTGCTCGTCGAGGCGCC
>Ga0068872_10002507_pt1 | contig 14381 bp, 11 predicted proteins | sample NOAtaG_7_FD_66441 | JGI IMG/M metagenome (GOLD analysis project Ga0068872, IMG submission 66441) | Freshwater lake microbial communities from Lake Erie, under a cyanobacterial bloom - NOAA_Erie_Diel1S_2200h metaG | ecosystem: Environmental > Aquatic > Freshwater > Lake | place: USA: Ohio, Lake...
CTTCCGGCGGGAGTAGCAAAGAAACCGGCTGTTGTAGTCTCGATTCCATTAATGATGCGCGCACCTTAGCCGTTGACAGGGGATTTCCTCACTACATCCTAGATATCCGAGACGAGTTCGGAACCTTTATCATAGACAATTTTGTGGAGGAATACCTCGCCGGCAGAACACCTAACCCATGTGTTTTGTGTAATACCCATATCAAATGGGAGGCCTTGCTCAAGCGTGCCGACATGCTTGGCTGTAAGTATATTGCCACAGGTCATTACGCACGGATTCGATTTGAAAATGAAAGATATGTCATATCTAGGGGTAGGGACACCAACAAAGATCAGAGCTATGTGCTTTGGGGCTTGAGACAAGAGGTATTGTCGCGTACGCTGCTCCCTCTGGGCTCTTTCACCAAGCCGGAAATAAGAGCCATGGCTGCCGACAGGGGGTATCAGGCACTGGCGAATAAAAGTGAGAGTTATGAAATCTGTTTTGTTCCCGACAACGACTATAGGGGTTTTTTAAAACGAAAAGTCGAGGGCCTAGAGGAAAAAGTTGACGGTGGCAATTTCGTTTTAAAAGATGGCCGTGTTGTGGGTACACATAAGGGCTATCCTTTTTATACCATTGGACAAAGAAAAGGGCTTGAAATCGCCTTGGGTCAACCCATGTTCGTTACGGCCATTATCCCCGAAACGAACACGGTAGTATTGGGAACCAAAGAAGATCTTGATGAACTTTCCATGGAGGTTGTGAACCCTAACTTTATCAAATATGAAGGTCTCACCAAAGACGAAGAATGGTTGGTTCGCGTGCGCTACAAGGATGCAGGAACGATGGCAACCGTGAGCTCTTCCGGAAAAGATGTTCAGGTGGTTTTTCACCAAGCTGTTAGCGGCATAGCTCCCGGACAATCTGCTGTTTTCTACGAAGGCGAAGACCTAGTGGGAGGCGGTTTTATCAGAAGGAAAAAACATGTTCCGATTACATAAATTGCTATTTTCCCGTTTTTGGTTTTTTGTAGCCATTACACTCTCTCTTTTAGGGTGTGTTAAAGATCCCGTTTCTCCCCCGGTGCAGGCCTTGCCGGGCGTTACCTATGCGCCCCTTCATCACAGCAAATATGCTGTTTACAGAATAGACTCTCTGGTAAGAAATGATTTTACAGGAACGATTGACTCCTTTGTTTACTATCTGAAGGAAGTGATGTATCTGGATGAAAATAATCCGGTTTCAGGCACAGCTATGTTTCGTTTGGAGCGATCCTATTCATCCAGGCCCGATTCGTTTCCAAACTCTAGAATTTGGTCTGGTTTTAGAGATGCGAGAGCACTGGTTGTCAATGAAGAAAATATTCCTATAATTAAATTGAATTTTCCGCTTGCTCAAGGAAAAAAATGGGATGGAAACGCCCGCAATACAAAAGGTTCTCAAATTTTTACCTGTCTCAAACTACACGAAAGCTTCCAGTTGAACAAGGTGCGATTCGACTCTACGGCTTGGGTCCTTCAACAGGCAGACTCCAATCTGATAGAATTAAATTATGAACTGGAAATATACAGCACCGCCTGTGGAATAACCAAAAGAGAATTATTGAAACTACAAGACACCAAAACATCACTGGATATTTCTATCCCTTTGCGAACGCGTGCAAACAAAGGATATACACTCACCCAAACCGTCATCAATTTCGGAAAACCATGAAAAATAAAATTTCTTTATTGATTCTCCTTGCGGGATTTCTTTCTCAAAAGCAACAAGCCCAATCGCTGCTTGGCTCCAATTTATATGAGATTGTCTTCACCGATAAAAACAATTCGCCCTATAATGTACAAAACCCTGAGGTTTTTTTGTCTGCAAGGGCCCTTTCACGAAGAACTATTAGAGGAATTCAGCTGAGCGCTCAGGATTTTCCGGTCAACCCCTCTTATGTGCAAGGTGTTGCGCAAACAGGGGCTGTGATCAGGGGAAAAAGCCGGTGGCGAAACAGTGTACTCGTACTGATTACAGATTCTTCCCAACTCAATGGTATTTTGCAGTTGCCTTATGTGAATAACGCGGGGGCGCTTAACCGATTGTCATCGGCTCCTGATACCCTAAAATTCAAGAATGATGATGCCAATGTGGCTTTACTCAATCAAACGAAAAGCATCTCAAACCAGCCTTTCGATTATGGGATTGCTGCTGCACAGATCAATCAGATTGCCGGGGAGGGCTTGCACCAACAGGGCTACCTGGGGCAAGACATGGTGATAGCTGTTTTTGATGCCGGTTTTCCCGGGGTGAATACCCTTCCGATTTTTGACAGCTTGCGCTCCCAAAACCGCCTTTTAGGCACCTGGGATTTTGCCGGCATGAGCAACCAGGTTTTTTCATTTCATCCCCATGGAACAAATACCCTTAGTTGCATGGCAGCCAACTTGCCCGGAGTGATGATTGGCACCGCTCCAAGGGCCTCTTTTTATCTTTACAGAACAGAGGTTGCCGAAACAGAAAATCCGGTAGAAGAATATTATTGGGTAGAAGCGGCAGAGGCAGCAGACAGCGTGGGGGCAGATATCATCTCGTCTTCCCTGGGCTATACCACATACGACCGTAACGAACAAAGTTATTCCACCCAAGACATGAACGGCAGCACAGCAATTTGCACAAATGGTGCAGATATCGCCGTGTCTAAAGGGATGTTGGTGGTAAACTCTGCGGGCAATTCGGGTGCTTCTTCCTGGAGAATCATTTCTGCTCCAGCTGATGGCGACAGTGTGTTTGCAATTGGTGCTGTAAACAGGGAAGGCTTTCGTGCAGGTTTTTCTTCCAAGGGCCCAACCGCCGATTTTCGCATCAAGCCTGATGTATGCGCATTGGGAGAGGGCGCGGCCATTGCGCTGAATGGGGGAGGAACCGGTTATGCCAACGGCACATCATTTTCATGTCCGATTATTGCAGGAATGAGTGCTTGTTTATGGCAGGCTTTACCCGGGCTTCATCCCACTGAGCTAATGACTCGCATCAGGCTAACGGCTTCTCTTGCCAACACTCCTGATACTTATTATGGTTGGGGAATCCCTAATTTTTCACTGGCATTACTGGGTATAAATGAATTATCTAAAAACACCACTCCCGGTAAACCAGTTTTGTTTCCAAACCCGGTTGGTCAAAATGAATTACAGTTTTTATGGCTAAGCCGCGACAGTCAAACCATTCGAATCAGGGTCTTTGATGCCGGCGGAAGAGAGGTCATAAACACGGAGAAATATATACCTGCGGGAAGTTATCAGGCCCACACTGTCGATGGTTTTCCCTCACTTTATCAGGGTGTATATGTTGTTCATCTGCAATCCCGAGGTTATACTTATGTAAGCGGGGTGATCCGATGATGCAAGATCTTTCTTATTTAATAAAACGATAGAAGCATTCATCCGGAGGATGGTATTTGGTTAACTGTATGTGCTGCTCACCATTTCTTTTTGAAATCTCCCCTGGAGAAGTACTTTTCAATGAAACAATAGCACAGGATAAAAAAGTAACGACTTCCCATTTCTCTTATTTTTAATTTGGAAACACCATGCTTTCTGTTGGTCCATGAGTTTGGTAAAACAGTATAGGAATATCCCCTTATAATGGATTTCAGAGGCAGTTCTACGGTGAGATTGAAGTGAGGTGATAAAAAGGGTTTTATGCCTTCAATGGTATGTCGCTTATATAGTTTAAAAGCATTTGTGGTATCGTTGTATTTAATGTTCATCATCAAACGGATAATCTGATTGGCAATTCGGTTGATGATTTTTTTTATGCGAGGATAATCAATCGTTCTCCCACCTTTGATAAATCGACTTCCAAAAACACAATCATAATTGCCTTCCAGCATGGTTTGATAAAATTTAATCAAATCTTCGGGGGCATCGGATAAATCTGCCATCACCACGGCTACGCAATCTCCGGTAAATCGCTCCAGTCCGTAACGAACAGCATATCCGAATCCGTTGGGACCAAGATTGGTCTCAAACTTCAGTGATGGATAGCGCTCAGACAGTTTCTGTAATACAGAAAGGGTGTTGTCTTTTGAGTTGTCATTGACCACAAATATCTCATGAAGAATTTTTTTCTCATCAAGTGCAGCAATCAGTTCAGAAACAGTTTTTTCAATTGATTCCTCTTCATTATAGGCAGGAATAACCACGCTCAACTTCATGCTTTTCTACTAATAAGACCCTCATGAATTTGTTTGAGGATATCATTGATGCCGTATTTGTGATTCCAGTCCGGGTAGTGGTCTTTGAATTTCCTTACATCACTAATCCACCAGATGTGGTCTCCAATTCTATTGTCCTGGGCATAGGTATAATTCATTTTGTTTCCGGTGATGGCCTCACACAAGGTGATAGCCTCTTTCATGGAACAATTGGAAAATCTTCCGCCGCCCGCATTGTATACCTCACCAAGACGAGGCTGCTGATAAAAATGCCAGAACATATTCACCAGGTCGTAGCTATGAATATTATCGCGCACCTGTTTTCCTTTGTATCCAAAAATGGTGTATTGCTCGCCTGTTATTGCGCATTTCATCAGGTATGCCAGAAAGCCATGCAGCTGCGTACCCGAATGATTTGGACCGGTAAGACATCCTCCTCTGAAAATGCCGGATTTCATACCAAAATACCTGCCATATTCCTGCACCAAAACATCTGCCGCTACCTTGGATGCCCCAAAAAGCGAGTGCTTGGTTTGGTCAATACTCATCTTTTCATCAATTCCTTCTTTATAATAGGGATGGGATTCGTCTATTTCCCATCGGTTTTCAAGCTCTATTAGAGGCAAAAAATTGGGCGTATCGCCGTAAACCTTGTTGGTAGAAGTGAAAATAAAAGTGGCATCCGGACAATGTTTTCTTGTCATCTCAAGAAGATTCAGTGTGCCGTTGGCGTTGACTGTAAAATCGGTGATGGGCTCACGGGCAGCCCAATCGTGACTGGGTTGCGCTGCGGTGTGAATAATTAGCTTGATGTCGGTACCGTATTCTGAAAACACTTTTTCCAATGCTTTTTCGTCTCTGATGTCGGCGCTATAGTGCTTGAAGTTGGGAATTCGTTCTGAGAGTTTTTTTGTATTCCATTCGGTGGATGCATTGTCACCGAAAAAGTAGGCCCGCATATTGTTATCAATCCCTATTATCTTATCGAACTTGTCGGAAAAAAACATCACGGATTCGCTTCCAATCAACCCTGATGATCCTGTAATTAGGCAAATATTACTCATATGTTTGGCGTGTTTTTAAGAATTAAAATAATCGCTGCAAATCTCCTCAGACAGGAGAAATAAACAGCTGTATCTGATTGTTCTGATAGCTCTGAGGTGTGTCTCATATGATATGTCCATCATATTTTTTCTTCGATTTCTTTTAATCGTGAAGGATGGTTTTTAATTGTTTTTCATTTTTACCTATCCATGCAAAGATGTCTGCAAATACATCCTCCACCGATTTATGTGGATGCCAACCGGTGCTTTCAGTTAATTTGGAATGATTGGTAATAAACAGCCTGAGATCGGCGGGGCGATTCTCCTGCTCGCGTGAGATGGTGATTTTGTTTCCTGTTATTTTCTCACAAATGGCGGTCATTTCGAGAAGAGAAGCGCTGTTTTGAAGGCCACCACCGGCGTTGTATATCTTGTTTTGAAAACGCCCGATGTCATGTATCTGCATGTCAACAAGGCGAACAAGGTCATCAACATGTAAAATATCGCGTACTTGTTTTCCCGTTCCTCCATAACCAATGTACTTGAGCGGGCTTTTCCAATAATGCCGTGCCATCCAAAGTGTAACAACACCCTGATCGGTTTTTCCCATTTGTCTTGGTCCTGCAATTACGCCAAACCTGGTGATTGCTGCTTCAAGCTTATAAAACTCGGTATATTCCTGAATGAGTAATTCCGATGCTAATTTGGTGGTTCCATAAAATGAGCGTGGGCCCAACAGGCTGAGTTCTTCAGAAATTCCATCTTTGGATATACCCGCTTCTGTTTGTTCAGAAGAAAATGAAAATCGTGTTTCTTCCTCAACGAATCCTGCTTTTTCTATTCTTTCTATGGGATATACCCTGCTTGTTGAAAGAAAAATAAGCTTGGCTTTGTGTTTTAAACAGGCATTGAAACAATGAATGGAGCCACTCAGGTTGTTGTTGATAATATAGGTGGGATTACTGTCTAATCCTGCCATTACTGAAGGTTCTGCTGAGGCTTCAATAAGGACATCAAATCCACCCACCGCATCAATATCCTCAGGGCTTCTAATGTCTCCATGAAAAAAAAGTATGCCTGCCGCTTTAAGCTCAGAAAGATTTAACTCCGAACCTCTTCGCTTGAGGTTGTCGAGTGCTATGATTTGGTATGAAGGATACTTTTGCTTGAGTTGGAGGCAAAGAGCAGAGCCTACAAATCCGGCTCCCCCGGTAATCAAGATTTTCATATAGCGTTAGGCGGTGTGTTGATTGGCAGGATAATTTGCTTGTGCCTGTGGGCTATTAGTGATGCAGGGGTGCTCATGTTCAAGCTTTCTGTGGGGTTGCCCCAAAATGGCTTTGATTGATTTTTCAGGGCATCAAAAGTACAAAGAAGTGGTGGTTCGTCAAGCGACGCCAAAGGTTTAAATCGATTTCACCACACAAACCTGTTCTCATTTTTGGATAAAATGCTCCCTTATGGGCAAGAAATTGAGGACTTCTTAATCGGGATGGCAAGAAGTTCATGCCTAATAATCCTGCAGCGCCTTGGAATAAATACCATAGAGCTTCTCGGAAAATACCTTGGGAGCATGATGCTTATTGATTCGTTCGAGGGCCTTGGTGCCCTTCTGTTCGATCAGCGACCGGTTTTCTGCCATGCTTTTCAAGGCACTGTAAACACCCTCTTCAACCATCTGGGAAATGCTTTCATAACCATGTGTTGAAACGGCTGCGGTGCCATTTGAGTCCTGCGGAATATTGATAACAAAGCCGCAATCATTGTTGTTTATTTCAGGAAAGGCTCTTATGCTGGTAGTGATAACCGGGGTGGCGCAGGCCTGTGCCTCCAGCACCACATAGCCGAATGTTTCCTGGGTGGATGGAATGAGAAGCACATGGTTTTTCTTCATGATCTCAAAGACCTCCGTATTGTCCTTGATCGAAAAATGCCTGCAAAACGGGGATTCCCCCAATATTTTTTTCCACTTTTCTTCATCCTCTTTTGCGGTAAAGGTGATGAGAGAGTCTGCCAAAATTTTAGAAACAATGGTAAATTCTATCCGATAACCTTCTCGGTGGAGCCTCTCCACGGCCCTGAAAACTTCTCTTCCCCCTTTGCTGAAAAAATAATGTCCGACCAATAATACTCTAAAGGTCTCGTCATTGAGATTTTTGTCGAACACATCTACCATGGGTCGCTGTGGTGGCAATACCACCTCCATCTTGTTTTGTATTTCTGAGACAAAATCCGGGTATGAAGATTGAAGAAAATCAAGGTAGAAGCGATGATTGAAATCAGAGAAGGGAATGATTTTTTTACAGGCGCGGCCTGCAATTTTCTCGAGTGCCAGCAGGGTGTGTTTTTTATCTGTTCCGTATCGCGGAAGAAAAGTTTCGAAGCTGCTTACCCAGGGCTTATTGCCCATGTTTACTCCATTAAAAAAATGATAGAGGTCGACTTTGCCAACAGAAAACCGATCATCAAATGTATTGTGATACCAAAGCTTTGTCTGGTAATACATTTTAAAATGCAAGTGGTCCAGAATTTTAAAAATATCTGTAACCCTTTTGTGGGTAAATTCCTGATGGCGGGTACTCAGTATGTTCCTTACTTCGGGATATCCCTGGTGGACAAATCCAATCTTCATGACACTTCTGCTTCGGTAAATGTATGCTACTCCGCAATGTAATGATAATTTTATTTACGGTCAGGAGTTATGAATGTGAAGACATTGCCAAACCCTTTGTCTTATGAATGGATTGCTCTTTGTGGGGTTAAGATTATCCGGGCTTTTTCCATCCTGATATTTCCTGCCAACTGTTTTCGTTTTTTGCTTATCATTGGCATTGATGAAGCATTGTGGACAGGGGTTTTGTACATGATGTTTGCAACAAAAAGTTTATGGGTAATTTTTTTACCGTTGATATTCATACGCATATTTTGCCTGAACACATTCCTGATTTTGGAAGAATGTTTGGCTACGGAGGATTCATAAGGCTCGATCACCTAAGCCGAAAAGAAGGCGCCCCTTGTTGTGCAAATATGATGATTGACGATCGGTTTTTCCGAACTATTGAGGACAATTGCTGGGATCCTGATGTAAGGATTGCTGATTGCATGAGACATCGGGTGAATCTACAGGTCTTATCAACTGTTCCAGTGATGTTTAGTTATTGGGCAAGGCCTGAGGATTGCCTGCAAATATCCCGGTTTTTAAATGACCACATTGCAGGAATTGTGAACAAGTACCCAGGGCGTTTTGAGGGCTTGGGAACATTGCCAATGCAGGCTCCGGCGCTTGCGGTAAAGGAGCTTGAAAGATGTAAAACCATTGGATTGAGGGGCATACAAATCGGCTCTAATATTGAGGGAAAAAATTTAAGCGACCCATCTTTGATGGAAGTATATGCAGCCTGCGAAGAACTAGACTTATGCGTGTTTGTGCATCCCTGGAACATGATGGGGCAGGAGCGGATGCAAAAGTATTGGCTTCCCTGGCTTGTGGGAATGCCTGCCGAAAGCAGCCTGGCTATTTGCTCAATGATTTTCGGCGGGGTTTTTCAAAGGTTTCCGCGCTTGCGTGTAGCTTTTGCACATGGAGGGGGGTCTTTCCCTTTTACTTTGGGAAGGATTCAACATGGTTTTGATTGCAGACCCGACCTAGTCGCCATCGATAACCCTGTGGCGCCAACACAGTATGTAGGAAAATTCTGGCTTGACTCACTTGTGCATGATCCCGCGGCACTTACATATCTGGTTGACCTTTTTGGCGAGTCAAAAATATGCCTCGGAAGCGATTATCCCTTTCCATTGGGTGAAGATAAGCCCGGCGAATTAATTAGGCGCACAGGACTATCTGACGAAGCCAAAGAATGGATGTTGGGGAAATCTGCCCTGCAATGGTTGGGATTGAATTTGCCCACCTGACTTGCACAGGTTGGATAATTAAACTGTTTTTATCCGTGACATTAACTCGTCCCGGTGAGAAGCCCCAATGGGTATAACCGTGTTCTGTTTTTCGATGATTAATTCGTTTCCATTGATGCTGGAAATTTTGTCAATTCTCACGACATATGAACGATGAACACGAATGAATGAAGGAGTGCTGAGTTTGCTTTCAATATCTTTCATGGTTGTGTGAATCACATAATCCTTATTCTCTGTGCAGACCTTGACATAATCTTTAAGAGCTTCTACAAACAATATTTCGCTCGTCTTTACTTTATCAAGACGGGCATGTGATTTCAAAAATAGAACCTCATTTTCATCTTTGTTCTCAATGAGTGAATAGAGCAGGTCTCTTTCTTTTTTTACTGCTAGGTCACTGGAGTGCTTATGAATGGCCATTTCAATCGTTGTATGTAAATCGATTTCTTTAAATGGCTTGATGATATACCCATAAGGCTCTGTTACTTTGGCTTTTGAAAGCGTGCTTTTGTCTGCATAAGCAGTTAAAAAAACAACCGGTATGTCCAAACTTTTCTTGATGATTTCAGCCGTTTCTATTCCCGAAACATCCCCTTTGAGCATAATATCCATCAAGATCAAATCCGGTTTTTTCTCCCTGGCTGCTAAGAGGGCCTGTTCTGAAGTTGAGCAGGTATCTACTACCTGATAGCCTTGTTTCTTTAGACTTTGTTGTATGTCTTTGGCAACGATGCCTTCGTCTTCTACAATCAGAATGTTATAAGTTGACATGTATTCATTTTTTATGGTGATGAAATCTGATGGTGAAAAGGGTTCCTGCATCCTCATTTGGCTGCATGCTTATTTCTCCATCAAGCTGATTGGTAAGTGCCATGATTAGTTGCATTCCCAAGGAATTGGTGTCCTTGTAATTGATGTGTCCGGGAAAGCCTTTACCATTATCGCCCACCTTCAAAGTTATAAATTCTTTTTCCTTGCGAAAAGAAATCTGCAACTTAGGGTTCTCAACCGAAGAGAAGGCATGTTTGAATGCATTGGAAACCATTTCGTTGATGATCAATCCGCAGGGAATCGAATAATCCAAATCGAGCATCAGGTCTTCCAGGTCAAATTCTATTTCGGTTGTTCCTTTCTGAAGCGTAGCGCTTTGTGAAAGGTTGTTTACAAGCATACGAATATATTCTCCCGTGTTAAGGGCCGAAATATCGTTGTGCTGGTATAGATATTCGTGAATGAGAGCCATTGAAGAAATCCGGTTTTGTATTTCCCGAAGAATCTCAATTGCTTTCTCATCATCCATGTATTGCGTTTGAAGATTGAGGATGGAATAAATTACCTGAAGATTGTTTTTCACCCGGTGATGAACTTCTTTGAGAAGAATTTCTTTTTCCAGAAGTGATTTGCGGATATCTTCTTCTATGTTTTTCTTTTCAGTAATGTCGTGAATGATATATGAGATTTCCTCTGTTTTACGACCCGGGATAATAATTGGATCGAGGTATCCATCTACCCATACATGTGTATTGTTCCATAAATGAATTTTGTGTTCGAACCGTTTTTTTCCTCCCTGTAAAGCTTCATTATGCAGGGATAAGAAATACCGCTTCTGACTTTCATCCATCAATTTGGTAAAAACATCTGCCAAGGTTTTGTTTGCAACAGGAAAACTTCCTGTTATCTTTTCAAAAGCATTGGCAAAATTCTGATTAAACGCGGTTATCACCAGGCGGCTGTTAATGGTTACCATTGCCTGGGAGGAACTGTTGAAGATGGCACTCAGTTTTGCTGATTGCTCAGTAAGTTTTTCCTGTGCAATTTTCTTTTCTGTAAAATCATCAAAAAAGACAAGAAAATAATCGGGATTATTTTTGGCATCCAGAACAACCTGCACCGATTCATTTCCGTAGCGTATTTTTCCGGTTGCGGTGATTAAACGAATTTCTCTATTACTCCTTGTTTTAGATAGGTTAAGCAAATCCCGATTTATTTTGATGGTCTCTTCCCTGTCATCGGGATGTGTAAATTCTAGAATATTATTCGACTCTAATTCCGAGATATTATACTCCAATATTTCTGACATTCGCCGGTTAGCCTGAGTTATCTTTCCGAAAACATCTACCGTTAACATCCCCAGATAATCCTGATCAAATACAGCTTTGTATCGCTGTTCGTAAAGAAGCGATTTTTCTTCTGTCAGCTTCTTTTCTGAAATATTTTTAAACAAAGCTAAATACTTGTTTCCATCATCCGGGGTGGAATCGTGAATAAAAAATCCTTCTGCTATCAAAATGCGTCCATTGCTTTTAACGAATGGGATTTCTATTTGGGCAGGTTTAATTTCTGAGGCTGTCGTCTGTTTTTTTTTCTCGTAAAGGTGGTAATAATCAGGGTGTATAAAATCTCTTGTATGTAGGTTATTGATGATGTCTTGAGTGTATCCCAGTTCTTCAAGCCAAGCCCTGTTGGCATAGGTTAATTTTCCGTTGTCATCTGTTACAAAAACAAGGTCGCTTGTATATCTCAGAACTGTATTTAAAAAATCTTCCATCTTGAATCTCCTGTAGGATAATTAGTTTATTTATCGGGTTTTGTGTCGGGAAATGAAATGTTGTTGCCATTGAATTTAACTTCCTGATCATTCTGATATTCTATAGTATATAGCAGGGTTCCGTCTGTATCATATTTCCTCCATTTTCCGTCTTTTTGTCCCATGATAAATTTTCCTTCCTGCATAACCCGTCCATTATCGTAATAAATTGTATGTTTTCCGTTTTCAAGATTCTCTATAAACTCTCCTTTGTATGCTGTTTTTCCGTTGCTGTAAAACCATTTCCATTCTCCGGTTCTTTGGCCTGCTTTATAATTGCCCTCTTGTCTTTCATCACCATCTTCCAGAAACCAAAATCCTTCTTTTTCGCCTTCTACATACATTCCCCTTGTAATAACTTTTCCTGAGTCGGTATACTCTCTCATCTCTCCCTCTGTTAAACCATTGATGAATGATTCTTCCCTGAGTGTATTTCCACTCTCATAATACCATGTCCAGTTAGCTTCGGGTTTTCCGTTTTTATTGTAACTGCCTGTTTGCTCCTTTTTTCCGTTCTGATAAAAAAAATTCCATTTGCCGGTTCTTTTGCCATTCAGGTATGCTCCCTGTGCACGAATTTCGCCTGTGGGATAGAATTCCTTCCACTCACCCTGTTGCCATCCTCTTTCATCCATGAGGCCCTGTGATGTGAGTAAGCCACCCTTGTATATTTTGGCATCAATTGGCTTTCCATTTTCATCAAAAATTTTCGTTATCCCCTCTGCTATTCCTTGTTTATAGGTACCTGATGACTTTATTTTACCATTTTCATAAAACTCATTACGAGTATCGAGCATAATTAATTCAGAGGCATTTTGCTGAAGGTTACCATCTACATATTTAGCGGTTTTTATCAGGTCACCTTTGATGTTATACTCTTTGTAATAACCATCCAAACGATCATTTTCATACCTGCATTCTATTTTCACACTAAGGTTTGGAAAAAATAATTTCCAATTTCCCTGTTTGCGACCTGCAGCGTCTTTCCTATTTATTCGCTCCTCTCGTTGCAAAAATCCATTCTTGTATGTGGTAATGGTTATGATGGTACTATCCGCGGCATACTCATATCCTTTTCCTACTTCTTTGCCTGCAGTAAAGGGAATCGTTTTGTACACAAATCCCTTTTTGTAATTTTTAACGAGTCCTTCTCTTACATCATTCACAAAAGGCTCTTCGGATAAAAGAAATCCTGAATCGGGATCAAATACCTGTTTCAATCCATTTTTCTTTCCTTCTTTGTAATAAAGCGTTTGCTGTAGCTTCCCATTTTTACCGAAAAACTTCCATAAACTGTCTAACTGATAATTTTTTCTGTTTCCTTCTGTTTTTAATGCTCCGTTTTCAAAATAGGTTTTCCAATAGCCATCAGGTTTCCCGTTTTTTAATAATCCTTCTGAAGAAACAGCGCCGGATGGATAATAATACTTTTTATACCCATCCGTAATCGTATCGGTTTGTGCTGAGGAGTATCTGAAGTACAACAAGAGAAATAATATCGACAAAAAAATTCTCATCTTTAATTTAGGCAAGTCCTGCCTCTCTTGATATTTCAATCATTCTAAGAATGGGTTTTTCAGCTTGCTCTCTGGTCTTTTCATCCATCAAAATTTCAGGATTTTCATGAAGCAAACATTGGTATAGTTTTTCGATGGTATTAAGTTTCATATGAGGACAATCATTACAGGCACATGAGTTCATGGGAGGACCGGGAATAAAAGTTTTATGTGGGGATGCCTTTACCATTTGATGAATAATTCCAGACTCTGTTACCACAATAAATTCATCCGCAGAATCTATCATGGTGTAATGAAGAAGGGCAGTAGTACTTCCGATAAAATCAGACAATGAAAGAACTTCAGCGGTACATTCGGGATGACAGATTACTTTTGCTTTTGGATGCTGTATTTTTAACTCAGCTATTTTACGGTACGAAAAAATTTCATGCACCATACAACTTCCATCCCATAAGAGCATATCTCTACCTGTTTTAGATATGATGTAATTTCCTAAATTTTTATCGGGAGCAAAAATTATTTTTTGTTCATGCGGCAAACTGTTTACCACAGCCATTGCATTACTTGAAGTACAGATAATATCGGTCATTGCTTTAATTTCAGCTGTACAATTGATATAAGAAATCACCAAATGATCAGGATGCATTTGTCTGAATTTTTCGAAATCGGATGACTTGCATGAATCAGCTAATGAGCATCCGGCTTTTAGATCGGGTAGAAGTACTTTCTTATTTGGATTGAGAATTTTCGCTGTTTCCGCCATAAAGTGAACTCCTGCAAAAACAATTATATCTGCTTTTGTTTTTGAGGCCTGTACGGAAAGGCCTAAACTATCTCCCAAATAATCTGCTACATCTTGAATATCTTTATCCTGATAATAATGAGCCAAAATTACTGCATTCTTTTTCTTTTTTAGAGTTTCTATTTCTTTGAATATATCTATCATCTTAAATCAATATCTTATTTATTCTTTATTATGTCTGTTAGTATTGTTAATATCTCGATGTATAAACACTAAAAGTATACTTTTTGGTTTGATATGAACATGTTTTCAACATAATTTTCACTTCAAATGTATTGATAATAATGCGTTTTTTAAGATAATTAACAAGCTGTTTATAAAATCACTTCAAGCTTATGTT
>Ga0068872_10002508_pt1 | contig 14379 bp, 10 predicted proteins | sample NOAtaG_7_FD_66441 | JGI IMG/M metagenome (GOLD analysis project Ga0068872, IMG submission 66441) | Freshwater lake microbial communities from Lake Erie, under a cyanobacterial bloom - NOAA_Erie_Diel1S_2200h metaG | ecosystem: Environmental > Aquatic > Freshwater > Lake | place: USA: Ohio, Lake...
GAGGGCTTCTCGTAGTGCGCCCTGCGCTTCACGTCCTTGGTGAGGCCTTCCTTCTCGCAGAGCTTCTTGAATCGACGGAGCATCTGCTCGACGGACTCGCCACTACGGGCCTTGATACGGATTGCCATTGAAAATCGTGTCCTTTGGGGGTGGAAACTGCCGAGTCGCCTATTGGACACGAATCCGCCGACCCGGTCAAGCCACACGGTCGCAAGCCGCTCCGGTCGCGGCCGCCGTGCGCGACGGCCTCCCCCGCCAGCCGCGTATGCTGCATCCACCGTGCCGCTCATTATCGACACCTACAACGCCCTCCACGTGACCGGCGTGCTGCCCGCGGAACTCGCCGTGGGCGAGCCGGAGGGGCTCGCACGGCTCATTGCCGCGAGTCGCTTCGGCTCAGAGGCGGTGTGGCTGATCTGCGACGGCGTGCCGCGAGGTGCGTCGCGCGTCGGGCGCATCGTGATCGAGGGCGCGGGGCCGGGGAAGAGCGCCGACGACCACATCGCTGCGTTTCTCGACCGCTCGAGCGCGCCTCGGCGGCTGACGGTGGTGACGAGCGACCGCGCGATCCAGCGGAAGGCGAGGTCGCGCGGAGCGGACTGCATCAAGAGCGAGGCGTTCCTCGCCATGCTCGCGGAGGACGCGCGGCGCGTGAAGCCGGGGCGCGCGAAGCCGCAGCCGGCAAGTCCGCGGCGGAGCGTGCCGCTCTCCGAGCGCGAGGTGGCCGGCTGGATGACGCTGTTCGAGATCACCGCCGAGCACGCCGCGATTCCCGGGGCCACGGGGTTCGCTCCGAGGGCCTCGACCGAGCGCGATGCCGCGCCGGCGCGGCGCCGCGCCCGCACGGACGACGCAGCGCTCGAGCGCTACCTTGAGGCCACGAAGGACCTCGCCGATCCGCTGGCGATTCTCGACGGCAAGGCCGGCGGACCGTTGCTCGCCGCGCTCGGAGAGATCGACGACGCGGCGCTCGAGCGGCTCATGCAGGCGCACGAGCCGCCGGTCCTGAAGGACGGCGCGCGAATCGGCGGCCGAAAGCGCACGAAGGAATCTCGCCGCGACGGCGGACGAAAGCGAGACACGCCATGAGCACAGGACACGGCCCGACTCCCTCGATCGACTTCGATTCACCGCCAGCGGACCCGGTTCCGCTGTTCGAGCAATGGTTCGCGGAGGCCCAGAGGCTTCCGACGCCGAACCCGAACGCGATGACGCTGGCGACGGTCGACGCCGATGGGGCGCCAAGCGCGCGCATCGTGCTCCTGCGCGGGTTTTCCCGCGAAGGCGCCCGCTTCTTCACAAACCGCAACAGCCGCAAGGGACGCGCGCTTGAGTCGAGCGCGCGGGCCGCGCTCCTCTTCCACTGGGATCTGCTTGATCGCCAGATACGCATCGAGGGCCGCGTGTCGCGTGCAAGCGATGCGGAAAGCGACGAGTACTTCGCGCAGCGGCCGGTCGACAGCCGGGTGAATGCGTGGGCGAGCGACCAGAGCGAGCCGGTCGCGAACCGCGCCGAACTCGAGCGCCGGGCGGCCGAGCTCACGGCGCGTTTCGCAGACCGAGACGTGCCTCGCCCGCCGCACTGGGGTGGCTATCGCGTGAGCCTCGACCGAATCGAGTTCTGGCAAGGCGACAAGTACCGGCTGCACGACCGGATCGTCTACACGCGCGGGGCCGACGGCGGCTTCGCCGTGACGCGATTGTGCCCGTGACTTGAGCGGCGGAGAGCAGCAACTGCATCGGCGCGAGTTCTTAGAAGCCGCAGGAACATCGACACGCCGATCATGACCGAAACAGCGCCGAGGCCGACCCAAAAGGCGCCTCGACCGGAGGTCTCGCTCATGTGAGGCTCCGTCTCACGCCCAAGGGTGTGATCGGAACCAGATTGCGGGGGTGGTGCCGGAGGCGACGCGGCTGGCTGGACGATCGACTCGCCGTCGCCCGTCCCTCGTTCCTCCGATGTCGATGGCAGGGCTTCATCGGCGCTGTCGCCGTCCGGGTCGTCGGGCGAGAGCGCCTCCTCGGCCACTTCAGGACTGACCTCGGCCTGTGGCTCGGGCGCACTTCGGCCGTCAACCGACTTGCGGATGTGATCCCTCCTGCCGGCGAAGTACTCGCCCTCCAGTGGAAGACTGTCGAGTTCGTCGGCGATGCGCCGCGCCTTGCCTACGTCGCCAAATGCGAGCGCGATCATCCCCTGCTCGACGCGGGACCATTGGTAGTTCACATGCTGGCGATACTCATCGGGAAACCACCGCATCTCCGTCTCGGCGACCAATCGAAACACGTCGTCCGCGAAGACGAGCGTTTTTGGGTTACCGGTGACGGAATCTCCGAGTTCCCGAAGGTATGACAGCGCCTCGTGCCCCGGCACGGCGACACCGAGCACTCGCCCGGCCTGCAGAATGTACTCGTCGCCGACGCCATGAATCGCGAATAGATTCTTCAACTGCAGGGCCGCCGCGTAGTGCTGGCGGCCCTCCGACCAGGGATCGAGCATCGCGTACTCGAGAAGATGCGAGGCAGCGAAGCGTGCGCTCTCCGCCGCAGCCGCGTCGCCCGATCGGCCAAGGAGCGCAGCCGCCTCGACGTAATAGCTCGCTCCGCGGATACGCTCGGTCGCAAGAGCAGCGGGATGCTCAAGATGCCCACGCGCCGCGACCCAGCCATCGAGAAGGTCACCTGCCTGCACCAGATAGAGGCCGACCACCGTCGCATCGACCGGCGACTGTCTCCCACTTCCAATGCGCTGCGCTGCCGTCGCAAAGATGTTTGCTCGAATCACCTGACGGCCATCAAAGGTCTTGAGATGCTGGACCCACGGCTCCCGTCCTTGACGCGTCGCTGCCACGAACCCCTGCTCGAAGTCATCCAGGAATTCCAGCGCACGGTGAGGCCCGTCGTCGGTTGAGGATGCGATCCGTACACAGCGCAGGAGCGCCTCCAGCCTCCAGCCGAACTCGCCGGGATTCGCACCGACTCGTTCGTATTCGACCAACGCCTCTTCCGGAGAGCCCATTCGCTCCAAGATCTCACCGATGCGAAGCATCGCGGCGGGAACCTGCGGAGCGGCCGGATCGTCTGATACCGCCAACCGAAGCCGCTCCAGCAAGGCCCCCGCCTCGTTGCGCCATTCTGCGGTGTTCCTCCGGCCAGCGAGGACTCCGTCGGCCTGCTCGAGAACCTGAGACAGCTCAGCGCCGTCCTGGCTGGACGGACTCGCTACGCCCGACGCGGACATCGGAAGAAGCAGCACGGAGAGACTCACGCCGAGTGCGGAGATGAGACTTGAACTCAGCGGCATCGAATCACATCCGCCGGGACCCAAATGTAGAGTCCCCCGTCGTTTTCTTCAATGTCTTGGTAGGGATAGATCGAATGAGTATCAAGGCATCCGGTCGCGGTCACAGGAGGACAAGCCTCGTCCTTGAACTTCTGGAGAATGTGGCGCTTCTCACCGGTAGCGGTGACATCGTACTGCCTGCACGTCAGCGAAATGGAGTTGCCGGGGCCGATCCCGCACGGGTCACCTGGGAGCGGAACAGTCGTCAACGTAAGAACCTCTTCGAACTGAATTGTAAGCGTAACGGGGGTCGGAATCTCGAGCACGTCGCCGCGAACTCTCGTCCTGGCCTTGCACCGCACTTTGTGCTGATATGAAAAGGTCTCCTGTGTATCCACGCAGAGCTCCGTGGCCGTCTTGAGCGTGAGATCCACCAAGCCAACCGGATCGCCGAACTCAATCTCCGCCCCGACTGAAACGCAGACCTTCGTTCCCTTGGTGACCGACACCGCAATCGGACCAGCCTCCTGATCCTGATCGGTTTCGCAGGCGTCGCAAGTGAGCGACTCCTTGACAATTGGCGTGCCAGGTGCTCCTTCCGTCAACGTGTGCGACACATAGCGATTCGAGCACTTGTACGTCGTCGTTGCGCAACTCGGACCCGGCCCAATGAAGTCATTCCCGCATGGACCGGCGGTGCATTGCGCGAGCGCTTGAGCGCCGTCCACACCCAATCCCAGCGCGCCAACGAGTGAAGCGAGCCAAAGTCGCCCGCTCTGCTGCGTTGCGACGCTTTCCAGACCAGCGACAATCCGATGAGAATCTCCCATTGCAGCCACCTCTGCCCTTCAAGAGAGCCATTCGATGCGAAATGAGGAAACGCGGAGTACGTTTCGAAAGAGTACCCCGGGCCGCAGAATCTGCAAGCGCGATCAGCTACAGAAAGGGTGCCCAGCACGTGCCGTCTGGTGCCTGACACCTCCCGGCACGTTCCAGGCACCGTGTCCGCTGACAACTAGCGATATGCTCCAAAGCACACCTCTCCAGTGGACACCGCGATCGCTGGCCAATGCAGCTCCTGGATCTCTTCCTCTTCGAGCGGAACACCGAGCTTTCCGCGCCACAGCGCAGGATTCGCAAGCTCGCCACGAACATCAAAGTTGAGGATCGGCCAGTGCTTTCCGGCAGCTGAGTGAGCAGAAGCACTCGACCACTCCCATGCGGTCGGATCCTCGATGAGCCCGGCATCCACTGGATTTCGCTCGATGTAGCGCAATGCGTTCACCGCATGTCTCGGGCCCATCGCCTGGGCAAAGTAGCGGCCCTCCCAGTTCGTCCCCTTCGTTCCAGTGCGGCGGTTGAGATGCTCGGAAAATTTTCGATGCGTGCGCCCGATGCACTCCATGAGTGAGTTCTGCGCCTCGGGGACCGCGATCACATGGACATGGTTGGACATCAGGCAGAAGCCAGCGATACGCGTTGCCGTGAGCCGACTGAATCGGTAGAGCAAGGCGAGGTAGTAGCGGCGGTCCGTGTCGTCCTCGAACAACTTGTGCTTGTGATTCCCACGATGTGCGATGTGATGCGGAACGCCGAGTTCCGCGTGCCTTCTTGCCCTTCCCATATCTCGCTCCTTTCTGCAGCGTGTCGACATCGCGCGCCTGAATCGCTCATTCGAGACCCGCTCGGAGAGCACTTGGCGTGTCGACCTATCGACGACGAAGGTAATGCGCCAACGGTCGATCCCCGGAGTGTTCGGATGTTTTTCAGGAGGAAACTTCGGTGCCCGGCATGTGCCGTCTGGTGCCTGGCACCTCCCGGCACGTGCCGGGCACCGTTTCCGAGTCACGCCCGCCACACATCGAAGCGCACCGTCGTGCCCTCGATCGACCAGTCGGGCTTCGCGAGTTCGGGCGCGTCGTCGCCGCGCTTCAGCACCACGCGCTGGCGGGCGCACGCGCGCGCGGCGGCGAGCAAGTCGGCCGCGTCAAGGTCGGCTCCCACCGCTTCGCGCAGCGCCACCATCTCCTTGCGGGGCAGCGCGCTCTTCTTCTTCTTCGGCGGAAACATCGGGTCGATCACCACGGCATCGGGCGCATCCGCCGTGCCGGCGCGCGCCGACAGCCACTCGCGCGCATCGGCCTGCACCACCTTGAGCCGGCCTCCGAGCAGCTCCGCGAGGCGCGGATCGCGCTCCGCGCGCTCGAGCCCATCCTTCGCAAGCAGATACACCAGCGCCGAACGCTCAAGCGCCGTCACTTCGTAGCCCGCCGCCGCAAGCAGGAACGCGTCGCCCAGGAAGCCGGCGGTCGCGTCGACCACCGTCCGCGCGTCGCCCACCGCCTTCACGATCGGCATCGCCCGCGCCTCCGCGCGGCCGCCCTTCAGCGACATCGCGCCGAGCTCGCAGCGAACGCCCCTGCCCTCGCGCTCGCCCTCGCGCCGCAGCTCGACGAACGACGACAGATCACCCTCCGCGCCCACGCGCGCGACGACGAACCGGGCTGCGGGCGCATCGCCCTCCACGCGCCAGGCCCCCTCCATGCGTCAGACCCCCGAAAGTCCGTGCTCGAGGTCCTTCCAGAGATCCTCGACATGCTCGATGCCCACCGAGAGCCGCACCAGCGAATCGCTGATCCCGAGCTCGGCGCGCATCGCCTCGGGGACGCTCGCATGCGTCATGATCGCCGGGTGCTCGATCAGGCTCTCGACCCCGCCGAGGCTCTCGGCCAGCGCGAAGAGATGCACGTTCTCGAGGAAGCGCCGGCTTTCGCCGAGGCCGCCCTTCAGGAAGATCGTGATCATGCCGCCGAACGCGGGCTTCCCGTCGAAGCGCATCTGCTTCGCGGCGAGCGCATGCTGCGGATGGCTCGCGAGGCCGGGGTAGACGACCTTCGCCACCTTCGCGTGCTTCTCGAGCCGCTGCGCGATCTCCATCGCGCTGGCGCAGTGGCGCTCGAGGCGCACGTGCAGCGTCTTCAGGCCGCGCAGGCCGAGGTACGCGTCGAACGGCCCCATGACGCTGCCGATCGCGTTCTGCATGAAGCGCAGCTTCTCGGCGATCTCCTTCGACCCCGTGATCAGCGCGCCGCCGACGGTGTCGGAGTGCCCGCCCACGTACTTCGTGGTCGAGTGCATCACGATGTCGGCGCCAAGCTCGATCGGCCGCGTGAGCATGGGCGTTGCGAAGGTGTTGTCGACCACCGAGACCGCACCGGCCTTGCGCGCCAGCGCGCAGACGGCCGCGATGTCGACGAGCTTCAGCGTCGGGTTCGTCGGCGTCTCGAGCCACACCATCCTCGGCTTGTGCTCGCGGATCGCCGCCTCCGCCTTCGACAGGTCGCTGAGGTCGACGTGCACGACCTTGTAGCCGGCGCTGCGCTTGCGCACGCGGTTCAGCAGGCGGTTCGTGCCGCCGTAGACATCGTCCATGCACACGATGGTGTCGCCCGCGTCCATCAGCTCGAGCGCGGTCGCGATCGCGGCCAGCCCCGACGCGAACGCGAAGCCGCCGCACGTGCGCTCATCGGACTCGGAGAGCCCGGATCGCTCGAGCGACGCGATGCAGCGCTCGAAGGCGAAGCGGGTCTCGTTGTGGCTGCGCGAATACTCGAAGCCCTTGTGGACGCCGGGAGATTCCTGGATGAACGTCGAGCTCGTGTAGATCGGCGGCATGACGGCGCCGGTGGTCGGATCGGCGTGCTGGCCGCCGTGGATGCAGTCGGTCGCGAGATGCGCGGGTGTGTGTGCCATGGGCGTTGCCTTCGGGTCGCGCGTTCAGAGCTGCTTGCGCAGGTAGTTGATGAGGTCGATCTTGGTGATGAGGCCGTAGAAGTGCTTCTCGTCGGCGACGATCGCGACGCGGTCGGCCCGGAAGATGGGAAGCAGGTCGTTCACGCTCGCGGTCGGACGCACCGTCTCGATGCGGCTCGTCATGTAGTCGCGCACCGGGTGCTTCGCGTAGTCGCGGTCGCGCACGAGCGCCAGGAGCACGTCGCTCTCGTCGAGGATGCCGACGACCTTGTCCTTCTCGTCGAGCACCGCCATCTGCGAGATCGAATACATGCGCATGCGCTTGATCGCCTGCACGACAGGCAGATCCGGCGTCAGGCAGAAGTCCTCGCGCTCGAGGTGCCGCCGCGCGACGAGGTCGCGCAGGTCGCCGTAGGTCGGCCGCTCGATGAAGCCGTTGTCGACCATCCAGAAGTCGTTGAACATCTTCGAGAGGTACTTGGCGCCGTTGTCGCAGATGAGCGTGACGACGCGCTTCGGCTCCTTCTGCTCGCGGCAATAGCGCAGCGCGGCGGCGAAGAGCGTGCCGACCGACGATCCGGCGAGCACGCCTTCCTTCTTCAGGAGTTCGCGCGCCGTGTGGAACGCCTCGCCGTCGGAGATCGCGTAGGCCTTGGAGACGAGCTCGAGGTGGCAGATCGACGGGATGAAGTCCTCGCCGATCCCCTCGACGAGCCACGAGCCCGGATCGACCTTCCTGCCCTCGTTGACGAGCGGCGCGAGGATCGATCCGACCGGATCGGCCAGCACCATCTCGCACTTCGGATTGCGCTCCTTGAGGTACTTGCCGACGCCGCTCACGGTGCCGCCCGAGCCGATGCCCGCCACGAAGGCGTCGATCCTGCCCTCCATCTGCTCCCAGATCTCGGGGCCGGTGGTCTCGTAGTGGGCGCGCGGGTTCGCCTCGTTGGTGAACTGGCTCGCGTAGAACGCGTCGGGGTCGTCCTTCGCGATCTTCTCGGCGACGTCCTGGTAGTACTCGGGATGGCCCTTCGCGACGTCGGAGCGCGTGAGCACCACCTCGGCGCCCATCGCGCGCAGGTGCGAGATCTTCTCGTCGCTCATCTTGTCGGGAACGACCACCGTGAGGCGGTAGCCCTTCTGCCCCGCGACCAGCGCGAGCGCGAGTCCCGTGTTTCCCGCGGTCGCCTCGACGATGCGGCCGCCCTTCTTCAGCTTGCCCGACTTCTCCGCGTCCTCGATCATGGTGACCGCGATGCGATCCTTGATCGAGTTGCCCGGATTCATCGACTCCATCTTGACGAAGAGCCGGCACGGGCCGGTGTCGATGCGGGTGATCTCGAGCATCGGGGTGTTCCCGATCATCTCGAGGATGTTGTGGTAGACGGGGGCCATGGCGCGGACGCGGGACATGGCCGGAGTGTACAGAGGCGACCCACGGGCGCGAATGCCGTGGTTCCCGGTCGCAACGGGGCGCCGCGCGCCTCGGTCCGTTCGTCACGCGCCTCGCGGCGCACTCGGCCGAACCACCGGATCCGGCGAATCGCGCCAACCGCCCTCCCGCCACCACGTCCGGGCGGGGTCGACCTTCCAGAGCGCGCGCGGATCGGCGAGATCGATCTCGAGCAGCGGCTCGTCGCCATGGAGCGCGACGTCGAGCGAGACCGGCCGCAGTTCGCCGCGGCGCAACGCAAGCTCGAGCTCGAGCTGCCGGCGCACCATCTCCGAATCGAACGGCAGCGCGCCGCTCGTGCGCATCGCCTCGCACTCCCTGCGATAGCCCTCGGCGCCGCCGGGGAGCCGCGGACCGATCGCTTCGAGAAGCGCCTCGGCGCCGCCTTGACGGAGCGCCGTCAGCGCACGTCGGCCGTCGCCCCGGCGGTAGAAGCTGAAGCTGCGCGAAAGCGCCTCGATCTGCACGGGATCGACCGCGGCGGCGACGCGCGACGCGCCTCGCCCGCCGACGAGTTCCGCGGCCGCGAGCGCGCGCTCGCGCTCGCCGATGCCGGTCGCGAGCGATGCGATCGCGAGCATCGCGCTCCGCCCAAGCCGCGCCGTGTCGAGCGCGCCCGCAAGCCCGAACAACTCGCGCGCGAGCACGCGCTCCTCGTCGGTCTTCGCGGCGTCGGCAACCTCCTCGCCGAGCTCGAGGTAGTCGAGCGGGCGCAGCGGATCGAGCTGCGCAAGCCGCGCACCCCACGTCGCCTCGACGTCCGCGCGCGCCTGCGCCGGCGAGGAAGCCTCCGCGGTCGCGGCGGCGTGGGCCGGTCCGGCCTCGGACGCAGCGAGTCCGACGCCCGCGAGCAGCGTGCAGGCGAGCGCGAGCGTGCGCGCGCGCCAGACGCATGCGCGCGCCGCGCGCACGCCCTCGGGAAGCGTGCCGGTCGATCGACGGTCCATCATTGCGCGTCCCTCGCATTCGCCTCGGGAGCGAGGCCCTCGCCCATGATCGCGACCAGCGCCTCGAGGTCGCCCGCCACCTGGTCGAGCGCGCTCGCAGCGGCGGCGCGGGCGCGACCAGCGCGCGTCAAGAGCTCGACGAGCTTCGGCTCGAGGTTCGGCTGACGGGCCACGCGGATCATCGCGGCGTACTGCAGGATCGCCGGAGTCTCGGCCGCCATGCGCTGGGTCGTGCCATTCGCAAGCGAGCGTCGCGCGGAGCGCTGGCGCTCGATCTCGTCGATCGACGCCGGGAACGGATTCGAGAGGAACTGCCCCTGTGCCGCGGCACGCATCGCGTCGACAAGCGCGGCCAGCGCGCGGTCGGGCTGCGAGAACGCGGCGGACGAGGTCGGGTCGAACATCGTCGACAGTTCGCCCGCGATGGCCGCGAGCTCCGCCGAAGCGGCGTCCAGCGCGTGCGCGCGACTGTCTTCGAGCAGGAAGAGCCGCGCCACCAGCCGCGTGCGCGCCTCGGCCTTCCAGTCGGTTCCCGCGACGCCGACGCCGACGAGGTGCGAGATGAAGTCGCGCGCGTCGTTCGGCATGCCGCCCTCCGGCAGGAGATCGAGCACCGTGCGCAGGACGACCGGGCCATCCGAGTAGCGGTCGATCACCACGGTCGCGGCCGCGGCCCGCACCTCCGCGTTCAATCCGCGAAGCGCCTCGAACACGATGGCGCGCGCATCGAGCGGCCCGAGATCGCCCGCCGCAGGACGCGTGCCGAGCGCGCGGATGACGTTCATGCGCTGGTTCGCCTCGCGGCCCGCAGCCTGCAGCGCCTCCGCGAACTCGCCGTCGACGACGCCGGCGGCGGGCAGTCCGGCGCGCTGACCGGAGGGCGAGGCGTTCCACTCGCGCTCGTCGCGCTTGATGAGGCCCTCGGTCGCCGTCGCCGATGCGCGCGCTCCCTTCTGGTCAAGCGTCTCGTGCGCGCGCGCCGTGCGCGCCACCGCCAGCATGACGGCGGCGCGGCGCATGGCGTCGGCGGCGTCGCTGCGCGGCAGGTTCCCTGCGTTCGTCGCCAGTTCCGTCCATGCCTCGTACTCCCGCGCCGCGATCGCGGTCGCCTCGCCCACGGCCGACTCCTCCGGCGTCGGATACGCCTTCACGAGGCGATCGGCGATGCGCGCGCGCTCGGCGGTGTCCGCGTTGGTCGAGAGGACGAGATCGGGCCCGTACCAGGCGATGCCGAGGTCCTGGTCGAGGAGGCTGGTGAACGCCCACAGCCGCGCGGGCGGAATGTTCGCGTTGAGGATCCAGTCGGCGAGCGCGTCGCGCACGACGGCCGGGCTCTCGCCGCGTCCGCTGAAGTCGAGCGCGTGGATCGCGACCGCGAGGAAGTCGACGAGCGGGCCCGGCTTGTCGAGCGCGCCGGGCGCGCGCAGCGCGGCGTCGATCGCGGCCAGCGCCGCCTTGTTGCGCAGCGCCGGCGACGTGGCGGCGACGTCCACCGCCTGCCACCATCGCGACGCCGCCTCGAGGTCCTGCGTTCCGAGGGCAAGGCCCTCCGCGAGCCCGCGCGCCGAGCGCGCGAGGCTCGAGGCGGCCGCGACGCCGAATGGATCGACCACGGTTCCGCGCGGAATCGCGACGTCCCGACGCCGCATCTCCTCGCGCGCGGCGGCCGCGACGCCGGGCGACTGGGTCGCGTCGAGCGCGATCGTCGCGAGCACGCCCGCACCGAACGCCTCGCGCCACGCCGTCTTCCACGGCGGCACGCTTCCCGCCGCCGGCTCCACGCCGCCGGGGATCGACTCCATCGCGAGCCGCAACGCCTCCGCCGAGCGAAGCCCGCGCACGGCCGCCTCGAGCGCGCGCGAAGTCTCGACCCGGTAGTTCCCCGAGAACGGCCACGCGTCGCCCGCCGCAAGGAGCGCGGCGCGCAGCGGTGCGAGCGCCGCGGCATCGGGCACCGAGTCGGTGCCCACGGTGCGGCCGAACTCCTCGACCCCCGCGACCCAGCTCGCGCCTGCGCCACCGGCGTCGAGAAGTTCGCGCGGCGGAGGCATCACGAGAAATCCCGGCGGTCGCGGATACTTCGCCGGCGCCGCGAGTGGCGGCGGCGGCTCGATCGGCTCTCCATTCGCGTCGCGCTCGCCCTCGCGCTGGCCCTGCGGCTGCACCGGAACCTTCGCGACCACCGTCGCTTCGCCGACTGCGGGGGCATCGCTCGCGCGGTCGCCCGTCCCGAAGAAGACCCAGGCAAGCACGCCAACCCATGAGAGCGCGAACAGCGTGAAGATCGCCGTGAGCCGATACTGCGAGCCGGGCGTGACGGCGGCGACCTCGGCGCGCACGACGTCGTTGATGCGCGACAGCGCGCGCTCGACGGCGCCCTCGAGGCGCGATGCCCGGTCGTTGGCGGCGAACGTGCGCGGGTCGAGATAGGTCGAGCGCGCGCTGCTTCCGACCTGCCCCATCGCGCCGCGCAGGCCCTCGCCCTCGGCGAGGAAACGCGTCAGGCCGAGCACGACCGTGTTGAGCTGCGGCATCGTGACGCCAAGATCCTCGGCGACCACCGCGAGCCGCTTCGCACTTCGCGCGTTCCATCCTCCGCTGACGACGAGCACCGCAAGAACAAGCCGGTCGAAGTCGGTGAGGTCCGCGGCGGAGAGTCCGGTCGAGCGCCGGATGGCCTCGGGCGGCACCACGCGCGCGTTTTCGGCGGCGCGGCGGTTCGCAAGTTCGGCCACGCGGCCCGCGCGGCGCGCGGCGGCCGGATGCAGCGGGCCACGGCCCTCGGCCATCAGCGCGGCCTGCAGCTTGTCGGCGGCATCCTCGAGATGCTGCGCAAGTCGCGCCGCGCCGGCGGTCCCGGCAAGCGCATGCCCCTTGATCTGCTGCAGTCGCTCGCCCAGCGCGGCCTCGATCTGCCCGCTTCGGAGCGGTTCGCCCGGGGGCAACCCCAGCAGCGCCCGCTCGTCGGGAGAGGCCGGCAGCCCGAGGATCCTCTCGCCGAAGGCCTCCTCCTGGCGCAGCGCGTCGTCGGGAGTGCCGCTCACGCGCCACCTCCCGCCGGTGCGTCGGTCGTCGGCGGTGCGGCCGGCTCTGGCGGAAGCTCGCGTTCGATCGCGAGCAGCCGGTCGCGGACCGCAGGCGGCCCGAGGTCCGGGTAGAGCGCGCGGTATTGCGAAAGCACGGCGCGCGCGCGCGCAGGGTCGAGGCGCGCGAGCACGCGGATCTGATCGACCTTCGCCTCGAACCACGCGTTCGTGCGCGGCGTGAGCCCGCCGGCAAGCGCCCGCAAGGCCTCGGCGGCGCGGTCGAGTTCACCCGCTGCCTCGGCGCAGACCGCCGTCGCGCGCAGGAGCGACGCATCGCGCGGAGAGATCGCACGCAGCGCCTCGGCGATGCGCAGTCCGGCGACGCCCTGGTCCTTGTCGCTCGACACGCGCAGCAACTCGACGCGCGCGTCGAGTCCGATGCGCGCAAGTCCGCGGGTCGACTGCAGCACGCCGGGCTCGCCCTCGGCCTTCGCTCCGATCGCCGCGTCGACGCCACCGGCGCGCGCGATGATCGCATCGACCGCACGCACGATCGTCGCCACGTAGCCGCCGCGCTCGGGCGCGTCTTCCTTCGCGGCCCGGCGCCGCTCCTCCGCGCCGCGCACGGCAAGACGCAGGCCCGCCTCGGCCCAGAGATCGGTGGCTTCCGGCGATTCGAACGGCGCAAGGGCCGTCTCGACGTCGGCCCAGCGATCGCTGTACATCGCCAGCTGGAGGCGTCGGTACGCGAGTTCCTCCTCGGCCTCGCGGCGATCGAACGTTCCCGCCGCCGCGGCGCGATCAAGCGACTCGAGCAGGCGCGCCGCCACCGCGACCTCGCGCATCTCGGGCGAGAGCGTCACCTCGAGCGCCTGCCGCGCGATCGACGCGCTCGATGCCGGCAATCCGTTCGCCTCGTCCGCCGGGAGCTCGGCCAGCACCGCGAGGTAGCGGCGCCCCGTCTCGACCCGCGGCTCGGTTCCCGCGCGGAACATGCGGTAGAGCGCCGCAGCAGCCTGACGGCGCGACGCGAGCCACTGCGGGCTCTCGCGATCGATCGCAAGCAGCGCGTCGACGTCGGTCGCCTCCGGCGCCGGACGCGCGGCGACCATGCGCACGAGAAGTTCAGGCACGTATTCGCTCGAAGGGAAGCGCGCGACGAACGCCTCGATCCGCGCGATGATCTGCGCATCGAGCTTCGAGCGCTCCTCGGAGTCCCGCGTCGCAGCCCGCGCTTCGTCGACGCACGCGATCGCCATGCGCGCCGACTCCTCCGCGCGCCCGCCGACGGCGACTTTCGCGACGGCCTCGAAGAGGTCGGCGGCGGCGGTCAGGTCCCCCGCCGCGCGCAGGCTCCACGCCTGCATCCAGCGGCACGCGCTCGCGGCCTCCGAGAACGACTCGACGTCGGCAGCCGCCAGCGCGCCGCCCAGCGCGTCGGCCGCGCGTCGGGCCGCATCGACCACTTCCGGCGCGGCCAGCCGCTCCGGGTCGCCCTGCGCGCCCTCGATGCGCTGCTGCGACTCGTCGTAGAGCCGGACCGCGCGGATGTAGCGCGGCACGAAGCCCTCCGCGTCCTCGCCGAGGATCATGTCGCCGTAGCGCGCCACCAGCGCGCGCACCGCGCCGAGGTCGCGCGCGGCGGCCAGCTGCGCCAGCGCCTCGCGCAACAGCGCCCGGCCTTCCACGTCGCTGCCGCCGTCCTCGATCGAGCGCGCGGCCGCCACCCGCGCCCAGTTCGCGATGTCGTCGCGGCCGACGAGCGCCGCGAAGGCCGCGCGCGCGTCCTTGAACGAAAGCGCGTCGAGCGCGGCGACCATGCGCCAGCCGGCGATGTTGTCGCGCACCGCCGGGAACGTGTTGCGCGTCTCGAGCAGCGCAAGCCATCGCGCCGATTCCGCGAAGCCGCCGGTCCGC
>Ga0068872_10002510_pt1 | contig 14373 bp, 12 predicted proteins | sample NOAtaG_7_FD_66441 | JGI IMG/M metagenome (GOLD analysis project Ga0068872, IMG submission 66441) | Freshwater lake microbial communities from Lake Erie, under a cyanobacterial bloom - NOAA_Erie_Diel1S_2200h metaG | ecosystem: Environmental > Aquatic > Freshwater > Lake | place: USA: Ohio, Lake...
TCCTGCTCGTCTCCTGCGGTCAACCCGCCGAAGACGAGACGGTCGACGGATACACCCTCCTCTCGCCGCGCCGCCAGCTCATCCGCCTGTCGGTGGACTTGCGCGGCGTTCATCCCTCCGAGGCCGAGCTTCAGGCCATCGAGGCGGATCCCGCCCTGTACGGCGACTTCGTCGATCGCTTCCTGGACGACCCCCGCTTCCTGGACCGCATCGAGGAGGTCTGGAACACCCGCCTCCTCACCGGCACGGGCGAGACCTACGGGTACGCGCACCCGCAAGCCTCTGGGGCCGAGGTCGCCCATGCCATCGGTGGCGAGTCCCTGCAGCTCGTCCGGCGCATCGTCGACCAAGACCTCCCCTGGACGGAGATCGTCCTCGCGGACTACACCGTCGCCACGCCGCTGCTGGCCTCGCTTTTCGCGCTGGAGCGGCAGCCGGGCGAGGGCTGGCAGCCCGCCGTCTACACCGACGGCCGCGAGCACGCGGGCATCCTCACCATGAGCAGCACCTGGCTGCGCTACCCGTCGATGGGCGGCAACGCCAACCGCCACCGCGCCAACGCGGTGTCGAAGATGCTCCTCTGCGACGACTACCTCTCCCGGCCCATCGTGCTCAACCGCGCCGCGGTGGACCAGCTGACGGTCGACCCGGAGACCGCCATCTCCACCAACGTGGCCTGCCAGTCCTGCCACTCCACGCTGGATCCCCTCTCCGCGCACTTCTTCGGCTTCTTCTACCCGGAGGACGACGACGGCGACGCCGTCACCTACCGCCCGGAAAACGAGAAGGCCTGGATGGAGTACGCAGACCAGCCGCCCGGCTACTACGGCGTTCCCACGGCCAGCATCCGCGAGCTGGGCCAGCGCATCTCCGAAGACAGCCGCTTCGTGGATTGCGCGGTGCGCACGGCCTTCGAGGGCCTCACCCAGCACCCGCTTCACCCGGATGACTGGACCACCTTCCAGGCCCACCGCAGCGCCTTCACGGGCGAGGGCCTGCGCGTCAAGCCGCTGGTCCGCAGCATCGTCTCCTCGCCGGCCTACCGCGCCGTCGCCGCCGAAGATCCGGCGGTGGCCGAGCGCCTCGCCGGCGTCAAGATGGTCTCGCCGCGCCAGCTGCAAACCATCGTCGAGGGCGTCACCGGCTACAAGTGGACCTTCGCCGGCACCGACGCGCTGACGGACAACAGCCGCGGCCTGCCCGTGCTGCTGGGCGGCATCGACGGCGACACCGTCACCACGCCTTCGTGGGAGCCCTCGGTCGGCGCGGTCTTCGTGCAGGAGCGCCTCGCGTGGTCTGCCGCCTGGGACGTGGTCTCCCACGACCTCGCGGCCGGCCGCACGGGCGAGGCCCGCATGCTGCGCTTCGTCACCCGCGCGCACACCCCCGAGGCGGACGCCGCGCTCTTCGACGCGCAGATCCGCGACCTCTACCTCCAGGTCACGGGCTTGCCGCTCGCCGACACCGCCACCGAGCCCGCCGCCTTGGCCACGCTCTGGCGGCAGGTGCACTCGGTCGAAGGCACCCCCGAGGCGGCGTGGGCCGGCGTGCTCACCGCCATCCTGCGCGACCCGCTCGTCCTCACCTACTGATCAGGCCGGAGCAACCCCCATGACGTCTCCGTTCTCCCGCCGCCGCCTGCTCACCCACGGCAGCGCCGCCGCCGCCCTCGCCAGCCTCGGCTGGGCGCCGCGCATGGCCCACGCCGCCCGCGGCGAGCGCAAGTTCCTCTTCTTCTTCGCGGGCGGCGCCTGGGACAGCACCGCCGTCTTCGACCCGCACCACGGCTCGTCGCGCGTCGACATGGCGATGGACAGCGTCACCCGCGAGCTCGGGCGGCTCCGCTACACCGGCGGCCCGGACTTGCTCTCGACCGAGCGCTTCTTCCGCCGCTGGGGCAACCGCGCCTGCATCGTCAACGGCATGGACGCCCACACCGTCGGCCACGACAGCGGCACCATGATGACGCTGACGGGCACCTCCGCCTCCTCCTACCCCGACTGGCCGACCATCATCGCCGCCAGCTCGGTGGCCGATTACCCGCTCCCGCACATGGTCTTCAGCGGCCCGTCCTTCGGCGGCACCCTCGCGGGCCACGTCGTGCGCGCCGGCGGCGGCACCTTGCTGGATCTCATCGACGGCAGCATCGTGGGCGCGACCGACCGCCCGGCCCCCGCGCCGCAGACCCCCACCGATCAGATCATCGACGCCTTCGTCCACGGTCGCAGCAGCCGCTTCATCGCGCCGCACCTCGCCAAGCCGGGCCTCGCGCGCGAGCGCACGGCCTCGCTCATCGACAACCTGGAGCGCGGCATGGAGATCGAGGGCCGCCGCTTCGAGGCCGGCCTGGACAGCCTGGGCAACAACATCCTCGACCAAGCCATCAAGGCCACCGAGCTGATGCGCCTCGGGCTGTCGCGCTCCGCCATGATCGGCATCCCCGGCGGCTGGGACAGCCACGGCGACAACGACGTGCAGGCGCCGCAGTTCGACTCGTTCTTCCTGGCTCTCGACGCCCTGATGGACCACCTCTCCACCACGCCGGGCAACTCCACGCCCTGGCTCATCGACGAGGTCGTCATCGTCGCGCTGTCGGAGTTCGCGCGCACGCCCCTGCTCAACGGGTCGGGCGGCAAGGACCACTGGCCCTACACCTCGGGGCTGGTCGTTGGCTCGGGCGTGCGTGGCGGGCGCGTCGTTGGCCGCACCGATGATGGCCTCATCGGCATGAAGGTCAACTTCGCCACCGGCGAGCAGGCCGACACCGGCGACATCCTCGGCACCGAGAACCTGGGCGTCGCCCTGCTCAAGCTCGCCGGGGTGGACCCGGAGAAGCACCTCCCCGGCGTGCAGTCCTTCGACGCCATCCTCCGCGAGGCCTGATGCCCCGCGGGCTCTGGCTCCTCCTCGCCCTTGGCTGCGGCGGCGCCCCGGAAGACACCGGGGGCGCCGACTGTGGCCGCCGTCCGCCGTTGACCTGGGACAACTTCGGCCGCGGCTTCATGGGCAAGCACTGCGCCGGCTGCCACTCGTCGCTGCACGAAGGCGACATGCGCAAGGGCGCCCCCGCCGGCGTCGATCTGGACACCTACGGAGGCGTGCTGCAGTGGGTCTCCCGCATCGAGGCCCGCACCTTGAGCGAGCCCATGACGATGCCCCCCGGCGGTGGCCCCAGCGAGACCGAAGTCGCCAACCTCCGCGAGTGGCTGGACTGCCAGGTGTACCGAGACGCCGCGGCCGAAGCCGGCGGGGTCGGCCGATGAGCCTCCTGTTCTTCCTCGCCTTCGGATGCAGCGAATACACGGTCCGAGAGGAGGAGTCTCCGCCGGTCGCCGAGCCCCCCACCGACACGGACGACGACGAGGGCGACGCCCCGGACTGGGCGGACTGCGACCGCGGCTGGCTCGCCAACTACTACAACCTCGAAGACACCCACCCCGCCGTCGAGCCGGCGGAGCCCACCCTGCCGGTGGACGACCCGTCCTCCCTCGACTGGTGGCAGGACGCAGACCTCCGCTTCGAGCGCTACGAGCCCTCACTGGACATGGGGGTCGGGTGGTGGCCCCTGGACGAAGGCCTCTCCGGGGACCCGGCCTATTTCTCCGCGAGGTTCAACGCCTGGGTCTTCGCAGAAGACGCCGGCGATGTCGAGGTCGTGCTCGGCGCCACCACCGACGCCTGGGTGCTCATCGACGGGCGCCCGGTCGCCAGCGTGCAGTCCAGCGTGGAATTTGCGCCGCAAACGCTGCGTTTCCCGCTGCAGAGCGGCCAGTACCCCATCGAGCTTCGCTTCGCCCACCGCACCGGCACCAGCGCGCTGCGCTTTCGGGTCCTCTCGGAGTCGGTCACAGTCTGCTACCCAGACTTCGAAGACGCCGGGTAGTCGCGCATTTTCATGGGGCGGAGGGGGCGCGCCCCCTCCGCAACGCCTCCCCCTCGCGCGCCGGGCCCGCCGCCTCGGACGGGTGCGGAGGTGCCGCGGGTTCGGTTAGGGCCCCCTCCGGAGTCCCCATGCCCATCGTCCTACTCCTCGCCGCCCTGAGCGCCCGCGCCGACGACGGCGTGGACACCCTCCTCCAAAACATCCCCACCATCGAGCAGAAGGCCGAGGCCCCCGCCGCGCCGCCCCCGCCCCCGCCCGAGCTGGACCGCGCGGGCTACGCGCGCCTCGTGCAGGGGCACCTGCTCGGCGCGCTGGCCCTCACCGACAAAGAAAAGCAGAAGCACGCCGCGGCGCGGGTCACCCTGCTGGTGAAGATCGACGCGCAAGGCGGGCTCACCCAGGCCGTGCTCACGGAGTCCTCGGGAGACAAGCGCTTCGAGAAGCGCGTGCTGGCCGGCCTGGAGGCCGCCGCCCCCTACCCCGCGCCCCCGGCCGCCTTCGTGCTCACCGGCCCGGCCACCGCCACCGTCACGCTGACCGGCCGCGGCACCGGCGGCTGAGCGGGCTCAGGGCGCCACGGCAGGCAGCTCCACCGCCACAGACGAGAAGCTGCTTCCGACCGGGCGCACCACCACGACGAAGGGCTGGCGGCGCTCGGCGCCCACCGTCTCGACGCCTCCCCATGCCAGGGACACGCGCTCCCCCTGGCGGAAGGTGAAGGGCGTGTCTGCCGGCCGGCCATCGGCCATGACGCGGGGCTGCTCTTCGAGGAAGACCCGCGGGCTGCCGTCCGCCTGGGGCGACACCACCACCACGACGGGCACGCGGGCAAGGTGCGCCCGAAGCACCGCTTCCGGCCGGCGGTCCCCGTCGAGATCCGCCTGCCAGGCGTCGATGACGGAGATCTGGCCAGGATCCAGGCCCACCGTCGCGAGGGCCGCACGCACGCCGTCGACCCCCGCCGCCTCCAAGGGAAGCAAGCCCGCGACCGTGGCCCCGGCCGGCGGCTCGCGCCGCACGGAGCCGTCCGGCCCCTGCGGCCACGCTGCGGGCAGCGCCGGCGCCACGACCGCGGGCACCGCCACGAGCCCGAGCACCTCGGCCACGATGGGCGCCACCACGCGAAGCTCACCGGCAGGGAGCACCCAAGCCTCGCCCAGCCCGGGCCCCCGCACCTGGAGCCCGTCTGGGACGACCTCCAGCCCCCATCCGGCCGGCAAGCCCGCGGAGCGCAGCCCCCCGAGCGACCAGCCGCCCGCCGGCGCGCGCGGCGTCAGCCACGGCGCCCCGCCGGTGAGCGGCGAGACGAGGGTCGCACCCGCGACGGCTTGGTGGACCGCCCCGCCGACCAGCAGCGGCGCCCCGGGCGACGCCACGAAGGCGCGCAGCCCGCGGTGGCCAGCCGCCGACACCTCGCGCGCGAGGTCGACGAAGTGCCCGGGCCCGAGGCTGAGCCCGGCGAGGGCGCCCCCCGCGTGCAGCAGAAGCGCGGGCTGCAGGCCGCCGCAGTCTTCATCCCAATCGACCGGCACGAAGACCGCGCCGCGCCCCACGCGCACCTCGACCCCCGCCGAAAACCCTGCCGGCCGCGCCGGATCCGGGCACACCGGGAAGACGGGCGACGCGCCCCCCGCGCCGCGACGGCCGGCCACCTCCGCCGCCGGCAGCCCCCACGCCACGAGCGCTGCGCTTGCGGCGGCGTCCCAGTCCGACACGGGCCCGCCCGTCTCCTGGGCCGCCCAGCGCACCACCGGCGCATTCTCCTCGACGAGAGGCACAGGCGGCCGCACCTCGACCTCGACGCGCCGGCCCGCCACGCGCACGTGCAGGAACGCGTCCGGAAAAGCCTCGACGAGCCGCGGGAGCTCCGGGTGGCCGGGGTACCGGGTGGCCGCGCCGACGGCCGCCGCGCCATCCTTCGCGTCCCGGATGGCCGCGGTGGCGGCGAAGGCAGAAAAACGCGCCGCGCTGGGCGTGCCCCGGTGCGCCTCGGCCAACGCACGCCACACCGGCTCGGCGGCCGCAGGATCCGCCTCGCGCAGCGCGGCCTCGGCCTCCCGCACCCGCGCCTGGCCGGCGGCCGCGGTGCCCGGCCAGCGGGCCCGAAACGCGGCCCAGGCCGCTGCCGTCCCTGCGGCCTCGGCCTCCGGAAACTCGGCGTCTGCACAAGCTTCACGCAGGGGCTCGTCGTCCGTGGGCCCCGGCTGACCCGCCCGCGCACAGCGCTCGCGGGCCTGGGCGTGCTTGCCCTCGGCGACGAGCCGCTGCACCGCATCGGCGGGGCCGGCCCACGCGGGAGGCGCGGCGCCGACGCAGAGGACGAGGAGAGCAGACAGGGAGGCGAGCACGGCGTTCACCGGATGTTCACGGGCGGGGCCGGCGGGAGGCGAGGGCACACCGGAGAGGGGACCAAGCCGCCTCCGAGGCTGGCCTTAGCGGAGCGGGGCCCGAAGGTCCAGCGCGCCGGGCCGCGCCGGGCCGGGGGCGGGCGCGCGGGCCGCGGAAAGGCACCTTGCCCGCGCCGCGCCCGGGCGATAGCCGGGCCCCCCATTCCTCCTGCGCGGCCCCTCGGCCGCGCATCGACCGTCCCCTCCCCTCCCCTCGCGGAGACCGCCGTGATCACCGACCTCTCCAAGGTTCGCAACATCGGGATCAGCGCCCACATCGACTCGGGCAAGACCACCCTGACGGAGCGCATCCTCTACTACACCGGCCGCATCCACGCGATCCACGAGGTGAAGGGCAAGGACGGCGTCGGCGCCACCATGGACTCGATGGACCTCGAGCGCGAGCGCGGCATCACGATCCAGTCGGCCGCCACGCACGCCTCCTGGGGTGAAGGCGAGAACCTCCACCACATCAACATCATCGACACGCCCGGGCACGTCGACTTCACCATCGAGGTGGAGCGCTCCCTGCGCGTGCTTGACGGCGCCATCCTCGTGCTCTGCTCGGTGGCGGGCGTGCAGTCGCAGTCCATCACGGTGGACCGCCAGATGCGCCGCTACAACGTGCCGCGCCTCGCCTTCGTCAACAAGTGCGACCGCCAGGGCGCCAACCCCTACCGCGTGAAGGACCAGCTTCGCGAGAAGCTCGGCCTCAACGCCGTGATGGTGCAGATCCCCCTCGGCGTCGAAGAGAAGCACGCCGGCGTGATCGACCTCATCACCATGCGCGCCTACACCTTCTCGGGCGACAACGGCGAAGAGATCACCGAGAGCGACATCCCGGCGGAGTTCGCGGCGCGCGCCAAGGAGCACCGCGACATCCTGCTCGACGCGGCCTCCGCCTTCTCGGACGACCTCACCGAGGCCATCCTGATGGAGGGCGAGATCGACCCGGCGGCGGTCAAGGCGGCCATCCGCAAGGGCGTCATCGCGTTGCAGCTCGTGCCCGTGTTCTGCGGCTCCGCCTACAAGAACAAGGGCGTGCAGCGCCTGCTGGACGGCGTGCTCGACTACCTGCCCTCCCCCACCGAGGTCGTGAACGAGGCGATCGACCTCGACAAGGCCAAGGAGGTCGGCGAGGACAAGGCGCGCTTCGTGGTCCCCTCGACGCCGGACCACCCGATGCTCTCCCTCGCGTTCAAGCTCGAGGACGGCCGCTACGGGCAGCTCACGTACCTGCGCGTGTACGCGGGGACGATCAAGAAGGCGGACTTCATCTTCAACGTGCGCTCCGGCAAGAAGGTCAAGGTCGGCCGTCTGGTCCGCATGCACGCCAACCAGATGGAGGACATCGAGGACGCCATGGCGGGCGACATCGTCGCGCTCTTCGGCGTGGACTGCTTCTCCGGCGACACCTTCACCGACGGCAACATCGACGCCGCGATGACGTCCATCCACGTCCCGGACGCCGTCATCAGCCTCTCGATCAAGCCGAAGGACTCGAAGTCCGAGACCAACCTCTCGAAGGCGCTCGGCCGCTTCTCCAAGGAAGACCCGACCTTCCGCGTCTCCTCGGACCCGGAGACGGGCGAGACCATCATCTCCGGCATGGGTGAGCTTCACCTCGACGTGTACATCGAGCGCATGCGCCGCGAGTACAACGTCGACTGCGTCACCTCGCCCCCGCGCGTGGCCTACCGCGAGACCGTGACGGCCCGCGCCGCCTTCGACTACACCCACAAGAAGCAGACGGGCGGCTCCGGCCAGTACGGCTGCGTGCGCGGCTTCATCGAGCCGAAGGGCGAAGAGGACGAGGCGAGCAAGGAGTACATCTTCTCCGACGAGGTGGTGGGCGGCACCATCCCGCGCGAGTTCATCCCGGCGGTGGACAAGGGCTTCCGCTCCATGCTCGACAAGGGCCGCCTCATCGAGGCCCCGGTCGTCGGCGTGAAGGTCGTCCTCACCGAAGGCAAGTACCACGCGGTTGACTCCTCCGACATCGCCTTCCAGGAGGCCGCCCGCGGCGCCTGGCGCGAGACCTACGCGAAGTGCAAGCCGGTCATCCTCGAGCCGATCATGAAGGTCGCGGTCGAGGGCCCCTCGGAGTACCAGGGCTCGGTCATCGGCACGCTCAACCAGCGCCGCGGCACCATCCTCGGCATGAGCGAAGCCGACGGCTACGCCAACGTCGAGGCCGAGGTCCCGCTGTCGGAGATGTTCGGCTACGCGACGGTGCTGCGCAGCGCCACGCAGGGCAAGGCCGAGTTCACGATGGAGTTCGCGAAGTACGTCCCCGTGCCGCGCAACATCCAGGAAGAGCTCGTCAAGAAGTACGAGGACAGCAAGAAGGAGCGCTAAGCTCCACCCTGGGCCTCCGCCCCCGGGCTCCGGGGGCGGCTCCCGCTTCGTTGGGTGCGCCTTGGAACTCGCCTCCGCTCCCCCGCCTCGCCCCGTTCCGCTGCTGGTCTCCGGCGGCGCGGCCGGGGCTGAGGCCTGTTTTGGAGAGCTGGCCGAGCGCTGGGGCCTCCCCGAGCGCCACCTCAGCTTCGCCGGCCACAGCCCGGCCCGCGAGCGCGGCCTCGTGTTGCTGGACGCCGCCACCCTCGACGAAGCCGACGAAGCGCTCGCCATGCTCAACCGCCGGGTGCACGCCCACTGGGAGCGCTCGGAGCTGATGCGGCGCGTGCTGCAGGCCCAGTGGCATGTCGTGCGCTCGGTCGAGGCGCTGTACGTCGTGGGCGTGCTGCAAGCCGACGGCTCGGTGCACGGCGGCACCGGCTGGGCGGTGGATCTGGCGCGGCACCAGGGCATTCCCGTGTCGGTGTTCGACCAAGAGCAAGAGCGCTGGATCGAATGGGACGGCGCGGCCTGGGTGGACGCCCAGCCGCGCATCACCGCGGCGGTGTTCGGAGGCACGGGCACGCGCTTCCTGATGCCAGCCGGGCGGGCAGCCATCGAGGCGCTGTTCCAGCGCAGCTTCGGGCCCGCCCCCGGCCAAACGGACGGGCCGGCCGCGCCCGGCTAGAAGCCCACGGGCGCGTCCGCGCTGCCATGGCACGGCACGGCCGCGCAATCCAGCACGTGGACGTCGTAGACGCCCTGGAGCGCGCGGGCGTCCTCCACGGCGAAGGCGCCCTCTGGGTCTGCGACGACGAGCAGCTCCGTCCCGCCATCGGACACCACCCAGCGGCCGTCGGGAAGCACGGCCACGTGCCGCGGGAAGTTGAGACGGCGGGGGGCGTCATCGGGCGGAAAGTGGCGAACGGCGGCGCCTGCGGCGTCGAGGCGGACGATCTGCCCGAGCCCGCCGAGCCCGACCAGGACGGTGCCGTCGGCGTCGAAGGTGACGCCGTGCGGCCACAAGCAGTCCGCGATGTCCGGACGGGACGGCCAGGCCCACTCGGCGACGGGCTCTCCCCCGCCCGCGGGGATCCGGTACATCCGAACCGTATGTTGGGTGGAGTCGTCCGCGATGTTGCCGACGAGCGTGAGGCCGAGGCGGTGGGAGCCGTCGTCTTCGCGGGGGCCGAGGTACGCGCCGCTGATCGACCCCTCGGAGAAGAGGTCGACGGCCAAGGACCAGACCTGCGCCCCGGTGTCGCCGTCCAGGCCGACGACGCGGCCGCGAAAGGAGTCCCCGACGACGATGACGCCGTCGGCCGTCTGCCCGATGCCATGCGGGAACGCGAAGGACTGGCCGTCGGCGGTGGCGATGCGGTCGACGACCGCCGCATCCGGCCCCACGCGCAGGACCTCGGCGTAGGTGCCGGGCGGCGCCTCCGTGGCCATCACGAGGGTGTCGCCGTCGGCGAGGCGCACCGCCCCGAGGGCGCCCGCGGGGGCGTCGACCGCGGCCCGCCAAGTGGGCTCGAGGTCCAAGTCCAGCTCGATGGCGCCGGTGAGCACCGTCTCCGCCGAGAAGCCGCCCATGGTGGTCACGAGGAGATGGAGCCCCGCCGGGGCATCGGAGGGCTTGCGGCCCAGGCCTGCCCCGGGGCCGTCCCCGCCGCACGCGAGCAGCCCCGAAAGCACGAAAAGAAGTGCGAGGCGGGTCATTCGCCGTCCCACGCGCAGCGGAGGCCCAGCGTGGCCCCGGCTGCCTGAAAGGGGATGACCGTGCGGGCCGTCACCCGCGCCGAGCCCGGCGACGCGAAGCCCGCCCCGCGCACGACGGCGGTGGTGCCCCCGACGGTGGCGGAGGGGTTGTCGTCGGGCAAGGTGCGGTACGCGTCGGCGCGGTAGCCGTCGGCCGTCCACTCCGCGACGCTGCCCACCATGTCGAGGGCGCCGACCGGGCTGGCGCCCGCCGGGAAGGCGCCCACCGGCCCCAGGGCGACCGGGCAGGAGACGAGCCGCGCGCGATCACAAGAGGCCGCGGCGTCCCCCCAAGGGTAGGGCCGCGCGTCGGTGGCGCCCCGCGCGGCCTTCTCCCACTCGGCCTCGGTGGGGAGGCGCCCGCCCGCCCACGCGCAGAAGCCCGCGGCGTCGTCTTTGCCGACCAGGGTGACCGGCCAGTCGTCCGTGGCGCCGACGGGTGCGGCGCCGATGGGCGGGCGACAGGCCCGCGCGTCCACGCAGCGGGCCCACATGCCCCGCGTGACCTCGGTGCGCCCGATGCGGTACCCGGAGAGCGTGACGGAGCGGGCCGGAAGCTCGTCGGGGCGGCAGAGGGGGTCCCGGGCCGGGTCGCATCCCTGGGTGAAGGACCCCGCCGGGACGCTGACCACAGGCAGCCAATCGGGCGGATCGGCCGCGTGGGCGGCGGCCACGAGGAGGAAGCTGAGGAGGGCGGACATGGCCCCAGGATACCCGAACGGCGCGCGCGTGGGAGCACGACCTGTCGACGGACGGGCGCCGCCGGCGGGGCCACCGCGCCACGGACCGGAGCCGGCGGCCCCCGACGGGGGCCGGTGGGCGGGGCCGCCGCGGGCCCGCCCACGGAGCGGCCGGGGGCCGCGACCCGGCGGAAGGGCCGGGTGCCGGCCGCAGGCCGGCAGGCGCCCCGGGCCGGCGATTGTCGAGGAGGGGGGCGCCGCGCTACAAGGTGGCGATGAACGAGACCCGGCTCCGACAGGACATGGTGCGCATCGCGCACCTCTGCTACCAACGCGGTCTGCTCGTCGCGATGGACGGCAACCTGAGCGCGCGGCTGCCGGGGGGCGATGTCCTCTGCACGCGCGCCGGCTGCCACAAGGGCCTGCTCACCGAGGACGATCTCCTCGTGGTGGACCGCCGGGGCCGCAAGCTGCGCGGGGAGGGCAGCCCGACGTCGGAGCTGGCGATGCACCTGGCCTGCTACGAGGAGCGGCCGGATGTGGGCGCCGTGGTGCACGCGCACCCGCCCATCAGCGTGGCGTTCACGCTGGCCAACGTGTCGATGGCGCGCTGCGTGCTGCCGGAGGTGGTGCTCACGCTCGGCACCGTGCCGACGGTGCCCTACGAGACGACCGGGACAGCGGCGCTGGCGGGGGCGATCCGGCCCTACGTCGCCCGCCACGACGCCATCCTGATGGACCGCCACGGCGCGGTGTGCCTCGGGCCGGACTTGCTCACCGCCTTCTGCAACCTGGAGACGCTGGAGCACACGGCGCTCATCACGAAGATCGCGCGGGACCTCGGGGGCGCCAAGGAGCTGCCGGCAGAGGAGGCCGTGAAGCTGCGGGCGATGGGGCTGAAGCGCTACGGCGGGCCGCCGGAGGCCGTGGCGGCGGCCGACGCGCCGGGGGCCGACTTGCCCGCCGCCTGCACGGGCTGTTCGGGCTGCGCCAACCCCTCGCCGCGGGGCGTGGGGCCAGCGGCGCCGCTGCGCATGGCCCGGGTGGTCGAGCAGGCCCTCCACACGCTCGGCGCGGCCGGGGCAGGGCCGGCCCCCGCGCGGCCGGCCCCCGCGGCGGCCGCACCCGCCGGCTTGGAAGAAGCGGTGGTGCGCGAGGTGTTGGCCGCCCTGGGCCGCGGGACGTGAGGGCGCTGCGCGCGGCGGTGGACGCCGTCGCCTGGGCCGGCCTGCTGTGGGTGCTCGTGCTGCTGGGGCGCACGGTGGGGCCGCGCCTCGGCGCCCCCTACGACCTGGAGTGGATGGAGGGCGGCATGCTCGTCCACGCCGCCCGGGTGGCGGACGGGCTGCCGCTCTATGTGCGGCCGGGGCCGGACTTCATCCCGTTCATCTACCCGCCGCTCTACCATGCGGTGCTCGGCGCGTGGGGCGCGCTGGCGGGCGGCGTCGACTACCTGCCCGGCCGCGTGCTGTCGGTGCTGGGCGTGGCGCTCGCGGCGCTGGCCCTCGCGGCGGCGGCGCGGGCGGAGGGGCTGCGGGCCGGGGCGGCGGCGGCGGCGGTGGCGGCCTTCGCCTCCACGTACGAAGATGTGGGGGCCTTCTTCGACCTCGTGCGCATCGACGGGCTCGGGCTCGGCCTGTGGGCGGCAGCGCTGGTCGCGGTGCGGCGCGGGCACCTGCGCACGGGCGGCCTGCTGCTCGTGGCGGCCTTCGCCACCAAGCACCACGCGGCGGCCGCCGGGCTGCCGGCGCTCGTCTGGCTCTGGCAGACGGCGGGGCGGGCGGCGGCCCTGCGCTTCGCGGCGTGGTCCGTCGGCCCGGCCTGCGCCTTCATGGCGGGCATGGCCTTCGAGGGCGACGGGGCCTTTTTCACGTACCTGCTCGGTGTCCCGGCGGGGCACCCCTTCGTGGTGGCGCGCGCGCTCTGGGGGGCGCCGGGCGAGCTGGCGCGCGGCCTGCCGCTGAGCGTCGGGGCGCTGGCGCTGGCGTTCGGGGCCGCCGCCTGGGCGCGCCGGTCCGGGTCCGGCGCGGCGCCCGGCGCGGCGGACGGGCGGCGCTATTGGCTGTGGCAAGGCGGGCTCGCCGTCGCCCTGGCGATGGTGATGCGCGGGCACCACGGCGGCTTCCTCAACGTCCTGATGCCCGCGTTCTGGGCGCTGGCCCTGGGCGGCGCGCTCGCGGCGGGGGCGGTCAGCGCGCGGTGGCCGCGGCTCGGGTTGGCCCTGGCCCTTGGCCTCGCCGGGCAGGGCGCCGCCCGCGGCTGGGAGCCTGCCCGGTTCACCCCGCCGGCCGGCGCCGCCGAGGCCCACGCGCGGGTGGTGGAGCGCCTGCGGGCGCTGCCCGGGCCGCTGCTCGCGCCGTGGTCTCCCTGGCTGCCGGTGCAGGCCGGGCATGCGCCGGGCTTTCACTTGATCGCCCTCTGGGACGTTGATCACGACCGCGGTCCCTACGGCGATTCGCTGGGGCCCATCACGCAGGCCTTCGCCGCGCAGCGCTGGGCCGGGGTGCTCGTCGGGAACGACGGGCGCGGGGGCCAGCTCAAGCTCGGGTTCCCCGATGCGTACCAGGCCGGGCCGCGCGTGGCGCCGGCCGGAAATCTCCTGCAGACGCGCAGCGGATGGCGCACCGGCCCCACCTCGGTGTGGGTGCCGCGCGCGGCCGCGGGCGGCGAGCCCCCCCCGGCCGACGCGCCCGCCCGGCGAGCGCCATGAGCGCGGGGGCCGGCCGGGGCGTGGTGGTGCGGGTCGAGGTGCCGAAGGGCAGCTTCGTGAAGCGAGACGCGGCGGGGCGCGCGGAGCTGCGAAGCCCGGTGCCCTGCCCGTTCAACTACGGGACGCTGGAGGGGGTGGCCTCGGCGGACGGCGACGGGGCGGACGCCGTGCTGCTGGGGCCGCGGCGCGCGGCCGGGGCGCGGGTGGAGGCCGAGATCTGGGGGGTGGTGCGCTTCACGGACGGCGGGCTGCCCGACGACAAGTGGGTGTGCGCCGCGGCCCCCCCCGGCCCCGCGGCGCGGCGCGCCGTTCGGGCGTTCTTCGTGCTTTACGCGTGGACGAAGCGCCTGCGCGGCGGCGCGGCGCAGTGTGGGGCGTGGGAGGCGCCGCGGCGCCCGGAGGACGTTAGCCCTTCGCACAACCCCCGATCCCCTGCGGAGTCGCCATGAGCACCTTCGGGCTGCGCTCCTCCATCAAGTCTGGACTGAAGCGTCTTCTCGGCCAGTCTGAGCCGGTCGCGGCCACGCCCTCGCCGCCTCCCGCCGCCGCCGCGCCCGCACCGGCGCCCGCCGCCGCCGCACCGGCGCCCGCCGCCGCTGCCCCTCCCGCCGCGCCCGC
>Ga0068872_10002512_pt1 | contig 14363 bp, 11 predicted proteins | sample NOAtaG_7_FD_66441 | JGI IMG/M metagenome (GOLD analysis project Ga0068872, IMG submission 66441) | Freshwater lake microbial communities from Lake Erie, under a cyanobacterial bloom - NOAA_Erie_Diel1S_2200h metaG | ecosystem: Environmental > Aquatic > Freshwater > Lake | place: USA: Ohio, Lake...
CCCAGGTTCACTGAATTGTTGGCGGTGAAGGTGGCACCTCCGGTCGCGGTCATGTCTTTGAGTTGAACATAATCCACCGTGATGGCGCCAGAGGGTTTTGAAAAGGTGGCCGCACTGCCCGCCGTGACAGAACGGATGTCGATGGGCAGGGTACAGGTGCCGATTGCGTTCAGGATGCCGAATGTTTGTGTGGCTCCGTTGCTGAAGGTATAGTTTTTCCCGGGCGATAGGTTGAGCGTTTGGAATGTATGGCCTCCGCCCACGGCTCCGTTTCCGAAAAATGTCACCGAGTGGAACGTGTTTCCGGACGATGAGATGATGTTGGCCGTGGTGGTGGCATTGGTGAACTCCACGTCGTAGAAGGTCAGATTGACCGCGTTGCGGATGTCAGGGGAGGAGCTGGCATTGAGGCGGATGAGGGAGGTTCCCGCATTCAGGGTGAAGTTGGTGGAGGAGACCCACCATGCCCAAGTGGAACCCGAAATATTGACCACTGAGGCCCCCAAATTTAGTGTTCGGGCCGAATTGGAGGTCGAATAAACCGCACCGACATTCACAGGGTTGGAGTTGGTGGTCACCGTGCCGTTCACCAAATGGATCCAAGTGGAGGAGGCAAAGGCGTCCATGAAACTCCATCCACCGCCGACCCCTTGGAAATAGGCGTAATTGCTGAACGACTTTCCTGCCATGGTAATGGTTTTGCCCAAGGAGGTGGCCTCGAAATAGGTGTATCCCGAAAAAGAGAAATTCATGCCCGAGGCCAAAGTGAGTGAGCCGAAAATGCTCAAATTGGGTGTCCCCGTAAAGGTGGGGGTATTCGTGACACCGGTCCAGGTCATGTCCCTGCAAGAGGCATTGGCATCAACGGTGACAACCTGCCCTGTAGCCGGGAAACTGGCCGCGTCGAAGAACACGTTGTCCTGGAATGTCGGTGGACAATTGCCGCCGGGGCCACCCGATGACAGGGCCCAATGCATGGGGTCCGTCCAATTGCCGTTTCCGCCGACCCAATACAGGTTTCGGGCAGCAGAGGAGCTGAGGTTCCACCCTGTGTTGTTGCCGAGGTCAATGGCGTTGGTGGCGTTGAAAGTGGCTCCACCTGTGGCGTTCATGTCCTTCAGGGAGGCGAATCCAATGGAAACTGTTCCACTTGACTTGGAAAAGGTGGCCTGGCTTCCACTTGTCGTGCTCCGGATGTCGATCAGTGAAGTGCAGGTTCCGGTGGCGTTCAAGGTGCCCAAGGTTTGGGTATTCCCTGCAGAAAATTGGTAGGATTTCCCCGCACTGAGGTTGAGTGTCCCATACGTTTGGTTGCCGGAGATGACACCACTGCCTGCAAACGTGACTGAGTTGAAGGTATTGCCTGAGCACGAGATGAGGTTGGCCGTTGCGGAAGGGTTGGTGAATTCCACGTTGTGGAAGGTGAGATTGACCGCGTTTCGGATGTCGGGTGAGCTCGCCGCGTTGAGTCGGATGAGGGAGGTGCCGGCATTCAGGGTGAAGTTGGTGGAAGAAACCCACCATGCCCATGTGGAGCCGCTGATGTTCACCGTGGAACTGCCCAAATTGAGTGTGCGTGCCGAATTCGAAGTGGAATAAATGGCCCCCACGTTCACGGCGTTGTTGTTGGTCGAGACGGTCCCGTTGACCAAATGTATCCATGAAGTGGAGTTGAATGCATCTTGGAACGTCCAAGTACCACCCACCCCTTGGAAGTAGGTGTAGGCATTGAAGGATTTGCCGGCCATCGTGATGGTGTTGCCCGGTCCGGTGGATTCGAAGAAAAACTCCCCGCCGAAGGAATTGGTCATCCCCGTTGCGAAGGCCAAGGAGCCGTACACCTTCACATCGTTTGCAGATGCACCCGCCAAGGTAGGATTGTTGGTCACGCCCGTCCAGGTCAAGTTGCGGCAATAGACGATGGTTTGGTCCACCGTGATGGTCTGACCTGCCGCAGTGAATGAATTGGCATCGAAAATCACATTGTCGAACGCCGTCGGAACCTGAGGATGTCGGACTGCTCCCCCTGAGGTGGTGGCCCAGTGATTGGCGAAATCGGACCAATTGCCGGTTCCTCCCACCCAGTAGTAGTCGACAGCCTGTGCCCAACGGGGCACAAAAAACATCAGGACGAAAAATAGGAGTACCCGAAACTTCATACGGCCAGCGTCTTATGGTATCCAACACGGGTTCAGGTAGACCATGAAGCCATGAGGGTAGTTTTTGGTCAATTTACATGAATTGCAGGTGCTTTCAAACAGGCAAACATCCACGTTTCCCCGGCTTCAGGGCCGATATCCACACACCTTCCGGGACTCAAAATCGCCAGCCGAGGGAAAGGCACATTTGCGTGTGGTAAAGGGGGATCTCCTCCAAACCTTGCTCGCTCAAAAAACCTTTCCGGTACAAGCCCCGGATGCTGCGTTGGGCTTTCAATTCGATGAACAACCCTTGTTTGAAACAGTACATCCCGCCGAGGCTGAATCCCACATCCACACGGTTCATTTCTCGGAAGTTGTCGAAAACCAATACCGTGTCGGGAAACAGCGTGCCGTCCCCGATTTGGATGTCCGAGGTGCCCGGGTCTTTGCCCGCCAACAGGAATGCCCCGTACAACCCACCTTCCAACCACATCGATTTCCCCAATTTGTATTGGAGGGTGAGGGGCACCTCCAAATAGTGGAGCGAAATCTTGCCCTTCACGTCTGCCACATAGTACGTGGGTACCGTGTCATGCATGCCGGGTAGGATTTCCATCGGCATCATCGTGTCTTGTCTCACGGTTTGCCAATATTCGGCACCTTTGAATGCATAGCCCAAACCGGCATTCAGACGCCACTTTTCTCCCAAATCCATGCTCCAAAACACGCCCAAAGAAGGTCCTAAAGCAGCTTTTCCACCCGAACTGTCCGGGTCGACCTTGGAAGGGATGGGACCTCCGTATTGGATGCCTCCCCAAGCCCCGACGTGGTGGCGGGATTGCCCCCACGATGATGAAAAACAGGCCGCCATGCACAAGATGATGATTCCGATCCTCATGGCTCCAATCGGATGAATTTGCGTTGCAAGGCCGTGAAACCATCGCCGCCGAGGCGGAGAAGGTAACAGCCCGGATTGACATCATAAGTCCATGATTGTGAACCCGTGCCAACGGGCCAAATTTCCAAGGTCCTCCCTTGAAGGTCGTGCAGGCTCAAAGTGGCATTCCGCGCCGACATGGGTAGACGCACATGAATTTGATGGTGGTGGTAGGCAACCGAAGCGGTGGGTGACGGATCGACATCCTCAGCCGAGTTGGATCCGTAATTCAGGGAAATGTCGTCGATCCACAAGGTGCTGCCGGATTGTCCGCTGAAATTTTGGCCCCCTTGGCTGGAAACCAATGCCAACAACAGGCTATCGGGAGCGCCGGATTGGGTGTAAACGAACGGCAAATCGAAATAGGTCCAAGAACCGGCTGCTTGGTAGATGACCATGGCCGCTTGGGCAAGGGTGTCGCGTTTGGATGTCGAATTGTTCCACCGTGTGAGAAGGGCCGCAACCCCGCCGCTGTCACCACTCACGGGAGCGTATTTGTACCAACCTTGGAAGGCATCCGGCAAGTCGGTGAACGGTTTGCCTTGGACCAAAAAGTTGGGGTCTTGGACGTCGAATCTACCCGATACCAACAGGCCGGGGATGAGCAAGGTGCCCCAGGTGGCGCTCCGCAATTTGGCGCAATAGGTGCCGCTGTGGGAGGAGGTGTCTTTGCTTACCGTGACGGGTGCTCCCAAGGATTTCAAGGCGTTGAGGCTGGCAAACCATCCGCTGGCCGGTTCTTCATAAGTGCCGGAGGGAGCGGTGGACCAGGATTCGAACCCGCCGTCGGGTAGCTGGAATTGACCGAAAAGGAAAGCAGGGGCAAGGCAAATCAGGAAGCCGATGCCGATTCGATGGATGCGTTTCAAAAGATTCATTGCCTTGAAGGTACGGAAATTCCCTCGGATTTCATGGATGAAAGTGGCTGGAAAGGGGTACGGCAATACTTTCGGCCTGAAGGTGAGTGGTTTTCAGGTGGGGTGATACAATAGGTCTTCATCATCCTCCCATCCAACCGAGGACAAACTCTATGGCCAAGACCCATAAGGCGAATACCAGACTGCCCAATGCCAAACTAAGGAAGATGCGCGGGCCAAACCATTTCATCGATGGGATTTTTTCCCTGAACCGGGCAATGGTCTCTGCATCGTCCGGAGGTGTGAGGAAGGTGACCGCGAGCCATACCAACATGGTGATATGGCTTAAAATCAGGATTTTGGCGGCATAGAGTCCTAAATCGGTTTGAGAAATCACCAACTGTTCGTGCCAACGGGTGTAGTCCAGCAATTGGTTGATGAAAGGTACCGCCACCATGGCCGAAAGCTGGGACCAGGCGTTGATGCGCATCCAAAACCACCTCAGGATGAAAACCGGGGCCACTCCTGCCGATAGGGCGAAAAACCACCTCAAAACGGAGTTCAACGAGTCCGCATACATGGCCACCATTAAACTTGCTATGCTGATCAGGCCCATGCACAAGAAATGGAAGTAGGGTGGTGTTTCCTTGTTCGATTTAGGCTTCAAAAACCGGTAGGCCGTGTCCGACCAAAAGGAGGTGCCCCAGTTTAAATTCGACTCGGCAGAAGTGATGAAAGCGGCAAAGAATCCCAGCACGATGAACATTTTGCCACCTTGTGGGACCGTACCCAACACGACCGACCAGAAATTGGTACCATCATGGGTGTCGGGCGCCAAAGAAAATACCATCATCAAGAACAACAACAGGATGAAGGAGGAAGACAAGACCAATCCTGCATTCAAAATCCCCGTCATCGTGGCTCCGCGTCCATCTTTTGCAGCCGTATATCGGGCCATTTCCGGTCCACCGCCATCAAACAATTGCACGCTCCACCAGTGCATGCCGGCAAATACCAGCCATAGTAGCCAATCGTACCTCATATGGGTTGAAAACTCCATGATGTCGGGCCTGTTTGCCGTCAACCCGGCTACAGCCTGCGTGGGTCCTCCGGATGCTTGCCAAATCCAATAGGTGAGCAGGATCATCGCGGCCAAGTACCAGATTGCATGCAGGAAGTCCGTTTTCAACTTGAGGCCAAAGCTGTTTTTTAAGGAAAAAAGCAACAGAATGCCTCCTGTGATGAGCAATGAATCGGTTTTGGGCAAATCAAAAAAAATGCTGAGCAACCGGGCAAATCCGATGACATGGAAGGACAACATCACCACCACGATCAACATGCCCACGTAAAAAGCACGGAAATGATACAGGATTCGGGCCCCATTGCCAGAAAAACGGAGCAGGATGAATTGGTTGTCCGAGCCCAATTGCAACTTGTTCCAAACCGGCGCGAGCACCATCGGCACGAAAAAGAACCCAATGATGTTGGCATACAAGGGAAGCATGCCCATCAGTCCATCTTTGGCTAAGATTTCATACACAAGTTGGCCATCTTCGACCGTCACGAAAAACATGAAAAGAGAAATTCCGGTCACCAGCCAACTTTGTTTTCCGTCGGCTTTGAAGATTTGGGTCAAAAATCCCTTCCTTCCCAACCAAACGACCAGGACATAAAACAAGATATACAGCGACAGGATGAGCATATCAACGGGGCTCCTCGATGGAAATGCCGAGTGAATATCCTTGGCTCAAGACGTGCTCGGTGATGGTTTGCCAGATATTTCGGGCAGAGGCAGCTCCTTCGGAAATGAACTTGATGCCGGTCGGATTGCTTGAAAATCCCCATTCCTGCATGCCTTCAAAGGGAAACATCACCCTCGGGAATGTTTGGGCATTGTCGGGCGTATCGGGTTTGCAAGGGGTGTAACTGAAAAATGTTGGGTCCTGATGCCAGGTTTTGCCGGAGTAAAGCCGATGCCGCGAATCGGGGCCGGCACCCAGGTAGGTGGCTCCCAGCTGTTCCAAGGTGGTTTGGCGGTAAACATCCGAATAGTGAGAGGCATTGGTTTGGGATACTTCCTGTGCGGTTTGGTAGCTGCCCACTACCATCATGGTGTCCAACGCAAACCCATGCCCAAAAGAACTTCCGAACAAAATCAGGCTTCCGGGTTCCAAATAATGCATGCGGCCCCTTTGCTTGCAAACGGCATAGCGAAAAGCAGGCCCGAACACGTAAGGATCGGTATTCTGGTGGTTTCGGGGTTGTAAGCTGAAGAAAGGTTCATGGATTCCATATGCATGCGCTCCTCCCACGTGGGTGTACCAAGCGTTGCCTTCCCATTCTCCCCAAAACATGATGCTGCCTTTGATGGGTTGGGCGTTGTGTTGGGACAGATATTCTCCTTTGCTCCGGATGAATTTTCGGTGGTGCGATCCGGCGGCATTCCATTCGCGCACGACTTTGCCGTCTCTCACCGAAAAGCCTTTGCCCATTTTGTAGGGAAGTTCGGCACCGGGATGATTCAATTGAACGGTCAGGATGGGCATTTTGAGTTGATTTTGAAGGATTGATTTTGGATGTATGTCATTTTTATTTTATCACAAGGTCAGTCTCAAGCCGTTTTCGAACAGGTAGTTGAAATTGGCGATGTTATCCGCCGGTCGTGATTCGTAATACAGGTTGAGGGTATTGGTCATGGCCAATTTGGAGGTGATTTTCAGGTTCAAGCTAGTTTGGTTGGACAACCGGAAGTCGGAGAAGTCGTCAAACCGTGGCTGGTAATAAGTCACCGAACTGAATTCCCCATGTCCCGCTGGAAAATGGTACAAAACGGACAGATAGGAGGAGAGACGATGCCGGGTGGTGAGTATTTCGTTTGCCCCGAAAAACTGTTGGTTTTCAAGCATGTAAAGGGTTCCGAGGTAAATTTTGAAGTAGTCGGTCCCGAAAATTTTGAATCGGGGTCCGATGCCGTTCAATTGCCGGAGGCGGATGTTGAGCACTCGGTTGTATTGGGCTTGGGTGAACAACTCAAACCGCAGCCATGGGTTGATTTTTCGGTTGTATCTGCCGTGGAACAGCATGGAATTGGAGATGGCCTCGCTGCCTAAAAAGGAAAAATCCGCGGATGCGATGAACAAAAAGATGTTTTTCAGGGACTTGTTTTTGAATTGGGTGGTATTGGCGGCTGAAAAACTGTTGAATCGGGAGTTGTTGTTGCGCAAAAGCTTGTACCTGAGGTCACCGTGTAAGACGAAACGGATGCTGTCCGTTTGGATGCGTTGGCTTTCGATGTTCACGATTTGGGCCTGGATTCGGATGCCGGGAAGCCATGTCAGACACGCGATCAATACAACAAAAATTGACCTAAGGCGATTCAATGGGGTGTTGCGTTCCATGCGGCAATATGCAAAATCGGAGAGGAAAATCATCCACAGGGGGTGTGTTGAGCTGTGTTTTGAATTCAATTCCGTGCTTCATCAGAAGATGAGATGGTCCTTGAACCGCAATTTTTCAGGGCGGGAGGTATTCAGAAATGGTTTGCGACCTTGAACTTGGAAAAACACTTGGCAGGTACTGCCGCCGATGTTGAAACGCCTCACCAACAATGGGCGCCTGGCACCCACGTCCACGTGCTTCCAATCCGAGTCGATGGAAGGAAAGTCCACTTTTCGTTCATGTCCGTTGCTGGCTGAAAACAGCATGATGTGTGGCTTCAATTCCAGCATCAAGGCCTTCCACATGGCATGCCCTTCCTGTTCAAGTTCGCGGCAAGCCTCATCAGGCAATCCAGACCAGGTGGGGATGGTGGCCCATGGGCTGCAAATGTCGGTATGCAGTGCGGTGTTGGTAGCACCCGGATAAAAAGAGGCATCGAATCCATGTAATACTGCTCCAAAACTGCTTTTAAACCAAGCGCCGTAGGGATTTCGCTTGAAGTAATTGTTCAAGGCCAAATGCAGGCCTTCGGAGCTGCCGTCGAAATCAGGAAACCGGAAATCCTTGGAGGGTGGTGTGACGTCGTCCGGTCTGAATTCCCGATCGGACGGGTTCAGTCCCACGGTGACAATGCGAAGGGGGGAAGATTCATAGGCGGGCCGGTCGCCAAACCAATGAATCGGGAAGAGGGGGATTTTGTACATGTTAATGTGACTTTTCCTTCGAATGATGTTATCGCATTCAATTAGAGATGCAATGTAGGAAAAATGGGAAGGCCATTCAGCCTGTTATAGTCAGAATGGCCCCCGGATTTGAGTTGGTTATTTTGGTTTAAAATCTTAATACTAAACTTTTTAACTAATGATTTGTGTTTTAACGCAGTGTTTCAATAAGGGCAAGTTATCAATTAATGGTAAGTCGATGATATGCAAGTTTGTGCAAGTTGAATGGTGTTATCGTATTGAAATACAGTTTGTTAAGGTTTTTTCGCGTGGATTTTGGCCTGTTTTTGGCAATTGGAGCGGGGTGAACCCAATCGGTTTATCTTTGTGCTATGCGCATCGCATTGGTTCATACCCGCTTGTTGTTGAGGGGAGGCCTGGAAACACGGCTGTTTTCCTACATGCGCTATTTGCGCGACCTAGGGCATGAGGTCACGGTCATCGTGTACAAGGTAGGTCAGGGTGCGGAGGTCGAACCTGGCGTGAAATTGTTGCGGGTTCCGATGCGGTGGGTGCCCAAACCATTCCGGGCATGGGTGTTCGACCGCAAGCTGAAGAAAGTTTTGGCTGACGGAAATTTTGATTTTGTGTTGTCGTTAGGCCGCACAACCCACCATGATGCCGTGATTGTGGCAGGTGTGCACCGCGCCTTCAATGCTGCGATGGGCAGGGGCATGTGGAGGCCATCGGATTGGATTCAGGCTTACATGGATGAACGTTGCTACCGGTCTCCAGGTTGGATGCTACCGGCAAGCGAAATGATTGCCCAACAGATGACAGCCTTTCACCATGTCGAAACTAGTCGCATCAAGGTTTTGTACCCACCCACCAACCCGAGAAGGTTTCACCGAGGGCTCAAGGCAAATCGAGACGATCTCCGTGAAAAACACGGGATGGCGAAGGATAAATTCACCTTTTTGTTCATCAGCTCCAACCACATGCTCAAAGGCTTGGATGTCGTGATGGATGCGTTTGCCATGCTGCCGGATGGCGTTGCGGAATTGGTTGTGGTGGGTCATCAGGATTTGCCTCGGGCCCAAGCAGGTGTGAGGTCGATTGGTTTCCTGAAAGAGACGGAAGAACTGTATGCTGCGGCCGACTGCTCCCTGTTGGCTTCCCGGTACGATGCCTTCGGGCAGGTGGTGACGGAATCCCTGCTTTGTGGCACGCCGGTGATTGTTTCGGCCATGACAGGTGCCAAAGTCATTGTCAAAGCGCAGGATGGCATTGTGGTGGACAGCATGAATCCATCCGAATGGGCGGAGGCCATGCGTATAATCATGGCGGGGGGCTACCCGGTGCGAGAAGGTTTGGCCGAATCGGAAGGGCTGGGATTCGAGGCACACATGGACCGGATTTTGGAGTTGGCCCGTCCGGATTGACAAACTGAATCCACCCCCGACCCATCCCAAATGATCCTGCTCAGATTCAGCTTCCTCTCAAAGTGTCGGGAGCCGGAAGGTTGCCTTTGCCCGGATTGGAAACAGGCGGTTGGATTTTTCCTTTTGCCGGGGTGTTGGAGGGTGCCGTGCTGAAATACGGATAGAACATCACGATGGTGGTGAGCAGCAGGCCGATCAGGAACAGGTTTTTGAGGTCTTTCCACATCGCGTAAATGGTGATTAGGGCCAAAATGATGCCCCACACATGGTAGGCGATGAATACCTGCTTGCTGGCCATGATGGAGTAGGGGCCGAAGAGTTCCGGGCTGAAGGTTGGGAACATCCGGTTCATCAACAACAAGGTGATGAGGTTGAAAAATGCGTAGGTGCCGAGGATGATGCTTCCCACCACCCGCATGAGCTTGTTGGATTCCATGGCAAAACTTTGGGTGCAAATTAACGAATCCTGAAGGAAGGTAGTTTCAGAATTCCGGCAATTGCAGGATGATGCCACCCGAAACGCCGATGCCGTTCAAAGACCCCGTGTCGTATTTCTCAGGTTCACCCTCCCCATAGGACACGCCTTGCTGAGATACTTGTGGGTCGAAAAAATCGGTGAGTTTGCGCACGTTGCCCGGAATGGCATATTGAGCGGTGGGTCTCACATACAAGTGGACGTATTGATGCAGTTTCAATTGGGCCTCATAAGACACGGAGAGGCCGATCACAGCGGTATGGTCGATGTCGATCATGGTCCTGCTTCCCGCATATCCTTCTTGAGAGGTGAAGTTGGTAAAAACACCCATTACGCCCACTACAAGTCCTCCGCCCACCCAATGGGTAAAAGGTCCTTCCTGACCGATTTTATAGTCTGCCCCGAGGTCCACTGTGTGAATACGGAACAAGTACTGACGGTACATGAGGGAATCCGCGTACAAGCTTTGAAGGAATTGGCGTCGGCTCCCGAATTGGGCATGGAATCGGATGTCCTCGGTGAACAAATAGTGCCCACCGCCTTCGAAGCCAGTCAACCAATTGATGTTGTTGAGGTTGGTGGCGATCACCAAGGGGTAACGGTTGTTGTTGAACGTGGTGATGAGGTGGTTGAAACGACGTGCGGCGGCATTGTGGATGCCGTAGCCGAAGCTTACTTGTACCTTATCGGTGGAAAATTGGGCCGAAACGACCTGCCACCCCAACAGAAACATCAACACCAGACTTTTATGACGCATAATGAAAGCTTGGGTCGGTTTAAATTTCATGCGGGCAAATGTAGGGTGAAAACGTATTTTTGCACGGAATCACCCTTTTGAATCCAATTCATCATACGACAGTTGTTTCGTTATGGTTAAAATCTTGATGCCGGTTGCGGGGCGCGGTGCCTCCAAACTGTACACCCTGTTTGCCTCTACCTTTGTTTTTTGCCTTGGAAACGTCACGGCCCAAGTGGCCAACCGTTCTGGTGAAGACTCCACGGTATTCATTTCACACACCATTTTTCTTCCTAAAACCGCCTACGAATCGGGTGCGGAAAACTGGGACTTGGCACTTGGCGATGTGGACAAGGACGGGGATGTGGACGCGGTAACCTGCTCCAATCTCGATGGGATGGTCACGGTGCACTTCAACGATGGCAAAGGCCGTTTTGACAACCGCAGGAGCTATCAGGCTGGACCATACAACCGTTCCATCGTGGTAGAAGATCTCAATGGGGATGCCTGGTTGGACATTGCGACCGTCTCGGTGAAAGACATGGCGGTCAATTGGTTGCTGAACGATGGCCGTGGAGGTTTCAAACCCAAAAAATCCATTCCGGCAGGTGGTGGTTTCCCCCATGACCTCAAAGCGGCGGACGTGAATGGGGACGGCCATGTGGACCTCGTGACGGTGACGAATAGCAACGACAAGGTCAATCTCCATTTCGGCGACGGTGCCGGGAATTTTGCAGCCCCCAAGAGCCTCACCACCGAGACCAAACCCCGCTCCGTGGCCATCGGTGACCTCAATAAAGACAACATACCCGATTTGTTGGTCGGAACGGATTCCAGGTCGGTGGACATTTTCCTAGGCACAGGAAACGGACAGTTCGGCCCATACCAATATTTGACCTCGGGAGTGGCGAACTGGGGCTTGGCCATGGCGGATTTTGACAAAAACGGAACCATCGACATCGCTTCGGCTGATTACATGGAGCACCACTTGTCCATCCACCTCAGTACAGGCAAAATCAAATCAGGCAAATTGGAATTCCTTCCGTTGCAACAAATCCAATCTGGGGACTACAATTTCGACATGGTGGCAGGGGACTTCGATTTGGACGGGGACATTGATATTGTGACGGCCTCCACGAGGGATGAGATGGTGAATGTGCACCTCAACGACGGAAAGGGTGTGTTTTCATCCAAAGCCAAAATCACTTCCGGCAACTGGAATTCGGGGTTGGCATCGGCAGACCTGGACGGAGACAAGGACCTCGACATTGCCACGGCTTCCATCAAGGATAGCAAACTCAACATTCACCGGAACATCTCCATTGATCCGGAAGGGCCAATGACCTCCACCTGTGTATATGGAACCATGTATGACAAAGACACCCAACAACCTCTGGAAGGCGTGGTGGCGGTCATCGGGCCGGATGGATTTTCCATCAAAAGCGTGAAAGTTGGGCCGGACGGCAAATACCGGTTTTGTGAAATCCCCTTCGGCAGTGGCTATTCCCTTTCGGCCAAATCCAAGGGATACCCCAAGTTCGAGGACAAGTTCGATCTGCCCGAATCATTGGGCAAAGAGGGTTTGAAAAAGGACGCGCCCTTGGAGAAAATCAAATCCACCCGTTTGTTTGGAAGGGTGGTGGATGAGGAAACCAAACTTCCTCTGGCGGGTGCCACAGTCTCCATCAAGGACAAAAACGGGGCCTTGGTCACTACACTTTCGGCCGATTCCATGGGCAAATACAGTACCGTGCTGCCATTCGGTCAGAATTACGAGGTCACGGCCACCTATCCGAATTACAATGAGAAAAGTGCGTTGGTGAGCTTGTACCCCAATGATTACCCGGCGGGCAAGGAATTGAATTTCGAGTTGGGAAAAATCAAGCCCAAGACGTCGGCTTGCATTCGGGGATATGTCATCGAGCAAGGCACGGGTGTGAAGCTTGCCAATGCGGAGGTCACCGTTTTGGATTCCGCAGGCAACATTGTCCGCAAGGTAATGTCGGATGCCAACGGGTTTTATGAAGCCTGCAATGTCCCTTTCGGCAAATACGACCTTTCGGGTAACAAAAAAGGCTACATGTATAATCTCGTAGAGGACGTCGAGGTGAAGCCGGAGCATGTAGACACCGGGGTGAACCAGGACATCGAATTGGTGAAGTTCGAAGTGGGCATGAAAATCGTCCTGAAAAACATCTTCTACGACGTGGCAAAGGCAACCCTCAGGCCGGAATCTGCTGCCGAACTCGATCGTTTGGTACGCATCATGGACCAAAACCCGACCTTGGTCGTGGAATTGGGAGGTCATACGGACAGCGACGGCACCGATGACTACAACCAAAAATTGAGTCAGGCCCGCACCCAATCCGTCGTGGATTACCTCACCGATGCGGGTGTCGCCGAAAACCGGTTGGTGGCCAAAGGGTATGGGGAAAAGGAACCCATCGCCCCCAACGACACCAAAGAAAACAAGCAACTCAATCGCCGGACCGAATTCAAGGTGTTGGCATTCTGAGTCAGCCCAGCACTTAAAATGCCGATTTGAGCGGCAGTCGGACCACTTCGGAAGGTGATTTGGAAGAAATTCCTACATTTGTGCCATGGACATCTCCCTTGTCGTACCCCTGTTCAACGAAGCGGAATCCTTGCCCGAATTGTTGTCGGAAATCAAACCCGTGATGGATGCCGGTGGTTATTCCTGGGAAATTCTGATGGTGGACGACGGCAGCAACGACGGCAGTTGGGAAGTGGTGCAATCCCTGAAACAGACCTATCCGCAAGTGAAAGGGATTCGTTTCCGCAGGAATTACGGCAAATCCGCAGCTCTCCATGTGGCTTTCCAAGCAGCGCAGGGTGACATCGTCATCACCATGGATGCTGACCTGCAGGACCGTCCGCAACACATTCCCGAATTCGTGGAAATGATCCGCAACCAAGGATTCGACCTCGTCTCGGGTTGGAAACAAAAGCGCAAAGACCCTCTTTCCAAAACCATCCCCACCAAGATCTACAACGGGGTGAACCGCATGGTGTCGGGTGTGCAGCTGCACGACATGAATTGTGGGTTCAAGGCCTACCGGAAAGATGTCATCAAATCCATCGAGGTGTACGGCGAAATGCACCGATATATCCCGGTCATCGCCAGGGCTGCCGGTTTTGGCAATATCGGGGAACTCAAAGTCGAGCACATCGCCCGCAAATACGGCACGAGCAAGTTCGGGCTGAACCGTTTTGTCAACGGGTTTCTGGACCTGCTCACCATCACCTTCCTGACACGTTATGGAAAGCGCCCCATGCATTTCTTCGGATTTTGGGGGTTGGCCAGTTCCTTGTTGGGCGGAGGCATGCTGTTGGTGATGTACCTGCTCAAACTCATCGGCTATACCGGTCTCATCGAGCCTTACCACATCGGAAGCCATTTGCCGCTGCTGTTTTTCGGCATCGTGGCCTTTTTGTTGGGCATCCTGCTCTTGTCCACGGGCCTGTTGGCCGAGCTCATCGGACGCAGCGCACCCGGCCGCAACGACTACCTGGTGGCGGAAGAATTGCCGTGAACCTCAACCCACATCCCTTCGGTCCATGATCATCAGAAGCAAAGCACCCTTGCGCATCGGTCTTGCGGGCGGCGGCACCGACGTGAGTCCCTATTCCGACATTTACGGGGGCGCCATCCTC
>Ga0068872_10002514_pt1 | contig 14353 bp, 16 predicted proteins | sample NOAtaG_7_FD_66441 | JGI IMG/M metagenome (GOLD analysis project Ga0068872, IMG submission 66441) | Freshwater lake microbial communities from Lake Erie, under a cyanobacterial bloom - NOAA_Erie_Diel1S_2200h metaG | ecosystem: Environmental > Aquatic > Freshwater > Lake | place: USA: Ohio, Lake...
ACCTATACCTTTAACGGAACGGATGCCATTTCAAAAGGCATTGGCGAATGGTCCGTAAATTGGAAAGCCCCTGATTCTAAAGAACCCGTTACGTTTTATGTAGCTGCAGTTTCGGCAAACGATAATATGTCGGATAAGGGAGATAAAGTTTATACCACATCATTAACTCTAAACAAATAATAGCCATGAAAAATCTGATCGCTTTAACAACTTTTGTTGCGTGTGCATTTATTTGTGCAAGTTATACTTCTTCTTATAAAAAAACATCCGGAGCGCATCCGGGCAGTACTGGCGCTCCTTTAGATCTAACCTGCGCACAAGCAGGATGTCATGCAGATGCGCAAGTTGTAACGAACGCCGTGAATAACAATACGCTTATCTTCGCATCGCCCGATTCTTCTTACATTCCCGGCACAACCTATAATGTTACAGTTCAAGTTCAAGGTACACCGGCTTCTACAAAGTTTGGTTTTGAGATCGGTGCTTTAAAAGATAGCGATAGCTTAAATGTAGGCACCTTCGGTATTACAGATATAAGCCCAATAAGAACACAAATAATATCTCATTCTGTTGGGTCAGACCTTCGTTATTCTGTTACTCACAAAACCGCCGGAACATCTGCACTTTCAACAAACTTTAATAAATGGACATTCGAATGGACAGCCCCTCTGGTAAATGAGGGAACTATCACCTTTTGGTATGCTACCAATTGCACCAATAACAATGGGCAAGAGACAGGCGACAAGATCTTTTTGCATAAGTTTCAAATTCATCCAAATCTATCCGCCTCGGTAAAAGAACTTGCCGACGATTATGAGTTGAAATTATTTTTTGACCGTGAAAGCAATGAAATAGCTATTAACTATGATCTAAAAGGACAAAGAGAAGTGCAATTAGCAGTGTTTGATGTAGCCGGGAAAAATGTTCACCAAGGAATTTCCGCTAAGCAATCAGGTGTACAAAAACAAAAGATCTCTTTGGGAAGTAATTATGCAAAAGGAACTTATTTAGTTCAATTACAGATCAACGATCAAAAAGTGACAAAAAAATTGGTGGTTAATTAATATTAACCACTTACTTTTTCTTCGGAGTTGCGCCTACTTTTTTCAAAAAAACACCTTCGGCCTTAAAAACGCCATCCGCTAATTTGAATTCGCTTAGCAATTCTCCACCGTGATCGCCACCTGCACCCGGGGGACTAAAGTTTAAATTAATAATTCCATCGGAAGCACTCCATGTTCCTAAAACTTTTGTTTGCTTTTTGCTTGCTGTACCATCTGCACTTACTTCATACATGATCCATGTACCTTTTCCATCAGGAGTTAATACATATTTATCACTTGTAGGAGTTGCTTTTTCACCGTTCGCTAACATATTGTATGTGCCGGCATACTTCTTCAAAAAAGTTTTATCCTGCGCCATTGAAAACACAGGCAATAGTAAAAATAATAAACTCGCAATTTTGATTATGTTTTTCATAAGATTAATTTTGGTATACAAGTATACTTTTTATATTTGATAAAGCCTTATTATATTTTTGAGTTTTTCCAATTAGAAAATGAGAACAAAGATCATTATTACACTTATTTACCTTCTTTTTTGCAAAAATAATATTGCTCAACAAAATTTATCCATCAGTTATTTTAACACCTTGCCAAAATTATCCATTCGTGCTTTAGAAGTACTTAATGATAAAACAGTATGGTTTGCCGCCAATCGAGGCGTGTGGGGATACACCGAAGATGCAGGAACAACATGGCATATTGACTCATTAAAGATTGATAGTGTGTATCCGCAATTCAGATCTATGGCTGTATTAAACGATTCAACCGTTTTGCTTTTAAGTATTGCATCGCCGGCCTATCTTTTAAAAACAACTAATAAAGGAAAAACATGGAAAGTGGTTTATAAGAACGCACATCCGAAAGTGTTTTTTGACAGTATGTTATTTTACGATAAAAAAAATGGTTTCGCCATTGGTGATCCCATTAATGAAAAAATCACCCTCATCAAAACAAATGATGCCGGAGAAACATGGACGCCTGCGGATGACGACAAGATCTCTTCTATATCTGAAGGCGAAGCGTGTTTTGCTACCAGCAATACAAATTTGGATGTACACAAGAACATGTTGTGGTTTGTAACCGGCGGTAAAAGATCTCGATTGTTCTACTCTAGTAATTTGGGCACAAGTTTTCTCACCTACACCACACCTATTACACAAGGAGAAACCATGAGCGGCATCTTCTCCTTCGATTTTTTTAATGAGAAACTAGGAATTGTATCAGGTGGTAATTATGACAGAACCGATTCATCCATTATAAGTTTGGCCATCACAAAAAATGGAGGCAAAAACTGGAGCGTAATTAAACACAGCAAACCTTTCTTTGGAAGTTGCGTGCGTTTTAAAAATGCGAATGATGTGTTTATCACCGGGCACAATGGTACCTTTAAGTATTCTCTTAAAAAAAATAAAATGGAAGAGATATTTGACGCCTCAAAGGAGCCACTCAAATTCATGACCCTTCGCATATCCAATACCGGCAATTCTATGTGGCTGGCCGGAGCCAATGGTAAACTTGCCTTGGTAAAAGGGTTTAAATAATTTACAAAATTAATGTATCTTCAACAAACTAAAATCACGTCATGAAAATCAAGAATTACATTCTGATCCTGCTTTTAACACTTAGCTTCACCGTCTTTTCAAAGAATGATTCTATTCTGGTATTTAAAACCTATAATGATTATGTAAATAAGATCGGCGAATCGTATGATCATATGGTGAATTATTATGGTACTGTGAAGATGAAAATTACGGTGTCGAAAAACAACAAGGAAAATACCATTGAGTGTAAAAAGATCTGGGGATTTTCATACAACGGACATCTATTTAGAACGGAAGAGCGAACAGGACAGGTTGGAGAATTGATCGTAAAAGGAAATATGTGTTATTACGAAAATGGAATCGCTCATTTAGAAATGATCCGCCATAATACCAACCACGAGAATTTCAGTCTGGGTTATCATTGTTATCTCTCCAAAGATCTTTCGAGCAAATTGGTGCCGTTTGCCGACCCTGCACAACCCGACCCAGATGCCGATAAGCAGCTCAAAAAATTTAAAAAGGCCAACCCTCAATACAATGATCTATTTAAAGCAATAGCCAATGATCTTAGCTATCAAAATATACGAGCTAAAGTGATCGTATTTAATAGGAATGTTTCAGAGGCCAAATAAGCAGTAATACTGCACGATCCGTACATCAAATTTTTTTGAGTCATAAGGCCCATTAAAAATCCATGCCTTCGTGTCTTGATGTTTAAAGATCAACAACCCCAAAACCGTTAAAAAACTTCAAAGTTTAAAACTTTTTGCCCCTGAAAGCCCAGTAAAATGGGCTTTTTTTGAAAAAGCTACAATTTATAGCAATCAATTGCTACAAAACGGGCATACCTTTGTTTTATACAAACGCAACTAATGTTTAAAAGTATGAAGCTAATGGTTAACAAAATGCAAGAGATAGGGGAAAGAGATAAGGTACCTTTAGCTAGTCTTCTTTGTAAAAAATAAAATAAATATATCATGGCAAGAAAAAACAACGGAGAAGATGTTATGGAAATGACAGATTCAAAAAAAACAACAGTGAACACAGAAAAGCTAAAAGCTTTACAACTTACATTAGATAAGTTGGAAAAAACGTACGGTAAAGGATCCATTATGAGAATGGGTGATAGCAACGTAGAAACACTCGAGGCTATTTCAACCGGCTCATTAGGATTGGATATTGCATTAGGCATTGGCGGATTGCCAAAAGGCCGTGTGGTTGAGATCTATGGTCCTGAATCATCAGGTAAAACAACTTTAGCAATTCATGCGATAGCGAGCGTGCAAAGAGCCGGTGGCATTGCAGCGATCATAGATGCGGAACATGCTTTCGATCGATTTTATGCAGAAAAATTAGGAGTAGATACACAAAGTTTATTGATCTCGCAGCCCGACAATGGTGAGCAAGGTTTAGAGATTGCAGATAATTTAATTCGCAGTGGCGCAGTTGATCTAGTAGTGATAGATTCAGTAGCTGCCTTAACGCCTAAAGCGGAAATTGAAGGAGAAATGGGTGATAGCCGTATGGGTTTACAAGCGCGCTTAATGAGTCAGGCTTTACGTAAACTAACAGGCACCATTAGCAAAACAGGATGCTGCTGTATTTTCATCAATCAATTGCGCGAGAAGATCGGCATTATGTTTGGTAACCCCGAAACAACAACCGGTGGTAATGCATTAAAATTCTACGCCTCTGTACGTTTGGATATCCGCAGGATAAGTCAATTAAAAGAAGGCGAAGTGGTAGCGGGCAATAGAGTAAGAGTAAAAGTTGTAAAAAATAAAGTTGCTCCGCCCTTCCGCATGGCCGAATTCGATATCATTTTTGGAGAAGGTATTAGTAAAGTTGGCGAGATCATTGACATTGGTGTTGAAAAAGGCATCATTAAAAAGAGCGGATCGTGGTTTGCTTACGACGATACAAAATTAGGACAAGGGCGCGATGCAGTAAAATCATTGTTTGCCGAAAATCCTGACCTGGCCGAAGAGATCGAAACAAAGATCAAAGCTGCCATTGCAGAAGACGCCGCTAACGCAGCAAGTTAAGAGATAAAAGCCGCGTGGTGGTTCGCGCGTTGCTTTTTTGGTTTGGTTTACCATAAATGGAGATTTGTGGTTTATAAGGAATAGCTGCCTACCTTTTAATGCTCCCTATTTCTGGTTATGGTTATGGTTATGGTTAAAAAAGAACAGCCCTTTTATTTTGGAAGGGCTGTTTTACTTAAACCAAGCACAACCGCAAACATCACACAAATAACAAAACTAAATTTTATATACTATTTTTCCAGATGATAAACTGAATGTAGATCTTTAGGGCAAGTAAAGGTAACATTAAGGTCTTTTACAACACCATCATCAATGCCATAAACCCATCCGTGCAAATGTAGTTCCTGACCATTTGACCAAGCATTTTGCACGATCGAAGTTTTACCTAGATCAAAAACCTGTTCGATCACATTTAGTTCAACAAAACGACGAACACGTTCCTCTTCATTTTTTATAGCGTCGAGTTCTTTAAAGTGTATTCTATAAACATCTTTGATATGACGTAACCAATTATCTATTAAACCATACTTCTTATTACCCATAGCAGCAATCACACCGCCACAACCATAGTGACCACAAACAATAACGTGTTTAACCTTTAACACCTCTACTGCGTATGACAATACACTAAGCATATTCATATCACTATGAACTACCATGTTTGCAATATTGCGATGTACAAACATTTCTCCGCTCTCGGTGCCGGTGATCTCGTTAGCCGGCACACGGCTATCGCTGCAGCCTATCCACAAGTACTCAGGCTTTTGGCCCATTGCCAATTTTTTAAAGTATTCAGGGTTTTCTTTTAACCTCTCAGTCACAAATTTTTTATTTCCCTCAAACAGTCTTTTATATGATTTTTCCATGATTGATGTTTTTTATTTATATAATTAATGTTTTGCAACTTTTCTTTTAAAGAAAAATTTATTTATAATAAAGTAAATGATAAGCGCCGATAGAACTCCTGTTAGAAAATCAGTAACGGGAACCATAACGGCAGTATATATCATCATTAAAAACTCAAACTTACCTTCAGCTTTTGTTTCTCTTATTTCAGACGGTTTGATCATATTACTGGCAACCCAAACCAAAATACCGCCAATACAAGCCATTGGAATAAGCTCTAAATACTGTGCAATATAAAATGCCATTACAAGCTTAAGCACGCCCTTAAAATAACCTGCTAAAGGAGTACGAGCTCCTGCTTTTATACTTGTTGCTGTACGTGCCAAAGCACCGGTGCAAGGAAAGCCATTCACTAAAGGCACAATAATTTGAACTAAACCTTGCCCCCAAAGTTCTTTATCCGGATTGAACTTTGTTCGCTTATTCTCCGCTAACTTATCTGCCATCGTTGAACATAGAACACTTTCAACAGCCGACACAAAAATGATCGCGAAAACAAAGTATAAAATATCTACAAAAACTGTCATGCTCATTCCCGGCAATTGAGGAGTTGTAAATACAAAAAAGTTATTTGGAATGGATCCGTAAAGATCTTTTACCAAGATCAGTCCTTTGTCTTTTAAAACTGTTGCAGTTAATAAAGTTGAAACAGCTATGGCAATTAAAGGTGCAGGAATAAAAATAGAGATCCGTAATAAACCTTTTGTTAATCCAAACGTGAGCAATCCGATCATAACCGACCAAATGTTGATCAAGTTGAGATTTCCGAATGCTATGTAAATATTATGAAAAAAACCTCCTTTTATTTCTTCATCCTGCCCTAACATATCTTGAAAACTTTCAATACCTAATATATCTTCGAAGTTGGTTAAAGCAATAGAAACGGCTATACCAACTGTAAAGCCAACAATAATTGAGTTTGGCACTAGCTTGGCATATTTTCCTAAACCAAACAATCCCATCAACATTAATATGACTCCGGCAATGATGGAAACAAGGATCAAAAAGCCATGAGCCTGCTCCGTTGTTCCTCCGTGTTCGGATCCATATTTAACCATCAATGCAGCAATTAAAGGTATAAATGCTGCAGTAGGCCCGTACACCTGATACTTTGAACCTCCAAATGTTCTTCCAACAATACATGCCAATGCGCCGGCAATAATTCCTTGCTCGGGCCTTAAGCCCATGGCAATAGCAAAACCCATGGCCATAGGAATTGCGGTCATTGCCACAACAAGACCAGCACTAAAATCTCTATACACTGTAGACTTCCAATTGCTTTTTTCTAGGTCTTCCCATCTACTATCGAAAAAAGTAAAGAACAGTTTTAGTCTACTGCCAATTGTGTTTTTTTGAGATAACTCATTCATAAAATATTTATTTTAAACGCTACTAACGCTTTTTGTTTTTACTAATAAAAATAATTAAAGGTATCTTATAAGATACAGGTGTTGGAATTAGCCTCGCGGAGGCGGGGTTACCATATTAGGATTGTAGGTTGGAAGTTGATCGCTATGAAGTGAAAAACTATTATATTCCAAGCTTATATAATGAGATGAAACATGTTCGAACATTGCCATTAATGCTTCCGAATCCGACCCGTCCTCTTTACCACTCTCATCCTCTTCTTCGGCAACTCCACCTATTAACTCAATAACTTCTTGCGATTTCAATTTACTAAGCAAGCAAACGGTGCCCGAAAAACTGAATATCAGAAATCCGATCAAAAGAAATATAACACCAAAATGTTTTTTCATTGCAACAGCCGAATATACGAAATTAATATATAATCGCTATTCTATCAATTGTAAACCTATGTTAAAATAGCGAAAGTTTGAACCGTATATAATCCCGCCGTCTCTGTTCGCAAACGTGTATCTCCAAGGCTTACCGGCTTAAAACCAACTGCTTTTGCCATTTGGATCTCATCCATTGTAAAATCTCCTTCGGGACCCACCAAAACCATAATTTTCTTGTTTTTAAACTCAAGATCTCTTAATCTTAGTTTATTGTCATGCTCACAATGCGCAATAAGTTTAATATCGGCACTTGTTCCAATAACATTTTTAAATTCCTCAATCGGATTTACTTTTGGAATAAAGGCCTGCTTACTTTGCTTTACCGCACTCTCCACAATTTTTTGAATGCGGTCGATCTTCAAATTAACTCGCTCGCTATTCTTACATTTAATAAAACTTATTTCATCAATACCAATTTCAACAGCCTTTTCGATCATCCACTCTATTCTGTCAATTTGCTTGGTAGGTGCAATGGCTAAATGCAAGTAATAGTTGCGTTTGTTTTGATAAAATGGTCCTTCGATGATATTCGCTACACACTGTTTTTCGTTGGCAGTGATCAATTCGCCTTTATAAGAAGCCCCTAAACCGTCAATGATATGGATCTGATCTCCTGCTTTACAACGCAATACTTTATAGCAATGCCAACTCTCTTCGGCGGTTAAATTTGCCGTATGGCCGTTTATATGGGCTATAAAAACATTCATTGCATAAATTTAAGTAATTTTAAGCATTGAATTACTTAGCCCACGCATATTTATCCAATAACGATGAAGGCCTTTTACTTGGTAATTTCATTGCCGATCATATAAGAGGCAACAACTTTGAGCATTTAAGTGATGATATTAAAAAAGGCATTTACATGCATCGCAAGATCGATCAATTTACCGACGAGCACCCGGCCTTTAAAAAAAGCAAACGTTTTTTTTATGATGGCTTTGAAAAATATAGCGGTGTGCTTGTAGACATATATTTTGATCATTTATTAGCCAAAGATTTTATACAACATTCCGAAAAAAGCTTGCCTGATTTTACCTCTCAGGTTTATAGCATTTACGAAAAGAATAAAGAAATACTTCCCCAAAATAGCGAGCGGTTCTTGTCTTATGTGCTCTCCAATAACATTTACTTTGCGTATTCCAAAATTGAGGGCATTGAAAAAGTATTGTTTCATTTATCGCATCGCATTAAACACGGGGTGATGCTTAATACTTCGGTGCCACTTTTTTTAAAGAACGAGATAGAACTCAAAGAGAACTTTGGTATTTTTATGGAGGATATTAAAACAGAATTTAAATTCTAAAAGGCCGCATCTAAGCGGCCTTTTAGTTTATTCATAGATCACACCACTCGCCTTTTCCTTTTCTTCCTCTTGTCTTTCTTTTTTCTCCTTACGCTTTTCATCCATTCTTCGGTTTCGCATGTTCTTTTCTCTTATGCCACTGAAGTAACTTTTTGTGGTAACAATTACTACACCGCCAAGCACATCGCCATACATGGCAGGAACTCCACCGGTGAACACTGTTACGTTTTCAAGCGATAAAGCAGGAAGCGTTCCCATATCAAGTGCTTTTACACCATCAATAAACACGGCATTCGCATCACTTCTTCCGCCTCTAAAATGAAATCCACCTTGAGCATCTTCCACCACATCCGAAGCCATACTGGTTACCACACTCATAAGATCCCCACCTCTTTCAAATGCTGAGTTTTGCATCAATTCAGTAGCGTCCAAACTTTTCATGCTATACACATTGGTCTCTGCACCTGTTTTTGTGTAATCTTCCACTATAAGTTTTCCCTGCACCACTACTTCGGTAAAAGTATTCGACGACATTTTAATGTTCAAATACGTAGCCTCACCGGGCACAACCTTCACGCCATTTATTTTTTTTGATTGATGACCCGATTCTATCACCATCACATCATACAAACCGGGCTCAAGAGGTTTATATTTGTAATTACCTTCTGCATCGCTTTCGGCGCCGCCTATGAGCTGGTTATCTTGAAGGATCTTTACAGTGGCAAATGGCACTTTTTCCTTTAGTTCATTTCTTAGCACCCCTCTTATCTCTCCGTAGGTTTGCTGTGCTGCGGCCGTAACACTTATAAGCGTTAGAATGGCCATTAGTTTAATTGTTCTCATTTTATATTTTTTTAAGATTAATAATTAGAGCGCTCTGTTTGATGATAAGACGGAAAGCCTAGTGTATTCTATAAGAAAATATTCTATTTTATTTTTATGGAATTTTTAAGTTATCTTGTCTATTATTAAAAGCACCTATGTGGCTCTTTAAGAAAGCTTCATATCAAAGCGATGAAGAGATCATAAAAGCCTATAAAGACACCGGTAATACGGCCTTAATAGGCGAACTCTTTGAAAAACACGTGAAAACGGTTTATGGGGCTTGCCTTTTCTTTTTTAAAGATAAAGCAGAGGCCCAGGATGCAGTGATGCAGATCTTTGAGAAATTGATTGTTGAACTACTCAAAAAAGAGGTGTTGAATTTTAAAGGCTGGCTGAGTTATGTGGTAAGGAATCATTGTATTAATATCATCCGACAGAATAAAACACGTTTCAGTTATCGCGAAGGACAATATGGATTTGAGCTAGAAGCACCCGATGAGCAAGAAGAGAATTATTTGTCGAGTTTAAGCAATGATGAATTGATACTAAAATTGCCGCTGTTCTTGAATCAATTAAACGAAAAGCAAAAGGAATGTATTGAGTTGTTCTTTTTAAAGAATAAAAGCTATCAGGAAATTGCAGGATCAACAGGATACACACTTAATGAAGTAAAGAGTTATATACAAAACGGAAAACGAAATTTAAAACAGATTATCTTAGATCATAAAGACACAAATGCAGCCTAACAAAAACATACATAACGACCTTGAACATCTTGCCGAATTGGGCTACGATGCATTTCCTGATGCAGAAAAGGATGTGGAAGCACTAAAGCAACAGATAAAGGCCAGAGCGGGCACGCGTTCGCTAACCGGAAACGGCTTTATTACCATTGCTATAGCTCTTTTTCTTGGCATCACATTTTTCTTTATGATCTACAATGCGCCGGTTCTTTTTCCTTCGCAATATCAATTGCTTGCCGAAAAAGAAAAACAACATATCATCCAACAAATTGATCTGGATACCATTGCTGTTGCAGGCAAGGTCACTGTAAAACCTACAGAAAAATTTTCACAACCAGTTCATCTCGATAGTTCGTTAAATTTTGGAATGGCCGAAAAGCTCGACATCATAAACGAAATTGCAGTTGGTAATAACTCCATTGATCCGGATAATGTAGATCTAAAATATAGTCCTAACGCTCCTTACATTTATTTGTACGATCTTAAAGTAGCCAATTACAATGGTTATTACTTTAAAACGCCGCAACGCATAACAGTTCATGGAAGCTTAGATGCCAATAAAGATTCGCGCGATCACCAAGACCCCGCATCACAAATACCTTATCGCGAATATTACCTTCATGAGGTGATCAAAGATGCCATGCGTTCATTTAAAGAAAAAAATTATGCGCACTGCATCAAACTACTCGATCTTATCAGCGATCGCAATACCGACGATGTTAACTGCGAATTTTACCAAGGCATGTGTTACTTCTATTTACAAGATCACGAAGCTGCCTACAACCATTTAAATTTGGCTCTTGCCAACAAAATAAATGTGTTTGAAGAAGAAACAAGCTATTATTTGGCACTTTCGTGTGTAAAGACAAATAGAGATAAAGAGGCCGAAGATCTGCTCCAAAAGATCGTTAGTAACAAGGGATTTTACGCCAAAAAAGCTCAAGAAATGTTATCTAAATAGGTAAAGAATAATTTATTATCTTTGAATCCTCTTTTGAAAAAGGTAATACTATATTTTGCACTTGTTTTGATGCCTATACTGAATAAGGCGCAAACCAAAAACATCTATTTTAAAAATCTTACTGATTCCATTATCAATACATTTAGTGTTGACACCAATCACTTAAGCATTAAGCGCACCGATCCAATGATCAAGTACAAGAATTATTTTAACTATGTGCTTTGCCTTTACAAAAATCTCGATTATAAAAAGATCAGAATAAGATCTGAAAGAACACGCCATGTGGCCGATGTAAAACCAAAACCAATTGACGTTATTGCTGCACCTGAAGACAGAGTTTACACCATCATTTTTAGTTCAGGCGCCGGTTCATTGATCGACACCGTTACTTTTGAAAAATTAAGTGTTGATTCAAAAATTGCCTTAATTAGCAAACAAATAAGTTTGATACAAGAATATAGCACACTTGGTTTCTTCGAAATTATTGGCATGCGATTTAAAAAACACTCTATTAAAAGATCAAAAAGACTGAACAAAGACATTAACCTCTATTCCATTGAAGCCGGACTAGGTTATCAGCTTATGACCTACACCAATGAAGTGTACGACAAATTATTTGAAGACAACTGGACAAATAAACGCGATTACAAAAAATACTACGAGAAAAATGTGCATGCTTTAATGAGCTACGATGCCATAAAAACCTACCTCTACGATTATCCTGTTTATTTACAGAACGTTTACAAGTAGTTCTAGCCCTGCTTAAAAACCTTATTCAAATTCTTTAGCAAGAAAAACAACAACACTGTTGCAAACATCAACAAGCCAAAATTAAGCCAAAAGAAATTTGCCTTGTCGTCAAACTTATCCCAATTCTTTCCTAATTCACCACTTACTTTATTTCCTAAGGATGTTGCTAAGTTCCATCCACCCATCATCAACGCTGTTAAACGCGGAGGCGAAAGTTTCGACACCATAGATAAACCCATAGGACTTAGACATAATTCACCAATGGTAATTACGCCATATCCTGCAATGAGCCACCAATAACTTGCCTTCTGCATTCCATTATTGGTATAATGTACAGCTGCCACCATTACTAAAGTAGAAAGCGCGCTTATGAATAGTCCGTAGGCAATTTTTGTTGCGGTGGTTGGTTCTTTACCCTTTCTTTTTAAGAACGCAAAGAACGCAATGATCAGCGGCGTAAGCACGATCACAAAGAATGGATTGATAGATTGAGAAATATTGGTATTCAATAAATTTAAGGATTCACCATGTGGCGGAAATTTGTCGGGATCAAGATTCTTAAAATACGAAGGGTAATCCTGACACATCACTGTTTCACCTTTTTCATCCTTTATTTTACGAAACTGTTCATCTAATTGGGGCACCAACATGTTCTTTACTTCCACCTTTTCTACGCAGCCCAGCGCTTTAGCAGCAGGTGCAAATACAGTTGGGCATTCTCTATCTGTGTAATTGTTCGCGTAAATAGTTAATGCTGTTCCATTTTGTTTAAAGATGGCCCAAAATAAGATCACCACTAAAAAAATAGTGAACATGGTGCCCAATGGCTTTTTCTCTTCTTCGTTTGATTTAAAATAAATAGTAGCAAAGAAAAATATAACAGGTATACAGAACATAAAAAAAGCATCGGTGGCATTACTACTTAAAATGGAACCATCATTTCCTTTAAAGAACCAACCGATCAAAGCAAAGATCACGCCTACGCCCATCACTTTGGCAAAATACATAATGAAGGGTTTGTCTTCCGGCTTTGGTTCACGACGAACGTCTACATGCTTGTAATGTTTTATACCAACAATAAAAGTAATTACGCCAATGAACATACCAATACCAGCAGCCATAAATGCGCCATTCCATCCAATTCTATTCAACATAATAGCACCAATAAAATTGCAAATGAACGCACCAATATTTATTCCCATATAAAAGATATTGTAGCCTGTGTCTTTTTTATCTATATATCTCGGATCGTTGAACATGTTTCCAAGCAGCGTTGAAATATTAGGTTTAAAGAAACCGTTTCCAATGACCATAATTACTAAAGCGGTATAAAAAGCCCACATCTGCGGAATGGCGAGCATACAATAACCAATGCCCATCATGGTGCCACCAAGAATGATAGAGAATCGATAACCTAATTTAAGATCTGCTAATAATCCACCCATAAAAGGCGTGAGGTACGCCGCAGCGATAAACGTTCCATAAATATCGGATGCGTCGGCATTTTCCCAACCAAATCCTCCGGCTGATTTTTCGGCTGTCATGTATAATACAAACAAGCCAATCATTAAATAATAACCAAACCTTTCCCAAAATTCGGTGAACACCAGGAAAAATAATCCTTCAGGGTATTTGCGTTCTTTGAACATGTGATAAAGATAGTAATTTGAAAACATCTCGAAAATAAAAGATCCCGGCCATTTTAGTGACCGGGATCTCCTTTATCAAAAATAAATTCTAATCTGCTAAAACAATAACGGTGTTATGTTTGATCTCAGCAACGCCACCTTTTATCACAAACTCTTTTTTATCGCTACTTTCTTCAACGATCTGAATTGTGCCGGCTTTTAAAGTACTTACAAATGGTGCATGATCATCCAATACACCAAAGCTTCCTTCGCTTCCGGGGAAAATGGCCGATTTTACTTGACCATCGTACAATTTTTTATCGGGAGTGATGATTTCTAGTTTCATTATTTACTTTCAGCTAAGATCTTCTTACCTTTTTCAATTGCTTCTTCAATATTTCCTACAAGGTTAAACGCAGCTTCAGGATACTCATCTACTTTACCATCTAAGATCATATTAAATCCTTTGATCGTATCTTCAATTGGAACTAACACGCCTTTTAATCCTGTAAATTGTTCAGCCACGTGGAATGGTTGTGATAAGAAACGTTGAACACGACGAGCGCGGTGTACAACTAATTTATCTTCTTCACTTAACTCATCCATACCTAAGATGGCGATGATATCTTGTAATTCTTTGTAACGTTGTAAGATATTCTTCACGCGTTGTGCGCAATTGTAATGTCCTTCACCAATTACAGCAGGCGATAAGATACGTGATGTAGAATCCAAAGGATCCACAGCAGGATAAATACCTAACTCAGCAATTTTACGACTTAATACGGTTG
>Ga0068872_10002522_pt1 | contig 14322 bp, 14 predicted proteins | sample NOAtaG_7_FD_66441 | JGI IMG/M metagenome (GOLD analysis project Ga0068872, IMG submission 66441) | Freshwater lake microbial communities from Lake Erie, under a cyanobacterial bloom - NOAA_Erie_Diel1S_2200h metaG | ecosystem: Environmental > Aquatic > Freshwater > Lake | place: USA: Ohio, Lake...
CAGGAGCAGCACCACCGAGTAGACGGGCTGCTTGTCGAGCGAGTTGAAGTCGATGCCCGTCTGGCTCACGCCGATCGCCGCGATCGGCGCCTTGATGGCGGGCGACTTCGTGTGCGGGATCGCCACCCCGTGGTTGAGCCCGGTGGAACCCTTGTTCTCACGGGCGATGATGGCCTTTGCGAAGGCGTCGCGCATGTCTGCCGACACGCGGCCGCTCGCGACCATGGCGTCCAGCAACTCGCGGATCGCCTCATCGCGCTTCACGGCTGTCATGTTCGGCACGATGGCCTTCTCGACGACGATGTCTCGGAGCTTCATGTTTCGCCTCTTCGACCAGCGCGACGCGGATGCGTCAGTGCGGATGCTTGTGGTTGCGGATCTGCTTCTTGTGCTCGACGATCTGCCGGGCCTCGCGGTCGATCGCCAGGTCGATCGCTGCGTAGAGGTCGGGATCGCGGAAGTTCACGATGAAGTCCTCGTGATGCTCGACGTCGACGATGAACTCGACGTGGTAGGCATTCGGCTCCTTCTCGATGACGCAGTCGATGGCCTGCACCCGGTCGAAGTAGCGCGTCAGACGCTCGCTCTTCTTGCGGACGTAGGCGTCGATCGCTTCGGTGATCTCGAGGTGCTTGCCCTTGATGTTGATTTGCATGGCTCTCCCTTTCGGTCGATGCGCGTCCTGCCTTCAGGGCGCTGGAGTCTTGATCGGGCCTTCTGCTTCGACTTTGCCGCCTGTGCGGGCGGTGTTGACGGTCGTGATCGCTCCGTGTCCTGCGGAAGCACCCGTCCCGGCGACCGCATCGCCGGGAACGACCACTCCTGCGGACACAAGGTAGCGCAGTGCTTCGTCGATTGTGATGGGAAGTTCGCGGACTTCGCCGCGGGGCACGGTCACGGTCCAACCCGTGAACGGCGTGGGGGAACTTGGCACGAAGACCGTCACGGAGTCGCCTACCGCCGAGCGGATTTCCCGCGCGGCATCTCCCGTCACCAGTCCCATCGACCAAATGCCGGGGCGCGGATACTCGATCATCACGACGCGGTTGAAGTTGAGTTTCTTCTTTTCGCCTCCGAACAGAAACTCCACCACTTGCTTCAGCGCGGGATAGACGCTTCGGATGCCCGGCACCGATAGAACCCCCGATTCGAAGAGCGCGAGCAGCCGCCGGCCGAGATACCCGCCGACAAGCCGGCCGAGAACGTAGACCACCACGATCGCGAGGACGAGCCCGGCGAGATCGAGGTACCAGCGCGCGGCCCACCAGTCCGCGACGTTCAACCGGATGGCGCGCCAGCGGACCGTCTCCGGGGAGGCGTCGAGCCGCAGCCGCTCCGCGCGGGCGCGCTCGGTGGCCAGCGTGGCCTCGTCCGGCGCGAATGCCTCGAGCCCGCCCCGGTCCGCCGCAGCGGCGATCGCCAGGCGCAGCCCGGCGTTGATCGGCTCCGCGATGTTTCCGTCGATGAAGCGAAACGCCGCCACCAGGATCCAGAGGGTGAGGACGCTCGGCAGAATCACGCCGAGTCCCCTCAGGAAAAACCGCATCCCGCCCCCGGGACGCTTGGCCGACGATTGTTCTGGAACTCCCGCTCCCTCGATCATGCCTCCGAGTGTAGGAAGTCGAGGCGCGTCCGTGGGTCGAGCGCGGAGGGTTCGGGGGTTGTCTGCGCGGCGCGCGTCTCGGCCGGACGCGCGGCGATCGATCCTGCAGCGATCGATCCTGCAGCGGCCGAGCCTTCAGCGGCCGAGCTTTCAGCGGCCGAGCCTTCAGCGGCCGAGCTTTCAGCGGCCGAGCCTTCAGCGGCCGAGCGGCCGAGGCAGGACCATCAGCGCCGTCTCTTCGCCGGAGCGGCGGAAGCGGACCTCAACGGACTCGCCGAGCCGCAGCCGCGCGATGGCCAGGACGAGTTCGTCCTTGTTGCGGACCGGACTGCCCGCCACCGATTGGATCACGTCGCCCACCCGGAGTCCGGCGGCCCGCGCCGCGGAGCCCGGCGCGAACGAGGTGATTCGGACGCCGTCGCCGACGTCGTCGCCGAGGATGCCAAGCGACGGGTCGCCGGGCTCGACCCGGTCGTCGACGGCGCCGCGCTCGCGCATCCACTTGCGCCAGCGCAACTCGACCTTGCCGAGCGGCTCGCCGAACGCGCGCTCGATCGCGCTCGCGCCGGTCGGATCGTCCTTGTAGGTCGCCACCATCGCGCGGTAGAAATCCTCGAGCTTCCTCTCGCGGGCGAAGTATTCGAACATCGCGCGCACCTGCGGATAGTGGCGCTCCGCGTCCTTCATGAAGTCGTCCGCGGAGAGCGACGTCAGTTCGCGCCACGCGCGGGCGGTGTCGGACAGTACCTGCTTGCGCGCGAAGTTGAAGCGGATGTTCGGGTGGAACTCCACGCTGCCGTCCTCGCGGAACGAGTAGTCCTCGTAGAGGCTCGCCAATCCCTCCTGCATCCAGATCGGGTGGGTCTGGCCGAGGCGCTCCATGTCGGCGTAGTGGACGAGATGCACGAACTCGTGCTGGAGGCTCTGGCCGGTGTCGCGGGCCACGAGGCGACGCTCGCGGTGGAGGTACATGCCGCGGATCTCGGGGCGGTCGAGGTAGCGCGCTGCGTCGGAGGGGCGCACGATCGCAATCAGCGCCTGCTCATCGGGCGCCTTCCGGAAGTACGCCTCGACGAGATGCCGTTCGAGCCGCTCGAGCGTCTCCTTCATCCGGGCGTGCGAGGTTTCGTCGAGGAAGGTGGCGTATGCGACGCCGGCCTCCGCGTCGATCTCGTAGCGGTAGGCGTCGCCATGCGCATCCTTCCAGCGCGCCAGCGGGTCGGGGGCGGGGGCGCGCGTGCGAGGTGCGGCGGGCTTCGCGGGCTTGCGCGCCTTGATGCGGTCGCGCGCCTCCATGATGCTCGTGTAGACGCGACCATCGCGGATCGGATCGAGGTCTGGGTCCGACTCGAGGTGATCGAGGTCGTCGAAGCCCTTGCGGATGCTCGCGAGCAACTGCGCCTCCGCTTCCTTCAGCCGCCCGAGTTGCGCCAGCACGCACGCATGGTTGTAGAGCAGCGTCGGATCGTCGGGGTCGACCTTGAGCCTTTCCGCGATGAGCTTGTCCGCCTCGGCGTAGTCGCGGGCGCGGAGCACGGCGTCGATTCGCTCGAGCGTGGGCGCCTTGATCGGAGGGGGAGGCGCCGGGGTTGCGAGCGCGGGAACCTCGGCGGTGGCAATGGCCAGCGCCGCCACCGCCGCCAGTGCGCGGACGGTCGAACGGAAGGGCGTGCGCGAATGGCGCGTGGGCAACGGACGGATTCCTGATCGGGGCCTGCACGGCGTGTCGAGGGCGCATCTCAGCGGCCGCGAAGCTTCAGCGCGATCGCCTCAGGATACGCGCGGATCTCCTCGCGATGCACGCGCTCCGCGAGCGATTCCGGCGTATCGCCCGCGAGAACCGGACAGCGCCGCTCAAGGATGGTGGCGCCGTGGTCGTATTCCTCATCGACATCGTGCACGGTGCAGCCGCTCTCGCGCTCACCCGCCGCAAGCACCGCCGCGTGCACGCGCAGGCCGTACATGCCGTGGCCGCCGAAGCGGGGGAGGAGTCCGGGGTGGATGTTCAGCGTGCGTCCGGCCCAGTGGTGCCCCACCCGGAACCGGCGCAGGTAGCCAGCGAGGCAAACGAGCTCGATGTGCGCGGCGCGCAGGCACGCGTCGATCCGGTCCGCGAGCCCGTCGCCCGGCGGCAGCACCGCGACGCGCAGCCCGAGCGACCTGCAACGGGCGACGCCGGCGATCTCCTCCCGGTGCGCGATGATCAGCGCGATCCGCGCGTCCAGCAGTCCATCGGCGCAGGCGGCGTGGATGTTCGCGGCGGTGCGCCCGCCTCCCGAGATCAGGAGCGCAAGCCGCGCGCAGTCTGTCGTGGAGTTTCGACCGGTGGTCATCGGCGGGTCACGGTAGGGCCGGCGTCGGTCCAAGTTTCAGCCATCGCGTTGGAGTCGGGATGCCGGCGCGGGAACTGCATCAAGGCGCGGAGCCCATGCCCGGCGTCTGCCGGAACGGTATCGAACGGCCGTGCTCGTCGACCGAAACCATCGTGAGCTGGGCTTCGGTGACGCGGGCCCATGTTCCATCGAGCCGCTGGGCATCGACGACCACCTGCACCGCCACCGACGTGCGCCCGAGTCGGATGGTGCGCGTCTTGAACTCCACGACCTCGCCGACCGCGACCGGCGCCTTGAAGTCGACGCGGTCGACCGACGCCGTGACCCAGCGATGCAGGCCGTGCTTCCGGGCCTCGACGTAGCCCCCTTGATCGATGTAGGCCAGGATGATCCCGCCGAAGATCGTCCCCTGGTGATTGGTGTCGCGCGGCATCATCAGGACGCGCAGCGCAAGCTGGGGTTCGTCGGTCGGGGGAAACGCAGACATGTCGTCATCCTAACTCGCGAAGGCGTTCGCATTCGTATGCGGCTATGCAATGGATATCGCGCAATCGGAGCGATTCAGCGACTGGCCCACTTGACATCGCGACAACTTTTAGGAAAGTGCCTGAAGTTTATGGTTTGGCCCCTGCGGCCCGATCGTTTACGAGTCGTGCGAGGCGTTCCCTCGCTGGCTCGTCGAGCGACCTCGGCCGCGATGTGCGGGCCAACCCTGCCGTGGAAAAGTGCCGAGCCCCGTGTGCGGGGATTTCGGCGAGTTGACCGAGGTGGCCTGCATGCCGCAGCGCCCCCTCGGTTTCCCTCCTCCGTGTTCGGAGGGGGAGCCTTGGCAGGGGATCAGGGCGGATTCCCCGCACCCGACCCCTGGAGTGTGTTCTACCTTTGGCTCGATCGTTCGGCGATCGAGCCGCCTCGTGCATCGCCATGCCAGACCAACAGAACGAATCGTCGAACATGCAGATCAACCGCGCACCAATCTGGCAGGCCGTGCGCCTGCCGCTCAGGTTGAGGATCCTCGAGACGGCGCGTCGGCTCGGCGAGACTTCGGTGACCGAGCTCGCCCAGGCGGTGGGGCTCAATCGAACGGCGCTCTACTTCCATCTCCGGCACCTCGAGAAGGCGGGATTGCTCGTCTCCCGCGCCGGCGAGGCGACGCCCGGCCGTCGCGGCAAGCGTCCGCGCTACTACAAGGCGACGGTTCCCGATGTGTCGCTCGTGGTCGACCTCGACTCGAAGCGCGAGGCGCAGCGTCTCGCCGAGTTCTTCCGTCCGTGGCTCGTCGAGAGCCGCACCCTCGCCTTGTCGCAGAAGGCTGGCGGAATCGGTGCGCGCAAGATCGCGCTGCACTGGGAGAACTTCACCGAGGAAGAGGCGGGCCGCATCCGGGCGCTCTGCAGCGAGGTCGACGAGATCGCCCGCCGCGCCCGCGCCCGCGCCAACAACAGCCGGAAGGCGCCGAGCGCGACGCACCACGTCGCGATGATCTTCGCGCCCGTCGACGGCAATGTGATGCCTGGCCCGGAGATCAAGGTCAAGTCGGCGAAGTAGGCGCGGCCGCCCGAAGGCTTGCTGTTCACGCAGGCTCAAGCCGCAGTTCGTCGGGTGGTCCGCGACAAGAGCGGCTTCAGCCCAAGAGCGGCTTCAACCATCGCCCTGTCCAGCTCGACTTCTGCTTGGCAACCTGCTCGGGCGTTCCTGTCGCCACGACGGTGCCGCCGCGGTCGCCGCCCTCGGGACCGAGGTCGACGATCCAGTCGGCGCACTTCACGACGTCGAGGTTGTGCTCGATGACGACCAGCGTGTGTCCCTTGTCGGCCAGCCGCTCGAGCACCGAGAGCAGACGCGCGACATCGGCGAAGTGGAGGCCGGTGGTTGGCTCGTCGAGGACGTAGAGCGTGGGCGAGTCGGTGGCGTTGCCGAGTTCGGTCGCGAGCTTCACCCGCTGCGCCTCGCCGCCCGAGAGCGTCGTCGAGGCCTGACCGAGCTGGATGTAGCCGAGGCCGACGTCGCGCAGGCACTCGAGCATGCGGTTGATCTTGGGGTGCGCGTCGAAGAAGGCAAGCGCGTCCTCGACGGTCGCGTCGAGGACGTCGGCGATGGTCCGGCCGCGGTACTTGATCTCGAGCGTCTCGCGCGAGTAGCGCTTGCCCTTGCAGACCTCGCAGTCGACGAACACGTCCGGAAGGAAGTGCATCTCGATCCGCTTCAGGCCCTGGCCCTGGCATGCCTCGCAGCGGCCGCCCTTCACGTTGAACGAGAAGCGGCCGGGCTCGTAGCCGCGGATCTTCGACTCGGGCACAAGCGACCAGATGCGGCGGATCTCGTCGAAGATGCCGGTGTAGGTCGCGGGGTTCGAGCGCGGCGTCCGGCCGATCGGCGACTGATCGACCTCGACCACGCGCGCGATCTTCCCGAAGCCTGTGACGCGCGTGTGCGAGCCGGGGTTCACGTTCTCGCCGAGCACGTGCTTGCGCGCGGCGGCCAGCAGGATGTCGTTCACGAGCGTCGACTTGCCGGAGCCCGACACGCCGGTGACGCAGACGAGCCCGCCGAGCGGGAAGGCCACGTCGATCCCGCGGAGATTGTTGGCGGCGGCGCCCTTCACGACGATCGCATTCGACTCGCTGACGGTGCGGCGCTTGCGCGGCACGCCGATCTTCTTCCGGCCCGACAGGTACTCGCCGGTGAGGCTGGTCGGATGCGCCGCGATCGTGGCGAGGTTGCCCTCGGCCACCAGCCGTCCGCCGTGGCGTCCGGGGCCCGGGCCGATGTCCACGATCCAGTCGGCCGCACGCATCATGTCCTCGTCGTGCTCGACCACGAGCACGGTGTTCCCGATGTCGGAGAGTCGCCGCAGCGTTGCGATCAGCCGGTCGTTGTCGCGCTGGTGGAGGCCGATCGTGGGCTCGTCGAGCACGTAGCAGACGCCCACGAGCCCGCTTCCGACCTGGGTGGCGAGGCGGATGCGCTGCGCCTCGCCGCCGGAGAGCGTCGAGCTCGTGCGGTCGAGCGAGAGGTAGTCGAGGCCGACCGAGGCGAGGAACCCGAGCCGAGCCTCGACCTCCTTCAGGATCGGCGCCGCGATCTGCCGCGACTCCTTCGAGAGCTCGATCGACTGGATGAAGGCGAGCGCGCGCGACACCGTCATCGCGGCGACATCGCTGATCGAGAGGCCGAGCGTCCCGCTCTTCAGCTTCACGGCGAGCGCCTCCGTGCGCAGGCGGCGGCCTTCGCACGCCGGGCAGGGCGCCTGGCTCATGTAGGCCATGAGCCTCTCCTTCACGTTCTCGCTTTCCGTCTCGGTGGCCCGGCGCTTGAGATGCGGAAGCACGCCCTCCCACTCGAAGGCGAGCTTCACGCCCTCGGCGGACGAGCCCCACATCAGCGCCGTGCGGGTCTTCGCGGGAAGCTCCGCGTACGGCGTGTCGAGGTCGATCTTCGCCAGCGTCGCGAAACTGCGCAGCGCGCGCGCGTAGTAGATGTTCATGCGACGACCGTTGCGGCGCCATGGCTGGATCGCCTCGCGCAGCGGCTTCGTCATGTCGGGGACGCACAGCGCCTCGTCGAACTCGTTCACGGTGCCGAGGCCGGCGCATGCCTGGCAGGCGCCCTGCGGCGAGTTGAAGCTGAAGAGCCGAGGCTCGAGTTCGTCGAGCGCGCATTCGGGGTGCTCCGGGCAGGCGAACTTCTCGCTGTAGCGATGCTCGGTCCAGCCATCCTTCGATCCCGGCTCCTTTCCGGAAGGATCCTCGACGAGGACGACCAGCGCGCCTTCTGCGAGCTTGAGCGCCGTCTCGACGCTCTCCGCGATTCGCTGCCGAGCCGTCTCCTCGAGCACGATGCGGTCGACGACGGCGTCGATGTCGTTCTTCTCGTAGCGTCCGAATCCAAGCGGGTTCTCGCCGCCGTTCTTGAGGACCTCGCGGAGGTCGACGACCTTTCCGTTGGCACGGGCACGCACCAGTCCCTGCTTCTGAAGGCCCTCGAGCACCTCGCGGTGGAAGCCCTTCTTCGCGCGCACGACGGGCGCGCAGAGCAGGGCGCGTCGGCCGGCGAACTTCGTCACCAGCGTCTCGACGATCTGGCTCGGGTTCGAGGCGCTGATCTCCTTGCCGCACACGTGCGGGACGGCGCTCTTCGACTTTCCCTTCGCAGCCGTCTTCGCCTTGGAAGCAGCCTTCTCCTGCGTCTTGGCGCGACCCTCGGCCGCGTGCTCGACATGCCAGCAGGTCGGTGTCCCGCACCTGGCATAGAGAAGCCGCAGGTAGTCCCAGATCTCGGTGGTGGTCGCCACGATCGAGCGCGGGCTGTGGCCGCCCGAGCGCTGCTCGATCGCGATCGTCGGAGGGAGGCCCTCGATCGCCTCGACGCTTGGCTTCTGCATCTGGTCGAGGAACTGGCGCGCGTACGCCGAGAGCGACTCCATGTACTTGCGCTGTCCCTCGGCGAAGATGGTGTCGAAGGCCAGCGAACTCTTGCCGGAGCCGGAGACACCGGTCACGACCACGAGCTTGTCGCGGGGGATCTCGACGGAGAGATCCTTCAGGTTGTGCTCGCGCGCACCGCGGACGCGAATCGACTTCTCGGGCGTGGACATGGGGCGCGGATGATAGGGCGCGCGGCCCGGCGAGCCGGACCGAAGACCGCGCCTCGCCGCCAGAAGGGTGGAATATGCGCGTCCCGAGCGCGTCCCCCGGCCGCAAGCCGTGTTTTTCAACGGTTTTTGCGACTGTGCTGCGCCGAAGGCCGAAATCCATCGTAGGACTGTTACCCCAGATGTCTCCGGTCACCTCGACCCCAGGACTCAAGCCCCACGCCGACGCCAGCCCGAAAGGACCGGTGGAGTTGTCGGCTCATGCCGCGACGGCCCATTCGCCGGCCCATTCGCCGGCTCAGGCGACGGCTCAGGCGACGGCGGCCCAGCCGAATGCCGGCACCGTGCGTGATGCGCTTCCGGTCTTCAACCCAGGCAAGCCCATCCCGAGTCTTGAAGAGTGGCGCGCGCTGGAACGGCGCGCGTCTTCGTTCAGGGCGTGAGTCGATCCCCGGACGGCGCGTCGATCGCGCATTCCAGCACGGGATCCTGAAAGACCTCGCCACCGCCAACGACCTCGCCTCCCCATTTCCAGGGCTTGGTGCCGACTCTCTTCATGCCGAATCGCCCGTAGAACGCGATGGCGCGCGGGTTCCGCTCGTAGACGCCGAGCCAGAGCGTGCGTCCTCCGAGCCGCCTCGCTGCGGCGATCGCCTCGCGCATGAGCACGGCGCCAATGCCACGCCCGATCCACTCCTGCGCGAGATAGAGCCGCACGAGTTCGATCGGATGTGGTCCTGACACGCACGGCGGCGGCTCGACCTCGGCGATGTGCGCATAGCCGACGAGGTCGCCCGCACCGTCGGTCGCGACGAGAAGGCTCGAGCGCGGATCCGCGAGAATCGACGAGAAGCGCTCGCGCGTGAAGTTCCGCGCGCAGTAGTCGTCGATCAGGGCGTGATCGTCCGTCTCGCGGTAGGCGTCGAAGAACGAGCGTCGTGCGAGCGCGACGAGTGGCTCGATGTCCGCGTGGCTGGCTTCCGTGATCCGCATCGCGATTCCGCGGACTGTAACGCGTCGGCCATGGGGCGACCGCCCACAGGTGCGTGAATGCGACCGATGCGTGAACCCGTTCCCGCTCCGCGCGTACGAAAGCGGGCAGGCGCAGCACCGTTGACCGCCGGCGTTTCGGCGGACGCCTCCTGAAAGCCGAGGTTCCCATGCAGGTTCGACTCTTCGATGGCCCGATGCGGACAAGCGAGGCGGAGTTTCAGTACGTGCTCGAGCGGATCGGAAGCGTCGCGCGCCGGTTGCTTGGGCGCGACGCCGATGTGGCCGTTCGTCTTGCGGATGTGAACGGACCGCGCGGGGGCGTCGACAAGCGCTGCTCCATCCAGCTGGTGTGCGCGCGGCGCGGCCGGCTGTCGATCGAGGAGTGCGCTCGCACCTACTACGACGCGATCGATGCGGCCGCCGCAACGCTGAAGCGCGCGCTCACGAAGTCGCTCGAGCGGTCCTCGCCGCGCTCGCGCAGGGCGAGATCATCCGAGCGCGACCGCGGCGCCTGAGCGACGCGGCGCGCCCCGGTTCAGCGGCGCCGCCCGCGCCGGCCGGCGAGTCCACCCAACCCGAGGAGCGCAAGCGCGCCTGGCGCGGGGATGGCGTCGTAGCCAAAGCGGAAGGTGTCGAGCGGATCGAAGCTGTTCGAGTTGTCGTAGAAGACGACGACGCTGTGGGTCCCGGCGGAGAGGGTTCCGCCGATGGCGCCGTTGGCAAGCGTCGCGCCGTTGATCTGGACGCTGGAGATGCCCGATGTCCGGCTCTTCAGCACGATGGTGACAGGCGCGGAGAGGGTGAAGCGGACGCGCGCAGCGCCCGAGTCGGAGGCGATCCAGGTCGACGGATCAAAGGCGAACTCGTAGCTGTCGAATCCGCCCGCTCCGTGGCCGTAGGCGTAGGCGTACTCGGGCGAACTGGATGGGCTCACGCCGATGAAGAGTTGGGAATGCCGCCGCCTGCGGCACCGCCTGGCCCGAATGACGTCGTCAGGCTGGCGCTGTTGACGGTGGTCCAGCTCATGGGAATCGCGGTGTAGGCGGCGTTCGAGTTCGCGGCGATGGCGCCGACGGCGATCGCGGCTGCCGCGAGCACGTTGACGTGGGTCGAGCGGTTCATGGCGGGTCTCCTTCTGCGTGCTGCGACGCCACGGCGGCGTCGGAAGGACTCCGCGCCGACAGGATCGATCTCTCAGAACCCGATGCCACCCGGCGCGACGCTCAGCGTCCGCGCTGCTCGAGGAGGCCCACCACGGCCTCCGCCACCCCGGTCGCGGACGCCGGGTTCTGCCCGGTCACCAGCCGCTCCGAGACGGCGACCTTCTTCTCGAAGTTCGGCGCCTCGACGAAGCGGGCGCCGCGGGCACGGAGCTTCGACTCGAGCGCGAAGGGCACGACCTTCTCGAGCTCGACCGCGATCTCCTCCTCGTCGGTGAAGGCGGACACGTCCTTGCCCGCGACGAGGTACATGCCGCTCGAGAGGCGCGCGTTCACGAGCGCGGCCGGACCGTGGCACACGGCCGCGACCACGCCGCCACGCTCATAGACCGTGCGGATGAACTCCTGCACGCTGGCGTCGTTCGGGAAGTCCCACATCGTGCCGTGCCCGCCCGAGAAGAACACTGCGTCGTAGGGCGCCGACATCGCCTTCGCGATCGACGTGGTCGCCTTGGTGCGGGCGACGAGCGCTTCATCGTCGAGGAAGGCCGCGTTGATGGGATCGTTCCGATCGACGCCGTCCATCGGCGCCTCGCCGCCCTTCGGCGAGACGAAGTCGATCTGGTAGCCAGCCTTGCGGAACACCTCGTAGGGGTGCGAGGCCTCGGAGAGGTAGAAGCCCGTCGGCTTGCCCGTGTCGCCGAGCTGGCCGTGATTCGTCAGGACAATGGCCACGCGCTTCGGCGCCGCCGCAGGGCCCGCGGGGCCCCCCGTCGAATCAGGGCCTGCCGCACAGCCGACGAGGGCGATCGTGCCGAGAAGCGCGAGGGCGGGAACGAGCAGCGCACGAAGGCGCGCAAGGAGCGGGGTGTGCATGTTGGCGGCGATTGTAGGGGGCGTTGCGGGCAGGGTCGGACCGGGCGCATGGTAGGTTCCCCGCATGGGTAGAAGCCACGCGCCACGGCCCGCATCGCGCCTCGTCACGGTCCTTCTCGCCGCAGTCGGCGTCTTTCTCGGCGTATTCGCGGGGTCCGTCGCGAACATCGGCACGATCTTCGTCGGCATGCAGGTGCTGCCGCCTCCGGAGGGCGTGAATCCCGGCGACGTCGCCAGCATCAACGCGAACATCGACCGCTATTCGATGGCGCAGCTCCTCGTGCCGCTCGCGGCGCACGCGATCGGCACCTTCGTCGGTGCGTTCGTGGCGGCGCTCATTGCGTCGACGCCGCGCTCCCGGCTGGTCGCGGCCCTCGTCGTCGGCGCGCTGTCGCTCGTGGGCGGCGTCATCATGGCGCGCGAGATTCCCAACGCGCCCGTCTGGTTCATCGTGGTCGACCTCGTGGTCGCCTACATCCCCATGGCGCTCGTCGGCTGGGCGCTCGCAAGACGGCTTCGAGGAGGTGCGGCGTGTGCGACGTCCTGATCTCTGCGGTCATCCTGTTCGCGCTCGTCGAGTGGCTCGGCGACGATGCCATCGACTTCACCAGCGCCTGCATCCTGGCGTTCGTCGGCTTCCTCGTGTCGCTCGTCGGCACCCTCGGGCTTGCTTCCTCGATGGGCGCTGCGTCGTTTCTCGTCGGCAGCCTTCTTGCCGGGATCGCGGTGTCGTTCGCGCTGTTCGTCAAGTACGGCGTGCAGGTCGGACGCGCGTTCGTGATCGGCGGACTCTACGTGGTGGGAAGCCTCGGCTGGAAGTTCGGGCTCTCCGCGTTCGTGCGCTCGCTGATCTGAGCCTACCGCCGCTTGCGTCCGCGGCCCGCGCGCGTGCCCGGCATGCCGGCCTTGGAGGGCTGCCGCTCGCCTGATTCGCGCCCGCCTGCATTCCTCGACGCGGCGCGGGCGCCGCCCGCGCGTGCGTCCGCAGGCAGCGACTTCAGCTTGTTGATCTCGTCGCGCAGGCGCGCGGCCTTCTCGAACTCGAGGCGCCCGGCGGCGTCCATCATCTCGGCCTGCATCTGCCCGAGCAGCTCCTCGCGGTCGAGCGCGTTCTCGTCGTCGGCCTCGTCGCTGGCGCCTGCGGCACGGCGGGCCGTGCGGTGCGCCGCGAGTTCGAGCTCGATGCCGCGGCGGATCGCCTTCTCGATCGTCTTCGGCACGATGCCGTGCTCGGCGTTGTAGGCAAGCTGCTTGCGGCGGCGGCGCTCGACCTCGCCCATCGCCTTCTGCATCTCCTCCGTGATCTCGTCGGCGTAGAGGAGCGCCATCGAGTTCGCGTTGCGCGCGGCGCGGCCCATCGTCTGGATCAGGCTCGACTGGCTGCGGAGGAATCCCTGCTTGTCGGCGTCGAGGATGCAGACGAGCGACACCTCGGGAAGGTCAAGCCCTTCGCGAAGGAGATTCACGCCGACGAGGACGTCGAACGCGCCCTCGCGCAGGTCGCGGAGGAGCTCGAGCCGCTCGAGCGTCTCGATCTCGCTGTGGAGGTAGCGCACGCGCATCCCTTCCTTGTGGAGATACGCGGTGAGGTCCTCGCAGAGCCGCTTCGTGAGCGCGGTGACGAGCGTGCGCTCGCCCTTCTCGGCGCGAATTCGCGCTTCCTTCAGGAGGTCGGGCACCTGCGTGCGCGCCGGGCGCACTTCGATCGGCGGGTCCACGAGGCCGGTCGGGCGGATCACCTGCTCGGCGACGACGCCTTGCGCCTGGTCGAGTTCCCACGGGCCCGGCGTCGCGCTCACATGGATCACCTGCGGCACGAGCTCGACGAACTCCTCGAACTTGAGGGGCCTGTTGTCGAGCGCGCTCGGCAGGCGGAAGCCGTGGTCGACGAGCGTCTGCTTGCGCGCGCGGTCGCCGAAGTACATGCCGCGGATCTGCGGGATGGTGACGTGGCACTCGTCGATGATGACGAGCCAGTCGTCCTCGCTCGCGCCGCCTGGCGCCTGGCGGAAGTAGTCGAGGAGCGTCCACGCGCGGGCGCCCGCGGGGCGTCCGTCAAAGTGGCGCGAGTAGTTCTCGATCCCGTTGCAGAAGCCGGTTTCCTCCAGCATCTCGAGGTCGTGCTTCGTGCGCGCGAGGAGCCGCTGCGCCTCGAGGAGCTTGCCCTCGCCGCGAAGCTCGAGCACGCGCGCGTCGAGTTCGGCGCGGATCGATTGAATCGCGACCTGCTTCTGCTCGTCGGGCATCACGTAGTGCACCGCGGGGAAGATGAAGGTCTTCTGCTCGTCGGCAAGCAATTCGCCGCTCGTCGGGTCGAAGAGCTGGATGGCGTCGATCTCGTCGCCGAAGAGATCGATGCGGATCGCGTACTGCTCGTACGCCGGGTAGACCTCGATGCAATCGCCGCGCACGCGGAAGTTGCCGCGCGCGGGCGCCGTCTCGTTGCGCGAGTACTGCATGGCCGAGAGGCCGAGCAGGAATGCGCGTCGGTCGAGCCTCATGCCGCGCTCGATGAAGATCGTCTTGTTGCGGTACTCGCTCGGGCTGCCGAGGCCGTACAGGCACGAGACGCTCGCGACGACGATCGTGTCGCGCCGCGAGAGAAGCTGGCTGGTCGCCGCGAGGCGCAGGCGGTCGAGGTCGGCGTTGCGCGACGCGTCCTTCTCGATGTAGATGTCGCGCTGCGGGATGTACGCCTCGGGCTGGTAGTAGTCGTAGTAGCTGACGAAGTAGCTCACCGCGTTCTTCGGGAAGAGCTCCTTC
>Ga0068872_10002525_pt1 | contig 14312 bp, 9 predicted proteins | sample NOAtaG_7_FD_66441 | JGI IMG/M metagenome (GOLD analysis project Ga0068872, IMG submission 66441) | Freshwater lake microbial communities from Lake Erie, under a cyanobacterial bloom - NOAA_Erie_Diel1S_2200h metaG | ecosystem: Environmental > Aquatic > Freshwater > Lake | place: USA: Ohio, Lake...
GAATCACAAAAGATGATAATGCCACAACCTATATTGATTGGGACATGAAAAACCAGGCAAACATACCTGTTGCCAGTGGCCTTTATCTCATCCATGTGGAAGTACCCGAGGTAGGAGAAAAAGTACTTAAGTGGTTCGGAGCTATGAGACCCATCGATTTAGACTCGTTCTAAGAAAATGCATCTAGGAAACAAATGAATATGCACATCATCAAAATAAGAGCCATCCTTTTAGCAGGGATACTTTTTTACAATTACCAATCTGTACAAGCAGGTAACAAAGACAGGACCGGTCAAGCCGGTGCCACCGAATTGTTGATAAATCCATGGGCAAGGAGTTCAGGAATTGCATCTGCAGGCGTTGCCGCAGTTCGTGGTATTGAAGCTCAAGCCATCAATGTTGCAGGATTGGCTTTTACACAAAAAACAGAAATAGTTTTTGCCAGAACAGCCTGGTTGGTGGGTACAGGATCTAACCTGAATGCCTTTGGGTTATCTCAAAAGATCGGATCGTCCAGTGTTCTCGGTTTGGGTTTTACATCCATGGGATTTGGAGAAATTATGCGTACAAATCCGGATAATCCGGAAGGTGGCTTAGGAACATTCAGTCCTCGTTTTCTAAACATCAACATTTCATATGCAAAGGAATTTTCCAACTCCATCTATGGTGGAATCAATCTCAAAGTGATTAATCAGTCTATATCGAATTTGAGTGCAACCGGAGTTGCTATAGATGCGGGAGTTCAATATGTAACCGGGAAAAGAAAGGAATTAAAATTTGGTATTTCTTTGCGTAATATCGGTACACCGATTAAATACTCAGGTGACGGTTTATCATCGAGAGCTACCATGCCTATCGGAACATCTCTCACCATTGAACAGCGTTCTGCTAGATTTGAATTGCCTTCACAGCTGAATATCGGTGGTGCATATGACTTTTATTTCAGCAAAGAAAACACGGACCACCGGATAACTGCAATGGCGAATTTTCAATCAAATTCATTCTATCGCGACATCTATCAATTGGGGGGAGAATATGCATTTAAAAATATGTTTATGGCAAGGTTAGGATATAACTTTGAATCTCAATTGTTTAGTGAAGTAAACAGAACCAATGCTCTGACTGGATTTTGTGCCGGTGCTACAATTGAAGTTCCTGTAAACAAAAAAGGTTCTGTCATGGGGATAGATTATTCCTTCAGGGCATCCAATCCTTTCTCTGGATCTCATGCTATTGGTCTGAGATTAGGCCTCTAAAAAAACCATACATTTGTAACTCATCCCGGTACCAATGCCGGGATGATTTTATTTTAGCATAACACCATGGCACAAACCCAATATTTCACAGAAGAGGGTCTGAAAAAACTAAAAGACGAATTGCTTCAGTTAATAACTGTTGAAAGACCCCGAATATCAGGACAAATTGCAGAGGCAAGAGACAAAGGAGATTTGTCTGAGAATGCTGAATATGATGCAGCAAAAGAAGCACAGGGACTATTGGAACTCCGTATTTCTCAGATGCAGGAAATTGTGAGAAATGCCAAAATCATTGATGAAAGCAAACTCGACAATGGGAAAATACTCATCTTATCCAAGGTTGCTTTAAAAAATATCCTTACAGGTGCAAATCTCACCTACACCATAGTACCTCAGAATGAGGCAGACATCAAACAAGGCAAAATTTCTGTAGAATCTCCTATAGGGAAAGGTCTTCTCGGAAAAAAAGTAGGAGACCTTGCCGAAATATCCGTCCCTTCCGGAGCGGTAATGAAATTTGAAATCCTAGAAATCAGCCGCTGATGTCAAGTATCTTCTCACGAATTATTAATGGTGAAATCCCCTGCTATAAGATTAGTGAGAACGAGGATTTTCTTGCATTTCTGGATATCATGCCACTTGTGCACGGGCATGTATTAGTGGTACCAAAAAGAGAGATTGATGAGTTTTTTTTGCTTGATGATACTCTGCTGTCACAGATCATGGTCTTTTCAAAACCCATTGCGATTGCCATCAAACAGGCATTTCCTTGCAAGCGCGTAGGGGTGGCTATCATTGGCTTGGAGGTTCCGCACGCACATGTTCACTTGCTGCCATTAAATGATGTTGGCAACATCAATTTCCAGATGCCCAAATTGCATCTTTCCTCGGACGAGTTGAAAGATGCACAAGAAAAAATCTGCTCCATTTTAAAATCTTAGTCTCGTTTATCATCATTTCGCATGCTCAGGTAGTTGTGGTATCTGCCATGATTAAGTGCACCATTGTTGAGCGCTTCAATTACCATACAGCCGGGTTCATTGATATGCTGACAATCGGAGAAACTACAGTTTTTTGCCAAGGCAGAAAATTCAGGAAAATAAGAAGCAATTTCAGCCTTTTCCATGTCCACCAACCCAAGTTCTTTAATCCCCGGAGTATCGATAAGATAGGCATGGTTTTCTGCTTCATACATCTCTGCATATGTGGTTGTGTGTTTCCCTTTGTGATGTACATGAGAAACATCACCAGTCTTAAGATGTAAACCCGGTACTAATGCATTAATAATGCTACTTTTCCCTGCCCCGGAGTGTCCTGCGAATAAACAGATTTTACTTTCAGACATAAGGACTATGCGCTGAATACCCTCACCTGTTGTAGCTGAAGTGTCAATGCAGGTATACCCTAAAGCAGCATACAATGTACCCAGATGTTTAGCCTCAATTTTATCATCCAATGTCCAGCGGTCACATTTGTTAAAGAGCAGCACAACCTCAATATGATAAGCTGCAGCCGTAACCAGAAACCGATCGATGAATCCGGTTGATGTTTTTGGATGAGACGGGGTAACTACAAGAAACGCCAGATCAATATTGCTGGCAAGAATATGTGTCTGCCTAGACAGATTAATGGACTTTCTGATAATGTAATTTCTACGGGGCAGGATGGTATCAATCACCCATTGTTCGCCCGACTGTTTCAAAATTACTTCATCACCTACACACACCGGATTGGTATGCTTAATATTGAGAAGACGAAGTGCTCCTTTGAGTCTGCAGATGATTTTTTCCTGCGCAGAGGTTTGCACTCTGTATTCTTTTCCGGTGGATTTGATGACTGTTCCCTGGAGTTTCACTTCAGCCATGAGGATCAATCAAGGACATCCTGCCGAAAAAGCAGGTAATCGTTTCAGAATTCAGCGGGACATTAATAGAAGTTAGCCCTGAAATCTTCAACACCGGCCTTTTGCTTCAAAGATTCAAACACCTCGTAATCGACCCTTGATTTAAATTGATTTGCCAGTTGATCCACGCTGGATTTATAGTCTTTAACGGGTGCTGGTTCGGTTACATTAATCACTTCCACGAGGTACACTGCATTGTCACCTTTAATAGGTTTTTTGATATACCCAACTTTGGCATTAGCGATGGTTCCAATCATGGAAAGCTCACGGCCTGTGGAAATGTAAGGTGACATAAAATTGACAGAGGCTGCTGAGTCCAAAGGAAGAGAGAGCATGGCAGATACTTGCGCAACATTGGTGGCAGAAGCTGATTTTGAAGCCATGTCCTTGATGAATTTTTCTGCCTTTTTTTCCTTGATTACTTCAGCTTCAACTTGCTTTTGTACATCTTCAAATGCAAGCACCCCTTTGTCTTTGATTTCGGTAAGTACTGCAATTACATACTTCTTCTCTAACTCAAACACTTTTGATACATCTCCTTTTTTTGCCTCGTATGCCCATTTTACAACTTGTCTGGCATTTTGAAGACCGGTAATATTTCTGTCGTTATCTCTGAAATTGGGTGCTTGTTGTTTATTTAATTTCTGGTCGGTAACGGATTTGTTGAAGGCTTCAGCCATGGTGTTTTGTCCGGCAAAAGCACTTGCTTTTTGATATATCTGCTGAAATGTTTTTGTACTTGGCTCAAGTATTCTGTCTAAATAAGAGATGAGAACTTTTCTTGCATCGACTCCCTTACCGGTGATTTCTATAAGATGCACACCAAACTGGGATTCCACGATAGGCATATCCCCGATCTTTCCATTGAAACACGCGTCATTAAAAGGTTTGACCATCATGCCTTCCTTGAAAAATCCTAGGTCACCACCTTTGATGGCAGATCCGGGATCTTGGGATTGGGTACGAGCAAGGTCTTCGAACTTTGCTCCGGATTGAATCAGTTTCTTTAGACTATCGGCTTTGGCTTTGGCCGCTGCTGTATTGCCATTTTCTGCTTTTATTAGTATGTGTCTGGCTTTTACAGAGTCGGGAGCCATTCGCACTGCTGTGAGTTTTGCAATTTTGTAGGCTGTGCCGTCAAAATAGGGACCAACCATGGCTCCTATTGGAGATCTGAAAAGGGTATCAACAAATGGCGTGAGCTGTGATTTGGATTGGTAGCTTGAGGAGAATTTGGTATCGGCATTGGCGTTAACATAATCGGAATCACTACTGGCTGAAGAAAATTCAGAAGCAAGCTTGCTTATCTCTTCTAGGGTTTCTGTTTTGTCTTCAGAGGATGGTTGAATGTCAAATGACACAAATTCGATACTACGGGTTTGAAATTCCTGTTTGTATTTGTGTTTGTTCTCATTATAGTATTTTTTCTGTTCTTCTTCGGTGGGTTTAAAGAGCGAGTCGGCAACACTGAAGTATTTCTGAGCTACATAATTAAGCTTGAGGGAGCGGTTTTGAGCTATGTACTGACGAGCTGCTTCGGCTTTTGTGATAAAGATTCCTTTCTTGATGAGGGTATTGAATTTTCCCATCACGCGCTCTTGCTTTAGTGCCTGCTCGAAATTAAGCCAGCGTTCTTTTGTAGCGCCTGTCTCGTCTTTGTCCATATTTTTCAGGAACTGAATCACCTGATTGGGATCAAAAACACCTGTTTGAGGGTTGGTAAATGCCTGTTTAACCGATGGATGAGGATTTTTACCCTGTACCATATCAAACAGCTCTTCTTTAGACACAGCCAAGCCCAGTTCCAGGTATTGCTTGTCCATTATTTTGCCCATTAGCAATTCATTCCAAACCTGGTTTCTGATATATTCAGTTTGGTTTTCATCCACAGCATTTTTACCGCTTCTTTGTTTTTCATTTTCGATGGCCTTCTGAACTTTCTCCTCAAATTCAGCGATTCCAATTTCATTGCCCATCACTTCACCTACGATGGTTTTTTGTCCGGAAAAAAAGCGGTTACCTGAATCCAGGGCACTCTCCAAAATAAATACCAACAATGCAAGGGCAATGATACCTACCAATAAACCTGATTTGGTTCTGATTTTTTCTAAAATCGACATGGGAATTGTGTTTTAAAGGGTTGCGAATATACAAATCAACCCGGTTATTTCGAGGCTTAAAAATTATTTATCTGGTAATCAAGTTGTTATTGAAACATATTCAATAAATTTGGCTCGCGGATTAAACGAAATACCCAATGAGGTATCCTAACAACAAAACTAGCAAAATGAAAACAACCAAATTAACAGGAGTTGCACTCCTTGGCCTTTTAAGTCTGGCAGTTATGACCAGTTCCTGTAACAAAAATGTAGAGGAAACAGCCACCTCTGAAGAAACAACTGCATCCGACAACCAAGAGGCAAATGCGGTTGGCGATGAAGCATCAAACATAGTTGACAATGCTGCCAACGGCAACAATCTTTTCGGCCGTACACAGGGTGTAGCTGAGCAGCTAGATGCCATGAGCGGATGCGCCACTATTACCCGCGACACTCTTGGGGTAAACAATTACCGTGTAACAGTTGACTTTGGTGCCACCAACTGTCTTTGTGCAGATGGAAAAAATCGAAGAGGTAAAATCATTGCTACTTTCTCCGGTGATTATTGGACTAACGGTGGAGTGAAAACCATCACATTTGACAACTTCTACCGAAACGACAACAAAATTGAAGGCACCCGCACAGTAACCAATCAGGGTGCAAATGCATCAGGAAATTATTCCTGGAAGGTTGTTGCTGCAAACATGCGTCTTACCCGCACTGATGGGAAGTTTCACACATGGAATTCTGAGCGGACCAGAGAAATGCTAGCCGGTTATAATACCCGCGGAAACTGGCAGGACGATGAATATCAAATCACCGGAACAGCAAACGGTAGCAATTCAAATGGTGTAACATACACTGCCAATATCACCACCCCACTTCATCGGAAACTGAGTTGTCGTTGGATAGATAAGGGTGTAATTGAGTTTCAAAACTCAAACGGAAAAAGTCGTACACTCGATTACGGAGATGGAACTTGTGATGATAAGGCTACTGTGCAGGTTACCGGAAGGAGAGGACGCACCCTTACAAGAACCATTACACTGAGGTAATCATTTTCTTCACATATTCGATTCCCATGGCCGTTATTTAACGGCCTTTTTTTGTTGAGTCCGCTGATTCAATTAATATTGCGCTTCTTTTTGAAACTCCCAAAATGAACAAAGCGTATTACCATCCTGTTTGCTTGTGTATGGTCTTTTTCATGCTTTTGTCTCTGATTTCATTGGCTCAACCGGGTCCTGTTTCAAGTGTGCAAACTTGTGATACCATGATCACAGACTCCGGTGGGGAAAATGGCCCTTATGGAAACAATGAATCCTCTACAGTCACATATATAGCTGCTCAAGGAGGAGCACTTCATTATCAGTTTTCTTTTTTTGATGTTGCTGAAGGAGATTTGTTGCTCATTTATGATGGAACAGATACCAACGCACCATTAATCGCAAGTTTATCGGGAGCAGGATTACCTGTATCAGGTTTTTCAAACAACGCGCAAGGAGCACTTACTTTTTGTTTCATCTCCGATAACAACAACATATCAGGAGGCTGGCGCATATCATTGTCTTGTTATACGCCCAACCCTTGTGTTTCTCCTTCCATTCAAGCTTTTGGTTCAACTACGCTTTGTGAGGGAGATACTTTGTTGATTGTTTCGAATTTTGACCAAAACATCACTTGGAGTAATGGAAGCCATCAAGACAGTCTTAAAATTCATACATCAGGTTTATACTGGGTCGTTTATGATGATGGAAATAATTGTACGGTAATTTCGGATACCATTGAGATAGTTGTTAATCCCAAACCACAATCTCCCTTTGTCTCTGCTAACGGCAACACCTCTATATGCCCGGGCGCTCAGGTTCAACTTTCCTCGAATGTTGCAGAGAATATACATTGGACGAGGAACGGCAACCAAATACCTGAATCAAATTCATCCTTCTTTTTTGCTTCACAGCCTGGTACATATCAGGCCTGGTTATCAGAAAACGGATGCAGCAGCAGCTCCAACGAGATCCTCATCTCTCAATTACCCGGACCTCCTACCCCCTCTGTATCAGCATTGGGTAATGCCACGGCCTGTCAGGGAAGCAGCGTTGTACTTGTTTCCAGCTCCGTAAATCAAAATCAATGGTTCTTAGATGGAAATGCACTGGCCGGCAATACCCAAAATTTTCTAAGTGCTTCCATTGGCGGGAATTACCAGGTAAGGGTTTCCTCCTCAAACGGATGCTCGAATATATCGATTCCATTTTCAGTTGAAATACTTCCTGTTCCAACACCTGCAACAATTACTGCAAATAATGGAGTAACCGCTTGTCTGGGAACAGCTGTCGGTATTCAGTCGTCCGAATCTCAAGGAAATTGGTTCCGTAATAACAACCCCATTAGTGGTGCTACACAAGCTAATTACAATGCCTTGTTGGCAGGAAATTACAGTTTTATTATCACCGGCTCAAATGGTTGTTCAAGCAGTTCCAATATTCTGTCAATTGTTATTCATCCGCTTCCTCCTACCCCCACAATAACAGTGTCGGGCGCTCTTAGTGCTTGTAGTAATCAGGCTCCCCAACTCACATCCAGCGCAAGCACAGGAATCCAATGGCTCATCAACGGTCAGGCGATTTCCAATGCTGTGAATGCTACCTATACACCTGTCATTAGCGGAAATTACCGCGTAAGGGTAACAGATGTAAATGGGTGTTCATCCCAATCGAATGCACGCGTGGTGAATATCATCAATGGCCCTTCAGCCATTCAAACACAAATCATTCCCAGTGGTTGTACCACGAGCAACGGAAGCATCCAAATTACGGGTGTTTCGGGTGGAACCGCTCCTTATTATTACAGCATTAATGGTTCTTTATCCGGAAATGCTGTCAATTTCAGCGGTTTGTCGGCAGGTGATTATCAACTGCTGGTATCTGATGCCAACAATTGCACTTATCAATTCAACGCAAATGTTCCTTCCTCTAATGGGCCGGACTCAACTTTATTTGAAATGGTTCCTGCGAATTGCGGAGCCAATGGAAAAATTATTGTTCAAGGCAGTTCAGGTGGATTCCCTCCTTATCAGTATCAACTTAACATGCCATCGTCTAATGATCTGTTGAATTTTGATCAATTGTTGCCCGGAGAATATGTTCTTACTACGATTGATTCCGTTGGTTGTACAAAAATTATTTCAGTTTCATTACAGGGTACAATCCCTGCCTCCGCACCTGAGGTTTTCACAACTAAAAATGCACTGTGTAATGGTGATACAGCATTGCTTTATACCAATCCACCAGTGAGCTTATCCTGGCCTGACGGAACGATAGCCAACCAAACCACGATTTTTTCCGGAGGTACATATCAGGCATTTTTCACCGATAGCAACAATTGTGTTTTGACTACAGCAGCCTTGTTTATAGATTCGCTGGAATCTGCACCTTTGCCTGTTCTTTCACAAAGCGGGAATATTGTTCTTTGTGGTGGAAACGGAATTTGGGTTTACAGCAACTTGTCGGGCGGGAATCAATGGAATACCAATACCATTGCCGATAGTATTTGGATTGCTGACAGCGGTACATACTGGATAACGCAAACAAATACTGCAGGCTGCCGCAGTCAATCTGATACTTTATTTGTAATTGCTTCCAACAATCCTGCTCCACCCGTTGTATTGCAAAACGGGGATACATTAAGTGTATCTTCAAATGATGGGGTGGTTTCCTGGTTCGAGTCGGGAGAATCACTTTTATTGAACACCGGAAACTCATTTATTCCTGCATACAATGGGCAGTTTGTAGCTATGGTTACCAATATACAGGGCTGTTCAAGCGTGAGTGATCCATTCAACTATTACCTGACGGGGTTTGAAAAAGAAATTGTTGTGAGAACAAATTCAGATGGTATTTATTTCCATGCTCATGAGGCTGGTCTTGCCAGTGTATATGATTTCAGTGGCAGATTACTTTCAAGTAAAGAATATGGCCGAAATGGGATGGTAAACATCCAATTACCTGATGGGTTTTCCGGTCCTTGTATTTTGCAGCAACAGGAAGGTACGCATCATCATGTTTTAAAAATTAATTACGCAAAATAAAACCCATGGAAAACAGCCTTGTGAAAGTTGGCATTAGTGTCGGGGATATCAATGGTATCGGAATGGAAGTAATCATCAAGGCGCTCTCAGATGCAAGAATATTGCAGACCTGTGCACCGGTTGTATTTGGATCCCCGAAGTTGGCTTCATTTTACAGAAAACAACTCAATATTCAGGATTTCAGTTTCAATTTCATCAAGGGATGGGACAGCATCAATCAAAAACAACCCTCGCTGTATGTTACCTGGGAAGAGGAGATAAATATTGAGCCCGGAGCAGATGTTCCTTTAGGAGGTGCTTATGCGCTTCGTTCATTGGATGCAGGTATACAGGCGCTCATTGATGGGCATATAGATGTATTGGTTACGGCTCCGGTTAACAAGCATAATATTAAATCAGAGACAGGAATTTTTCGTGGACATACGGAATATCTTGGAGAGAAATTTGGTAAATCAAACCCGGTGATGATGATGGTATCTGACTCCATGCGCATTGTTCCTGTAACCGGGCATATTGCCTTATCGGAAGTAAGCGGTAAAATAAGTATTGATCAAATCACGGAAAAAACAATCATTGCCATACAGTCACTCCAACAAGATTTTTCAGTTCGAAAACCCAGGGTTGCTATCCTAGGTTTAAATCCACACGCCGGAGATGAAGGCCTTTTAGGAAAAGAAGAGCAGACCATCATCAAGCCTGCAGTAGACCGGCTGAAAGAGCAGGGGCATTTGGTTTTTGGTCCATTTCCCTCCGATGGTTTTTTTGGAAGCGGTGCTTTTTCCAAATATGATTTGATAGTAGCTATGTATCATGACCAGGCATTGATTCCATTTAAAACTCTCTCGTTTTCAAATGGGGTAAATTTCACAGCCGGGTTACCCTATGTGAGAACCTCGCCGGATCATGGTGTGGCATATGATATTGCCGGACAGAATAAAGCCGGGGAAGAATCTTTCCGACAATCTGTTTACCTTGCTGTTGATGCTTTTAAAAGCCGAAAACAATACAAGGAAATCACATCCAATCCCTTAAAAATAACACAACAAAAACGCGAACGATAAATGGATTTTTCCTACTGTGTTTCTCCTTTCGAATACCACCGATTTGTTACACGGGAGGTACAAATCGGAGAAATTGCCATGGGAGGAAACAATCCTATCCGTGTGCAGAGCATGACTACCACAGATACCATGAACACCATGGCAACAGTGGAGCAATCTGTGAGAATGATTGAGGCCGGGTGCGAGTTGGTGAGGATAACTGCACCCAGCATTAGGGAGGCAGAGAACCTTGCTGAGATAAAAAAAGAACTTCGAAAAAGAGGATATCAAACACCGCTTGTTGCAGATATCCATTTTACACCTAATGCAGCAGAAATTGCTGCAAGGATTGTAGAAAAAGTAAGGATTAATCCTGGCAACTTTGCAGACAAAAAAAAGTTTGCTGTATTGGAATATACCGACAGCGAATACCTTGATGAACTTGAGCGCATCAGAAAAAAATTTATTCCTCTTGTACGCATTTGCAAGGAACATGGCACTGCCATGCGTATCGGCACAAACCATGGATCATTAAGCGATCGCATCATGAGTAGGTATGGAGACACACCACTTGGTATGGTTGAATCTGCCCTTGAGTTTTTGCGCATTGCCGAGGAAGAAAATTTCTACAGCATTGTCCTCTCCATGAAGTCAAGCAATCCGCAAGTGATGGTGCAAGCTTATCGCTTGCTGGTAAAAAAGATGCAGGAAGAAAACATGTATTATCCCTTGCATCTTGGTGTTACCGAAGCCGGAGACGGAGAAGATGGCAGAATAAAATCGGCTGTGGGCATAGGTACTTTGCTGGAAGATGGCTTGGGTGATACCATCCGGGTCTCACTCACCGAAGAGCCTGAGTTTGAAATTCCGGTGGCAAAAGCTTTGGCTGAAAGATATTCAAAAAGAAGATTCTCTGAAACTTCAAATGCGGTTCTTTCTGAAAAAGAAAAATTGCAATTGTTTTCATCCGGATATTCTCCCTATGACTATAGCAGAAATCCTACTTTGGAGAACCTGCTTGCCGGAGGAGGACAGGTGCCCAAAGTAGTGGGTGATTTGAGCAACCGGAACAGCATTCTACCGCAAAATCTTTTTGCCCTCGGTTATCAATACAATCCTTCTACTGACAAGTGGAATATTGGTGACATGGCTTGCGACTTTTTGTTTGCAGGAAATGCAGAAATCACTTTTGAATTGCCGGGAACACTTTCTGTGATTCAACATTATCCTGTTTGGTGCAGACAAAAAGAAAAGGAAAGACACTTCCCTTTGATTGATTTTAAGGACTATGAACTTCTTGCAGATCATGAAAAGGATTCTCTGTTTTTTGTTCATATCCAACAGAAGGATCTGGATGCAATAATCTCAGCAAAGTATTTGTTCAATAAACAAGTTATCTGGTTGATTTCGAATGAGGGAATGCAAACTGCACAGCAGATGAGAACCATGCTTTTCAAGATGCGTTATGCTGAGATTTCTCAACCCATCCTGATACATGTTGATTACCGGGGCATCAGCAAAGAGAATCTACAACTATATGCAGCAGCCGACCTTGGGTGCCTGCTCACCGAAGGATTTGGAGATGGTATATGGATTCATGCAGATGAAGTTATAGGAAATGATTTTATAAACCGATTGGCCTTTGGTATTTTACAAGCCACAAGAACCAGAATTAGTAAAACCGAGTATATTTCATGTCCTTCCTGTGGCAGAACACTATTTGATTTGCAGGAAACCACAGCGCGTATAAGAAAGGAAACTGATCATCTCAAAGGACTTAAAATCGGTATCATGGGATGTATTGTGAATGGACCCGGAGAAATGGCAGATGCTGATTATGGTTATGTGGGATCCGGACCAGGGAAAATTACACTTTACAAAGGCAAAGAGGTTGTTTTAAAATCCATTGATACCCCGCTGGCGGTAGATGCCCTGATTGAACTGATCAGAAAAAACGGAGATTGGGTTGATAAACCTGAGTAATACAACCCGTTGTTGATTTTTTGGGAATTGAGGAAAATCAGACAAGCCTGATTTTTTGATTTTATAAATAACAACCCTATCTTGTAAAAATAAATTAGGTTTTAGATGTTCAAACAATTACCCGAAACAGAATCAGTTCTATCTAGCCCTGATAAAAAAATTGTTCTGCCATCAATTGAAGGCATTATTCACTTTTTTATTCATTGCAGGTTATTCCTTTTTGTGTTTCTCTTTTTGTTTGGCCAACAAATTCCTTCTTACGCTGATTGCTTCCCAAATCCGCCAACAGTAACTGTAAATCCTCCTCCCATCACTACCGGAACGCCCCCCATCACTGGTTATTCTCCCGGTATGGTAGTCACCATTTGCATCACTTTTGACAACTATTCAGCTACGGGAGGAAATTGGGTGGAAGGATTTGGTTTCAATCTTGGTCCCGGGTGGGTGCCAGGTTCTTTAATCGGAACCACGCCTCCGGATGATTCTCCTCCTATGTTACCTGCCGGATCAGGAGCAGGATGGATATGGGTTTCTACTTCGTTCACAAATCCAAACGGAACTTTTGGTCCGGGTTATTTTTTTGACTCCGGACAAAACGGCCCCGGAAATAATGGAATTACAGAAGATGACTGGGGCGATAATTCTACTGATAACGGACCATGGACATTCTGTGTAACAGCCACAGTGGGAAATACCCCCGGAGCCAGTCTTTCTTTTGAGGTGACCAATCATAGTGATGGGGAGGCGGGTAGTTATACCAACCCTGATTGCAACAATACCACAACACAAGGAGATCCTCTACTCCCTCCGGGCACCCAAGTTATTTCATGTGCATTCGGAAACATCGCCAACCAGACGAATATTTTATGTAACGGACAAGGCACAGGTAGCATTGATATTGATGGCAATGCGGGTATTCCTCCTTACACTTTTACAATGAGCGGGGTCAATTATCCAAACGGAATCGTAACCGGTTTGCTGGGAGGAAACTACACGATGCAGATTTCCAGCACCGACGGATGCACCTCCGATTTTCCATTTACGATTACTGAGCCCCCTGCGCTCATTCTCTCTAATCCCATTGTTACAAACCTCACCTGTCACGGCATCCCGAATGGTTCGATTGCTGTTACCGCTTCAGGAGGTACCGCACCCTACAATATTCTATTAAATTCGGTCTCCTACGCTTCAGGTAACATAAACAATCTGAATGCAGGGTCATATATTTTGCAAGTTTCAGATTCTAATGGCTGTTTGGTCACAAGTGTCAACAATCCGATTGTAATCACTCAACCAAACCCTTTGAATCTTTTCCTTGTTTCAAAAGATTCCCTCCTTTGTGTTAACGACACCATCGGTTCATTTGAAGTATCAGGAAACGGTGGCACCCTGCCTTACACCTATGAATCCAACCCCTCACTGCCCAACTTCGGAGGCATATTTGGGGTCACACAGGGCGGTATGTATGAAGTTGTTGTAACTGATGCCAATGATTGCACGGGAACCCTGGATGTCAATTATTATCAGGTTCCTCAGCCTTTTCAGGTTACGCTCTCCCAAGTAACAAACATCAACTGTTTCGGGAACAACAATGGACAAATCGTGCTTTCTCCCGTTGGCGGCTATCCTCCTTATTCCTTCACTGTTAGTATCAATGGTATCGCCATGCCGTCACTCAATAATTCTACAGGTATATTCAACAATCTTGCACCCGGTGTGTACGATATTTTTGCGCGCGATTTCTATCAATGTTCTTACGATTTTTCCATCAACATCACGCAAGCCTTTGCCCCTCTGAGTGCTGAAATAAATCAACAGACCCCGGTAATATGTTTTGGTGATACCACGGGAACCATCTCTGTTACATGCATTGGTGGCACGCCTCCCTACACTGTATCCAATTCCATCAATACTTATCCCGGCAACCCGGCGTTTTTCCCC
>Ga0068872_10002533_pt1 | contig 14281 bp, 9 predicted proteins | sample NOAtaG_7_FD_66441 | JGI IMG/M metagenome (GOLD analysis project Ga0068872, IMG submission 66441) | Freshwater lake microbial communities from Lake Erie, under a cyanobacterial bloom - NOAA_Erie_Diel1S_2200h metaG | ecosystem: Environmental > Aquatic > Freshwater > Lake | place: USA: Ohio, Lake...
CCTCCCGCGCCTTGCGGGCGGCCTCGCGGGCACGGGCCGCGTTGAGGGCCTTCTCGACGATCTTCTTGGCCACCACCGGGTTGTCGTCGAAGTAGTTCATCAACCCCTCATACGACGAGGAACCCACGATGCTCTCCACCTCGGGCGAGATGAGCTTCACCTTGGTCTGGGACTCGAACTTCGGGTCGCTGTGCTTGATGGAGATGGCCGCGGTGAGGCCCTCGCGGACGTCGTCACCGGTGATCTGCGGGTCCTTCTCCTTGAGCAGGCTGTTCGACTTGGCGTACTGGTTGACCGACCGGGTCAGGGCCGTGCGGAAGCCCGAAAGGTGCGTGCCACCGTCCGGGTTGTGGATGGTGTTGGTGTAGCAGAGGACCTGGTCGTTGTAGCTGTCGTTGTACTGCAGCACGACGTGGATGTGGATCTCGACCTCCTTCTCGGTCGTGGTCGTCTTGCTCTCCTTGAGGATGCTGATCGGCTTGGGATGCAGCGGCACCCGGCTCTTGTTGAGCTGGCGCACGAACTCCTCGAGGCCCTCTTTGTACAGGAAGGTCTCGAGCTTGGGTTCCGGCTGCCGCTCATCCAGGAAGGTGATCTCGAGACCGGAATTGATGCAGGCCAGTTCGCGGAGGCGCTGGGTGATGCGGTCGGACTTGAACTCGACCGTGTCGCGGAAGATCTCCGGGTCGGGCTTGAAGGTGATGAGGGTGCCGCGGCCCTTGGCCTTGCCGATGACCTCGAGCTTCTTGGTCACCTTGCCGCGCTCGAACTCCATGTGGTGGACCTTGCCCTCGCGGCTCACCTCCACCTCGAACCACTCGGACACCGCATTGACGCACTTGGCGCCGACGCCGTGGGTGCCACCCGAGAATTTGTAACCGCCCTGCCCGTACTTGCCGCCCGAGTGCAGCGTGGTGAGCACCAGCTCGACGGCCGGGATCTTCTTCTGCGGATGGATGTCGACGGGGATGCCGCGTCCATCGTCGCGGATGGAGATGGACCCATCGACGTGGATGATCACCTCGATCTTCTTGCAATGACCGGCGAGGTGCTCGTCGACGGAGTTGTCCAGGACCTCGGAAACGCAGTGATGGAGGGCCCGTTCATCGGTGCCGCCGATGTACATGCCCGGCTTTTTGCGGACGGCCTCCAGTCCCTCGAGGGTGCTGATCTGCGAACTGGTGTAGGTCTCCTTCGGCGGTACGGTTTCGGCCATAGTGGGGTCTCTGGATCGGGCAGACCGCCTGAGGAGCGCGCCACGACGGCAGAGAGGTTAGCGCGGCGGGGAGGGTAAGGACAACTGCTTTCGAAAATGCACAACCGATGGTGGCGTCACGCGCCGGGACGTCCAACCGGTTGTGGCGGCTTGGGTGCCATGATCCGGAGACGGGGCCACCGGATGCCCGGTTTGTCACCCCGGAATCCCGCGTGCGGGAGGCCGCTCAGGGATCGGCCCGGATGATGACGAACCAGGCGTCGTTCCACTTGTCCTTGTCATCCCCGGCGATGATGAGGAATTCGCCCCGCTTCAGCGCCTCGTGGGAGTGGCGCAGGGTCTTCACCAACTTGGCCTCCTTCGCTTCGTTGATGCTGTGCAACTTCACCTCCACATGCCCGTCGGCAGTGGTCTTGAAGTCGACCTGGCAACGGTCCAAGGCGACCTTCTGGATGGCCTTGGCATCGAGAACCACCGGCGTCGACTTCACCACCCAGTAGTTCTTCCAGCGGAAGTGCCGGAGTTTTTCACGACCCTTGGCGTCCAGTTCCTTGAGGTTCTTGCCTTCGGGAGCGTTCCCGTCGGTGCCCCAGGCCAACTCGAGTCGCAGCTTGAGGTCGCCGGCCAGGGCGCCTGCCGGAGTGCAGAGCGCGAGCAGGGCGATCATGATCAAGCCCATCCTCAGGCTCACCAACCGGGTCATCGAAGGACGTTTCATTCGGGGCCGTGGACTGGAGTCGTTGTTCGGGAAGGATCAAGGCATCCGGGACGCCGGACGCCAATGTTTTATTGGATCCAGTGCACCGTCACTCCATCGCTCTCGGAACGGAAGACCGTGGAGGAGACGTCGGCCAGCGTCACGTCGCCCCCGCCTCCCGCCAATGCCAATTCGGAAGAGGGCGACCGCATGGACACCACCACCACGACCGTGGCCACCCCAAGGGCGGGGATCAACCAGCGCAGCCAACCCAGGGCGGCCGCTGTGGCTGGAGCGGTCGGGGACTCCACGCTCTCGGCCTCGATCCGACGCCGGATCTGGCTCCAGTAGAACTCGCGGCTTGCGGGCACGACCGCCGCCGGCTCGTGGGTTCGCAGCAGGCCGGAAAGGCGGCGAAGACCCTCCACCAACTCGCGGGCATCGGCGTCGGCGGGCAACAGGGCCTCGACCTCACGGCGTCGATCCTCGGGCAGTTCGCCGTCGACGTAGGCCTGGAGATCCAGCAGGGATTCGTTGTTTTTCATTCGGATCGTTCCCGTTTCAGAGATTGTAGAAGGAATGCCAGCCGGCGGCGCGCGTAAAAGAGCCGCGACATGACCGTGCCGATGGAGATCCCCACGCGCTTGGCGATCTCCTTGTACTCCAGCCCCTCAAACTCATGAAGGACCACCACGGTCCGGTGGGCGTCGGTGAGTTTCCCCAGGGCTTCATCGATGCGCCTCCGGAGTTCGTCCTGCTCGAGACCAGCCGTCGGATTGACCTCCGGGGCGGGCAACTGGCGCTCCACCCCGCCCGACTCCTCGTCCATGGCCTCGATGGACTCCGTGCGCACCCGCTTCTGCCGACGCAACTGGTCGAGGCAGAGGTTGATGACGATGCGCGTCACCCACGTGGCGAAACTCGAGTCGCCCTGGAATTGAACCAACCGTTGCCACGCCTTGACCCATGCTTCCTGTGAGAATTCGAGCGCCTGGTCCTCGTTCCGCATCATCATGAGGGCCCTGGCGTAGATCTTGTCCCGGTGCCGGTGCACCAGTTCCTCGAACGCCTCGGTATCCCCCGTTTGAGCCCACTGGACCAGAGTCTCGTCGGCTGCTGACGGATAATCGTGTTTCACCGACGGAGGCATCGACGGCGCGGGTGGGCGATTATTCAGCGGGAGTTTCGACCCATCGGGTCCGGGCTGCCGTGGCGGGCGAGCCGAGGCCCCGCGGCCAGGTTCAAAGGGCCCCCTTGCTGCTGGGGATCACCCCGGCGATGCGCGGATCCCGTTGGCAGGCGAAATCGACCGCCTTGGCGAAGGCCTTGAAGAGCGCCTCGACCACATGGTGGGGCTCGCCGCCGTACAGGAGTTCGAGGTGCAGGTTGCACCGGGCCTCGTTGGTGAACCCCTGGAAAAACTCCCTCGCCAGGCCAAAGCGGAATCGGGAGGACATGTCCTGATTCCGATCGGCTTCCGGGATGCGACGCTGGGCCAGCGAATCCATCCCCCTCCAGACGAGGTACGGCCGCCCGCTGAAATCGATCACGCAGCGGGCCAGCACTTCATCCATGGGCACGTGGGCCTCTCCGGTGAAGGGGTTGCGCGGATCGAACCCCGTGCCATAGCGGCGGACGCCGCGCTTGTCGCCGAGGGCCTTCAGAAACGCCTGGCCGAGGGCGATGCCGCAATCCTCGACCGTATGGTGGGCATCGATGTGCAGGTCCCCGGAGCAGGTCAGCTTCAGGTCGCAGACCGAGTGCTTGGCGAAGGCGCAGAGCATGTGATCCAGGAAACCCACCCCGGTCTTCACCTGGGCTTTTCCTTTGCCGTCGATGTTGAGCTCCACGCGGATGGAGGTCTCGCTGGTCTTCCGCAGGATCTTGGCGCGCCGCTCGGTCATGTGCGGGAAGCGGTAACGGCGGGCGCGGTCGGCAACAAGGTTTTTGTTTGACGCCACGCCGCCCGGCCGGAGGCTTGGCCGCGATGATCCACCGTCGAGACTTCCTGAAGACCGCCTCCGTGGCGGGTGCCGCCCTGCTCACCGGGTGCCAGTCCACCGGCTCCGCCAAGACCGCCTCGGTGTACGAGCTGCGCATCTACACCATCCACCCCGGCCGGGCCGAGGCGCTCCACAACCGCTTCCGCAACCACACCCTGCGCCTCTTCAAGAAGCACGGCATCGAGAGCATCGGCTACTGGATGCCGGCCGACCCGGCCGACCAGCGCCTGCACTTCCTGCTGCGCTACCCGAGCCGCGAAGCCCGCGAGGCGACCTGGAAGGCCTTTGTCTCGGACCCCGAGTGGAAGGCCGCCCAGAAGGCCAGCGAGGCCGCCGGCCCCATCGTGGCCAAGGCGGAGAACCCCTTCCTGGTCGAGACCGACTATTCGCCGAAGGTCCGCACGGGCAACGTGTCCAAGGGCGGTGTGTGGGAGTTGCGCACCTACACCAGCACCCCGGAGCGGCTGTCGCACCTGGATGCCCGGTTCCGGGACCACACCATCGGACTCTTCGCCAAATACGGCATGGGCAACCAGGGCTACTTCCACAAGATGGCCGACCAGCCCGAGGGCGACCGCACCCTGCTCTATTTCCTGACCCACAAGTCCCAGGAGGCCGCCAAGGCGAGCTTCACCGCCTTCGGCAAGGACCCGGCCTGGAAGGCTGCGCGGGAGGCCAGCGAGAAGGCCGCCGGCGGAAGCCTCACGGTCCCGGGCGGCGTGAAGTCGGTGTTCCTGGTGCCCACCGACTACTCGCCGACCCGCTGATGCCGGTCCCCTGGAATCGGCCCGGCATTCCCGGACCGATCCAGACGCAGCCACCCAGGCCCCGCGGAACCCGAAGGTTCCCGGGGCCTTTTCGCGGGCGGGCTTCCGGACAGGACGCCTGGCCCGGCGACCCGCCCGGATCGCAGCGGGCGGTGCCGGGCGGCCACGAGGCCAATCCAAGGGACCTAGGCCCGCAGCTTGCGCTCCAGGATCTCGCCGGCCAGCGCGGGATTGGCCTTGCCCTTGGAGAGCTTCATCACCTGCCCCTTGAGGGCATTGAGGGCGGCCACCTTGCCGGCCCGGAAATCGGCGGCAGGCCCGGGGTTGGCGGCGATGGCCTGGTCGCACAGCGCTTCCAGCGCACCCACATCGCTCACTTGCGACCAACCGTTGCGCTCGACAATCGCCTTGGGTGAGTCGCCCGTGTTGAACATCTCCGCGAAGACATCCTGAGCGATCTTGCTGCTGATGGAGCCCCCCTCGACGAGGCCAACCAGTTCGCGCACCTGCTCGGGCCAGATGCGGACGTCGTCCACCGTCGTCCCGGATTCGCTCAACCGCGCCTGCAGGTTGTTGATGACCCAGTTGGCGATCGCCTTCGGCTGGGAAGCCCCCTGCACGGCCTTCTCGAAGAAGCCGGCCAGCGGCAGGTTGTCGCGGAAGATCTCCGCATCGCCGTCGGGCAGGCCGTACTCGCGGAGAAACCGCCGCTTGCGGGCCAGGGGCAGTTCGACCACCTGCGCCCGCACCGAGGCCAACCACTCGTCGGTCGGCGCCAGCGGCATGAGGTCGGGCTCGGGGAAGTAGCGGTAGTCGTGGGCGTCTTCCTTGGAGCGCATCGGTTCGGTGATGCCGGCCAGGTCGTCCCATCGGCGCGTCTCCTGACGCAGCGTCTCGCCGCGCTTCACGGCCTCGATCTGTCGCGGGATCTCGTACTCGAGCGCCCGCCGCACGCCGGAGAACGAGTTCATGTTCTTGATCTCGATCTTGGCCCCGAGCTTGGTGGCCCCCTTGGGGCGCACCGAGACGTTGACGTCGCAACGCACCATGCCCTTCTCGAGGTCGCAGTCGCTGATGCCGCCGCGGTACAGCACGTCGGTCAGGGCGCGCAGGTAGGCGTAGGCCATGTCGGGCCCGTTGAGGTCGGGCTCGGAGACGATCTCCAGCAGGGGCACTCCGGCGCGGTTGAAGTCCACCCCGCTGAACCGGTCGAAATGGCTGTTCTTGCCGACGTCCTCCTCGAGGTGTGCCCGGGTGATCCGGACCCGCGCCAGGCCGTCGACCGACCCGGGTCCGTCGAACTCGAACTCGATCCAGCCGTTGGCCGTCGAGGGCTTGTCGTACTGGGTGACCTGGTAGTTCTTGGCGGAATCGGGGTAGAAGTAGTTCTTCCGGTCGAACTTGGCGAATCGGGGGATCTCGCAGTTGAGCAGGTATCCGGTCAGCACCGTGAGGCGGATGGCCTCGGCGTTCGGCACGGGCAGCACCCCGGGCATGCCCAGGCAGATCGGGCAGACGTTGGTATTGGGATCGGATCCGAAGGCGTTGGCGCACCCGCACCACATCTTCGAGTGGGTCTTGAGTTGGACGTGGGTCTCCAGGCCGATGACCGCTTCGTATTCCATGCGCCCGTTGGTATGCCACGGGAGGCCGACCGAGGCCAAACCGAAGTTCGCCCGACGCCGGCACGAAAAGGGCGGGATGGGCCATGCATCGCCCATCCCGCCCACGTCGATCCCGTTCCGGGGATCCGCCTCGGACCCTCAGCCCTTCACCTGCTTGACCTTGGTCCACTTCCGCGTCTTGGCCGAGGCCAGCACGGCGTCGACGACGTAGTCGGTGGCGAGGCCGTCCTTGAAGTCGGGCTTGGCGTTCTTGCCGCTCTCGAGGCCCGAGATGAACTCCACGACCTGATGGATGAAGCTGTGCTCATAGCCCAGCTGCAGGCCGGGCACCCACCACTTGCCGGTGTAGGGATGGTCGCCGTCGGAGACATGGATGCTCTTCCAGCCGCGCTCGGCACCGACGTCGCTGTAGTCGAACACCTGGAGCCGGTGCAGGTCGTGCAGGTCCCACTTGAGGCTCATGTTCTCGCCGTTGATCTCGAAGGTGTAGAGCGCCTTGTGGCCTCGGGCATAGCGCGTGGACTCGAAGAGCCCGAGCGAACCGTTGTTGAAGTGGCACATGAACGCGCAGGCGTCGTCGATGCCGACCTTCTCGACCTTGCCGGTCAGGGTGTGCTTGCGCTCCTTGATGAAGGTCTCGGTCATCGCGCTGACATCCTTGATGCCACCGTTGAGCCACATGGCCGTGTCGATGCAGTGCGCCAGCAGGTCGCCGGTGACGCCGGAACCCGCGGCCTTGACGTCCAGGCGCCACAGCGCCGCCCCGCCCTGCGGCAGCTCGGGGTTGATGGTCCAGTCCTGCAGGAAGTTCGCGCGGTAGTGGAACACCTTGCCCAGCTTGCCCGAGTCGATGAGCTGCTTGGCCAGGACGACGGCCGGGCAGCGGCGGTAGTTGTACCAGACCATGTTCGGCACCTTGGCCTTCTCGATGGCCTTCACCATGCCCTCGGCCTCCTTGGAATTCAGCGCCAGGGGCTTCTCGCAAAGGATCATCTTGCCCGCCTTCGCGGCGGCGATGGCGATCTCGGCGTGCAGGTTGTTCGGCACGGCGATGTCCACCACGTCGATGTCCTTGCGGGCGATGAGCTTCTTCCAGTCGGTCTCGACCGACTCGTAGCCCCAGCGGTCGGCGAATTCCTGGGCCTTGGCCGCGTCGCGCGCGCAGACCGCCTTGAGGACGATCTCGTAGCCCGAGGGGAAGAAATGTCCGACCTGGGCGAATGCGTTGGAATGGGCGCGTCCCATGAAGCCGTAGCCGATGAGACCGATGCGGAGTTGTTTTTTAGCCATAGGTACCCGTGGTTGGGAGGTGGAAGAGGATAGTGCTGCGCGTCGGCCGACGGCAACCCTAGGTTGCATCGCCGGTTGGTCAGGTGGCAGACCATGCGACGCCACAACACCTCCGCCCGCCTCGACCCCTGGGATTTCGCCGCCGCGACGGGGAGGCCGCCCGGCGGTTCAACGCGGCGGCAGGAGCACCGCGCGGAAGCCGAGGTAGTCGCCCTTCAGTTCGGGGGTCATGGCCCCACGGATGGCCGAGCGGGCACGGCGGGCTCCGTAGATGCGACTGCCACCCCGATAGGTCCGGAAGGTGCCGGCAGACGGTCCTGTGGGGTCCTGCACCGAATTGGTGGGGTAGGCGCCGTACCAGTCCCGGCACCATTCCCAGGCGTTGCCGTGCAGGTCATGCAGTCCCCAGGCGTTGGGCTTGCGGGTCTTCACCGCGTGGGCCTTCCCCTCGGAGTTCGATTCGATCCAGGCCATCTCGGCGAGATCCCCGGCGAACGGGCCGGACGTGCCGGCTCGGCAGGCGTATTCCCATTGGGCTTCGGTCGGAAGACTCCACTCCCAACCCTCCGGGATCAGGCCCTGGGCACGGTGGGTTTGCGTGAGCCTCCGACAGAAGTCGTTGGCATCGTGCCAACTCACCTGGTTGACCGGTTGGTCCGGAGCCTTCCCGCGACTGGGGTTGTTGGTGAGGATCGCCTGCCACTGGGCCTGGGTGCACTCCGTCTCGGCCATGAAGAACCCACGGCGGAAGACCACCTCGTGGGGGACCTCATCCTTGTCGCGATTGGGCTCGTCGGCCGGGCTGCCCATCTGGAAGCGGCCGGCCGGGACCCAACGGAGGCCCCAGCGGTGCGGACCGCTGCCAACCACGACCAGGGTTCCGGCGACGAGCGCGTGCGGATCCTTCCAGGCGGCGGCGGCCGCCACCTCGGGCAGCCCCATCACGGCCTGGGCCTGCCCGCTGAATCCCCAGGACAACACTCCCACCAGCAGCCATCCGATCCAGCGAACCATGACCGAGAATGGACACCAAGGTGGCTGGGCCTTCAATGACGTTCCCTTCAGACCGATGTGGATCACCAAGACCGGGTTCCGCACGGTGCCATCGGTCCCGCGCCGCCCACGAATGGGGCTTTGACGCGGACACGGCATCCGTCGAGCCTTCTTCCACCGTCCCATGTCCCGCCTCCGATCCTTCGTCGCCGTCTGGTGGTTTGTCCTGCTGCTGACCCACGGCACTCCCGATGCCCGAGCCCAGGTCGGGATCGTCGCCATCGATCCGCCTCCCGGTCCGGTGGCATCGCTCGATCGCATCACCATCACCTTCAGCGCCCCGGTCAACGGGGTGGCCGCTGCGGACTTCCTGGTGAACGGGGTGCCGGCCACCTCGCAGTCCGGCGGTGGCCGGACCTACACCTTCGTGTTCCCGCAACCGCCGTTCGGTGCGGTCGCCGTGACCTGGGGGCCCTTGCACACCATCCAGGACCTCGGGCAACCCCCCACGCGTTTCGACGCCTCGGTGGCGGGATCCACCTGGGGCTACGACCTGCAGGATCTCCGGCCCCCGGCAACCGCCTCGGTGCTGCCCATCCCCGGGACTCCCCTTCGGCACCTGACCTCGGTCCAGGTGGTCTTCAACCGGCCGGTCACCGGGGTCGATGCGGCGGACCTTCGCCTCAACGGCCTGGCTGCGACGGAGGTCGAGGGCCTGGGTGCCGGGCCGTATCGATTCCGCTTCCCGGCGGCAGGACCTGGAAGTGCCGAACTGGCCTGGGCGGTCGGGCACGGTGTCCACGCGGAAGCCGATCCGTCGCTGCGTTTCGAAGGCGCGGCATGGTCCTACCCGGTCGACCCGCGGCGCCCGGCCCCGAAGGTCGTCCTGCGGGAAATCCTCGCCGAAAACCTCTCGGGCCTGAAGGACGAGGAGGCCGACCCGGAGGACTGGATCGAACTGTTCAACGCGGGAGACACCGAGGTGGACCTGGCCGGCTGGAGCCTGACCAACGACCCCGATGCGCCCGACCTGTGGATCTTCCCGAGCCTGGTCCTGCCGCCGTCCGGGTCGACCCTTGTCTGGGCCTCGGCCAAGGACCGCACCAACCAGCCCATCAGCCGCTACCTGCATACCAACTTCCGGCTCAGCGACAACGGCGGCACCCTCGTGCTGTCGGGCCCGGAGCTGCCAAGGTCGGCGGTCGACCGGCTCGACTATCCCCGGCAGGCGCCAAATTTCTCCTACGGGCTGAGCGGGCCGGAGTCCGAGCGCCGCTACCGTTTCTTCCAGACCCCGACCCCGAGCCAGCCCAATGGCACCAGCCCTGTCACCAACGCCGTGCCCGACCTCCACTTCAGCGTGCCGCGTGGGTTCTTCGCCCAGCCGTTCTCCCTGTCGATCGCCTCGCCCGTGCCCGGGGTGCAGATCCGCTACACCACCAACGGCAGCGTGCCGACGCTGACCAACGGCCTGCGCTACACGCAACCCATCCCCATCACCGCCAACCGCGTGATCCGGGCCGCGGGCTTCGCCTCCAACCAACTGCCGTCACGGGTCCAGACGCACACCTACCTGTACAACCTGGCGAACAATCGCCGTCTTCTCCCGGTCGTGAGCCTGGTCACGGCGACCAACCACCTCTACGGACGGACGGGCATCATGGAGTTCAATCCGAGGAACACCTTGAACCATGGCATCGCCTGGGAACGCCCGGTCTCCGTGGAGTGGATCCGGCCGGAGGACAACGGCGGCTTCCAGGTGGATGCCGGGATCCGGGTGGCGGGTGGCGACTACATCCGCGGCCTTTACGCCTACAACACGACGGCGCTGCCGCAGAGCAAGTACTCCTTCCGGCTGTATTTCCGCGGCGAGTACGGCGAGGGCAGGCTGCGGTACCCGGTCTTCCCGGGCACCACGGTCTCGGAGTTCGACACCCTGCACCTCCGGGCCGGCATGAATGACCACAGCAACCCGCTGCTGAAGGACGAGTTCGTGCGGACCCTGTGCGACCAGGTCGGCATCGTGGCCAGCCACGGCACCTTCGTGCATCTCTTCCTCAACGGGGCCTACCGGGGCATCTACAACCCGGCCGAGCGCGTCAACGAGGACTTCCTGCAGGCCTATCATGGGGGCGGTGCGCTGTGGGATGTGATCGGCGTCGGCAACGTGGCCCTCGGTGGCGACTCGACGGCCTGGACCGCCCTCCGGACGGCGGCCCGGCGCGACCTCACCATCCGCACCAACTACCTCGATGTGGCCGCCCGCATGGACCTGGAGAACTTCGTCGACTACCTGCTGCCCCACATCTGGGCCGACAACGACGACTGGCCGCACAACAACACGCGGGCTGCGCGGGAGCGCGTGCCGGGATCGAGGTTCCGGTTCTATCCGTGGGACACCGAGTTCGCCTTCGGCTCGCACGGGGTCTCTTACGACACCATCGCCAACACCCTGTCGAGCACCTCGCCACCGTGGGGGACCACCGATTACCAGCAGCTCTTCAACAGCCTGAAACGCTCGCCCGAGTTCCGCCTGCTCTTCGCCGACCGGGTCCATCGGGCGTTCTTCAACGATGGTCCGCTCACCGACGAGCGCATCCGGAGCACCTACAACGCCCTGCGGGCACGGCTTTCTCCCTCCATCACCGGCTTCTCCGACGTCATCACGCCCTGGATCAACGGGCGTCGCCGCTACGTGACCAACGCCTTCCAGAAGGCCGGGTTCCTCGCGTCGTCCAACGCCCCGGTGCTCAACGTGTTCGGCGGGCGTGTGGTCGAGGGCACCCGCCTGACGATGAGCCGCCGCACCGGCACCATCTGGTACACCACCAACGGCAACGATCCCCGGGTCGCCTTCACCTCCGCGGTGGCACCCGAGGCCCTCCGCTACGCCGACGCCCTGTCTCTCCGGCCCCCGCTGAGGATCCGCGCCAGGACGCTGGACGGAACCAACTGGAGCGCCCTCGTCTCGGCGGACTTCCAGCCGGCGACCGCACCGCGATCGGTGGTCTTCTCCGAGATCCAGTACAACCCCGTCGGCGGCGACGCCTACGAATTCATCGAACTCTGGAACCCTGGCACCACGCCGGTGGATTTGTCGGGCTTCCAGTTCTCGGGAATCACCTTCCGGTTCCCGAACCAGCGGGCCATCCTCGCAGCCAACGCGAGGTTCGTCCTCGGCAACGGCACCCGACCCGACCTCTTCCGCCAGCGCCACCCAGGCACCGCCGTCTTCGGCTGGTACGAGGGCAGCCTCGCCAACGGCGGCGAGCGGTTGGAACTGAGAGACTTGGCCGGTCGCCTGGTCACCGCCGTGGAGTATGGCGACGACCAGCCCTGGTCGAGGTCGGCGGACGGCAGGGGCAGCTCACTGGAGTTCCGGGACCCGGTCGCTGATCCCGGCGATCCGACGGCCTGGACCCCCAGCACCTCCGGCGGCACGCCCGGCCGCCCCCCGCAACCGGCCACCCTCGAGCCGAAGGTGCGCCTCCACGAGGTCCATGCCAGCGGCCTGCCCGACTGGGTGGAATTGCACAACCCGGGTTCGACCCCCGTCGATCTGGGCGGGCATTCGATCACCGACAATTCCGACGCGCGCCGATTCGTCATCCCGGCAGGCACCCGTCTCGGTCCGGGAGCCTTCCGGGTCTTCTGGAGCTCCGACGGCGCGACGGCGTCCCCGGACAGCCTGCCATTCTCGCTCGACGCGGACGGCGAGACCCTGGTGCTGCTGGACGCCGAGGGCGAACGGGTGGACGGGGTGCGGTTCGGCCCGCAGGTGCCGGGGCTTTCGATGGCCCGGGACGACGCCGGGGCCTGGGTCCTCGCACGGCCGACCCCGGGAGCCGCCAACCAACCCCTCGCATCCAGGGAACTTTCCGGTGCACTCACCCTCAACGAGCTCCACCTCCTGCCGGCCGAGGGATCGCCATGGATCGAGCTGCACAACCCGGATCCCCGCCCGGCCCCGGTCGCCGGATGGATCCTGTCGGCCTCCAATGCCGTGCTCCGCTTGACCGGGCCCGCCTTTGTGCCGCCCGGGGGGTTCCTGGTGCTGTCGGTCGGTCCCGGATCCTCACCCACGCGGCTCGACTGGGAGGTGCCGTCCGGTGCCGGGTTCGTGGCGCTGCAGGATCCGACCGGTGCCGAGGTGCAGCGCGTCATCTACCCCGCGCCAGCCCGCGGCACCACGCTGGGCAGGATTCCCGACGGCTCCGGGGCGATCCAGATGCCGTCCTTCAGCGAGAGCCCGGGCTTGAGCAACCGGGTGGAGGTGCTCGGGCAAACCTTGCGGCTCGCGGCATTCCTCGCACGCTCCGATGTGGACTGGGTGGACATCGAGAATGTCGGAACCTCACCGATCTCCCGGGCGGGCCTGCGCCTGGTGATCGATCCACCCGGCCTGCCGACCCGGACGATCGATCTGGATGGACCCACGGCCCTTGGGACCGGCCGGCGCCTCAGGGTCCTCGGCGTCGCACCGGGCATCCCGTCGACCGACCCGCTGCGACTTTGGTCGCCCCGGGCCACCCTGCCCGATGATGGCGGCTCACTGCGCCTGGAGAGCGCCGACGGCCGGGTCTGGGACCGGGTCGACTATGGCCCACAGGTCCCGGGCCGACCGACTTGGCGCAACGGCAACACATGGGCATTGGCCTCCGGCTCCGACGGGGTGGAGCCCCCGTTCACGGTCGGAGCCCTCGCCGACGGATCCCGCGTGCGCATCAACGAGTGGCTCGCCACCGGCGGCGGGGAGACGGAGTTCATCGAGTTGCACAATCCGGATCCGCTGCCCGTGGACCTTTCCCGCTGGGTGCTGACCGACGATCCCAGCATTCGCGGCGCGACCAATCGCGGGCTGCCCACCCCCAGTTTCCTCGGCGGCGCCGGCTTCGCCCGCTTCCGCATGGAAGGCAGTCCGGCGGAAGTCCCCGGGAGCGGGCTGGGATTCCGGCTGAGTGCCCTCGGCGAGACCCTGCGCCTGGTCGCGGCCCATGGCGGCGTGGTGGACAGTGTCGACTACACGGTCCAAGAGGACGGGGTGTCGGAGGGCCTGCTGCCCGACGGGTCCACCAACCGGGTGCGATTCCCCGGCAGGGCCACCCCGGGCCAGCCCAATGCGTCCGCTGAACCGGACAGCGACGGCGACGGCATTCCCGACGATTGGGAAACGCGCCACGGTCTGAACCCGGACCGGGCCGCCGATGCCCTGGAGGATCCGGACGGCGACGGGGCGAGCAACCGCCAGGAGTTCCTCGCCGGCACCGACCCGCGCAACGCCTCGAGTGTGTTCCGACTTGCGGTGGGCCGGGATGGCGCGGCCTGGTCCCTGCGCTTCCTCGCCCAGTCGGCTCGGGCTTACCGCCTCGAGATCGCCGACAGCGTGACCGGCCCCTGGACCCGCTCCCAGGACATCATCCCCGGCAACACGGCGAGGGAAGTGTCTGTCCCCCTGCCCTGGGATGCCGCCCAGCGCTTCTACCGGATGGTGGTCCCCTAGGGAATGCGGTAGGCCCGGCTCAGGCGAAGATCTCCTCGACCACCCGGCCGTGGACGTCGGTCAGGCGGAAGTCGCGGCCGGCATGCCGGTAGGTCAGGTCCTCGTGGTCGAGTCCCAGCAAAGCCAGCAGCGTGGCGTGAAGGTCATGCACGTGCACCTTCTGGTCGACGCCGTAGAACCCGTAGTCGTC